>Ga0209164_1000538_pt1 | contig 84772 bp, 86 predicted proteins | sample MTBNYHSulfiMetaG_FD_187458 | JGI IMG/M metagenome (GOLD analysis project Ga0209164, IMG submission 187458) | Enrichment culture microbial communities from rom New York Harbor, USA that are MTBE-degrading - MTBE-NYH (New York Harbor Sulfidogenic)... | ecosystem: Environmental > Aquatic > Marine >... | reverse complement strand
CTAACTCCTGTAGAAAAATATGCAGCTTAAAAAACTTATCAACATATTAACAAAAGAAAGAAAAAAAGTAGCAAAAAAAGAAAGAAAACTATTATTATAACTTGTCAACTTTTTTCAGGACGACACAGTCAAGTTCAAAGGATAAAGTTCAAGGGACAAAGTGTAAAATCAGAAATCAGAACTCAGAATTCGGAAGTCAGAATAAATGCAAAATCAAAAAATCAAAGTGAAAAACTCCCACCTACGTCAAAAAAGACTTCCCCCTTCGTCTGAGAAACGACTTCGGAGGACAGGTCGGTGGGCAGGCAAATTGTAAATTGTAAATTGTAAATTGTAAAAGCGGAAGTCAGTAGCTGGGAGTCAGAAGTCAGCATAAAAAACAACCACGCCAGAGGCGGGCAAGAGTTCAAAGTTGATGCTGGTTATTGAGTTATTGGTTATTGGGTTATTTGAGCAAATTAGAAGTTAACTTTCTATATCAAGTCGTTTTTTAATCCAGCTAGGATTTCTTCGGCAATCTAAAACAGCATTGACTAGTATTTCTTTTGCATCGACAAGGTAATAAATTGCAAATGGAAATCTTTTTGAAAGTAATCTATAATGACCAAATACTTCGTAATGCATTCCAGAAGAAAGTTTCAATGAATCAATATCTGCAAAGAGCGTATCCAGAAAGAAACTGCCTAATCCCCGTAGCTGACTTTCATAAAATTCATAACCGGCAGATAGATCATTTATACGGTAAGTTAAATCAACTTAATTATTTCATCAGATAAAAATAGATTCTACATGAGTCAGTTCTTTAATAAACATTTGTTTACATGTTCTTTTCTCTTGAAAGAAAAGAACCAAAAGTTTCCCGCTTAAAAACAGCCGGGACAGGCAAGACTGCAAAATAATTGCTAAAAATTATCTCCGTTTCATTACGGAAAATGAACTCGTTCCGATATAATACATCGTCACTCAGACAGCATTTTCCGTTTAACACTTCACTTTGATAATTTTCTTTACGCAATTTTTTTGAGGTCGTTTATTTAATTTTTTTAGATAAACTATTATTTACGATCGATACCTTATTGCAAATTCCTTTGACGTAGCAAGCCATTTTAAAAACTACAAAAAATCTATATAACAAAACCTACTGCGAGATCATCGAGCGCCGAGGGAAGAATTTTAATATTCATTAAAGGTTATCTCTAAGTTCCTTTTTGGCAGATTCCCAATCTTTATAACTTTCTTTGCCTTCCTTAACTCTAGTTGCTCGTAGTTTCAATACATCTTCATGCCAATCGGGTGATGGGTAAGAATTTTGATCCTTTGTTAAATCTACCCATAAATCTTCCATAATTTTCAGTTTATCTTCAAGAGTCATTTGAGTTAAAGGTAAATTAACTTGCATAGCTACCTCGTTTTTACTTATTAGTATCGAGATTTACAAATTGAGAATCAAGGATAAAGGAAAATCAAAAAATCAAAGTGAAAAACTCCCACCTACGTCAAAATGACTTCCCCCTTCGTCTGAGAAACGACTTCGGAGGACAGGTCGGTGGGCAGGCAAATTGGAAATTGTAAAAGTAAAAAAAATTAGTCGCAGAGTTTGTACAGTGTTTCACGGAGAAAACAAGGATAAAGGAAAATCAAAAAATCAAAGTGAAAAGGTAAAGTCAACCGTGAAAAGTGAAACGTTAGATAAAAGAAATTGGAATCACGCTGCTGCATTATTTAAATTTTAAAAAATCCTCGACGGTTAGACCAGCTTTTCTGATAAGGGCTCGAAGTAGGCCAGGAGCTAATTCTTTATGATCCGGTATTGAAAGAGTTGACTTGGATTCATGATAAAGTATCATATGGCTTCCGGTCTGATGGTCGAGTCTATAGCCAAATTTTTTAAAAATCTTTAATGCTTGTTTTCCTGAGATATTCGAGAGAACACCCATTAAACAGTTACCTCACCCAAAAAGAACGACTCGAATTCACTTTTAGATATTCTTGAATGTTTATTTTCTACTTCAAGCCATCCTTTGATTGCATCTTTTATATTTTCAAGTGCTTCATCAATTGTTTTTCCTTGGCTCATACATCCATTTAATTCAGGGACATCAACAACATATCCTTGATATTCTTTGTCATACATTATTACTACTTTGTATCTCATGCTGTCTCCTCTCAACGACTATATTTTATTTTCATTTGTTATCGTTGGAAACAATTTACAAATAATTATATTATTATTCTTTATCATATGAATGAGCAAGTTTTCACTTTCTTTGCTTCTAAAAGTTTTTTGCCACATCGCGCGCAATTTCTAAAGTTTCTGTGATTGTTCTACCCTGTGCAACAAGTCCTTGGACTTCATCTGAAGTTGCTAAATATAGACCTTCAGGCAATTTTTCTATATGGATGTTGATGATTCTTTCCATTTAATATCCTTTTAATTTTTTTAAACAAATGAAAGCAGAATTTAGGAGTCCCTACTTTGTCCATTAGTCAATGGACTACGGCGGGCGAGCAGAATAAAACATAAAGGCCAAGTAAAAGGTAAAATTTTACATTTTACATTGTTCATTGCAGAGCTGCTTAGTTTTTCGAGTGTCCGAAGTTTTGTTCATAAAGTTCAGAGACATTATACTGATTTAGAAACTTTTGTAATATTGTTTTTTCGATCAGATCACTTGATTCGCGCAGCATTGATTTTATATCATCCAGATGTTTATGTGAATTTCCTTCCCGGGAATAGATCAACTTTTTAACAATTATGTATTCTATCGGGGCAATTGGGAGTTTTGTGTTCATAAATTCAATTTCATTTATGTTTTCAAGCGCCCAATTTTGTAAAGCATCATTACCGACAAAATAGATATCGGCTTTAAAGCCAGTTTCATGATGTATGATATTGAAATGTCCTTTTTCTCCCAATCTTATTTCGTTTCTTGCAACTTCGATTGGGGGTAGGTAGAATTCATTATCAGCGAACAACTCCAAGAATAGTTCAACTTTTTCATTTGTCAGATAAATAATAAGATCAATATCATGCGTTAATCTCGGTTCACCATAAACAATCGATGCGACGGAACCGCCTATGAAATATTTTAGTCCACTTTTAGAGATCGGATCTGTGAATATTGAAAATAGGTTACTTTGCTGCATTGTTAAATAGTTCTCTGACTTTCTTTTCTATCTGGTCACCAGTTAGTTCGGGATTATACTTTTTGATTGCGGCTTTCTTTAGTTCCCTAGCGTTCTCATACAATAATAGAGCTTGTTTGAGTTTTTGTTCGGGAGAGATATTTTTGTATGTGTTTTTCAAGGTAAATAATTTTGGATAAAGTCAAAAGCCCGTCTTCGTCTTGGGAAGCAGACTACGCCGAGGCAGGTCCGTCTTCGTTAAAGACAACTTCGCCGGGACAGGTCCGTCTTCGTTAAAGACATCTTCGCCGTGACAGGTCCGTCTTCGTTAAAATTCAACTTCCCGCCTTCGTTTGAGGAACAACTACGGCGGACAGGCGCCGTGACCACCGCCTGTGGCGGGGCAAGCAGGTCCGTCTCCGCCAAAAAACGGCTACGCCGAGACAGGCAGAATAAAATCAAAATTCAAAACTTAAATTGTAAATTGTAAAGTGTAAAGGCAAAAGTCAGGATCAAGGACAAAGGATAAAGTTCAAAGGACAAAGTCCATTGTATAATTGTATAATTGTTAAATGGTCGTTTGGCAATGCGGCAATTTTCTCAGTATCAGGATAAAAAAGCAGAAGTCAGAATAGAAATCAAGTTCAAAGGATAAAGGATAAAGTCGAACGTTCAACGTAAAAACAAATTGTAAAACTTAGATTGGTAATTCGATAATTCGTTAATCCGTAAATTCGCTAATTCGAGAATTATTTGACCAACTTCAGTAAATAGTCTTTATAGTTATTCTTGTACTCGTTTGCGAGTTTTGTGAGCTGATCTTTATCGATGAACTTTTTAAAGTAAGCTATTTCTTCTAGGCAAGCGACTTTGAGTCCTTGTCGGCGTTCTATTGTTTCTATAAAGCTAGATGCTTCTAATAGGCTTTCGTGAGTACCGGTATCGAGCCATGCGTATCCACGTCCCATTAATTGGACCGTAAGTTTTTGGTTATTAAGAAATTGGTTATTGACGGATGTAATTTCGAGTTCCCCTCTTGCGGAGGGTTTTATGTTTTTAGCTATTTCGATTACATCGTTTGTGTAAAAGTACAATCCGACTACGGCATAATTACTTTTAGGTTCTTTTGGTTTTTCTTCAACTGAAATTACTTTACCGGTCTTGTCGAATTCGACTACTCCATATCGTTCGGGATCGTTAACGTAATAGCCGAACACAACTGCATGTCGTTCACCTTCAACTTTTAACCTTGCATCTTCCAACAACTCTGTTAAACCGTGTCCATAGAATATATTGTCACCTAAAACCAAACAAACATCATCGTCACCAATAAATTCTTCTCCAAGTATGAATGCTTGTGCGAGTCCATCGGGTGAAGGTTGAATTTTATACGAGAATTTCATTCCTATATCAGAACCATCGCCGAGAAGCTGCTCGAATTTGTGAGTATCTTCCGGCGTTGAAATGATCAGTACTTCTCTAATTCCCGCGAGCATAAGAGTCGACAGCGGATAGTAGATCATCGGCTTATCGTAAATTGGGAGTAGTTGTTTACAGACGGTACGTGTTACGGGATAGAGACGTGTGCCGGAACCGCCGGCGAGGATTATTCCTTTCATAACAAACTCAAATTGTAAATTGGAAAACTCAAATTGTAAAAGAAAGATTTTAATTACTTTTTTAGTGACTTTGAAATCTTAGATGAAATTACGCCAAGTATTTTCTTCAATTCTTCTGATTCAGTTACTAATTCTTTTGATAAAGATTTATCACCTAATTCCAGACTATTTAAAATTCTAATCCAGTAATTACTCTCTCTCATTTCTTTAAGTGATATTGAAATTTTACTACTGAAATCAGCCCGGGTTGAACATCCTTGGGCTTCTTCGAAGTTGGCTCCGGATGAAGTAGATGATTTTGTTAATTGATGTTTAATAACTTTGGATTCTTCTGTTGTTTTAATTGTTCTAAGATACTTCAAAACATTAACTGCAAAGTTAAAAAGTCGCTCTTCAAGATCATTTTTCTGTATCTTTTTATTCCCTTTTTCCAATTTCAAATTTTCAATTTGAGTTTTGGGTTTTTCACTTTAGCGTTCCTAAGCGTTCCAACTTGTATTTGTTTTGCATTACTGCATCGCACCAATCAATATTATCGAGATACCATTTAACTGTTTTGCGGATACCTTCTTGGAAATTGTGAGCGGGTTTGAAGTTGAGTTTGTATTCAATTTTTTTCGGGTCGATTGCGTAGCGTTTATCGTGTCCGGGTCTATCTTGTACAAATGTAATTTGATCTTTATATGAGCCGGTTGATTTTGGTTTTAGTTCGTCGAGTATTTCACAAATAATATTTACTATATCGATATTTTGGATTTCATTTTTTCCACCGATGTTGTACGTCTCTCCTATTTCACCTTCGCAAAGCACGAGGTAAAGAGCAGCTGCATGATCTTCGACGTAAAGCCAGTCGCGTACATTATCACCTTTACCGTATATTGGGATATCCTTCCCGTTGATTGCGTTGAGAATTACAACGGGAATAAGTTTTTCGGGGAATTGATACGGTCCGTAGTTGTTTGAACAGTTTGTTACAAGTGCCGGGAAATTATATGTATGTTCCCATGCACGAACAAGATGATCGGATGAAGCTTTACTTGCCGAGTATGGTGATTTGGGATCGTATGGAGTAGTCTCGGTGAAGAAACCGGTTTCTCCGAGCGAGCCGAAAACTTCATCGGTTGATACGTGAAGAAATCTAAACTTTGATTTTTTTTCTTCCAGCAATTCTTTCCAATAACTGTAAGCAGACTGAAGAAGGTTGTAAGTCCCAACAATATTAGTCTGAATAAACTCTCCGGGTCCGTCGATAGATCTATCGACATGGGATTCAGCAGCGAGGTGCATTACTGCATCGGGTGAATGTTTGGTGAATAGTTCACGGACATTTTCATAATCGCAAATGTCTACTTGTTCGAAGGTATAGCGATCGTTGTTTTCGATATCCTTCAGCGAAACAAGATTACCGGCGTAAGTTAGTTTGTCGACGTTAACAATTTCGTGGTTAGTGTTACTGAGTAAGTAATGAATCAAGTTCGAACCGATGAAGCCGGCACCGCCAGTTACTAGTATACGCAAGTTAAACTCCAAGAATGAATGAATGTTTGCATGGATGAATGATTTTCAAACATCGTAAATCTCATCAGTATCCTTCAAAACGTAATCATCTTTCCATTCTTTTTTATCAACCTTTTCGATGATTGTTTTGTTCATTTTTATTAATTTATTTTCAAGCGAATAGTGTTTAGTATCATATTCATCAAACCATTTTTGGTCGATATCATTCCCCTCAAAGAGAGAAAAAACTTGAGAATAATTTTCAGCTAAGGATGAAAGCGCAATTGTATTGAATTGAATATTGTCTTTTAATCCACGTCTACTATAACCTTCAGCGATATTTGAATGGCAAGAAAAAGCAGAGTCTTCAACTTGAGCACGAATCTTAAAAGGGACATCATTTAATTTTCTAACTTTTGTCTTAACAAAAACATATAATTTAACGGCTTCTTTCCATACTTCAAGTTTTCTGTAACCTCTGTTAATATTTTTATTTCTATTTATAATTTCTTCATTCATGGACGCATATATTAAGTGACAAATTATCCTGTGATTAGAAAATTGGTGAGAACAAAAAAAACTGGATGATTGGTTGATTGGTTGATCCGTCTCCGTCAAAATTCGACTTCGCCGAGACAGGTTAGATGATTGGATGAATGATTGGATCAATCAGTCCACATAGTGGTAAACAATCTTATTTCAATCAGTCAATTATTATTAATCAACTTAATCAAACAGTTCTGCATTTTGAAATTTTGGTAAATTTTTGTCTTTGTTTGAGATTATCAATTCGCTTTCCGGGATTGGCCATTCTATTTTTATTTCCGGATCATTGTAGATTATACCTCTATCATGTTGAGGTGAATAGTAGTTATCGACTTTGTACTGGAATATTGCTTCGTCACTTAATACGACGTATGCATGTGCAAATCCTTGCGGGATGAACATTTGTAATTTGTTTTCTTCGGATAGTTCTACTGCAACATATTGTCCAAATGTCGGGGATGATTTGCGAATATCAACCGCTACGTCGAGCACTTTGCCCTTGATAACACGAACCAATTTTGATTGAGCGAATGGAGGAAGCTGGTAATGGAGTCCGCGTAGCACACCGTATGTTGATTTTGATTCGTTATCCTGAACAAAATTTATTTTACCAATTTCATTTTCGAATAGATCTTGGCGAAAACTTTCGAAGAAGTAACCACGGTCATCTGAGTGGACGGTTGGGGTTATTAGTTTTATATCTGGTATTTTGGTTGTAGTTAGAATCATAAATTAGCGAATTAGCTAATTTGCGGATTAGCGAATTTGCGTCCCGCTAAAAGCAGCGGGATGTCCCCGACAAGTCGGGACAGTCGTAAAAGATACTCCAGATTTGCGAATTTGCGAATTAGCGGATTAGCGGATTAACGGATTAACGGATTAATGGGAAAAGGATCCGCTGGAATATTTGATGAAGCATTCCGCGGATCAGGAATAAAGGAATATTGGAATATTGGAATAAGGGAATAAGGGAATAATGGAATAAAGGAATATTGTTCATAGAATATAATTCTAGTTTGGTTTTCTTATTTTTTGACAAAAGTTTATAATTCATTCAATGAATTCAATTCTCAAATTCGACAATTCGCTTAATTCGGGAATTAACAATCATTCCAGTTCAGTTACTTTATTGTTTTCCAGTTTGTATTTTTTGTCGGATTTTTCGCAGTGAGCGATTCCGTTTTTATCGAATTGTAATCTTTGTCCAGCTTCGGAGACCCAGCCGATAATTTTTGCTGGTATACCAACAACTAATGCATAATCGGGAACATCTTTAGTTACTACACTCCCCGCTCCAATCATACAATGTTTACCGAGAGTATTGCCGCAAACAATGGTTGCATTGGCACCTATTGATGCACCTACTTTAACGAGTGTTTGCACATAATATTTAGCACCGACTTGCGGATATTTACAACGCGGGTCTAAAATATTGGTAAACACCATTGAAGGTCCGCAGAAAACATAATCCTCTAATGTTACGCCTTCATATACGGAAACGTTGTTTTGGATTTTGCAGTAATCGCCGATAGAGACATTGTTACCGACGTTTACATTTTGTCCGAGTACACATTTTTTACCGATTGTTGTACCGGACTGCACATGGCTGAAGTGCCAGATTTTAGTTCCTTCGCCAATGATTACATTGTCATCGACGACGGCGTGGGGGTCAATGTAAAAATTGCTACTCATGAATGACCTCGATTTTCGGATTTGCGAATTATCGGATTTGCGGATTAACGAATTTGCGTCCCGCTAAAAGGCAACGGGATGTCCCCGACAAGTCGGGACAGGCGCAAAAGACACTCCAGATTTGTGAATTATCGAATTTGTGCATTATAGGATTACTTTTTGGTTGATTTTAAGTACTTGATAAAACCTTTGATCTGTTTTCTTTCTTCAAGACATTTTTTGTAAAGTGTTTTTGCATTTTTCTTTTCATCATAAACATCAGCGAGTATATACGACATTGACATAATTTCCGAACATGATCATTGTGAGTATTTCAGAAATCTTATGAACTCAGCATTACTATCAGAATCAAATCCTTCTGCTATATTATTCATAATTGAAATACCGGCTCCTTTCATTTGATTTGTTAATCTCTGATCCTTTTTAAGTGCTTCATTACCATCTATAATCCTATATATAAAATTTACAATCGCTCTTGCTTGTTGCCATATCGGTAATTCCTCAAAGTTCCTATAATGCATTTCCAATTCCAATTCGCAAATTCGGCAATGCGTTAAATTTGGGGATTAGTGAATTATCGGATTTGCGGATTTACAAATTAATGGATGTTTTTTGTCAGCATCACTGATTTCAAGAACTTTGGCATTTCTTATACTGTGCACAAGTTCTATTGAAGGTCGGGCGTGTTCTATACCGAAGCCGTTACCATCCAAAACATTTTGATAGATAAGTGTATGTAAATCAGTGAAGCCTTGTGTGAATTCGACTTCGTTATCATCGATTAGAATAGATCTATATGTTCTTTGATTCGCATCAAGAGCTGACTTTGGCAGATCATTTCCATCAATAGAAAGGAACCATTTTACATTTGCATTTGGGAGTTCTATGAATCCCCCCATTTTATCTTCTTGATTAATATGAACTTCGGAATGAACCGGTTTACCGAAGAACCACATTAATAAATCGAAGAAATGAATACCGATGTTAGTCGCAACACCGCCGGATTTTCTTACATCACCTTTCCATGAAAAGTTGTACCAATTTCCACGAGAAGTTATGTAAGTCAAAATAACTTCTTTTTTCTTACCACTCTTATCAGCATCAATTTTTTTTTTTAATTCTATTAAAGCAGGATGAACCCGCAGTTGAAGTACAGTATAAATTTTTTGTTTGAACTCATCTTGAAGATTTTCAAGAATATCGAGATTCCATGGATTTAATACCAATGGTTTTTCACAAATTACATCTGCTCCTAAACGGAGTCCAAGTCTAATATGTGCATCGTGAAGATGATTGGGAGAACAGATTGAAAGGTAATCTAGTTTATTTTCAGGTTCTTCACGGCGTAATTTTTCAAGATGACGGTCGAAGCGTTCGAATTCGGTGAAGAAGCTTGTCTCCGGGAAAAATTGATCGAGAATGCCAACCGAATCGTGCGGATCAACAGCAGCGATTAAGTTATTGCCGGTTTCTTTAATAGCTTTTAAATGTCGAGGTGCTATGTAACCGGCAATGCCGGTGAGTGCGAAATTCTTAGTCAATGGTTATTGCTCAATTTTAATTTAGCGAATTAACGGATTTGCGAATTAGCGAATTATCGGATTTACGAATTTTTGGATTTTACAGATTCAAAATTCTTTACATACTAGAAGTAATCCTAAAATAATTTTTTGAAATTCAATTGACGAATTCGGTAATTCGCTAAATTCGTTAATTTTCAACTACATGCACACTATTAGTGATAAATTTAAAAGTTCAGTGAAAATTCTCTTATTACTAAATTAATATTAAGCATCGAAGAGTTTGTCACTTTTGATACCATGTTTGCTGAATGCGTTGCGGGTGTCGATAACTAATTTTGAATTTTGGATGATGAATTGATAATCATAATCATCGTGATCGGTGGATAACAAAATCAAATCATACTTATTAAGATTATCTTTAGTAAGTTCAACAGAGTTCATATCATAATTATATTTACGTGTTGCCGGAAGTTTAGGAACGTACGGATCGTTGTAATCAACTTCAGCACTTTTGGAGCGAAGTATTTCAATTAATTTTAGCGAAGGAGATTCACGCATATCATCTATATTTTTTTTATAAGCCGCACCGAGAATTAAAACTTTAGAACCTTTCAACGATTTACCGTGATCGTTAAGGATTTCCATAGTACGAGTAACTACGTAATAAGGTTGATAAGTATTTATTTCTCCTGCAAGTTCGATAAACTTTGTATTGACTTCATATTCACGCGCTTTCCAGGTTAAATAGAATGGGTCTATGGGAATACAGTGTCCGCCCAAACCGGGACCGGGATAAAACGGATGATAACCGAACGGTTTTGTAGATGCCGCATTGATAACTTCCCAAATATCTATATCCATTCGATGGAAAACCATTTTGAGTTCGTTTACTAATGCTATATTAACCGAGCGATAAATATTTTCCAAAAGTTTTGTTGCTTCTGCAGCACGCGGTGAACTAACTGCTACAGTTTGATCAAGAACCGCATCATATAAAGCTTGAGAGACCTCGAGACAATCAGGTGTAACACCACCAATTACTTTAGGAATAGTTTTGGTGGAGAAGTTTGGGTTATTCGGATCTTCGCGTTCGGGTGAGAAGGCGAGGAAGAAGTCTTTGCCAACCTCATAACCCCCCTCTGTGTCTCCCCCCTTAGTAAGGGGGGAGAGTTTTGAATTTTGTGCAAACGGGGCGGATTCGAATAACGGGAGTAATATTTCTTCTGTTGTGCCGGGATAAGTAGTTGATTCGAGAGTTACTAATTGTCCGGGTTTTAAATACTTTTGAATAGTTTCTGCAGTATCAACAATATAAGACATATCAGGTTCACGGTGTTCATCGAGCGGAGTCGGGACACATATAATAATAGCATCGGTTTCAGTTAGCCGAGAGAAATCAGTAGTAGCGTCAAATCTTCCGGAATCAATTGCTTTTTTAATTCTGTTCCCGTTAATATGTTTTATATAACTTTTACCTTCTTTCAAGATGGGAATCTTTTTTTCGTCGATATCGAAGCCAACAACGTTGAATCCACTTTCGATAAATTCGAGTCCAAGTGGTAAACCAACATAACCAAGACCGATGATACCGACTACGGCTGATTTTTCATTAATTTTTTTGAGTAAAGTTTTTTTGTTATTCATATTTTATCATTGAGATATTTAGATTTAGAAAAGACCACAAAGTGAGACAAAGGACACACTAAGCGGCATAAAGTATTTAATTATTAATTCGAAATTCGTAACTCGAAATAGCTTTTCAGATACAGCTTCGCCAAGTGAGTCCCATTATTACAATGAGACAAACAACTTGGTTACAATTAATTTATTTTTCTAGAAAACTACAAGTATAAATTTAGTATAAAATGTCGCATTTTGCATTAAACATAATGCACACTTTGATCTAAATCATTAGTGATTTTTTCTTTTTGGAATATGTAAAAGAATTCCTTAGCCCTTTGAAAGGAATTCTTCGATTGAATCAACGACATAATTAATTTGTTCACCCGAGAGTTCAGGGTAAATAGGAAGAGCAACCGAAGTATCGGCACAAAACTCAGAAACCGGGAAATCGTTTTTATTATGCCCAAGATAATTAAAACATTCCTGTAAATGGAAAGGAATAGGATAATAAATTTCCGTGCCGATTGATTTATCGGTTAAAAATGCTCTCAACTCATCGCGGTGTTTAACTCTAACAACATATTGATTATAAATGTGGAAATTTTGCAACGTATCAGATTCATAAACTGCTTTAGGTAAAAGTATTTTTTCGATATCGTTAAATTGTGTCATACCTTCCGTAGAAGCTAATCCTTTTTCAATAAAAAGTTTTGAATAAAGTTCAGCATTGTTTCGTCTTTTTTTGGACCATGAATTAAGGTGAGGAAGTTTGACGCTAAGCACCGCAGCTTGAAGAGCATCAATTCTAAAATTACCACCAATCACTTTATGGTAGTATTTAGGATCACCTCCGTGAACTCTCATAATTTTTAATTTATAAGCTAATTCATCATCATTAGTAGTAACTAATCCCCCATCTCCGAAGCAGCCAAGATTTTTACTCGGGAAGAAAGAGTAACATCCTATATGCCCGATAGTACCTACGGATTTTCCGTTTTTATATTGAGTACTAATAGCCTGTGCCGCATCTTCAATAACATAAAGATTATGCTTTTGGGCAATTTCCATAATCGGATCCATATCCGCACTTTGTCCGTAAAGGTGAACCGGAATAATTGCCTTAGTTTTTTGGGTAATTCTTTTTTCAATATCGTTAGGATCAATATTAAAAGTTACGGGATCGCAGTCGGTTAGAACCGGTACAGCATTTAACCGAGCGACAACACCTGCAGTTGCAAAAAATGAATAGGTAGGAAGAATAACTTCATCACCGGGATTAATATCGATTGCCATTAGAGCAAGAAGTAACGCATCGGTACCGGATGAAACACCGTATGCATATTTAGAACCGAGAAAATTACAAAACTCTTTCTCCATTTTATCCACTTCGGGACCGAGAATAAAATATTGAGATTCAGCGACTCTAAGAAGAGCTTCATCCAATTCCAACTTAAGTGAATTATACTGAGGTTTGAGATCGAGCAACGGTACTTTCATATTTTCTCCGATTCAAATATATACTGTTTATATTTTATAATCAAAATTGATTTAAGCATTTTTCTGCAATTTAAGTATAAAAGACTGATTTTTTCTCGATTCAATTTCCGAAAACTTTGCAGTACTTTTAAATAAATCAAACAGCGATTCATTACTACTTTCGGAGGAAGTTTGCCCGGAAGATTTTTCCGTTTGTTCGATTACGTTAGAGCTTGATTTAATTCCCATAGCTTTTTTTAACATCTCAACTTTTTCATCTCTTTTAGAAATTCCTTTCGGGTCATCATCAAAATGGGGTTTAGAAAGTATTTCTTTTTTCACAGATTGTTCTTCCGAAACATTTTCCAATCTAGTTATTCCATCGCTTTTAAAATCGCGAGCAAGTTCAGCATTAAGTTTCTTTTCAATGATAATATCATCATCATCATAATGCTCATCTTCGTCGATATAAGAATCATCGAAAGCAAAGATAGCATCGGCAAAAATCTTATCATTTTGATTTTGTGCTTCGTGTGCTTTAAGGTCGAAACCGAAAACTTCGTCATAATCGGCTTCCAAACCTTGAACCCTTGCAGAAGTAAGACCAAGTTGTTGAATTTTGAATCTAAAGAGTTCCGGGTCAAAGTCAAAACGCAGATGCCTAATATCCTTGATTGCAAACACAGGGTCGAAATAAATTAATTCGAGTTTCCCATTTATTTTAATAAAATAACCATACTTGGTAGAGTAGCCGTCAAGTTCGGTTACATTAGTTAAGAGCCGGTACACTATTAAATTTTTAGGAATCGGGTCTTTCACTATTTCGCATACATCGAAATAGCTGATTTTATGCGGACGTTTGATTTTCTGCGACTTAAAAATTATTCTGAAATTGTTATTAAAATCAAAACGATTTTGAGAAAAAATCATTACGTCTTTTTTACGAATGTCTAATGTTTCAAGAAGCATATATTAATTAGCCCATTTTATCAAACCCATTTCAAACGGATTTATAAGTAATTTATGTTTCGGCAGAATTCTAAACGTGTAACCGAATTGACCGGTGTCCTTACAGGTAACTTCACCCTGATAAGAATGAATATTCGTTTTAGATTTCGACAGATGATTCATAATAGTATAAGAATTATTTTGAGTATTGCCGTTAGCAACAAGTTTTCCGAAATAAATTTGTACTTCAACATCGTTGGGAGTTAATTCACCGAGATCAATTTCAGCATTAACAACAAACTTATCACCCACCTTAATTTCACTTGTTTCTCTATCGTGTTCAATTTTATTGAATTTAATTTTATCCCACTTTTCAATAAGATTAGACTTCCAAGCAGACAAATCTTTACCGGCTTTACAATCATCTTTGATCAATACTGATCGTCGTTCATAAGAATTAACATAAAACTTGCTGACATATTGAGCTACCATTCTATTGGTATTATATACAGGTCCTAATTTTTTCATTGATGATTTCATCATGTTAATCCAACCACGCGGCAGTTTATCATCTCCTCTTTCGTAAAAGACGGGGACAATTTCTTTTTCAAGAGTATCGTAAATCATTCGAGATTCCAATTCATCTTGATAATCAAGATCATCATATTCTTCGCCGTTACCGATTTTCCATCCGACATCGTGGGAGTAACCTTCATCCCACCATCCATCAAGAACACTAAAATTGAGACCGCCGTTAGCAATAACTTTCATACCGGAAGTCCCGCTAGCTTCAAGAGGGCGACGCGGGTTATTCAACCAAACATCACAACCTTCAACCATATACCGTGCAACGTTCATATCATAATTTTCGAGGAATACAACTCTTTTTCTAAGAAGATCATCTTTGGTAAGGTCAATAATAGCTTGAATCAATTCTTTCCCCTCTTCATCGCGGGGATGCGCTTTACCGGCAATTATAAATTGAACCGGTCTATTTGAATCGCAAATTATTCCAGATAATCTTTCAATATCTTTAAAGATGAGGGTAGCTCTTTTATAAGTAGCAAATCTTCTAGCAAAGCCAATAGTTAAAGCCGAAGCATTTAAAACCTCGGAAGCTGCTCTAATTTCGGAATCAGAACCACCTCTATCGATAATTTGTTTCTTCAATCTTTTTCTTGCAAAAGCAATCAATCTTTCTCTTCTTCTTTCGTGAGTACGCCAAATTTCCTCGTCGGGAATTTCATCAATTTGTTTCCAAACTTCGGCATCTGCCGGATCAGAAATAAATTTATTGCCTAGATAACGATAGAACAATTCATTCATATCATAGGAAAGGTGCGATAATGTATGGATACCGTTTGTAACGTAATCAATCGGTATTTCATCAAACGGGATATCGGTAAAACCGGCAACCCACATTTTCTTAGAAACTAATCCATGCAATTTACTAACACCATTAACAAAACCGGCAGTATTCATTGCAAGATGAGCCATGTTGAAGTTAGCCGGTTCTTTATGTTTGATAATTGTACCCAATCTATAAAATTGTTTATCACTAATTCCGAGTTCTTTTCTATAATATTCGCCAAAATATTTTTCAACTAATTCACCGGAGAAAACGTCAATGCCGGCGGGCACAGGCGTATGAGTAGTAAATACATTTGAGTAAAGATTAATATCTTTAGCTTGTTCGAAGGTGAGATTATATTTATTAATAAGAGTTCTTATTCTTTCCAATGCAAGAAATGCAGAATGACCTTCATTCATGTGACAAACAAGCGGCCAAATATTCATTGCATGAAGCGCTCTAATTCCGCCAACGCCAAGAATAATTTCCTGTTGTATTCTTGTTTCGATATTACCGCCGTATAATGAACGAGTAATATTTTTATCTTCGTCATTATTCTCGGGGACATAAGTATCAAGAAGATAGAGCGGTACTCTGCCAACTTGAATTTTCCAAACTTGTAAATAAACTTTTCTACCCGGGAATTGTAATTCGATTTTAAGCGGAGAGCCATCTTTGTCTGCAACAAGCGTTAACGGCTGATTATAGAAATCGGTCATTTCATAACGTTCTTGCTGCCAGCCGTCGCTTGAAAGATACTGTTGAAAATAACCTTCGCGATAACCTAAACCAACACCCACGAGAGGAACACCTAGATCGCTTGCAGATTTAAGATGATCACCGGATAAAACTCCTAAACCGCCGGAATAAATTTGAAGGCATTCGGTTAATCCAAATTCTGCCGAGAAGTACGCAATGTAAGAATCTTTTTCTTTTTTATAATTCTTTTGGTACCAGGTATTTTCATTAAGATAAGCTTTAAGATCGGAATCAACTCTTGAAAGATGTGCCATAAATCCATCGTCATTTGCAACTTCGAGCAATCTTTCTTGACTAACTTTTCCTAATAACATAACAGGATTATGGTTTAACGAATCCCATAATTCACGATCGAGTCTTCTGAATAATTCAACTGCATCCTGGTTCCAAGTCCAATACAAATTATACGCGATATCAATAAGTGCAGATAATTTTTTCGGTAATGAAGGTGCAACGTTAAATGTTCCTATAAATTTTACCATCGAAATAATACTCCTAAAATTAACACTTTTAAAAATCACGATTACTTAAATAAGAGGAAAAAAAAATCAATATCAATATTGCATTTTAATCTAAAATTTTTTGGGATTTTTAAGATTTAAAGATATGAATCATTTTTTGAAATATGAAGCTCAATATCCATAATTTAGATGTAAGGATCCGTGTATTATTATATTGATCTATAAAATTGTAAATTTGCTTTTAAAATTTAAAAGAGAGTAATGAATTACATATTATCATTTATTATCGGTTACTTATTAGGTTCAATTCCAACTGCATTTATTTTGTTAAAAAAGGTAAAAGGGATTGACATTACTAATGAAGGTTCGAAGAACGTAGGCGCACTAAATTCTTATGAAGTTTCCAATTCTCGATTGATTGGTGCGGTTGTATTGGTTATCGATTTCTTAAAAGGATTTTTACCGGTATATATTGTTCAATTATTATTCGGGAATGATTTTCTTTATTCCGTAACTGCAATAACTGCGGCAGTATTTGCGCACTGTTATTCACCCTGGATAAAATTCAAAGGCGGACGAGGATTAGCCACGGCTCTCGGCGGGAGCGTTTTATTTGCTTATTCCATCCCGGTCATTTGGATTTTCTTTTGGATAGTATCTTACCTTTTCAGAAGACATATTCATTTTTCCAATATGTCCTCCACAATATTGACCGGTGCCATTGCAATTGCAAACTCGGATATTTTAAATAAATATACAAAAGAGAGTGCAGATGAGAACTGGATATTCGGGATTTCCGTTGCATTGGTGATGGCAATTATCATGAGTAAACATATCGAACCATTTAAGGAATGGTTTTTAAGTCAAAAAAGAAAGACAAGCAGGAATAATTATGAAACAGATTAAAATAGCATTTCTTTCATCGGCAATAACTGTTCTAATTCTTTCGGTAGTTTTTGCTGTTTTTTATTACAACGAAGGTTTTGCCGAAAGCAATGAAAATATTTACAAACAAGCTGAACATGTTTCAACTCCAACCGAGCGAGCATCAATTACAGATTCGATTTATAAAGGTAGAGAAACGATCATAACAGAGACAATAAAAAACGTTAACCCGGCAGTAATAGGTATAAATGTTGTTGAAATAAGAGAATACCGTTCACCTTGGTATAACTTTTTTAGAGATGATCCTTATTTCCGTGATTATTTCAGGCGGCAGCAGAGAGTGCAGGGATTAGGAAGCGGTGTAATAATTTCTCCGGACGGATATATTATAACAAACGATCACGTTGCCGGCAATGCCGTTGAAGTAATTGTTACTATGACCGACGGTATGCAGTATAAGGCTGAAGTAGTAGGAACCGACATGGTTTCGGATATATGTTTATTAAAAATTGATGCCAAAGATCTTCCTTATATTAAATTCGGAAGATCCGATGATTTACTTATCGGTGAATGGGTAATAGCACTCGGTAATCCATTCGGTTTGTTCGATATAAACGATCAACCAACCGTGACAGTGGGAGTTATAAGTTCGACCGGAATGAATTTAGGACAAGTTAATAATAGGTATTATGTTAATATGATTCAAACCGATGCCGCAATTAACGGCGGAAACAGCGGCGGTCCGCTTGTAAATAGTATAGGTGAACTTATAGGAATGAACACTTTAATTTTTACAGCAGACGGTTCGAGAGGTAATGTTGGTGTAGGATTTGCAATTCCCGTTGAAAAGATTGAAAAGATTGTAACAGAACTAAAAAAGCACGGGAAGGTTGACAGAGAGTTTTGGACAGGCTTGAGAATACAGGCTGTTGATTCGGGTATTGCGAAGTATTATAATCTGCCCAACACAAGAGGTGTAATTGTAACACACGTTGCTCAGAATTCACCTGCCGAAAAAGCTGATTTAAAGGTCGGGGATATAATTTTGAGAGTCGGTAAATATAAAATTAACGACGACAATACGCTTATCGGAATATTACAGGAATTCAAAACAGGTGATTCACTAACACTTACGATTCTAAGGGAAAACAAGCAGTTAACAAAAACAATGAAATTGGAAAAGAAATGATAGAAAGATATACACTAACCGAAATGGGAAAGATATGGGAGGATGAGTTCAAATATTCAACCTGGCTTAAGATAGAAATACTTGCTTGTGAAGCCCGTGCGGAACTGAAAGAAATCCCTTCTTCGGATGTGGAAGTAATTAAGAAGAAAGCCAAGTTTGACGTAAAGAAAGTATTAGAAATCGAAGAGACAACAAAGCATGATGTAATTGCTTTCTTAACAAACGTTGCGGAGTATGTCGGACCGGAATCAAGACATATTCATTACGGAATGACATCCTCAGATATTCTTGATACAACACTCTCCTACCAGATGAAAAGTGCGGGAGAAATTTTACTGAATCAATTAAATCAATTAAAAAGTTCATTAAAAAGAAGAGCAATCGAGCACAAGAAAACAATATGTGTAGGAAGAAGTCACGGTATACACGCCGAACCAACTTCAATGGGATTAAAATTTGCTTTATGGTTCGAAGAATGTAAAAGAAATATACTACGATTAGAACATGCAATTGAGACAATAAGTGTCGGACAAATTTCGGGTGCTGTCGGAACATTTGAACATCTCTCACCAAAAGTTGAAGAGTATGTATGTGAAAAGATGGGATTAAAACCTGCCCCGGTATCAACACAAGTAATACAGAGAGACAGGCACGCAGAATTTATAACAACCCTTTCGATCATTGCAGCAATGTTGGAAAAAATTGCAGTTGAGATTCGTCATTTACAAAGAACCGAGGTATTGGAAGCCGAAGAATATTTTTCGAAAGGACAAAAAGGTTCATCTGCAATGCCGCACAAACGAAACCCAATAGTATCGGAAAGAATAACCGGCTTAGCAAGATTGATAAGAGCAAATGCTATGGCATCAATCGAAAATGTTGCACTTTGGCATGAGCGGGATATTTCTCATTCTTCGGTTGAGAGAGTAATTGTCCCGGATAGCTGCATTCTATTAAACTACATGCTTGATTTAATGATAAAGTTAATGGATAACTTAATTATATATCCAGAAAACATGATAAAGAATTTGAATATTACCAGAGGATTAGTCTTCTCGCAGACAATTTTACTAATGCTGGTTAATAAAGGAATCACACGCGAAGATGCCTACAAACTTGTTCAAACATGTGCTATGGATGTTTGGCAGGATGAAAAGAAAAATCTAAAAGATGAGTTGTTGGCAAATGAAGATATAATGAACTTACTTTCCGTAAAGGAAATCGAAGAAGTATTTGATAATAAAAAAATGCTAAAGAATATTGATTATATTTTTGAACGAAGTATAGAACAAGATTGAAAAACAAATCCTAATATCGAATTTCTAAATCCTAAACAATATTGAAGCTCGAATTGGGAATTTTCAAAACTACTTCTAGTAATCATTACGAGTTTGGAAATTAAATCAAGTCTAAAATCTGCATATTATAGATTTAATGTACACACCGATTTTTCGCACCGTAGTGAATAAACAAAGCAAAAAAAAATCTGTTTTTATAAGAAATATTGACAATTTTGACATCATGTATTATATTAGCACTCTCAAATATCGAGTGCTAACAACAATTAACAAATAATCAAAATGGAGGAAAAGACCATGGCAGATTTCAAAATTAAACCTTTGGCTGATAGAGTAATAGTACAACCAGCTAAAGCAGAAGAAAAAACCAAAGGGGGAATAATTCTTCCCGATACAGCGAAAGAAAAACCTATTGAAGGAACGATAGTGGCTGTTGGACCGGGCAGAGTTACAGAAGACGGCAAAGAAATAAAAATGAGCGTTAAACAAGGCGATAAAGTTTTGTATGGTAAATACTCCGGCACCGAAGTAAACATTGAAGGCGAAGAATATTTAATTATGCGCGAAAGTGATATTTACGGAATCGTTAGTTAAAAAAATGCATCATACGAAAACAAATTTTGTAAGAATTATATAAATAAAAAACGGAGGACATAAATATGTCAGCTAAAATAATTGAGTACAGCAGTGAAGCAAGAAATGCATTAAAGCTCGGCGTTGATAAATTAGCTAATGCAGTAAAAGTAACACTCGGACCAAAAGGTCGTAATGTTATAATCGATAAAAAATTCGGTTCACCGACAGTAACTAAAGACGGTGTAACAGTTGCAAAAGAAATTGAACTTGAAGACCCAAATGAAAATATGGGTGCACAAATGGTTCGCGAAGTTGCATCCAAAACAAGTGATGTTGCAGGTGACGGTACAACGACCGCAACAGTTTTAGCACAAGCGATTTATCGAGAAGGTTTAAAGAACGTTACAGCAGGTGCAAATCCAATGGATTTGAAACGAGGTATTGATTTAGCAGTAATAAAAGTTGTTGAGTATTTGAAATCAATCAGTCGTGATGTTGAAGGCAGAGATGAAATTTCGCAAGTCGGTTCAATCTCAGCTAATAACGATAAGACTATCGGTAAATTAATTGCAGATGCAATGGAGAAAGTAGGGAAAGACGGTGTTATTACAGTTGAAGAAGCAAAAGGAACAGAAACCGGTTTAGAAGTTGTTGAAGGAATGCAATTTGACCGCGGCTACCTTTCGCCTTACTTTGTAACAAATTCAGAATCGATGGAAGCCGAATTAGAAAATCCATTCATATTGATTCATGACAAGAAAATCTCTGCAATGAAAGATTTGTTGCCGGTTCTTGAGAAAGTTGCCCAATCAGGTAAACCATTATTAATTATTGCCGAAGATCTTGAAGGTGAAGCTCTTGCAACATTAGTTGTTAATAAATTGCGCGGAACATTAAAAGTATGTGCTGTTAAAGCTCCCGGTTTTGGTGATAGAAGAAAAGCAATGTTGGAAGATATTGCTGTATTGACCGGAGGTACCGTGATTTCAGAAGAAAGAGGATTCAAATTAGAAAACGCAACAGTAGAATATCTCGGAACTGCCACCAAAGTAAATATTGATAAAGATAATACAATAATTGTCGAAGGTGCAGGAAATTCGGATGATATAAAAAAGAGAATTAATGAAATAAAAGCTCAGATTGAAAATACTACATCTGATTACGACAAAGAAAAATTACAAGAAAGATTGGCCAAACTCTCCGGTGGAGTTGCAGTATTAAAGATTGGTGCCTCAACCGAAATCGAGATGAAAGAGAAGAAAGCAAGAGTAGAAGATGCGCTACATGCAACAAGAGCAGCCGTTGAAGAAGGTATAGTACCAGGCGGTGGTGTTGCTCTTGTAAGAGCAATTGCTGCAATTGAGAAATTGGAAGGTGAAAATTTAGACCAAACTACAGGTGTTAATATTATTCAGAAAGCACTTTCGGAACCGTTGAAACAAATTGTAAGAAATGCCGGTCTTGAAGGTGCGGTTGTGTTGAACAAAGTACTCGAAGGTAAAGATGATTTCGGTTTCAACGCAGCAACTGAAGAATATGAAAACCTATACAAAGCCGGTGTAATTGATCCGACAAAAGTAACAAGAACCGCATTGGAAAATGCTGCATCGGTTTCATCATTATTACTTACAACCGAAGCAGTTGTTTATGAAAAACCGGAAGAAGAAAAAGCTCCTTCCATGCCGCAAGGTATGGGTGGAATGGACGGAATGTATTAATCTAGATATAAGAAATAAGTAGCAAGACACAAGATATAAAAAAGGCAGCCGGTCGGCTGCCTTTTTTATTATACAATTATACTTAAGATTATACTTTGAGTAATTTCTTTTTATCCTCTTTACCGTTACCGGTATTATAGTAATAATAATAATATTTGTAATACGAGCCGTAACCGGGTCTATATGCAAATTTATTAAGCACTGTGCCAAGGAACTGCGATTTTGCCATTTTAAGAACATCGAGGGATTTGAAAAGAATATCATATTCGGTAACTCCGGCAGAAACTACTAACATTACTCCATCGACAATTTGAGATAAAATCTCCGAATCGGTAACCGCGATAATCGGCGGTGAATCAATAACAATAAGATCGAAATGAGATTCTAATTTTTTTAAAAACTCTTCCATCTTATGTGAGCCAAGAATTTCCGCTGGGTTTGGAGGAATTGTTCCCCCGGTAATATAATACAAGCTTGCTTGTTCTGTTTTTCTAATTAATTCATCAAATGTAGCTTGACCGAAGAAGTAATCAATAAATCCGGGGAACCTTTCATGATCAAAAATTTTGTGAACTCGTGGTTTTCGCAAGTCACAATCCAATAATAAAACTTTTAGATTAGCTTGAGCAAAACTACCGGCAAGATTCACTGCCGTTGTGGTTTTACCCTCTCCGGCAGAAGATGAAGTAACTAAAATTTTCTTAGGTATTGTTCCTTCCACACCAGAATACCGGATACGTGTTCGAAGAGCACGATAAGCTTCACTAGCTGTTGAATCGGATTTTTTATTTACAATAAATTCACTACCGGGTGTTCTATTTTTATCGGCAACAAACATTTCAGGTATCCAAGCAAGCAGGCTTATATTCTTTTGCTGAAGTTCTTCAGGAGTTTTAACCGTATTATCAAAGTAGTTACGAATAAAGGCGAAACCAAATCCAAAACCAACTCCCAAAACCAAACCAACGGCAATAATTAATATACGATTTGGTTTGGATGGATTTTCAGGTACACGAGCATCATCAATAATCAACACGTTACCCGGAGTAGATTGCTCGTTAATTTGGGCTTCTTGATATTTTTCTTCAACGAGAAGATAAAGTTTTTCATTTGCTTCTTTAATTCTTTGTAATCTTGCTAAGTCGAGAGTCCTTTTGGGCATTTCATTAAAGCGAACCTCGTAACGTCTAACAAGTTCATCAAGTTCATTAAAAGAAGTAAGGAGTGATTGATAACGAACCTCCTCTTCTAAAACTTTAGCAGTAAGCTGCTGAATTTGTGCAGGATTTGAAGCAAAAATTCCGGCTTTATAAACTTGAATTTGTTCATTAAGTTTTGCTTTCAGATCATCAATCTTTTTTTCATATTCATTTATAATAGCGGTATTTGCACCACCACTTCTATCGACAGTACTAAGAGCCAAATCCTTTTGAGATTGCAACTGGGCAATTTGTGTCTGAAGATTTTTTATATAAGGTTCTGCTGCAAAGCTTTCGAGATAATCTTTAATTCTTGGGTCTTGTTTTTCAAGTTCTTCTTTATACTGATCGAGAGTTTTTTTAGAGATTGTTAAATCAATTTTTGTGGCATTACGCTGCGATTCAAAAGTTGTAAGCTGATCAATTAAAGCCCGCGCTTGTTGAGTAAGATCAACTACTCCTCTTTCTTCTTGATATGTTTTAAGCTGTTCTTCCGCAAAAAGCAGTTCATCTAATTTACCTTTACGTTGATCTTCAAGAAACTCTTTAACAATTACTAATTGTTTTCTGTTATATTCCAAATTAAGTTCGACATAACTTTTAGCATAGATATTAGCTATTAAAGATGCTTCTTTTGGAGATGGAGATTCGACAGATATTTCTACAATATCAAGACCACGTTTTTGCTCAATAGAAACTACTGCAGATAAGGTTGCGGCTATTGCAGGAATTGATTTTAATTCTTTTCTGATATTATCATCAAATATGGACTCAGTATTATAAATCAAGAAAAATTCATCAGGATTATCAGACAAACGATAAGTTCCGATTAGAGAGTTGGCTACTCTTTCTCTTGTGCTATAACTCTTCAATATTTCTATTTCATTTGCAATAAACCTATCACTACCAAAATCTTGAAAACCCGGTAATAAAGGTGCTTCCAGAATATTTCCTGATGGTTTATATAGTTTCATTGATGTGGTACTCGAGTAAATATTAGTTGCGGTCAATGCATAAAAAACCGCTATACCGACTGCAGCAAAAGTTATAATAATTATAGGAAGAAGATTTTGGCGAATCAGATTAATATAATCTTTTAGAGTTGTTTCGTTTTGTTCATTCATAAAATCTTGGTTCTTCACTTGAATTCCTTAAAATTATTTTTTTACGATATTTAAAATAAGTATTGAAAGAGAAATGAGAGTAGAAACTACTGAAAGGGTTATACTAAACCAATCTTTAAAGTATAGTCTGGGGGCGCCCGGAATAAGCAGAATATCTCCCCCTTTAATCTCAGGTACATATTTTTTTGTACGCGTCAGTCTAGGTTCCCACAATAGATCATTGTAATCAATTTTCATCATAATTTGAGTTGAGTCCTGCAACACCCTATAAAGTCGAATGTCTTCTAAATTTGCATCATCAGTCGGACCTCCTGCATAAGATAGCAAATCAGCAACTGTTGTATTGATTGGCACGATATATCTGCCGGGATACCGCATGAATCCCCATACCGCAACTCTCATATTAACTGAAGAGGGATCTGAATAGTCGTACAATCCCCCCTGTCTAAGGTTTTTATCAAAAGGCGAAACACCGATTTCATAATCTTTTATTTGAGCAAATAATGAAAGTCCGAGAATAAAGAAAAAAAGGAAGAAAAATTTTGATTTCATAATTATTTTCCGTTTCAAAAAACTGGTTAAATTTTATTTATTTTGAGTGAAATACCCCTCGATGTTATTACGCTGCCGAGTATTCCATAAAAAACACCTAAGAAAAAGATAATTAAGGTACTAATATAAATATAATTAATGAAGTTAAAATTATAATAAAATCTTTGAATAAATTCCGAGAAAAAAATTATTAGTGTGATAGAAATTACGGAAGCAATCACACCAAAAATAAATCCTGTAAAATAAATAGGTATTTTTAAGGTACTTAGTTTAGCCCCAACTAATTTCATCGTGTTGTATTTTTCCAACTTATTCTGGATTTGCAATTTATTTGTTGAATAAACCAGATAAATCGCAAGAAAAACAAAAACAAATGACAGAACAAATATAATATACTTGCTTGAACTGATGAAATTAATCAATGAAATTATTGTAGAATAATCGTAAATAACTTCATCTACAATATTATTCTTCTCAATATCATTTACAAATTGTTCAATAATATTTTGATCCACGCTTTGCGATTTAAATTTAACTCTATAAGATGCAGGAAGCGGATTTGCTTCAAGTATAGATTTAAAATCTTCACCGGTTTCTTTAATAAAATTTATTTCCGCTTTTTCTTTGGAAATAAACTCAACAATTTGTAAACGTTTATCTTTTCGTAGCTGGCTGCCAAGTGTTTGAATATCATTTGATGATGCATCCTTAACCAAAAAAATATCTAGTTCTACCCTTTCTTTAAGTTCATCATCAATCTTATTTGAAAGCAATACCAGCACAACAGACATATTCGTAGCAAGTATTGCTATCGATAAAGAAATAATTGTAATAAACGAAGCAAGTTTTGATCGTTTAATTGATCGAAAAGTTTCTTTTAAATAAAAGATTATCATTTGCCCTTAGAAATTAGATTCATCCAACCAGTTAACAATACGCCATTTACTACCGCTATCTTTCTTAAGAGAAAGATTAATTTTTCCATCTACCGAAATAACGTCAGTCGGATTGAAAGTAATAGTTAACCCAAAACTACGAATAATATTTGTTGAATCCGATGTAATCGAAACAATTTCATTCCATATTAAATCGAGGCGTTGTGCATTTTGAAACAAGCCATAAGTTACTCTCATTTCTTCTTCTCTTCCCCAAGAAATATCAAAGCCCAAATCATAATCCCGGTAAGTAAAAGTAAAATCCTTCGTCAACAAATTCCCATAAATAGTTGTATCCTTAAAACTATATGCGTACTGAAAATTTCTAAAAAGTCCGTCAATTGTTTTCTGATCGGTTATTAATCCTTCTTCACCAGAGATAGAGTCATCCAGTGCAGGTGCAAAAGGATTTACACAACCTGATAAGAAATATAAGACAAGCAATATAAAAATTAGGGATCTAATAAAATCTACCTCTTAACTCACTCCAGCTTGGAAGGTTGCCAATTTGAATATCCCGCCATTTTGTAATGACCCATTGATTTCTTGAATCAAGTTTAATAGTAAACTCAACATTCCCTTGATATACTGACGGTAAATCAGGATTATTAGCCGGAACATTTAATGCATATGTATAAAAATAAAAAGCGCTATCTCCTTGCGGAGTAGAAAATTCATCGGTTAGCGATAATAAAATGGTTGATTGACCAACAGCCGAAAAAACATTATTAATATAAATTCTTTCAGCCGATAAATCCCAATGAGACAATGTTTGAAATGTAGCTTCTGCTCCCGAAGCCGGTATGTAATTAAATTCAGAATTAAGAAAAGCAGAATCGACAAATGAAGCCATATAATTTTCGGAAACTTTTTCAGATAAAGAATTTCGCAAATTATCAAAGAGTAATTTCGGTGTAGTGGGCGGGACATAATTAGAGCCAGTTTTCTTCGGTTCTTCCACATCACGTGTTGTGAAAAGATCACACGAGCTTAAAACAATCACTAATAATATGATAAATATTCTATTGTTCATTTTGCCCAATAATTATTATGCGGGAAGAATTTATCTCAGAAAAATTCTCTCCTTCATAACTACCGAAGACATCGATAATTTTATAACCTGTCTTAAAAAACTTTTCAAACAATATTTCCGGCGAATACAATTTAACCGATTCCGTAAAACTATGTCTTTCATTTCCCTTCGAAATATTTATTTCTTTAATAACTCTTTGATTCTCAATTTTTCTTTTTTCTTCAATTAAATAACCATCAATTTCTTTTTGCGAATACGGGATTAGATTATCAATTAGGTATTTTTTGTTGATATAATCAAATACAAAATACCCTTTCTTTTTAAGGAAAGTTATGGAATTATTTATAAAACTGAAATTCTCTTCGTCGGTAACAAAATAGCCGAAGCTTGTAAATACATTTAAGATTAGGTTGAATTTCATTTTCAGCTTAACCGAGCGAATATCCGATCTGAAATAAATATTCTCACCTGAAATTTTACCGGCATCAGTTTTTGCAATCTTTAAGAGAGGAAGACTCAAATCAAAACCGATGACTTTATAGCCTTTTTGAAGAAGTAAATTTGAATATCTGCCTGCACCGCATGCTGCATCTAAAATCAGAAAATCATTATTGATTGAAATTGTTCTTTGAATTAAATCAAGAAGCAGTAAAGCATCTTTTTGATCACGATGCTTGTACACATTCAAATATTGTTCTGAAGCGAACCAATCTTCAAACCATTCGGACATCAGAGATCACTTCTACCAAGTACGGCACGCCCGATTGTAGCATCATCGGCAAATTCCAAATCGCCCCCGATTGGAATTCCACGTGCGATACGGGTTACTTTTATATTGAGCGGTTTAATTAATTTAGCTAAATAAAGAGAAGTTGTATCCCCTTCGGTGTCGGGATTCAATGCTAAAATAATTTCCTTAACTTCAGTATTTTGTAGTCTACCGATTAATTCTTGAATATGCAGATCATCAACAGAAGTTCCGCTTAAAGGGGATAATACTCCACCAAGGACATGATATAACCCTTTATACTCGTTTGTTCGTTCGATGGCAAATATATCACTTGCTTCTTCAACAACGCAAATAACAGACTTATCTCTTTTTGTACTTTGGCAAATGTCACATGTATCATCAACAGCGAGATTAAAACAAACCGAGCAGAGTTTAATTTTTTCTTTTAAGTCGGAAATTGCTTTAATTAAATTAATCACATTCTCCGGATCTGTCTTCAGTAAGTGCAGAGCGAGTCTTTGAGCAGTTTTTTTACCTATTGACGGCAGCTTGCTCAATTCATCAATTGCTATTTGGAGTGGTTCTGCGATTTGCAAATTACATACCCGGTATATTTAGTCCAGGAGGAATTAACCCGCGAGTAACGTTCTGCATTTCTTCTTCAGCCATTTTCCCAGCACTTTCGAGAGCTTTATTAACAGCAGCTACAACGAGGTCTTCCAACATTTCCCGGTCGTCACTCTTTAAAATTTCATCATCTATTTGAATAGAAACTAATTCTTTGCGTCCGTTAACGGTAGCTTTAACAACGCCACCACCGCTTTCTTCGGTAATTGTTTTATTTCCGAGATCACTTTGGACTTTCTCCATTTCGGCTTGCATTTTCTGTATTTGCTTCATCATTCCCTGCATTCCGCCTTTCATTTTTCCTCCGAATCTTAGTATGATTTTTATTCTAAATTATAGAAGATCAAAATTAATAAAAATATGAAACACAAAGAAATTGATGCGTAAAAATGTTATTTTCATTTTTATTGAAAAAAAAGAGTTTGTTAGAAAATGTTTTTAACAAAATACGGTTATTCAACACTTGGATGGGCAATATTTATTGTCTTCGCTTTAATTGCGATAGCTATAATTGTTAATAATGGGTATATAAGATATCCTTTAATCATATTAGCGTTTTTATTACTTGTTTTTACATTGAATTTTTTTAGGGATCCTGATCGCACACTTCCCAAAACTGAAAATGTAGTCCTTTCCCCCGCCGATGGAAAAGTATTGATTATAAAAGATGTATTTGAAAAACGTTTCTTAGATTCCGAAGCACAGCAAGTTTCAATATTTATGTCGCCACTGAATGTTCATGTAAATCGCATTCCAATTTCGGGTAAAGTCGAATTCCTAAAATATATTGAAGGTGAATATCTTGTTGCTTATCACGATAAGGCAGATTCATTAAACGAGCGAAGTGAAATCGGAATAAATTATGGTAACGGCAAATTATTATTTACTCAGGTTGCCGGTTTTGTAGCCAGAAGAATTGTATATGATTTAAAACTTAATGACGAAGTAAAAATCGGTGAACGCTTTGGAATGATAAAGTTCGGCAGTCGAGTCGATGTAATTGTTCCAAAGGATTGGAAAATTAAAGTAAAAGAGGGTGAGACGGTAAAAGCCGGTGAAACAATCTTATTTGAAAGATAAAGTAAAAAAGAATTTTAACCTCTCCAAAGCAATTATTCCAAATTCATTTACCGCTTTAAATGCTTTATGCGGATATATTTCCATTGTTCAAAGTGTAAACGGTAATTATGAATCAGCGTTTTTCTTTATTGTATTCGCAGGTTTATTCGATCTATTCGACGGCATATTAGCACGGTTAGTTAAAACAAGCAGCGAATTCGGAGTACAATTAGACTCCCTTTCCGATGTTATCAGTTTTGGTGTCGCCCCGGCTTTTCTTATTTATCACGCTTCATTACAGGAATTTGGCTGGATCGGAATTTTACTAAGCGGAATCTTTGTGGTTTTCGGTGCGTTTCGTTTAGCAAGATTCAACGTACAGGTAAACGATTATTCCGTTAAAACTGATTTTAAGGGATTACCAATTCCTATTGCCGCTCTAACTCTTTCATCATTTGTATGGAATTTTCATAACGGAATTGTGATTGCATCACCATTTAATATTTTTGTTATTCCGTTACTTATTGTCTTATCACTTTTGATGGTTAGTACCGTGAAGTACAATGCACTTCCTAAATTATCTCTTCAGTCATTAAAACAAAAACCGGTGTTCATTGGTTTTGTAATTGTTTCTTTAGTAGCACTAATCATGAGTAAAGGTGATTACTTGTTTTATGTATTTTTAGTATTGGTTTTATTTGGTATTTTTCGAGCCATATTTGAATTGTTTACTAAATCTCAAAGCAATGATACAGCAGAAGAAATAAACTAAGGGTGAAAATTGTTCAAAGCAACCGTAATAGTAAAAAGAAGACCTAAAATTTTAGACCCGCAAGGCAAGGCAGCCGAGCAAGGTGCCAAATTACTCGGTTTTAATAATGTCTCCGGTACAAGAATCGGCAAGTATATTGAGTTTAATATTGATACCAATGACGAAAAAGCTGCAGAAAAAGAAGTAAAAGAATACAGTGAAAAACTTCTTTCAAATCCAATAATGGAAGATTTTGAATATCGTTTGGAAAAAGTTAAATGAAACCTACCTTCGGAATTGTAACATTCCCCGGCTCAAATTGTGATTATGATGCTTATTATGCTGTAAAAAAAATCCTTGATTACGAGGCTCAGTTTATTTGGCATAAAGAAAAATCATTCAACGGAATTGATGCAATTATATTACCGGGCGGATTTTCATACGGTGATTATTTACGAACCGGAGCAATAGCAAAGTTTTCACCTATAATGGAGCACGTGATTAATTTTGCCGAAAAAGGCGGTATAATATTGGGAATTTGCAACGGTTTTCAAATTTTATTAGAATCCGGCTTGCTCCCGGGTACTATGCAGGTAAATGAATCACTGAAATTTGTATGCAAAGACATTTACTTAAAAGTTGAAAATAGGGATACACCTTTCACCAATAAAATAGAGAGCGATACGATTAAAATTCCTATAAAGCATGGTGAAGGAAATTATTATACCGATGTTAAAACGGTGACGGAACTTGAAAAAAATGGTCAGATAGTTTTTCGTTATGCTTCAAAAAACGGTAAAGTCAGTAACCAATTTAACCCGAACGGATCAATTAGTAATATAGCGGGTATAATGAATACAAGAAAAAATGTTATGGGTTTAATGCCACATCCGGAAAATGCATGCGATCCGGTATTGAGAAAGACAGATGGACAACTTATATTTAAGTCCATTGCACAAAGTTTATTTAATTAATTGAGGTGAATATGTTTGGAAGCTTAGGCGCAACAGAAATATTGTTAATAGTACTTGCAATTTTGATTTTATTCGGTGCAAAGAAAATACCCGAACTGGCTCAAGGTATCGGCAAGGGTATGAAAGAATTTAAGAAAGCCGTCCGTGATGTTGAAGATGATATAAAAACTTCTGATGATGATAAGAAAAAAGAAGTAAAAGATAAAAATTCATAATCATTAGTGCTCCCTTACAAAACTCACACGGAAAAAATTCGGTTAATTCAAAAAGCTCAACTATCTCTGATTGAGAATGTTGAGTTTTTTTTAAGTCAAATCTCTGCTCATAAAGACATCAATGCATTTAACTTTTTATTTGATGACGGAATTGATCGTACAAAAAAAATCGAACAAAAAATAAAAGACTGTACTTCCGGCAAATTAGCCGGTATGGTAATAGCCGTTAAAGATTTACTTTCAGTTAAAGATAAACCACTAACTTGTTCATCAAAAATATTAAGCGGGTTTGAGGCAATTTATACTGCAACCTCAATACAAAAATTAATTGATGAAGATGCAATACTAATAGGAAAGACAAACTGCGATGAATTCGGGATGGGCTCAACAAATGAAAATTCGGCATTTGGTGCGGTATTAAATCCTCTTGATAAATCAAGAGTGCCCGGTGGTTCAAGCGGGGGTTCCGCAGCTGCAGTTGCGGCAAATTTTTGTGATGCCGCTATAGGTACGGATACCGGCGGTTCAATTAGACAACCGGCTGCATTCACCGGTACGATAGGAATAAAACCTACTTACGGAAGAGTATCACGTTATGGTTTAACTGCATATGCCTCATCCTTTGATTGTGTCGGTCCAATTACAAAAAATGTTTCGGACTTAGCTTTAATTCTGCAAGTCATTTCAGGTAAAGATGAACTTGATTCAACTTCTTCCGAAAGTAATGAGATTCAATTTCCTTCACAAAACAAGAAATACAAAATCGGTTTACCGAAGGAATATTTTACCGAAGGATTATCGGGCGAAGTTAAAAACGGGATTGAAAAAACAATAGAAAATCTCAAAAAGAACGGACATGAAATTATTGACATATCACTCCCCCATTCCGATTATACAATTGCAGCATATTATATACTTGCGACGGCAGAAGCATCCTCAAACCTTGCTCGATTTGACGGAGTCAGATACGGTTTAAGGAATGAAAAAATAAGAACATTTGATGAACTTTATAATCTAACAAAAACAGAGGGCTTCGGGAAAGAAGTAAAAAGAAGAATAATGTTAGGCACTTATGTTTTATCTTCGGGATATTACGATGCTTACTATTCTAAAGCACAAAAAGTACGCAGGTTAATAAAGGAAGATTTTGATAATGCATTTCGAGAAGTAGATTTGATAATATCACCGACCGCTCCATCAACAGCATATAAAATCGGTGATACTGTTAATGACCCGCTTCAAATGTATTTAGGAGATATATATACAGTCTCTGCAAATCTAACCGGAATTCCGGCAATCAATGTACCCTATCAATCCGAAAATTCTCTTCCGATCGGTATCCAATTTATGGCTTCACATTTTAATGAAGAAATACTATTGGATATTGCTCAACAAATTACCGAGTAAAATTTCTCTTTTTTTTATAACTTGGTCAGTTAAAAAAATCAATTATTGAAAAAATAATTTACGGGACAAGACATGAGTATTCTCTTAAACAAGAAAACAAAAGTTGTTGTACAAGGTATTACAGGGAGCGAAGGTTCGTTTCATACCGGGCAAATGGTTGAATACGGAACAAACGTAGTTGCCGGTGTAACACCGGGTAAAGGAGGAACAAAATTTCAGGGTATTCCTATTTTTGATACAGTAGCCGAAGCAGTTGAAAAAAAGAAAGCAGACGCATCTGTAATATTTGTGCCACCGGGATTTGCAGCCGATGCAATTTTAGAAGCAGCTAATGCGGGAGTAAAACTTATTGTATGTATAACAGAAGGCATTCCTGCTAAAGATATGGTGAAGGTTTACAATGCAATTAAAAATATGGATGTAAGATTGGTCGGCCCTAACTGTCCCGGAGTTATATCACCGGGTAAAGCAAAGATCGGAATTATGCCTGGATTCATTCATCGCAAAGGAAAAGTCGGTGTAGTATCGAGAAGCGGAACGTTAACTTATGAAGCTGTAAAACAATTAAGTGACTTGAAAATCGGGCAGTCAACATGTGTCGGTATAGGTGGTGATCCTGTTATCGGTTCACAGTTTATCGATATCATAAAATTATTTAATGACGACAAAGATACCGAAGGAATTGTAATGATAGGTGAAATAGGCGGAAGTGCCGAAGAAGAAGCTGCCGCTTATGTTAAAAAACATGTTAGTAAACCTGTAGTTGGGTTCATTGCAGGAAGAACCGCACCTCCCGGGAGAAGAATGGGACACGCAGGCGCAATTATCTCAGGCGGTAAAGGTACTGCAGACGAGAAAATGAAAGCAATGAAAAAAGCCGGAATTTATGTTGCTAATAGTCCTGCTAAAATCGGTTCAGCAATGAAAAAAGCTCTTGAAGATTTTTACGGTAGTAAAAAGAGCAAAACAAAATCAAAAAAGAAAAGTAAGAAAAAATAAATATCAAGTTAACGAGTAACCTTCGAGGACACAAAACAGTGACCTCGAAGGTTGATAAATTAAAGGAGTTAAATAGTGAGTAACAGAACATTAGCAATACTAAAACCGGATTGTGTTGAGAAAAATTTAATCGGTAAAGTGATTACACATATACAGGAAGCCGGTTTCAAAGTGATTGGAATGAAGATGGTAAGATTAACAAAAGATTCTGCCGGCGGTTTCTACGAAATTCATAAAGAAAGACCGTTCTATAATGATTTATTGGCATATATGACAAGCGGTCCTTGTGTTCCGATAGCATTGGAAAAAGAAAACGCCGTGGAAGATTTCAGAAAATTAATCGGTGCAACAGACCCGTCAAAAGCAGAAGATGGTACAATTAGAAAAATGTATGCCGAAAATATTGAAAGAAATATTGTACATGGTTCCGATTCAGATGAAAATGCTGCAAAAGAAATTTCTCATTTCTTTACAAGGAAAGAACTTTTAGAAATAAACGGTTTTTGATTCCGTAAATCCTAAACTTAAAAATGACAAAGAAATTGTTAATCTATGCGGCTGTAATTTCAGCCGCATTTTTATTTGTTTACGCTCAAGAAAGCAAGATCAAACTTGGGAATGAGATTCTTCTTGAAGAAAAAATTGAGTTGATAAAGAACAATAGAATTGGTGTTGTCACAAATACAGCCGCTTTACTTCCCGACGGGACAAAATTTATAGATGCACTTCTTGATACAAAAGAAATAAATATAGCTGCAATATTTGCTTTAGAACATGGATTCGAACTTCGCAGCGCTGCCGGTGTTTTAATTGATAATTCCGAATTTGACCAGATAAAAATTCATTCACTTTACGGTTCAACAAAGAAACCTACTCACTCAATGCTTAACGATGTCGATATAATCTTATTTGATATTCAAGATATTGGCGCAAGATTTTTTACTTATATATCATCATTGAAATATATTTTAGAATCAGCCGGGCAGTATGGAGTGAAAGTAATCGTATTAGATAGACCAAATCCTCTCGGAGGAATTTATGTTGATGGTCCGGTATTGGAAGATGAATTCAAATCTTTTATCGGTATAGATAACTTACCTGTTGTTCACGGAATGACAGTTGGCGAGTTAGCTCTTTTTTTTAATGATAGAATTGAATACAGCGCCGAATTGGAAATTCTTAAAATGCAAAACTGGAAACGAGAATATTTCTGGGATGATTTAAATCTACCTTGGGAAAATCCGTCACCAAACATAATGAATTTCGAAACAGTTTTACTTTATCCGGCAACATGTTTTTTTGAAGGAACTAATCTATCCGAAGGTAGAGGTACTTATCTTCCTTTTAATTTATTTGGTGCTCCGTTTATTGATTCAAGCTCGTTGAAAAACGAAATCGAAAAGGAATTGGGTGAAATATTTTCGGTGCGTGCAATTGAATTTATCCCGATATCTATTGCAGATAAAGCCCCAAATCCAAAATACTTAAATCAAAGCTGCAATGGTGTTCAATTAATTTTAAATAACAGAGACAATTACAAACCGGTTGAAACTGCTGTATACTTGCTGGACATTGTTCATAAATTAAATCCGGGTAAGTTCAAAATTAACAAGCATTTCGATTTACTATGGGGTACGGAACAAGTTAAAAAAAGCATTCTTTCCGGTGAATCACCAGAAAAGATTATTGAGTCTTGGCAGGAAGAATTAAGTATATTTAAGGAGTTGAGAAAAAATTATTTAATTTATTAAGGATCAGATATGAAAAAAATCATAATAACCATAATAACTTTTGTAACATTACTATTTATTATTGGATGCGGAAGTGAAGGCGAAAAAACGGAATCCGCTAAAAAAAGTGATGGAACAATAACCGAAGAAACACCTACTAATTTTGTTGCCGCAGAAGTCAGTAAAGATGAATCATTCGATTTAAGTTATCTATTCCCGACAGGTAAAAAAATAAAATATAAACTTACATCGGTGGTAACATCTAATCAAAAGATAACAGCTGATTCGACAATTGAGAATGATGTTTCTCAAACAACCGAGTATATTTTTGATTTGGATGCAAAACAGATGGATGAAGAAGTATCCATGATTGAACTAAATATTGAATCAATTAAGATGAATGCCAATTACAATGGTGAAATAATTAAGTATGATTCAAAAGATATAAATGATGAAGAAACCAACCGCAGATTTGCCGAGTATTCATCTCTTCCGAACAATAGATTTTGGGCAACACTAAATAAAGAAGGCAGAATAATTGATATCGGTAAGACCGAAGGCATAATAAACAGGTATCTGGAAATTCAACAGGCACAGTCAATAACCGATGATGAAAAGAACCAAATTAATTTACAACTCAAGGAACAGGTATTACAACCGATTTCACAAAATTTATTCAAATATTTACCAGGCAGAAAAACAAAGTTAGATTCAACTTGGACTTTAACTTACGGTACCGAAATGGGTCTATATAAGCTAACTAATATTGCTTCAAGCAGAATTTCCGATATTCTAAAAGAAAACGATGACCTGATTGCAAAAATTAACACCGATTTAAGCGTAACATATGAAGGCGACGGTTTTATCAAACAAGGCGATGTATCTTACCAATTTGAGAAGCCGAAAATATCCGGCAATGCAATAAGTTATTTTAATTTGGATGAAAAAATAATTGTGAAATCAGAACTAACAACAACAACCGAGATGAATGTGTTTGTTACCGCAGATAATCCAAATACCGGTAAGGAAACTGCAACAAGAAAAGATATTTCGGTAAATAAAAATTATTTGGAACTGATTAGTGTTGAATAAAAATTAATAAAAAAATCGGCTGAAAATTTTATTCAGCCGATTTAGATTTTAATAAATTACTTTACTTCTCTAACAACAATTTTCGAACCGGACTCTTTAATTACTTCTATCTTCGTTCCTCTTATCAAATAATCTCCTTCGGTAACAACGTCAATTCTCTTATTATCAATTAATGCAGTGCCAGATGGACGTAAATCGGTAATTGCTTCACCGGTTTTACCTACCAATTCCAAAACTTCAGGTTCGGTTGTATAGCCGGAACGAATCAAAATGTTATCCTTCAAAATCAACCTGTTGAAAAAAGATGTTTTAGGAAGAATCTTTGAAAGGAAGAATGCTGCAGCAAATGTTGCTACAAAAGTTGCTGCAAGTTGAATTAATGCTCGCGAGATCATACTCCATGTAACAATCTGAAAATCAGAAAGCAATCCTAAAAAGAGACTAGTAACAACAGCTACAATACCGAGTATACCGAAGACCCCGAATCCGGGTACAAAAAATACTTCAATAAGAATTAAGCTGATACCAACAGCAAAAATTACAATTTCCAACCAAGAAACAAGTTCTAAAATTAAACCGGAACCAAAAAACAATGTTAGAGCAACTAAAGCTGCTGTACCGGGTAAGCCCCAACCCGGAGTTTTTATTTCGGTAAACATTCCGAGCATAGCAACCATAATTAGAATTGAAGAAACAATCGGATGAGATAGAAATCTTACAACATCTTCACCCCAATTTGTGTCTTCCATAATTATTTCGGCATCCTTAAGATTATATGCCTCAAGAAGCTCATCCAATGTTGCAAGAAGTGTATCAGCCATACCGTATTGAAGAGCTTCTTTGGAAGTTAATGTAAGAAGTTGTGTAGAATCAACAAGTCCGGGAATAACAACTCGTTCATCAACCATAGCTTCGGCAATGTCGGTTCTTCTACCGGTTCGTTCTGCCGTAGCCCTCATTTCGGAACGCATATAAGATTGAGCTTTCTCTGCTTGTTTAGCCCCGGTTTGATCCACTACCGTTGTTGCACCCATTGCACCTCCAGGAACCATAACAATATTTTCACATGAAAGAGCAATTAACGACCCTGCAGAAATTGCACGTTTATCAATGAATGCAATAGTTTTAACCTGGCTGTTTATAATCGCATCTTTAATTTGTGTTGCGGCATCAACTCTTCCACCGAAAGTATTGATTCTAAAAATAATTGCTTCGGCGCCGGTAGAATTTGCAGTTGCAACAATTCTTTTAACATAAGGTGCCAATCCTAAATCAATATCTCCTTCAATGTCGCCGTAATAAACTTTCTTAGTTTGACCTAAAACCGAAACCGTAAAGAGAAGGATAAGAAATAATATATAAGACCTTCTCATATGAACCTCACTTACTTATTAATAAAACTGTAGTTTAATAATTTATATACAAGTTTTGCGGTTACAAAACTTGAGCTCTCGTGATACTTTGACGGCGCAAGTTCAACAACATCAAAACCAACAATGTTTTTCTTTTCGCCGATCTTTCGGAACAGATTCATCGTTTCATCCCATAACAATCCACCGGGTTCCGGTGTTCCCGTTGCGGTAATTACGGATGGATCCAAACCGTCAACATCAAAAGTTACGTAAACATTTTCTTTTAAGTCATCCAAAACCCTTTGCTGCCAATCTTCACCATGTTTACCGGTTCTAATATCGCGCATGTAATAAGTTTTAATTCCGTTTTCTTTTATAAATTTTGATTCTTCGATACATTGCGCGCGAATACCGACTTGTACAATATCTTTAGTAAATTCGGCAATCCTTGCCATAACAGAAGCATGCGAATACTTTGATCCGTTATATGTATCGCGAAAATCGGAATGAGCATCAATTTGAAGTACAGATAAATTTTCATAAGCTTCAAAATGAGCTTTTGCCGGTGCCGATGAGAGCGAATGTTCACCGCCCAAAGTAACAACAAATTTTTCATCGGCTATTAAATCTTTTACATTTTTGTAAATTTTGTTTATGCCCTTCTTTGTCGACATATCTTTGAATTTTAATTCCGGCAGAGTTGCAATTCCTTTTTCAAAGACTAATTCTCTATCGAATTCTTCATCATAGAATTCAACATAATGTGAAGCTTTTACAATTTCTTTCGGACCATTGGCAGTCCCCTTTCCGTAGCTGACTGTTTTCTCAAATGGTGCTGAAAGAATAACAATCTTGGAACTACCGTAAGATGAATATTCATCTTCGATAGCCAAGAAGTTCTTTTTTATTCCGAGTGTTTTCATGGGTTCCCTTAAAATTATTTAATCTTTCCAAATTAACTTTGACAATCTAAAAACCGTTGAAACGGTACTTCATGCAGATTTATATTTCGCTAGCCCACGACTTAAGTCGTGGTTTAATCAAAAAACTTGACAACATCAACCGTTTTAACGGTTTCCTGACTAAACGGTTTTTGTCGAGTGATTTAAAATAAAAAAAGAGACTCAAACAAGCCTCTTTTTTCTTCACAATAAAATATGATTTTTACTCTTTAACTTGTTGAGCAATGCTGCCGATTGCCGAACGTTCCATTTTGATTTTCACATTATTTCCCACATCAATAAGAACTGTTTTTTCATCGAGCCCGGCTACAGTACCGTGAATTCCTCCACTTGTAATAATCTTATCCCCTTTCTTAACTTCTGATAACATTCTATCTCTTTCTTTAGCACGTTTCTGCTGGGGACGTATAATCATAAAATAAAAAATTGCAAAAATAGCACCGAACATAATTAGCGTACTAACCATACTACCGCCGCCTTCCCCTTGAGGAGCCATAGCAAAAATCCACTCCATTTATTCCTCCTTAATTGAATTTATATTTATAGATAATTTTTTAACGATTTCATTTTTCCAGTCGAAAAACGACCCTTCAATTATACGGCTTCTTGATTCTTTTACCAAATTTAAATAGAACGATAAGTTGTGAATTGTACCGAGTGTAAGTGCAAGTATTTCATTAGCAATATATAGATGACGTAAATATGCACGGGTAAAATTTGAACAGGTGTAACAATCGCAGACAGAGTCAAGAGGAGTGTGATCATCTTTATACATTGCGTTCCTAATTGTTACAACACCTTCCGAAGTAAATAGATATGCGTTTCGTGCATTGCGGGTTGGCATTACACAATCAAACATATCAACACCGAGGGCAATGGATTCCAATATATTCTCCGGTCTTCCGACTCCCATTAAATATCTCGGTTTATTTTCGGGAATTAAATCTGTAGTAAAATTAGTAATATCATACATTGTTTCAGCAGGTTCACCAACTGCAAGTCCGCCGATCGAATAGCCATCAAAATCCAATTCAATTAAATCACGGGCAGATTTCTCACGTAAATCTTTGTAAACACTCCCTTGAATTATTCCGAAAAGAAACTGCTTGTGATCATAGAGAGCTTCGGAATTTTCGAATGCTTCTTTGTTTAGAATTGCCCATTTACTTGTAAGCTCTTGAGATTTTTTTGCATAATCATAATCACAGGGAAATGGGGTGCATTCATCAAGCGGCATCATAATATCAGAACCGATGCTCCGCTGAATTTGAATAACTTTTTCGGGAGTGAAGAAATGCCGTGATCCGTCTAAATGCGATTGAAATTCGACTCCGTCATTTTTGAGTTTTCGTAATTCTGCCAGACTGAAAACTTGAAATCCGCCGCTGTCGGTAAGAATCGGTTTATCCCAACTCATAAATTTATGCAGACCACCGGCATTTTCTAAAATTTCCGCTCCTGGACGTAAATAAAGATGGTAAGTATTTCCTAAAATTATCTGTGCCCCGATTTCGTTTTTTAGCTGCTCCGATGTAACTGCTTTTACTGTACCTTGAGTACCGACAGGCATAAAAATGGGAGTTTCGACTACACCGTGCTCCGTTTCAAAACACCCGGTTCTAGCCTTACTTTTAGCGTCTTTGTGTTGAATTTCGAATTTCATTACGGTGCAAATATAATCTATTTTTTAGTGAGGTGTGAAATTGGGGAACAGATTTTTATGAGCATTATAATTGGTTAAAATATGATTCTCCTAGTAGTAAATTAACCATATCAAACAGTGAATATTTTCAGAAAATAAATTAATCTACACTTCTACTTTTTTCCACTTACCTTTTGTGAACAGCCAGAGTGTAAATAAACCGACGGATGTTTCGGCAATAAAAATTGCCCAAAATATTCCTGTGTGTTCCAGGCCAAGTGTTTTAGACATGAAGTATGCGAGCGGAATTTCAAGTATCCAAAAAAAGAAAAAATTTATTTTAGTCGGTGTAACTGTATCGCCAGCACCGTTAAAAGCTTGAATTGCCACCATCCACCAACCGTAAACGAAATATGAATAAGATATTATTTTCATCCATTCACCCCCGATGGAAATAACTTTCAAATCATCTGTGAAAATCGAAACTAACTCTTCACTATAAAAGAAGAATACAAAAGACACAGCAATTAGAAACAGCATATTCCAAAAACCGGTTACCCAAACAGAGCGTTCCGCACGGTCGGGCTTTTTTGCACCGAGATTTTGTCCTACAAGAGTAGCGGCAGCATTCGACATTCCCCATGCCGGCATCATTGTAAACATCATAATTCGCAGAGCAATTGTAGTACCGGCAACAGCTTCACTTCCATAGTCGGCAATTATTCTTATTATAAATACCCATGAAACCATCGCGATAATCATCTGTCCTACACCACCCAAAGAAGTATGAACAATTTTCTTAACTACATGCCAATTAATTTGGATGTATGCCCTTAAGACTCTTATATGCTTACCCCCTTTTAATAAAAGATAAACTTGAGTTAGAACGCCAATCCCTCTACCAATAATAGTCGCAATTGCAGCACCTTCGAGACCATAAGCTGGAATCGGACCGAATCCAAATATTAAAATAGGATCAAGAATAATATTAAATCCATTTGCAATCCAAAGGACACGCATTGCAATTGCTGCATCTCCGGCACCACGGAAAATTGCATTGATAACAAACAAGAGCATAACTACAACATTACCACCGAGCATCCATTGAGCATATTTATAACCATGCTCAAGTACCCACTGATCGGCGCCCATAAGAGCAAGTAATTCTTTTGAGAATAAGATACCGGCTAAAGCAAAAGGCAATGAAATCAATACACCAATAATAATTGATTGAACCGCCGTAATGCCTGCTTTTTCTTTTTCTTTTTCACCGATACGTCTCGCCACAATAGCCGTTACAGCCATTGCTAAACCCATTGCAATGGAATAGATAAGAAATAGATAGGTTTCGGTAAGTCCTACAGTAGCAACTGCCGATGCCCCGAGTCTGCCAACAAAATAAATATCGACAACAGCAAATGTTGATTCCATTATTAACTCAAGAATCATCGGGACAGAAAGCAGAAAAATTGCTTTGCCTATTGGAATTTGTGTGTAGTCTGCTTCACTTCCTCGGATTGCATCTTTTAGTTGCTGCCAAACAGAATAAGTAAGTGGCTGATTTGTTAATTTGCCGGTTTGTTGATTATAATCGGTATCTTCTTTCAATATTTTTCCACTTAAAAGAAATGTAATTGTAAATTAAGATTATTTTTCTGCAAGTTCTTTTAGTTTATTTAAAGCTTTCGGCCAAATATCATTGAACATTTCACTGAATTCATCAGGAAAGTTGCCAATTAGTTCAACAATTAATTCAGTCACATTATTCATTTCTTTCATTGAATAGTTTTCCATAGCTCCGACCCAATCTTTAACAGCATCGCTGGTTGTATCTTCTACTCCATTATTAACAAATCCGATATGCTCGATTGATACATATTCATATTCTCTGATTTCTTTAATCCGGCTTACCATTCCGGACATATTACCTTCCGGGTCGGGGCCCAGGAAATGCATCTTACTTCCTTCCCTCCATTCACCAACAAAGTGAGAACCTTTGGCAAAAGGTTCTGTCCATATTCTGTAAGTTTCATCATCAAGCATTGTGTTCCAAACTTTTTCTTTAGGTGCATTTATATTTATTGAAAAATTAAGTTTTTGCATAACGTATCTCCCTATCGATTTATTATAAATTAAATTTTGTTTTTTTATCACATATTATGATGCAACAATCATTTTTGATATTCTTCTTTAAATAAATTAATAGTGTAATCAAGTAAACTCGTGTCACCGAAATTACCGTGTCCCGGCACAACAAATTTAATGTCGGGGAAATAATTCTTTACTTTCATTACTGTTTGAGACCATTCATTTACATTCGCATCCTCTAAATTTCCTTTACCAGCTCCGGTTGTTTTGATTAAGCATCCACCGAATAATATTTTTTCCGAAGGGATATAAGAAACAATATTATCTTTTGTATGTCCTTCGCCGAAAAATTTATTAATTATTATTTCATTACCTATTGTGAAAATTAATTCATCCTCAAAACCATTTTTAGGAATAACCGGTTTATTTAGAGAATCCTCCAACGCTAATTCGATTGTAAGATTCGAAGAATATGATTCAATGTTCTTATTATGAAAAACATTGAGCCCACCTAAACAATCACTGTGAAAATGATTTACAACTATTACTTTAACTTTTGCATCTTTTTTATCTTTTATCCAGTTTATTAATTCTGACGAAGTGGAATCATCAACCGGAGTATCAAATACTGCAGCTTCATTTTCATTAATAAAAATTAATCCGTTGCACGGAACCTTACCCCATTGTTGGCTGGAATAAAATGATTTATGGATGAAAATTTTTTCCGACAGTTTCTCTATTTCAAGCGTTTCTGTTTTATAGACTACCGGAGTTTGAGGTAGTATCTGAGAGTATAATATAAATAGTGTAAGTAAAATCGTTGGAAGTGATAATTGCGCTTTAATCATTTTATTGTATTCCATTTTTTGTTTTAACTCTCAGTAATAGTTTTTTGCGTTTCGAAGCTTTTTATTTAGTTTCAAAAATATTGCCTAAGCCCCAACAGTTCCTGTTTTCACATCACCAGCTCGTTTATAATTAGCGAAAATTACTCCATTTGAAGTAACCAAACTGCCAGTTATTGTAAAAGCTGCGGGAATAGTACCATCATCGAACAAACGTTTACCAGTACCGAGTGTAACCGGGAAAATCATAAGCCATAGTTCATCGACTAGATCATGTTTAAACATTGTCTGTGCTAATTTGCCACTACCAATTACTTTTAAAATCGATCCGTCCCCTGCTTTGAGTTCTTTAATACTTGCAACAACATCACCTGAAATCAGTATTGAGTTTTTCCATTTAAGATCCATTTGACTATTAGAAACCACATATTTAGTTACATCATTAATACCGGGCCACATATCTCCATGTTCGGGCCAGTAGGCAGCAAAAATCTCATAAGTTTTTTTACCCAAAAGAAGATCAGTTATTTCCAAATTTTTTTGCATGAACTCTCCCGCAGCTTCGTCGGCTTCGTAAAAATACGGTGCAGTCCAGCCACCGTACCGAAAATCACCCGAATCATCTTCCTCTGGTCCGCCGGGTGCCTGAATAACTCCGTCTAATGTGATAAACTCTTGGATAATTATTTTTCTCATTTCAAACTCCTTAACATACTACGATGATTGAATTTTCGTAAACTAATTAGCATCCACATACTTTCTGAAGTTATTTAGTATTGCCTGCCAACCTTCTCTTTGCATCTCGACCGGATTTTGTTTTTCGGCATCAAATGTTGTTGTTACTTTTGTTTTCCCATCAACAATTTCAAAAAGAGTTTCTACCTTTCGACCGTCGGTTAATGTATAAGCAATTTTTTTGTTCTCAATTACTTCATCGTAAACTGCTTCGAAATCAAAACCGAAGCTACCGTCTTTTGCATCCATTCTGCATATAAGTTTTCCGCCTTCTCTCAAATCGTTTTCTGCTTTTGGGCAATGCCAATCATCGGATGCAAAGTTCCAATTCGTAATATGTTCGGGAGAATTATAGTAGTTCCAAACTTTAATAACATCCGCAGAAACTAATGTTTCAATTTTTATTTTTGTGTTATTCATAATAATCCTTCTTCATTAAATTAATTACCGCTATGTGCTTTTTCCAATTCCGAAATATCAAGTTTTTTCATCTGCAGCATTTTATTCATCACTTTTTGAGCTATTTCGGGATCGGGATCAGAAATTAATTGAGATAAATTTTCCGGAATGATCTGCCAAGAAACTCCATACTTATCTTTCAACCAGCCGCATTGTTCGGCTTCAGGAACTGCAGATAATTCATACCAATATTTATCAATCTCTTCTTGATCCGAACAATTAACTATAAACGAGATAGCTTCATTGAATGAAAAATTGTGTATCGTTCCGCCATCCATGCCAACAAACCATTGATTGTGTAGTTTATAATCGCTGTACATTACCAACCCTTCCATATTAGGAAACATATCGTTAGAGTATTTAGTCATTTGACCACGTTTTGAATCATCAAACAATGACATATAAAAGTCGGTTGCTTCTTCTGCTTTACCGTTTACATCACCGACAAATAGAAGTGATGGAATTATAAATGGTCTTTCTTCTCCTTTAGGGTCAGATAAAATTAATTGCCAGGAGACACTGAATTTATCTTGCACCCAGCCGTATTTTTCACTGAACGGATATTTTTGTAAAGGCATAAGTATCTCACCGTCTTTGGATAATTTTAACCAGGCAGAATCAAGTTTTTCCGCTGCATTTTCATCTTTAGAAGGATCGAAGTTTAAGAAAAATGAAATCGTTGGATTCATTTTAAATTGCGGTCCACCATTAAGGGCTAAGAAGTTATATCCTTCTATTGCAAATTCCATTGTCATAATATCTCCCGCAGAATGTCCCGAAGCTTCTGCAGAAGCCTCATCATACCGTGCGACTTTTCCAATACTAGTGTTAGGAAATAATGATGTATAAAAATTGACTGCCGCTTGAGCATTATCGTCAAACCATAAACATGGTACAATTTTTTGCTTATTCATTTTGTCTGATCTCCCATTCTCATCATTAATATTACTTATTATACTTGAATCTGTTTCTGATTTTATGACCGGTGTCGAGCCAAATAAAAGTAAAATCAGTATCGCAATAGCTTGCAATAATCTCGACTTGTATTTAATGTTCTCTTTATATTGCATGATAATACCCTTTTAATTTATTCATATTTCTATAAAACTTTCTTGATGATCAAATGTGTTGCTTTATCAGACGGCACATGCTCGGTGCATTTATATCCCAAGGAGAGTAAATTAATATCTGAGAAAAGGTTTTCTCCTGATCCAAGAAAAACGGGAGAAATAACTAGATGTAATTCATCGATCAATTTTTCTTTTAGATATTGACGAATCACATTTACTCCTCCGCCAATTCTTACATCTTTGCCTTTAGCTGCTTCAAACACTCTCTTGAGTGCTGTGTGAATTCCATCGGTAACAAAATAAAAAGTTGTTCCGCCTTCCATTTCAATCGGTTTACGTGCATGATTTGTTAAAACAAAAACCGGTACATGATACGGAGGATTATCACCCCACCAACCTTTCCAATTTTCATCAGGCCAAGGACCACGAATAGGACCAAACATATTTCTTCCTAAAATCCATGCGCCGATATTCTCAAATCCTTTTACGGCAAAGTCATTATCTATCCCGGTTGTACCTTCATTCTTACCTAATACATTTTTTTGAAAAGTTTGAGTGGGGAAAAACCATTTGTGTAATTCTTCACCTCCAACACCGAGAGGATTTTCCAGGCTCTGATTTGGACCGGCTCCATAGCCATCAACTGATATTGCGAAACTTGCTACTCTTAATTTTTGCATAATATCTTCTGAAAAAATTTCCACTATTTATTTAATTAATTTTGCTCTTTAGGTGGTGAATAAATAACCATCCATTGCACACCAAACTTATCTGTTAAAGAACCGAAATAGTCTCCCCAAAATTGATCATCCATGGGCATTTCAACTTTGCCGCCTTCGGAAAGTCCTGCGAATAATTTATCTGCTTCTTCTCTACTTTCGGCATCGATTGCTATATAGAAGTTGTTTCCAAAAATGACTTTCTGTCCGAGCGATTCAAGCGCATCGGTTGCCATTAAGAAATTCTGATTACCCATCGGAAGACCAATATGCATTACTTTCTGCTTTTCTTCTTCGCTTAATTTATCTCCCATTTCGGTATCCTTGAATCTGAAGATTCCGCCTTGAAAATCACCGCCAAAAACATTTTTATAGAAATTGAAAGCTTCTTCTGTATTTCCTTGAAAATTTAGATATGGGTTTATTGATTTCATAATATATACTCCTTTTTTAAAGTTGAATTAAGTTCCTCAACAAAATCATCATCAACACAAATTTAAGTTTTTGAATTTATATCTATGAGGGGTAATTACGGCAATCTTTAGGGTTGATTCCGACATTTTGTCTTTTTATTTTTTGATATAAACAATTGGGGTGGAAAAACATGAAACATATCTCAATCATTATACCGCTTGGGCATACAAGTTTAGTAAATATTGAAGGCACACATCAAATCTTTTCGAATGTGAATGAAATTTTAAAAGAAGTTGGAAAAAGTCCACTGTTTGATGTTCGCCTTGTGGGCTTAACAAAAAAAACCGAGCAGTCAACAGGATTGTTTGTCGTTAAGCCGGATTTATTAATCCATGAAGTTAATAAGACGGATATAATAATCATACCAGCGATACATGGAGATCAATATACAGCTGCTGAAAATAATAAGGATTTTATACCTTGGCTTATCAATCAATATAACGAAGGTGCTGAGATTGCGAGTTTCTGTTTGGGCTCATTTTTCTTAGCTGCTACCGGGCTGTTAAACGGAAAACAAGCTACAACTCATTGGAGATTTGCTAATGAATTTAGGTTGATGTTTCCTCAAATTAATTTACTTGATGATAAAATTATGACAGAGGAAAACGGTATATACACAAGCGGAGGTGCTTATTCATACTTAAATTTAATTTTATACCTGGTTGAAAAACATGCAGGTAGAGATATAGCGATCTTAACCGCGAAGTCCTTTATGATTGATCTGAATAAATACAGCCAATCCCCTTTCATTATGTTCAGAGGACAAAAAGAACATGATGATGAGCCGATTAGAAAAGCTCAGGACTTCATTGAAAATAATTTTCAAGAAAAGATTACTGTCGGGCAACTTGCTTCAATGTTTGCTTTAAGCAGGCGGAATTTTGAACGTAGATTTAAGAAAGCTACGGCAAATACAATCAGTGAGTATATTCAGCGTGTAAAAGTTGAAGCGGCTAAAATGAATTTAGAATCGTCAAGTGAAAATATAAGCGAGATAATGTATAAAGTTGGTTATAATGATAACAAAGCTTTTCGGAGCACATTCAAGAAAATTACCGGTTTAACTCCGGTAGAATACAGAAATAAATATAACCAGTTTGCGGTTGCTCCATAACCATTGTTTAATTATTTATACAAGAAAACGCGATTTGACGTTTTCATCTGGGATCATGCAAGAATCTCTCTTTCCAAACCATTTGTATCGATTATTGGCAATAAAATTGTACAACAAATCTCGAAATTTGCGCGGGAGAATTTTTATGATAATAAACATTCTCCAATACCACTTAAGTTCTTGTATTATTTCAATTACGGCATCTGATTTAATGTAATATTTATTTTCTGAGACGAGAATTATTGAATCAATTTTAGGTGGGATATTCATTTTTGCAGTTAATTCTTTCCCAAAATCTGATTGCAAAGGAACAAACAGAAAAATTGATTTTGTGTCTCTACTAATAATAAAATTTACACTATTATTGCAGAGATTACACACTCCATCAAATAGAATTATCTTCTTATTTTCTAAATCAAATTGTCTTGCTCCCATTGTAAATACTTTATTCTTTGTGTAAGATATAATCGAGCTGCGTATTCAATTCAGCCGAAAATTGTTTGTAGGACTCCGGTCTTCTTCTATTCAGGTAAAGAAGCAGCATCCCGGGGATAAGAAATCTAATTTCACTTTTCATTCTTTCGGCTTCGTCCATTTTTTTGATATTATTCTTTATACAATAAACCCACTCTTCCATTGTAATTTTGTCGATAAAATTATAGATCAAATCTAATGTCGGCTGCTTTTTTGAAATATCATTTGGTTTTTCGAGATAGAATAACTCGAATATCCCGGGATGTTGAACAAAGAAATTTGCATAAGCCGTAATTGTATCTTTAATCTTGTTAATTCCCTTTTCAGATTTCTTGGTTCTTTCATTAATAAATTCTTTACACTCTTCTTGAAAATCGTTGATGCATTCAAATATTAGTTCATTTACATCACCGAAGTAATTATATAAAGTAGCGTAAGAATAACCTGCTCGTTCAGCAATATTTCGCACACTGACGACTTTTAATCCCTCACCGCGCAATATTTCTTTTGTTGCTTGAATGAAATAGTTTCTCATTCTTTCTTCTTGGATAGTATTTTTGACCATATTAACACCATAGCAAATAATTAACACTGTTAATTTAATAAACATCGTTAATTTTGCAAAGGATTTCTTCTAAGAAATTCCGTTTATCTTGAAAGAAAAGAATAATTACTCACTTTTTGGATTACCGCCAAACCAGTTACCGAAAATTTTGAAGGAAGGCGCCTTATAATTTTTCGGGAGATAATCTTCCGGTATTGTAGTTTGATTACCATCCCTAACTGCAGAATAATGAGGCGACATAATTTCAACACCGTCTTGGTTAAATTTATCTTGGATTGCGGAATGTAATCGCGAATAAGTAATCGCCATTCGGTTACTATCATTGGTGTATACGTTCAGTTCATAAGAGACATAAAAATCATCAAGACTCGTCTGCAGCACGAATGGTTTAGGTTCTTTTAGAATTGACTCGTTTTCATCACATGCCGATAAAAGAAGTTCATGAACTTTTTGCCATGGCACATCATAACCGATTGTAACGGTTGTATGAAGAATTAGTCCCATTTGTGATGCGGAAGAACTAAAATTAATAATATGACTGCTAAGTACCATTGCGTTGGGAATTGTTATATCAACATTTTTTATTGTCCTTACCCGTGTTACCAAAAGATTTTTTTCAACAACATCTCCTGTTGTTTCTGCAATTTTAACTCTATCCCCCAATTTAAAAGGGCGCATATAAGTCAAGACTATTCCCGCAACCATATTAGCAATTGCGGAAGAAGAACCGAGAGAAAATAAAATTCCCAAGAAAACCGAAATACCTTGGAAAAATGGTGAATCTGATCCGGGCAAATACGGGAAAATAATGATAGCAGCAAGTACAAGTATTAAGAACCGTACAATTTTGAAAGTCGGCATTGCCCATTCTTTATAGAACCCGGGAAGTTCGAGAGTGCCTTTATCAACTTCATTAAAAAATACTCTTACAAGCTTTATTATATAGTAAAAGACAAATGAAAGAACGATAATAAAAAATAAGTTGGGTAAGAACTTCAAAAATGAAGTAAGAGCAATTGTTAACGGATCAAGAATATAACTTAATAAAGTATCAGCCCAGGTTTCGGTAAATTCAAATAAACTGAAAACAATAGTTATGTATGTATAGAAAAGAATTCCAAATAGAACAAATCGTGCAACCTTTGTTAAAAATGAAAGAATCTCCAAACTTCTATCGGCAGAAAGAAGTTCGAACGAACGAATTTTTACCGATTTTATCTTAGTGTCTTTCCAACTGATAAAAAGCTTTTTTAAATAACCTACAAGTGTATTAATCCCTTTAATAAGTGTATATGCTAATACGGTATAAAAAACAAAGAGTAATATTCCTTTAATAATCGGCTGGATATTGAGATTACTTATAAAAGGCCAAAGATCAATAAGCTTATAGAAATAGATATAAATCAATAAAAGAGTAAGCGCAAACTTTAATCCGGTCCAAATAATTTTAAGAGTCTTGATTAAGTATTCATGCTTAATAAATTTTTTCTTCTTATACTGAATTCGTTCCGTTAACTTTTCATCAAGAGTTTCAATTCTTTGTGAAATTCGGGGGAATAGAAAACTTAATAACCACAATCCTAAAACAAGCAATAAAGTATAAACTAAAGTTAGAATACTGCTTTTAAGTAGTGATGCTTTTTCATGATCTGATCTTTCGGAATTTAATTTTGTTATTAATAATTCAGCATATATGGATGCTAACGAATCGATTGTTATAGCTGAGTCGGTTATATCAGATTGATATATGCCCATTAATATTTGACCATCGACAGAAAGAATAACATGATCGGATCGTTTAAGTATATTTATCGAATCGAGTCGAATATTATCACTTTTTACGATCGATTTTAGAATAGAATTAATCTCATCTGCTCTTTTTTGTGCACTAAATACTCCCACTCCACTGTTGATAAAAAACAGAGTATCATTATCAATAACTATCGGATATTTTTTTATGGAATTGAAATCTTCTTGTGCTAAATGCGAGGGTTGAAGAAATGAAATAACTATTAGCAAAACCAACAAGACGAATTTTTGCATTGAAGCCTCAAAATTGTATGGTGAAAATTATACAAAAGTTTTATGATTTCTACTATCCGAGGATATATGATATTTACTTGGATAAATTTTTTGAATAGCAGTTATAAAGCACAAAAAATATTTTTCAGGATAGATTATAATTTTTTACTAAATAATTTTTATTTTTAACAAAAAAAAATCAAGTTAATATTGATGATAAATAAAGCATTCGAAATTCTGCACGAATTATTTGGTTATAAGACTTTCCGTCCGTTTCAAGAGGAAATAATAAAAACAATACTGAAGAAAAAAGATTCACTAGTAATAATGCCTACCGGCGGCGGTAAATCACTTTGTTATCAAATTCCCGCATTAATTTTTGACGGATTAACTATTGTAGTCTCCCCTTTAATTTCATTGATGAAAGATCAAGTTGAACAACTAAAAGAATTAGGTGTTGATGCGGTTTTCCTAAACAGTTCACTTACACAAGAAGAATACGCAAAAAATGTTGAGCTGTTAAGAAGCGGGAAAGTAAAACTCTTTTACGTTGCACCCGAAACATTATTTCTTGACAGAACAATTAAACTTCTTTTATCCTTGAAGATTGAGTGCATAACAGTCGATGAAGCTCATTGTATTTCGGAATGGGGACATGATTTTAGACCGGAGTACAGAAAGATTGTCGAAACGAGAGAGCATTTTCCGAATGCGTTATGTCTTGCCGTAACAGCAACGGCAACTCCCCGTGTTCAAAAAGATATTAGAGATTCACTAAGATTAAACGGCAACAATAATTTCATCGCAAGTTTCAACAGAGATAATTTGTATTTAGAAGTAGCGCCTAAAACAAACGGAGTTGAACAAACAATCAGATTTCTCCGAAAGTATCCTAATCAATCGGGAATCATTTATTGTTTTTCTCGTAAGCAAGTTGATTCGCTTTACGTGGATTTGTATAACGCAGGTTATTCCGTAAGACCGTATCATGCGGGATTATCAGACGAAGAGCGAAAAGAAAATCAAGAACTATTTATTAAGGATGATATACAAATAATAGTTGCAACAATTGCATTCGGAATGGGGATCAACAAATCAAATGTTAGATTTGTTATTCATTTCGATCTGCCAAAAAATATCGAATCATATTATCAAGAAATTGGAAGATCAGGCAGAGATGGTTTACGCGCTCACTGTCTATTGTTATTCAGTTATGCCGATATTCAAAAAATAAGATACTTTATTAATCAAAAAGAAGAACACGAAAAGAAAATTGCCGAACGTCATTTAAGAGCATTACTTAATTATGCAGAGACCGGTATTTGCAGAAGATTCCCCTTATTGTCTTACTTTGGCGAAAAATATAATCAGCAAAAATGCGGAATGTGCGATAACTGTAATTCGATCGATAAAGATTTGGTCGATGTTACAATTCCAGCACAAAAGTTTTTATCATGTGTAAAAAGAACTAATGAGATATTTGGTACTGTTCATATTGTCGATATTTTAAAAGGATCAAAAGCCGAAAAAATAATTGAGAAAGGACACGATAAATTAACTACTTACGGTATTGGTAACGAATACACAAAGAAACAGTGGTTGTTTTTATCCCATCAGTTTATTCAGCAGGGTTTACTAGTTCAAGATAATGAATTCGGGAGTTTACAATTAACCGACAAATCATATCAAGTCTTAAAAGGTAACCTTACAATTACAGCAAAAATAAAAGAAGATTTTGAGGAAAGGATTAAAAAGGAAATAAAAGAATCTTACGACGAAAAATTATTTGAGATACTTCGTAAGAAAAGGAAAGCCATTGCAGATAAACTTCGTCTTCCCCCCTACGTAATTTTCTCGGATAAATCTTTATCGGAAATGGCATCTTATCTCCCGGTTAATAAAAAAGAGATGATTAGAATTCACGGACTCGGTGAGATTAAATTTGAAAAATACGGGCATATTTTTCTAAAGGAAATAATTGGGTATTGTAAAGAGAATAACATAAAACCGGTTACCGATGAACACATTTCTCCACCAAAATTAAAACTAGTAAAGAAGACTAAATCATATCAATCAACGGGCGAAAGATTTATTTCCGGGCTAACTATTGATGAAATAATAAAAGAAACCAAATACAAAAAAAGTACAATTCTAAAACACCTTCTTGATTATGTTAGTGAAAACGGTTTACCGAATCCGGAAAAATTATTAGATGAATCCTATCTCTCAAAAAAAGAAAGCGAAAAAGTATTAAGCTTATTCGATAAATTAGGAACAGCGGCACTATCCCCTATCTACGATTCATTAAAGAAAAAGGTAGATTATAATGAATTGCACTTATTAAGGATATATTATATAGCGAAAATTTTAAAGCACTAATTTGAGTAACAAGATGAAGACTAGAATTATTTCTCTTCGGTTATATTCTTTATAACCATTTTTTCAAGTTTTAGTCTTATTGTAAAACATAGTTCTTATTAATCTGTTTTCGTTAGCAAATAACTCCCCTTTTTCTCCGATGGAGTTAAAATCCATCCTTTGTTCAATTCAATTGTCCAATCATCGGAATGAATATTTGTTTGGTCTTGCGGTAATGAGAAATTATCAGGCAGTGATATTAAAACACTCTGAAAGTTTGACAGTATCAATGCCTCATTAGTAACATCAAGAATCCCCCAGTTATCCGTAATTCTAATGTTCGGATATACAGTTCCGATATCTTCAAGTGAAATTAGGTTGGTAGGATTAAATTGCATGTTCATATTTTGCAAAGGAATAATTAATACCGGATTGTTAATAAATTTTTCCTTCAGCAAGGCGAGCTTTTCTTTTTGTTTTTTATCTCTATCATTTTCAAAAAGAACAATTTCCGAATCTTTATATGTATCAAGAATAAATTCTGCAGCTATTTTAATATTTTCTTCGGTACTGATGTTGTAACCGTATTCAATCAACCCGGTTAGTTTTGATGTTTCACTAATATCCTTCCGCCAATCGATTGAAGATTCATCAAGAAGGAAGCAGTAAAGAGGTCCGGAAATATATGCGAACGATCGAACAAAAGATGGAATCTTCCCGGCATTGTTTACTTTATCAAATAACATTTGAGTAATAGAATTTTTATCGGCTCCGGATAATTTTAGTCCGGTATATTCAGCTAATCCTTCGTTTAACTTCATTCTTGATTCAAGCGAATCAGCTCCGGGGAAAATTTCTTTGCGATACTTATTTAAAATAATAGCATTGTTAATATGATTAACTCTTTCTTGATTTTCCGATTCAAAAGCCGACAAAAGTTCTTGCCATTCTAACCGCAACAATATTCTTCCTTCTTTTTGATCCAAATGACTGCAAGAATAATTATACGGAGGAATACTAATTACAGTTTGAATTCGATGAAACAGTTCGTGCATTATTAATGAATTACGAATAAACTGATCTTCCGGAAGCGGCATCATTACCATAGTCCATTTCTTACCTTTCCAGTCGAATGCAGTATTAGCAATATTTAATTCATCCGGTAATATGCCAACAAAAACACCATTGATTTCTTCAAGGAAATTTTCATTATCAGGTTCGTTTGCAAGTATTAATCTTGTTTCGGGATAAGCCAACATCATTGCACCGTATAATTTAACTCCCCATAATTCCCCGTTATCAGCATCGGATAAAGATTTTGCTTCCATAAAAAATTTTACAGCTTCCGAAATTTCTTTTAAGTTATTTTGTGCACATAGATTTGGGATTAATATTGCTACTGAAAGAAGTATTGTAAATAATCTTTTTGACATCTACAGCCTCCAAGGAATTAGTTTCGTTAAAATAATTCATTTACATATTAAACTCACCGATACAAAGGACTATTCCGGTTTGCCGACTTCATTTTATTCAAGGTTTATAACGAACACAAACTTTTTTACATTTTAACAATCCTTAAAGATAACAGTGCAGTAAAGACAAGAAAATTCACTTAATCAAATAATAAGTTTATATAGATATTCGCAGATAAAATTATAGATAGTGTTCATAGAATATTTTATTACAATTATCCGTGGAGGTTTATCTATACCGCAATTGTTTACTTCTGTAATGAGTTGGCTAACGAACTAAAGATGGCGTGCGGATTGATGGTTTAATTATGCGTATTTTTTATAAAGGCTATAAAGCACTACTACAAAAATTTTTCTATATCTTTTTTGAAGATCTTGTAAACTTCTTTTAATTTTTTAACTAAAGGTTCCATTCTATCTGGATATAAATCGAGGGCATAGGCGTGACTGAAGAAATGTCTAAATGCTAAATATTGAGCTAAATTATTTTTACAATCTTTCGAAATAAATTCTTGTGCAAGAGCTAATTCAAGTAATTCTTTATGCCAAGATTCACCACTTGGTACTTCTAATTTTTTTGATAGTACAATTTACTTTAAGATATTTTCGATACCATTATAAAAATTATGTAAGAATGCAGCTACGCCAGCTAATTCTAATGTTGATAATTTTGGTAGTTTTTGATAGGAAGGCATTTCGATGAAGATTTCATCAATATTTTCCATTTCTGCTTGAATTCATTTAGAAAGATCACCCATACAGAAGGACACCTTCTGCTCTAATCATTTTATTTAATAAGGTATTCTTCCTTAAGTCAACCAAATCTACCGGTTTAGATAGTGCAAAGATTAACTCACCATAAAACTCAAAAAACCTAGAATCTGCTAGTCCCTCAACACCTAAGTCAATATCTTTTGCACCATTTTCTGAATCTAATGTAGAACCAAAAAGATAGACTTTAGAAACATTATATTTCTTAGCAATTTCTAATAATTGATATTTATCTTCGTTCGAAAGCATATATCAATTTAATTTATAGATAAATCTATTGCAACCTAATTTTACGTATAACTGAGTCGCAAATACCCCGATTATCCCGCAGTAGTTTCGCGGTGCGTCAAAAGATTCAATGCCGGATAGTTGCACAACCCTCACCAGAGTCAGGCGGAGTCTGCCGGCGCAAGCAGAATTAAGTTTACCCTCCGAAGTTCGTTCCCCGGGACGAATGCAGACAGGTTGATAGGTTGGTTATACCTTTTTTACATTATTTAACCACCACCTGTATAACCAACGTATTTCCTTTGACTAATCATTTAGCAAATAAAGATACTTATAAAAAAAAAATCATCATTCATGTTTAGTCTGGGACCAGTGAGAACTTATTAGCTTCCAATCCCCTTCAATCAGTTTGTATACTTCAGTTGTATTCCAATATTCTTTGCTACCATCCTGGTTAAATCCAACAAAGTTGAATGTAAGAATACCAATATCCCCGTGCATTTGAACCTGCGGATCAAGCAATTCATAATCGGGAAAGCTGAATGTCCCGTTAAAAGAAGCAATCCAGTCATGAAACTCTTTTTTACCTGTACAACGTTTTTCTAAGCCGGGATCAAAATAGGTTATTTCTTCGGCGGCGATTTCAATGAACCCGAATGTATCGCCGGTTTTCCAACGGTCAAGAAATGCCTTTTCTTTTGCAATTATTATTTCTTGTGGTGACATTTGTGTTGAATCTCCTATTGAATAGAAATTAAAATTATTTTCTGCCAGTGCTACGGATAAAAATCCTGCTCCTAAAATTACTGCAGCTAACTTTTTAATAAACATAACTTCCTCACTGTTTTTAATAGGATGTGTATTGACTCTCCTTCTTTTTTAATTTTATATCATTCCTTATTCACTTCTAAGCGGTATAAGGGCGTTACAAATAACCTCGCCAGAAGCATGAATGATTTGCTTGATATTTCCAATAAGTAAAAAACAGGTTACATTTCCTGACCAACAATTACTTGGAGATATCAAACCACCGGTATTGATCTTGAAAATGTTCGAAAAGAGCTTGCCGCCTATGAAATGACCTTTTGGTAATCGAACAGGTATATCGGCAATAGCTTGTTGAGAATACTTTTTTGGTAAGGTTGTCATTACATAGGCATCACTATGTGAAAGAACTTTTTATACAAAATTTTTTGTCAGGAATATCTATACCCACTTGCTTGCCCTCCGGAGTTGCATTTTAACAAAGGAGGGCCTGCCCGCCGAAGCTGTATTCTAGCGTAGAAGGGACTTTTTACTTACCTGTCCGCCATTCTTTTGGCGGATTAAAGAGGTTATGCTTGTTTATGATTACTCGTTGATTCGATTCTGTAATTAAGAATACTCGGATTTTTTTTGAGGAGCTCTAATAATACTTTTGTTGAACCAGTTGGTGTTCGTTTGCCTTGTTCCCATTGTCTGACTGATGATGAACTTACATTCAATACTTTAGCAAATACACTTTGACTTAATTTTATTTTTTCCCGTATTTCTTGAATATCCTTTGCATCCATTTCAACATCGGGAATTTCTATTCCAAGTTCTTTTAACTCTTTTTCAGTGAAGGATGTTTTTACACCACTCTTAATTAAATCTTCAACTGTATTGCCTATTGCTTTTTTTATTGATGCTCTCATAATTATTTCCCGATACTTATGAAATCGCCCATTTGTATCATTTGTTTGTATTTACTTTTATCAATTGCTAATAAATCTTTTGCTAATTTCTTAAAATACTTCAATTCCTCTTGTGATAAGTTATCTTTTTCTGTTTTTGAAAAACCGTAAACGAATATCACTTTATCTGATTCTTTGTAAACAACAATTGTTCTATGGCTACCACTTTTTCCTTGACCACTTTTTGCTGTTCTAATTTTATATAGTCCAGCTCCTAAATTTACCGTCCCAAGATTTACAGACAAATCTTGGATTGTTTTAAATAATATTTTATCTGAAACAGAGTTCTTTTTTGCCCATTTATTGAACCATTTCGTCTTTAATTTCAGCATGCACCAATATATCACATTGTGGCATAAGAAGTCAAGATATTATTTAGGTAAGGTTATAAATATTTGACAGAAGCATAACGCTGTTGCAACTAAGCCGCCGCCCAGAACTGACGGCTAAGTTAGAACGACCAATTAAATAATTATAAAAATTTTCATAACAGTATAAACTTGAACAAGAAACTAAGAACGGAACGACTAACAAGAAAAACTACAAATGCCGAATGCGAAAAAAGCGGTCGGCTTGATATTTCCAATAAGTAAAAAACAGGTTACATTTCCTGACCAACAATTACTTGGAGATATCAAATGTATTACACCGGTATTGATCTTGAAAATGTTCGAAAAGAGCTTGCCGCCTATGAAATGACCTTTTGGTAATCGAACAGGTATATCGGCAATAGCTTGTTGAGAATACTTTTTTGGTCAGGTTCTCATTACCTAGTCATCACTATGTGAAAGAACTTTTTATACAAAATTTTTTATCAGGAATATCTATACCCACTTGCCTGCCCTCCGAAATAGCTTTTTAACGAAGGAGGGACTTTTTACTTACCTGTCCGCCATTCTTTTGGCGGATTAAAGAGGTTATACCGTAATTAGGCTAACTTAACTGAAAATTTACTTCTTAAAAAATTTCACCCCATCCAAATCCTTAAAATCAACATCTTGTGTCCATACAGTCGCATCATTTTGTTTTGCTGTTATATAAATCAAACTATCAGCCATAGGTATTTTTTGTTCAAAGCTCAATTTTGCTGCTTGAATTGCTATTGTAGAATTTACTTCAATTACTTTTGCTTGTTGCATTAATCCCACAACTTGAATTGCAGTGTTTTCATCTTTCTCCAATAATATCTTCTTATATATTTCATAAATATTTATAGTTGAAACAATTAGTTCATTTGTTTTCTCAATGGCTGGAGTAAATAATTTTGCATTTTTCCCATCAGATAGATATTCTAACCAACCGGATGAATCCACTAAATTCATAATCTATCCTCTTCTCTTTCAATTTCAGTGTTAATTCCTTTTAAAAAGCCACGAGCATCCTTTATATTTTTAAGAAGAAGAAATTCAATTCTATCTCCTAATTGTATAATCTGTAATTTTTGTCCGGGTTTTAACTTTAAAGTTTGTCTTATCTCTTTCGGAATTACAACTTGATATTTCGGTGAAACTGTTACGGTTGTCATTCTCAACTCCTATTATGTTTTACGGGTAAATATATCGTTAAATAAAACATATTTCAATACATTATCGATATGATTTATATCCCACTATATTTATTACGGTATAACGGAGTTGCAAATAACCCGCCGCCCAGAACTACAATGACAAGTAAAAATGCAATGCCAAAAACCCTTAGCCAAGTTTAACTTACGTCGAAAACTTGGCGGTACTTTGTTTATTAAAAACTGTTACGCTGAACAGCAATGTTTACAAGAACTTAAAACCCAACAGCAAATCGGGTCGACCGAAACGAAGTTCGCGGTCGGGTTGATTTGCTTGATATTTCCAATAAGTAAAAAACGAGTTACTTTTCCTGACCAACAACTTTTACTTGGAGGTATCAAATGTATTACACCGGTATCGATCTTCACAAGTTTACTTCTTTCTTAACTACTGTCGACTCTTCCGGTAAAATTATCAAACAAGAAAATATGAAGAACGTTGATCATAATTTTATTCAGTATTTCGATTCAATTCCAGGTGATCACCTTACTACTGTTGAATCTACTATGACTTGGTACTGGCTTAATGATCTTTTTACTTCTATTAACATCCCCCTTGTTCTCGCTCATGCCAAATACGTTAAAGCTATTGCATACGCTAAAGTCAAAACCGATAAAGTTGATTCCCACACTCTCGCTCAACTTCTTCGTATGGATTATATTCCCGCTGCTCATAAAATCTCAAACGATAAACGTACTCTTCGGGATGCTCTCCGTGCTCGGCTTAAAATTGTTCAACGCCATACTTCCATTACCAATTCTATGCATCTGCTTTTAGCAAAGTACAATTTTGATTCTCCAACTCAATTATACGGAATTGCAAAATATCAATATGATCAACTTTCCGAAGTTGAAGAACTTCTTGATGCACAAGCTCTTGATCTTGAAAAACAGCTCTATCCCGATCTTATTCCTAACGATGATATCCAACGATTACTTTGGATTCCGGGTATCGGTAAAATGAACGCTTTTACTATCTATCTCGAAGTTGATGACATTAACCGCTTTGCCGATGAAAAACATTTTTTCTCCTATTGCAGACTTGTTCCTTCTACTCGTGCTTCCGCCGGTAAATCTAAACAACGTTCTTCTAAAGATGGAAACAAATATCTCAAAGTTGTTTTTATGGATGCCGCTACTCATGCTATTCAATACTACCCGGTTATTAAAAAATATTTTAACTCAAAACTCAGGAAAAAGAATAAACAAATTGCCAAAGCTATCATTGCTAAAGAAATTGCTCGTATCGTTTTTCATGTTCTTTATAATAAATCTAACTTCAACAACAGGTTTAAGGGTAAGGAACTCGAACATACTAAATCCTTACAGTGGCCCTCCCGACTTGTCGGGATAAACCCGTACGCATAACTATCCCGATTTTATCGGGATGCGGCGCTGGATTGTCCCATAGGGATTCCTTTGGAAGGAAACAACACGGTTGCCTATATTTATATCTGAGATGCTGTCACGATTTTATCGGGACAGAATTATTATCATTTGATAATACTAAGCTCGAAAAGAGGTTTGGTTGCCTACTTTTGCAATCGAACAGATATATCGGCAATAGCTTGTTGAAAATATCTTTTGGTCAGGTTGTCATGACCAAGTCATCACTATGTGAAAGAACTTTTTATTCAAAACTTATTTCATGGAATAACTATATCCGCTTGACTTTTTACTTATTAAAGAGGTTAGTTGGCATTTTTACTTACACTTTTTCCACTTTACTAATACAATTATCACAATGAAAACCTATTCTAAATCTGTCATGATTAAGATTAGGATTCGCAACATAATCTGTAAACAAATAAAATTCACCGCAAAAAGCTCCACAATGGTTACAAATATTGGCTTTGTATCTTCCATTCATTGTTTTGCTATATACTTCTTTGATAAATACGCCTTTTGATTTTGCTATTTTTATTTCCTCCTCCCTAAATGCTTCTGGACCGACATGAGTACCACCTCTACTAAAATCATTTTCTATCACAGCAACCTTCATAGGATTCTTACATTTCCAACAAGGTCCCTCTATTATTTCCATGAAAGTATTCTGCATATAATTATTACAAGTTTCACATTGAGGATTATAGCAAAAATCAACAAGTGATGGTTTTAAAGTATCTGATTCTAAAATCGATAAATCATTATCACTTTTTAAATCAAATTGGATTAAAATAACATTATTGTCTTTGTAGTATCTTATTAATTCAGGCTCTGGTGGATGAGAAACAACAATTTCAATTGCAGCGATAACTGTATTCGATCCATTATACAGAGTTAAATCTGGACGGTAATTGTCTAATTCAGCTTCTAATTTAATCAAGAAAACTCTTTTAATTAGATTTCCTGCGTGTAATTCTTCGCAGTGTTTACAATCCCATTCAAATCTTAGAGGGATGTTATTTTTTATTGCATCATTAATTTTATTAAATAATAAATTCTTAAATCCATAATGAAGAATAGTTTCAGGCGAACAATTATCACTTAAATTTTTATGGGCAAAGTGTGGTCTCTTAAACTGTCTTTCACTTTTTCTTAATATCATTTCGCCATTACATATTGGGCAAAAATATTTATTACCTTTTTGAGCATCTTTTACATTGATTAACTCATTCATATCATTATTCACAAACGCATAAAGAATATCTCTCATAACACCTACGATTTACTTTGCCAACAAATGGCGTTGTGCCTAAGCCGAAGCCCAGAGCAGCAATGCTACATTTATAAAATAACTTTTTAATTAGAACAAACTTTCATTTATAAACTACGCCGGACAACAAAGCCAAAACGGAACTACAAACATTTATATTGTACAAATGCCAAATGCGAAAACGCTTTCGGCTTGAGGCACTTGTTATACCGTTTTCTCAACATTTTCAAAATATTTATCTAATTCATTTTGTAAATCAATTGTCTTTGAAAGAGAAGTTACAATTTTACAATAGGTTTTTATCTCGTCTAAAGTAAGCGTCCTTTCTTTTCTGTCCTTTAGCCATTTCTCACAGACTTGATAACCGCCGATTTGATATTGCCAAACATTTTCTTTTATTCCGTCAAAATATTGTTCTTTGTTTATCCAAACTTTCTCATTCTCATATTTTGGCTTTTCTACTTTCTTGTTTCCATCAATAGGGAATTTGGAAATTGTTTTTTCTAAATCTTTTGATTTGAGCAAATGCAAATCTGCAAGCTGTTTGCCGAGTTTACCGAGTTGAATAAAAAGTTTGTATTCTTTTGTGAAAGGAACACGAGGAAAATCTATATTTAAGAATTCGGCGTATTTCGTCCGGTATATGTTGCTATGAAGAATGGCGTAGATATAATAAAATATTTCTTCGGGTGTTACTTCTTTTTTAAAACTCTTTTTAAGTTCTTCAAACAATTCAGGATTAATATTTGGTTTTTTCTCTCCCGATACGTGTTCACTGAATAAATCCTTTTTATCAGTCTCTGGATAAATATAAAGAGGGGCTTGTTGAATAATGCCTTTGCTACTAAAAAATGTTCTATTATCAACCATATGTTCACTTAGTAATACTTGCGTGTAAGATTCAGATGTTGATACTTGGCGCATAAAACATAATGAAATATTCGGTTCCAAAATATGGCGCATTACTTCTTGTCTGCCCCAATCAACCATTTTCTCTGAATAATAGATACTTCTTACATCAAAAGGACGATAAAGAATTCTTTCAAAATAATTATCCCAATTTTCATCTTTTGCCAATGCTTTTCTTGCTTCTGTGAATTTCCATCCCCTTGTGTCTTTAAGTTTGTATCTGCTTTTTATAGATGTGTTGTCAATTAAAAGACTTCTAAATTCTTCAATTCGGCGCTTTAAAACTATTTCATCAAAATCAATTACAAATTTGTCTCTTGCAGTTACAATGCCGGTAACATTTATGGGAATATTTCTTGGAGGGAAATGAAATTACTATAATCACTCTTGTGTTTTTCATCCATTGGAATAAAGAAGTAATAAGGGCTTTTTGTTTCAAGGTTGTTCCACTTTACACTATTAATATTATTCTTATTAAGCCACTCATATTTTTTTTCTCTAAGTCCATATAATTCGTTATGCACAATTGATTTTGTTTTTTCTTTTTTGTGTTTAATAAAAAAAGCAATAGCTACACCTTGTTGAATATCAAAAACATTTTCGTCTTTACTTCCATCTGGTGATTTTTCTTTTTTTAGACTATATCCGTGTAAATCAAGTATATAAATATCATCGAAACTTTTAAGTAAACTTTGCCTCATTCCACGAAATGTAATATTGTTCAAGTAGCTACTATCAGTAATAAATCCTAAAACACCTTCGCCGGCTTGATCGATTTTCCATTGGGCGAACCTAATGAATTTAACATAATCATTATTAAGCCAATGTTTCTTTTCTCCGAACCAGTCACCATCAATAATTTTATAATTTTCTATTTGTTCACCAATCCAAGTTTTTTGTGTTGTGAATAAATTTTTCTTTGCTACTTTTTCAATTGGCAATAATTCATATTTCGTATTCCCGTTTTGTTCATTAGCTATAATTTTGTAACCTACTTTGTATTTACTCCCTTTTGTTATTTTTAATTTCTCCTCACTTAGATTACTAGATATACCTTGATAAGGTGGATTGCCAAGAACTACAAGAATTGGAACTTTCTTTTTGACTTTTCCGGCTTCGTGGCTTTCTGTAGAAAGTGATGACATTCCGGGAAATTTTGATTCATCAAGCTCTTTCATTTCGAGGGTGTTGGTCAAATAATATTTTACACGCTCATCATCTTCCATTCTATAGCCAAGTTCTTCCAATAGGAAAGACATTTTCATATGCCCGATTGCATAAGGAGCCATCATCAATTCAAACGAATAATAATTTTGCAGAATCTGATTTTTTAGAAATGTTTTAACAGCGCCTTTGCCGTATTTGCTTTGAAATTCCTCAACGGATGTTTCAATTGCTTTTGCTAAAAAGCTAAGTGTTCCGCCAGCGGGGTCGAGTAAAGTTACGTTCTTTGATGCAAGACCATCAGAAATATTAAATTTATCTTTTAGTATTTGATGAAGTGAGCGAACGATAAAAGATACGACTGGTTCGGGTGTGTAATAAACACCTCTCTTTTCTCTTGTCTTGGGATCATAAACCGAAAGAAATGTTTCGTAAAAATGCAAAACCGGATCGCTTCCTTTGCCTTCGTGATAGTATTGATCGAGAATCTTCTTTGCATCAGCAACATTAAGAACTTCCGCAATATCGTCAATTATTATTTCCATTTGTTGGGGCAAATCTTCCAAAGAAATAAATTTGAAAACGTCTCTTAAAATTCCAATAGATTTGGGAATGTATGAGTAAGCAAGTTTTCTGTTAAAGTCTTTTTCCGCGCGAAGTCTTGCAGCAAATAAGCCGTAAGTAATTGTTTGTGAGTAAAGGTCGGCAAACTCACTTTCATTTATTCCGGCAATTAAAAACTCTTTAAAGGCATCATAAAAACCGTGAATTGATTTTGTGCCGAGTTTTAATTCTTCACTTACAATTTCATCTTTCAGAAACTTGGTTCTTTTTGCCAGTTCAACGGCAAGAGTTTTTGCAGTGTAAGTTTTTGGAAGTGAAAAATCTAAAAATCTTACGAGCAATTCAAATAATTTATCTTCATTTTCAAGAGGCGGAACTGTGGAAAGTTTCTTAATAACAAACGGACGAGCAATTGATATTTTTTCTATTCTTTCGCCATTTCTGTATAAACGAAACTCTGCGAAGTTTGTTAATATAACATTTGGGAAAGTTGATAAATATCTTTCGAGTTGTTCTGAATCTTCAATTCTATCAAGATCAACGCCTAAATCTTTTGCCTCTATGTAGCCAATTATTTTTTGTCTGCCGTCCCAAATTCTAAAATCGGGATTGCCAGCTTCTGTTTTTTTAGGGAGAATAGTTACATCAATTTTCTTTTTCCGTTCAGAATCAGAAAATGCTGTAATAAAATCAGCAAGATGTTTATAATAAGATTCTTCTCTTGCATCGCCTTTTTGATAGGTCTTGAATATATTTGATAAGTATTTTTTTGTCATAATTTATAATATAGTGAACAAAATTTGGATATAATTAAGCCGCAGTAATTTTTTCATAATGAATATTATCAAGGAAATGGATAATATCGATAGTATCTTTTGAAATCCGATTGAGTTCAGCTTCACTTAGAAAATTAAATTCATCTATATTCTGAGGTGTACCGTGGCATTGAGGGTCAGTGGTTTTTCTAATAAATTCTAACTTCTCAATTAAATTACTGCTATCAATATCACCAACTGTATTAAATTTTGTAAATACTCCAATTAACCCAGATATATGATCGATTAATTTATCTAAGCCCGCAGAAAGAAATTTCTTATTTGTACCGCTTCCTTGTTTTAAATAATAGAATTTAAAACTAAGAAATGTTTCTAAAACCACGCGGATATAAGAAGGCAAATATTTTTTTGCTGTTTCATAGGCAATGGTATGCTTTTCAACAAATTCAATAATTTCATCCAATTTCTGGAAATAGGCTGTTTGAAAATTCTGTAAAGCTTTGGGCAATGATTTGATCAACGGGATTCCGTTAAATTGATCTATAAAATAGTCTTTGCGTTCATCCGTTTGTGATTTTATGATATTTCCAAAAAATTTTAAGAAAACAAGATTATGTGAAAAAACAAATAGTTGTTTTGCCTCTGTAAAAAAAGTATCCGTTAAATAAGCGGTAGTAAATAATCTATTCTCATCTAAGCTTGATACCGGATCGTCAATCACAATTATGCAGTCATTCATTTTGGCATTTGTATTATCAATAATTTCATACTGTAACTTTGATAAAAAATAAGCAAAAGCTAAAGATGTTTTCTCTCCTTCACTAAGACAATTCATTTGTTTATTTTTATTCGTGCCGTTTAAAAATCTAATTGAAATGTTTTCTTGAGTCTTACTTACATCAATATCAATTTCAAAATTGTGAATACCCAATCTTTTCAAATAACTATTTACATATTTTGATTCATTTTTCATTCGAGCAATTTGTGAAGCTAATTCTTTGTTTAATTTATTTATTTCTTTATCAAGTAATTCAATATTTTCGTTTACTTTTTTATAGGTGTTTACATCGTAAGATGAATCATATTCCAAGTCGCCAATTTGCTTAACAACATTCTTGATTGAATCTATAATTTGATTTTCATTAAGTGATTTATTCTTAAGTTCGATACACAATTTGTCACATAAAGTTTTTTCATTCTTTACTACCGAATTATAGTTGTCTATATAATTTTTTAGATTTTCAATATTATCCTTGTCAAGGTCTTTATAATTATAATCTTTTTTCTTTGATGAAATCTCCTTTGCTATGATTTCAAGATATTTTTTCAATTCCTTTTTAGAAGGCATCAATAATTTATTCGATTCATCATCAACATAATTAGAATATTTATTCAGAAGTTTATCAATAGTTGATACAGTCTCCATATTTAAAGAAAAATTTTCTTCCAAGATTTTAACAATATTTTCGTACTCTTTGATGTATTCAGACAATTTAGAATATTCTTCGTCAAAAAAGGATTGATATTCACCAATGATAGATTTTATATCAATTTCACTATTGCATAAAGGACAATTACTAAGTTTTTTATCATTATTTTGTTTTAAAAGTTCAAAGCCATCTTCGAACCATTCCGTAACATTTATGGATTTTTTTAGTTTATACTCGTTGTAGGAATTTATTTTTTCTTCAGTTTTCCTACGGCTTCCTTCTTTAATGTCTGCTTGAAAAGTTTTGCAATAAGAGGCGTTGTCAAATTTTAACTCGTGTAATAAAATACTGTCAAGTGTCTCAATATCTTTTTTAAGATCATCTTGTTTTTTTGAAAGATCATAGTCAAAGGTCAATTGATTTATTTCAATTTCAAGATCTTCTATTTTACCTTGTGGTTTTTCTTCTGGGATATTCCAGCCGGTCATTCTCTTATTACTTACTATTTCATTGAATTTTTTAGACTTTTGTTTTTTTATTTCTTCAAATCCTTCTTCGTATCGTTTTTTCTCTGTATCATATTTTACTTTTTCTAAATTTTTATCAGAAATCTTTTTTTCTAGTGAATTTATTTCTGGATTTTTAAGCTGTTCCTTTGTTACAACTTTTTTATCAAACAACTTTAGATTAGTTATTGAACCGTCATATATATGTTTACTAACAAAAAACCGATTAAAAGTGTAGACATTTTGCAAGGATTTTCTTTGGGAATATTTTAGCTTCACCGAATCAGCTTGAAGTTCGATTTCAAAGGTGGAGATGTCGTTTGTAAGTCTATTTATTAATTCTTCCTTTTCTAATTGCGGTGCTTCGGAAAAAAGATAGAAAACATTACTAATTGTAGTTTTGCCACTTCCGTTATATCCAAAAATTATATTCTTTTTTGCAAAAGTTGGTAAATCATTATCCCAAGAATAATCAGAGAAATTGGCAAAATTTTTAATCTTATTAATCTTTGTAATCATAGCGACACTCAATTTTTATGTAACCGTATAACGGCGTTGCAAATAACCCGCCGCCCAAAACTACAATGCCAAGTTATGCACAATGCCAATAATTTGAGCCGTGCTTAAATTAATCCACAAGCACGGCGGAACTTACTTTAATTAAAAGAACAACTTTGTACTACAATGTTTACTAAAAACTGTATCCCGACAGCAAATCGAGTCGACCGAAACGAAGTGCGCGGTCGGGTTGATTTGCTGGTTATACAAACAACCGAAATTCTATTTGAGCAATAACATTTTCTTAGATACTTTCTTATTATTCTGACTAAGTGTATAAATATAAACACCACTAGATAAGTTTGAAGCATCAAACTTTACTTTGTATTTACCAGCTAATTTATTTTCATAAACTAAAGTAGCTACTTCGCTCCCAAGAATATTGAATACTTTTAATATGGTAAAACCGCTTTCTGGAATTGAGTAATTTATAATCGTTGTTGGGTTAAATGGATTAGGATAGTTGTTAGACAAAATAAATTCTTTGCTAATAGCTTCCTCATATTTTTCATCTACATTGACAACTACTCCATTTTCATTATAAATAGCTAATCCACCGCCGTAAGATGTTGTTGTGCTTTGGTCCCAATATGGATGAATTGCAATCCATTTATTTTGTTGTGAGTCCACGAAAATTGAAGCCACATATCCGGGTAGAATTGGAGAATTGGTAGTGTCAAATTTTGTAAAACTTTCATTTGAGTATTTAACAAGCGCGCCTTTTCTTTCATGAGTTGCTCTACCAACCCCTAACCATTTAGTCCCATTAGGCTCAGCAAATAATGCATTAACATAATTATTAGGCAAACCAGAATTTTCTTCTAAAAATGTACTCCATACATTTCCATCAAATTTTGATAATCCACGGTCTGTCCCAACCCAAATTGTGTCATTTTCTACTTCAATACAATTAAAAGTCCATCCTTGACTAAATCCAGGTGTATCATAATTATAGGTAATCCAAGTTGTACCATCAAACTTTGCTAAACCACCATATATTGGTCCCGGATCGACAAGCATATATTCCATACCTATCCAAGCATTTAGTGAATCATCTACGTTAATGGACTTAACTGTTCCGGATGGTAATTCTGAATTTTCTATTGTATAGGAAACTAGAGTTGTATCATCAACAACCAATACACCCCCCATACCTCTGCCTAATTCTGTTGCTATCCATTTTCTATTTATTCTATCTACTACTATTTGATGAACCCAATTTGAAGGAAGATAAGAATTCTGAGCTGTGTAATGTTCAAGAATGCCGTTCTTATACTTTATTACTCCGGCATCTTCAAATCCAATCCATAAAACATTGTTACTATCAACGGAGAGAGTATTGATTAAATTTGAGGGATAATTTGAATTGTTCTTATTAAAAAGGCACCATCCATTTTCAGTAATTGAAACTAATCCACCATAAGTACCAATCCAAATATCACCATTAAGATCCTCAACAATCGAAGTAACATAATTACTTGGTAAAATTGAATTTGAAGTGTCCCGCACCATCCATTCTTCTATTTGAGCGAGTGTTGCGATATTCAATTCGAATAACACTAAAATGAATGACAATATACTTAGTCTTCTAATTTTCATTATACTTACTCTTGTTTGTATAACGACGTTGCGTTTAGCCCGCCGCCCATAACAAAAATGCAGCTAACTTCACACAACCATTTTTTATAAATCAGTTTTGTTTTGCAATCACACTTTAAAGAACAACCTACTTTGAAAAACCAAACCCAATAATCTTTCACACGACCGATTCGAAGAAGCGGTCGGGCTGAGACGCGGGTTATACCGGTTGCGAATTTTTTTAAAGAACGTCTACTCTTTAACATAACTAAAGAACATTGAATGGCCAACATTCCCAGAAGAGAATATATGCGCGATGCTCTGTGAAGTAAGTTACCATAGAGAAGATCACATGAGCAACAATGACTACGATACAATACAAAACCACCAATCCATTTGGAAGGCTACCAAGACCACAGTCGGCTCTTTCCCGAAAGTGTGCCTTACGTATGTTGTGGAATGGTTTATTGGCACTCGTATAACCCGTTGTATGAACATCGAGGTTAGTTGTTAGCAATCCTATCACCAAATAGGGTATCAAAAGGAATATTAGTCCCCATATGACACCCAAGAGGAGATTAATAATGAATTCTAAGAAAAGTGCAACTAGGGAAAAAAAGATTCCAACCACTCCCAAAACACCAGCTAAACTAGAGACAGCTTCAGTGAATTTATCAGAATTAGCACGAATGCGATATACTATTCGTATTATTGCCGGAACAATAAGTATTACTGACAATATGAAAAATATAATCTTAGCGGTATACATGGTAAATCTATTTCGTTTGGTTAATCACAACTTTTAATAAAATAAGTTCTCATTAAAATGACTTAAATGCAACTTGACAACTAACCGCTAATCTTTGGAGGTATAACGGCGTTGCCAATAAGCGGCGCCCCAGAATGAGGGTGCCGAACAATACCAACAACTTTTTATTTATAAAAATATTTTTTAACAGAACAACTTTGAACAAGTAACTTTACACGGAAGAACAAAGCCAATAATTACTAAAATGCCGAATGCGAAAACGGCGTCCGCTTGATTGGCTGGTTAGCTGTACTTTTGGTTAAATCATATTTTTTATCATCCCACGCAATGAATAACCTATAAGTGCAAATAATGTATTTGACAAAACTGTTGACACAAAAAAAGTTAGAATTACTTTAGAAAAAGAAATTGGCTTTATAAATTTTGCCGAATAGCCTACAAAGACTGAACTTAGTAAACTAAGAATACTTATTATTTTTACCGAATTGTCATTAAAATTTATTGTTCCATCTATGGTTATGCCCAACAAAATAAAATTATTTATTGAAACAGTACTTAGTATTGAAATGAAAACTGAAATTATCACTCCTAAAAAAAATATGAAAGAATTAAATCCTATTGATAAAGTGAAAAGCAATTTTATGTTTTGCGAATTGAGCAATAGCGAAAAGAATTTGCATAAATAATAGAATAAAAGAAAGAATATAAGATTATGAAATAAATATTTTAGTATAATGCCAACAGAAGCAATGAGAAGGAAAAAGTTGTTTGTTGTAGAATAATTTGGATCGAAAAGCTTGATCACATTTCCCAATATTATAAAGGCAAAAAATAGCAAAACCGAGTAGAGTCTATAATCACTATCAATTGAAAACTCTTTCGGTAAATTGAATATGAATAATCTAAAAATATTTTTGAATTTTGCTATCATACTATTTCTTTAGTATCATCAACATACATTTTGTTTTCATCCGGTTTAGTAGAACATTTAGCCCATTTATATTTTCCCAGTTTATCATTAACATACCCATCATTTCATTTTCAGATTTTGGTTCACCGTACTTATTTACCGCGATCATCTTTAGAATTGGAAATAATTTTTCAACATCTTTTTCAGATTCTGAAATATTGCCTAAAGCTTTCCCAATTAATTTATCATCCGAGTTTAATAAAAATAAATATTTTACTAATTCTCCATTAAGAGTATCTTTAGTTGTAATACCAGAGTAACTCATAACCTTTTCTTCTTCAAAAGAAGAATTTTTGTATAAATCATAAAGTGATATTTTATCAATACCCCACTCAATTTCAAAAAACTTATCAACCGAACTTTGACTGAATAACAATTGGGTCGTAATAAAGAACATCAGCAATGTCTTCATTCTCTTACTCCTTTTTAATGTACAGCTAACGGCGTTGCAAATAACCCGCCGCCCAAAACTACAATGCCGAGCTATTGCACAATGCCAAAAATTTGCAGCCGTGTTTAACTTACATCGAAAGCACGGCGGAACCTTGTTTACTAAAAACGACTACCATTAACTGCAATGCTTACAAAAACTTCCCAACTTTACAGCAAATCAATTCGGCTGCATCGTATGATGCGGTCGGGTTGATTTGCTGGTTATAAAGCCATTAACCACCGTAATAAGACTGTACCTTATTGAAGTCTATCCATTTCTCATTTATCTTTTTTAGAACTAGGACAGATTCTTGTTCATAACCAGTTGCAACAACAAATATTTCATAAACTCCATCAGAATCAATATCATATATATCAATAAAATATTTTGTCTCACCATAACCCTCATAAAAAGATGTTATGTGAATAGAATATTCATATCCGACATCAACTTTGTTATTACTGTGCATATTTAGAACCATAAACAAATGGTACAGATCTATTTTTTCATTTTTATCGAATTCAAAGGTTAAATTACAACTTCCAATTATTGTTGATTCCTTTGTCACTAAAGAATTTATGACATCTAGCTTTTCTATTTTTATACTATTTTGGTTAAAAGGTCTATCAACAAAATTCTTATACTCTTTCGAAGCTTCTTCAACAAAAATTCTAAAGTTGTCCTTTGTCGGATAGCTCTTCACTACATTTAAATTGGGTACACTATTTGTCGACCCAATAGAATTGTACATATAAATAAATTTCTTTGAGCCATCATCATATCCATTGTTCAATGATGATGGTATAATTTGTCCTTTTAATCTGATATCTTGAAAATCAATACCATAATCTTCAAACTCTAATAAACCCGATTTTTCTCCACCGGAATAAAGATTAACAAATCTCTTATTTCGAAGCAAAGTCTTAAATACTTCATAATCTGGAAATGAGTTATAACTTGGCGTATAAATACTGTCTATAGTTTTATAAAAAACAAAAGCAGAATTAATTGATCCATCTCCTACTTCAATCCAATTTCGAACAACCAAAATAACGTTATCATCAATTTTAATTTGATTTAGATTGTCCAGACTATCTATTTCATTTCTATAACTATCTATCTTGTTATGTAATTTTTTATTGGATTCAACAAGTCTGTCAATCTTATCTTGAAATTTAGATTCAACCTTTTCAATATTATCTGTATCGTCTCTTTGACATGAAGTAACAAGAAGTAGAAAAATTAATAAATATAATTTTTTGCTTTTCATTTACCTTATATTTTATTGGCTTTATAACGGCGTTGCCGCTAACCGGCAGCCCAGAACAAGGACGCCGAATAGAACTACAAAGCCAATAATTATTAAAAACTTTTTTTGCCTAACTACTTTAAACAAGTTAGCCGAAACGGGCTAACTAACCCGAAAATTACAAAAATGCCGAGTGCGAATACGCTGTCCGGTTGAGCGGCGGGTTATGTGCCATTAACTATTTCTTATAATTAAGGTTTATTATTGGGTAAATAATTTTCTTTACCACGTATTCAAACTCAACAAAGAATAATGTAATTGAAAATTTTTGTTTCCTTTCTCCGAATATATTGTCTAAATCATATTTGATATTATTTAACGTAGCAGGGACTTTTTCTTTTTCAATTGTAAATAAAGAATTAAATATTTTCTTAGTAGCGGTTATTTTAATATTATCAGAACAAATATCAATCGGCAAGTCAACATTAACTTTACTAATAATATGAATATCCTCTGATTTTAAATTCTCATTTATGTAAAACGGGATATATGAAAACTGCCAACAAAATAATAAATCAGAATAGTATTTATCTCTAGATTCACTTCTATCAATATTTGAAAAAAATATATTTCCAGAAATAATTTTGTCGGCATTATTATTTTGAATAAAATCATATGCAATTTTAGGAAGAGATTTACTCCATCCACCTACAACAATTTTGACATCTTTCTCTAATTGAGTTGGAAACAATAAATAACGTGGTAATTTTCCATTTTCTGAAGGTTTATTCAATGCATCTAAAAGCTTTTCTTCATTTGTAATTGATGTGGAAAAGTCGGTTGTATCTATAGCAGTATTCTTTTCTTTAACAAATACCATATATTCATCAGCATCAATAGTATTATATGGATAAGCAAAGGTTTCATATTTTGGTTCATAAAATATCTCATTTGACATAATAAGAAAATAATCGAATAGCCAAGCTAATTTATGGGAAATATCATTAATTATATTTATATCATCATTATATAAAACCGACCTAATTCCGGGGAAATTGTAAAAATGTTTGAAAAGATCTTTTTCATTTTTAGAATACCAATATCTTAATAGTGGGTGAATAATTTCTTTATCGTTTTTAATCCCTTCATAAAGACGATGAATCATTTGTGGAAAAGATTGATTACTAGGATTTGTTAAATCTTTTCTCTCTTTTATTTCTCGAAGCAAATATTCAACTTCTTCAAAATGTTGTAACTTATATTTTAGAATTAAATACTGTGCTTCTTCTAAATGACGTTGTGCTGTTTCATAATCACCCGTACGGATTAGAAAAGAACCAGAATTAATTTTAGCAATAGACGCAAATTCATAAAATGCTGTCCCTTTTACAATTTCGCTTACCTTAAGCCAATTTTCAAATGCTTTTGCTCTATTCCCGAGTTGCATATTTAGTTCTGCAACTATCAAAGTTGCTTTAGCAAAACCAGCAACTTCACTCAATCGTTCATAAATACTCGAAACTTTTTCAAAAGTTACCAATGATTCTCGTAAATTACCAAGGTGAGTATAAACATCGCCAATCTTTCCAAGTATATTTGCTTTTTTTGCCTCTGATTGTTCTTGATTATACTCCTTATTAAGCTCTTTAATAACAAAATCTAAGTACTCATTACGTTTAGAAATATTTCCTTTTTTATCAGCTATATTTGCTAAATCTTCATACGCACGAATAATCGATTTGTCCAGTTTATTTATTTCTGCAAATTCAATAAGCTCTTTTAAATACATTTCAGCTTCTTCAAACTTTTTTTGCATCACAAAAAATGAAACAAACTGTTCCAAATAATATGCAATGCCTTCTTTGTCTTTCGATTTTTTTATTTCCTCGTATCCTTCTTTAAATATTTCAAGAGCTAATTTTTTTTCTCCAGAGGTGTATGCAATTCTTGAAACAAGATCGATGCATCTGGCTAACATGCTGTAATCTTTTATTTCACGAAAGATTGATTTAGCTTCTTCAATATACTTTTTCCATTGTCCCGAAGAAAAATTACCTTCGTAACATTCAATTTCTGTCATCTCAAATAGGATTTTTCCAAGTTCTTGTTTTTTCTCAAGTTTTCGATGTCCGTCGATTGCTTTTAAACAACATGATTTAGCTTCATTTAAATTCCCAAGTCTTTTGTAGATAAATGATTTATTATGGTTTCCTAGGGAAATTAGATAAATACCATTCTCCTTGTCTTTCTTTTCAGCATTCAGACTTAACCTAGTACCATATTGAATTGCTTCGTCCATATATTTCAGAGCTTCCTTATACTGATGCTTTTCAATATTTATAAAACCAAGTGTGATATAAGCTGATGCAATTTCCATATAATCTTTTGTTGTTTTAACATATTCGAGATTATCAGTTGCATATATTTCAGCACCATTGAGATCTCCTAAACTTGCTTTAATTTGTGCTAATATTTCCTTTGTTGAAGATATATCCTTATGCGAATTGTACTTTTCGAAAATGCGAAGGCACTGGATGAGTATTTCGTCTGCTTTATCAAGTTGAAAGTATTTCTCTTTCACTATTCTTGCATACTGTTTTTGTAATCGCGCAGTACTATATTCATCATTCTTAGCTTTAGCTATAAGGCTCGCTTGTTCAAATAATTTTTCTGCTTCATCATAATTGTAATCATCAATGGCTTTTTTTATGTCCTCTAATAATGGTTTTATTTCTTCATCAAGGTGTGATTTGTCAGGTTCTGTTTTTTTATCTAAAAGATTTTTTACGTCTGTAGCTATAGCATCTATTTTCTTTTCAGTTCGAAAAGAAATATTGTATACATCTTTCAAAAATTGTTGCATTTCATTTATTGCATTATCTAATACTTGCTGAAAAGGTTCATTTGGTTTCCTATCTTTCAAATTTTCTATCTGTTCTCTCAATGTGTTCAATATCTGCAAATCATTGTGTATTAAATCTTGTCCAACTTTGAGTGATTTAACATCAGCTTGTATTCCCTCCAACAGTAATCGCTGAAACGCTCGCCATGCTTTATTACAATCTTTATTATCAGTTTTTAATTCCTCAGCAAACCAAAACTGAATTTCTTTAAGCAAGTTTTTTTGAAAGTATTCCCTAAATTGTTCATTGTAAGTAGCAAACAATTTATCGCTATTAATGCGCTGTAAAATTAAATCACTTGCCGTTTGAGGTGTATCATATAGAAATGTTTTAATTTCACTTTCAGTAATTGCTTTTTCCAATGAAGGTAGAAAGGTTTCATAAGCTTGTTCGATTAATTGATTAAATAATGTATTTATAATTTTCTTCTCACTCTTTGGAAGGGAATAAGATTCATCAAGATCGAAATACTTCTTTTGAATTTGTTCCAAAGCTTTTATATAAGCTCGTGTTAAAGCATGTTGAATATCATGATTAAGTATTCCGTTTGAGCTTGTCAACCATTGTTCTTTGAGTTTTGTGCTGCCGCTTTGAACAATATTACTACACAGATTAATCCCAATTCCCGCCATAACTGCGGCACCAATGGTACCACCGATTGCAAGCCCTACGGCTGTAATTGAACCTACTGCAAGAATCTCTGCAATGGTTACTATCTTATTTTTAGCCATAATATTAATCCATATTTTAATTCACATACTTGGCACATAACGGCGTTGTGCCTAAGCCGAAGCCCAACACAGCAATGCTACATTTATTAAATAACTTTTTATTTAGAATATACTTTCATTTACAAACTACGCCGAACAACAAAGCCGAAACGGAACTGCAAACCTTTAAATTGCACAAATGCCATATGCGAAAGCGCTTTCGGCTTGAGGCACGGGTTATATGGCAATTCATTTTAGTTCTTCGATATATTCGTAATGTTTTTGTAATCCCTCTAATTTTTGAGGAGATATATTAATTTCAAAATAGCGTAATATTGTCCAATCTTTTTTTGAATACAACATTCCTTCCAATCTTATTTTATATGTTCCGGGTGTTATAACAACTTCACTTGGATTTTTTTGGAATTCACAATATTTTTTTAGTGAATCGCCTTTGTTTATTGAAAAAGGTGTCGCGAACTCCCTCCCTTCATCAACGCCCAGACCAGTTCGTGTTGCATTAAAATGTAAATAATGTTCTGATTTATTATTGTCTAGGAAAACTAATCGAAGACTTTCAATAATAACAGGTAATGCGCCGGTATTAAAAAATATCATCGGAAGTTCGATATAGAATTTATTACTTGAATTAAAAATACCAATGTGTTTGATGTTGCTTACTTTTAATCTACCTTTTCGCCAATTCATCCACCAAAAACTGTAAATGGTAAAAGCTAATGCACAAACACTAATTATTATTGCTGCGTTTAACATATCCACCCATTCTGTGTCGTTTAGTAATTTAAATTGGTTCTTCGTATGAAGATGTATCTTCTCCTTTTGACTTCATATCTTCAATTGCTAACTCAGTAATACGCGGTAATGATTTGAGTATAGAATCATAGCCATCAATAAACATTTTAAGAAATAATCTAAATGAATAAAAAATATTATGAATGTTGGTTTTATTAATATTGCTAGATTTAGAAATATTTACTGTGGCGATATCCTCCCACTCACAATACAATCCCATTAGTCCATCATAATTCGGATGAGCGTACTCGCATAAATAGTCGTACCTTTCTCGAAGATCTGGGATATGTTTTAATAGTCTATCGATTACACTTAAAATTTGTTTTGCAGTGAATATTTCTTTTATTTTTTCTTCTGTATAATAACTCACATCTCCAAAGGCAGCCCGTTTTTCAATATGCTTTTTTATAATATGATCTAATTTAGTCCCATATTGCAGATTTGTAATTAGCTCATAAACTTTTTGAAAATCTCCCTCTTTTAATATCTTTTCCAACCTTACATAACCATCCAATATTGAGGCTGAATTTTCATTTAACGCACGCAACAAAATAAATGCAGATGCTAGATTTGAATTTATCACTGAAGTTATAATACTTTCAGATATCTCAAGAACTCTATTCAAAATAACTTGATTATAGACTAGGAATTGAAATGGCACCTTAGGTCGCAAAGGTTTTCCGGTTTCATTCGGATATACTTTTTCAACGCGACTCAATTTTAGTGCTTTTATCGAACTAGTAATTTCTATAAAAACATCCTCTAGCTCGGGGTATTCTTCGTATAAATTTTCTGGTATATCCATAAACTATGATGCCATATAACGGAGTTGCGGTTAAGCTGCTGCCCATAACAAGAATGCAGCACTGAAAACCAAAGCCGATAATTATTAAAAAACTTTTTTATTAGAACTACTTTGAACAAGATACTTTAAACGGAGCACTAAACACTAAAACTTGTAAAAAACCGATTGCGAAAAAAGCAGTCAGCTTGAACCGCTGGTTATACGCATTTTTTAATTATTTATTTTCTTCCTCATCATTCTTTTTCCCAAGATGTTCTTGCATTCTTTTTTCAATTTCCTCTTCCTCAATTTCTCTATCTTCTGAATCATAAATGTTTACTTTAATTCTTTTAAATCCATCGATGATACTATGAAAGTCATTTCTGATTTTTTCTAAATTATTGGCAATCTTATGTAGCGGAGGAGAACCTAGTTGAAAGAAACTTGCATATTGAGAAAAACTTAGAACAAACTTTCTTTCAAAATTTTCTTCTAAGCCATTTTTATAAGAAACTATTAGCTCAATTTCTTTTTCCTCAAGTTCTTTTGGATTTTCAATAAAACTAGCTAGATATAATCTAAGATTTTGACGCGGTGCCATATATCTTATACCATTCTTAACAAATCCAACTTCCGTTAACTTCCGACCTTTAAGCAGTTCAAAATCTTTTATTACTTTGAATTTAATATCATAAGCCGGTCCCATTCCTATATTTTCCACTAACAAATCAATAAAACTAATAGATATTTCATTATGACTCAGAGATACGGAAACTTCTGGATTAGTTTGTGAACGCCGCATAATTCTAGTTTCATTAACTAATCTTTGAGTTAAAATTGCATATACCACAGTGGATAACGCAACAACTCCAGCAAAAATTAATGTTATTATTTCCATTTATTATATTGATTTTATTTTTATGCGTATAACGACGTTGCCGATAAGCGGCGCCCCAGAACAGCGATGCCGCTTAAAAAACAACTGCCGATAATTTAGCAAACTGTGCTTAACTTTCATCGTAAGCGCAGTTTGCAACAATGTTATTTAATAGAACTACTTTTAACAACTTAGCCAAAACGGAACGACTAACTATAAAACTTCTAAAATGCCAAATGCGAACACGGCGTCCGCTTGATTGGCAGGTTATATTTGCATTCGATTACATTAAATCAAAGACTGATTTCAATGCTCGATCTATTTCAATAATTTTGTTTTCTGATAATTGACCACGGATTTTAACTAATCTATATTGATAATCTATTGGTCTTGTTTGAAGGCAATCAGCGATGGATTTCTTGGTGAGTCCGTTTTCTTTTGAGGGTTCTAAAAAAACGTTAGTAAGAATTTGAGCTTTTTTCTCGTTCCAACCAGTTATTGGAACAACTTGAATTACTGGAACCCTTTGATTGTAAACATCATTGGTAACAACAACACAGGGTCTTATCTTTCCAGTTTCAGAACCTTTTACTGGATTTAAATCTATATCAATAACCATCCCTCTTTTAATTGATTTCATTTAGGCCAATCCTCAATTGCCGAGTTTGTTAAATCTCTTAATTCTGAATCTTCTTTATAAATCTCGGCATACAGTTTAGCTGACTTTGCCAACTTTTGTTTTTCTACAGATTTAATAAAATCATCAATAGCTGAACGAACCAATGAACTTTTATCTTTGAAGCCGAGTTCTTGATATTTGTTCAATATTTTTATGTGGTTCTCATCAAAACTTATTTTAGCTTGTTGCATCTTAACCTCTGATAGTTCCTATATTAGTCCTTATTTACAGCCCCAATATAAGAACCTTAATTTAAACTTTCAACCCATTCTATAGCAAATATAACGACGTTGCGCCTAACCCGCCGCCCAGAACAAGGAAGCCAAGTAAAACACAACTGATAAATATTTAGCCGAAGGTGTTTATTTTGTTTTCAGTAAACACCGAAGGCAAGTTAATTAATTAGAACGAACATTTAGAACAAAATGCCGAACAAAAACCAAACGACAAAAATTATAAATTCACCAAACTAAAATGGCGGTCGGGTTGAGGCGCTGGTTAGCTGTACTTTTGGTTAAATCATATTTTTTATCATCCCACGCAATGAATAACCTATAAGTGCAAATAATGTATTTGACAAAACTGTTGACACAAAAAAAGTTAGAATTACTTTAGAAAAAGAAATTGGCTTTATAAATTTTGCCGAATAGCCTACAAAGACTGAACTTAGTAAACTAAGAATACTTATTATTTTTACCGAATTGTCATTAAAATTTATTGTTCCATCTATGGTTATGCCCAACAAAATAAAATTATTTATTGAAACAGTACTTAGTATTGAAATGAAAACTGAAATTATCACTCCTAAAAAAAATATGAAAGAATTAAATCCTATTGATAAAGTGAAAAGCAATTTTATGTTTTGCGAATTGAGCAATAGCGAAAAGAATTTGCATAAATAATAGAATAAAAGAAAGAATATAAGATTATGAAATAAATATTTTAGTATAATGCCAACAGAAGCAATGAGAAGGAAAAAGTTGTTTGTTGTAGAATAATTTGGATCGAAAAGCTTGATCACATTTCCCAATATTATAAAGGCAAAAAATAGCAAAACCGAGTAGAGTCTATAATCACTATCAATTGAAAACTCTTTCGGTAAATTGAATATGAATAATCTAAAAATATTTTTGAATTTTGCTATCATACTATTTCTTTAGTATCATCAACATACATTTTGTTTTCATCCGGTTTAGTAGAACATTTAGCCCATTTATATTTTCCCAGTTTATCATTAACATACCCATCATTTCATTTTCAGATTTTGGTTCACCGTACTTATTTACCGCGATCATCTTTAGAATTGGAAATAATTTTTCAACATCTTTTTCAGATTCTGAAATATTGCCTAAAGCTTTCCCAATTAATTTATCATCCGAGTTTAATAAAAATAAATATTTTACTAATTCTCCATTAAGAGTATCTTTAGTTGTAATACCAGAGTAACTCATAACCTTTTCTTCTTCAAAAGAAGAATTTTTGTATAAATCATAAAGTGATATTTTATCAATACCCCACTCAATTTCAAAAAACTTATCAACCGAACTTTGACTGAATAACAATTGGGTCGTAATAAAGAACATCAGCAATGTCTTCATTCTCTTACTCCTTTTTAATGTACAGCTAACGGCGTTGCCCATAAGCCGCCGCCCATAACTACAATGTTTACTAGAATGACAACCCGAATGATTAAAAGCAAAAAATGCTTAATTTTTTCCACAAACATTTTTTGCTGCAAACTTTTTTAGAATGACAACCTTGCACTACAATTTATGTTAGAACGAAAAACTAAAAAACATTTTTAAAGCCCAGACAGAATGAACGTTTACCCCGACTGTTTTTGAGTTGGGGCGGTCGGCTTGATGGGCTTGTTAGGCAATACTCATTTTAGATTGTATCATTTCTTTGTTATTCCTATAGTTGATTTTATTTTGAGCAACTTAATAATAATGCCTATGCTAAGTGATAAAACTATTATACCTAATTGGTTTATCTCAGCATTTTTAATTATTTCTTTCATCACAGTTGTTATTGCCATACTAAAAATGAAAACTCCTATCCAAAACGAAATTGTATTCATATGATGAACAGATATTTTACTCTTTATAGTTACTTTTTCTTTATCCACTCTATTGCTTAGCGACATTTGATTCATCATATCTGGAAATACATAACCTAATACAAATGAAAATATTGTAGTAACAATAAATATCAATAAGGAAAAAGAATCTTTGGGGAAAAAGTAACCAAACACAATTCCAAGTAAGACTATTGCGATTTTCATTTTCATCATTATTTACCTAATAAGATTCGATTTAATTTTTATTCAATGTTATTGGCACAAAGTTATTTCTATAAAAATTATTTTTACTTTTTTCATCGATATTGTAGTCAAAACAGATTTAGTTTTAAATTTTGTTTTGAACCGATTTTAGATTTTATAGAATACTTTTTATGAACTTTCTGTTTAGTGAAAACAAATCTGATTAACTAAAAGAGCACTTAGATTTAAGGCTATATATAATTATCTGTTTTTCCTTATTTTATGTATAATTTATACGTATGATTTTTTACTATTGCCTAACGACGTTGCCGATAAGCGGCGCCCCAGAACAAGGATGCCGAATAACAGCAACTATTTTTTATTTATTATAAATATTTTTTAGAACAACCAACTTTAATCAGCAACTTTGTTTTGCAACCAACCCTAATAATTAGAACCGTGCCGCAATGAAAAACGGCGTCCGCCTTGATTGGCTTGTTATATGCGACTTCATAATGTTAAACAACTATGTTCCCAATTAACTGTAATTGCTTTTTCAAGTATTAACTTTATACTAGCTGGAACAAATAAAGGGGTTTGAGAAACTAATTTACGAGCAATAAATCTTGCAATAAGTGGTTTCCCAACATCTCTACCTAATACTCTACGCGCTTCAGATGCCAAATCTGTGTAATTTGGAATCTCAACTCCTAAATCAACTTCCCATTTTGAAGGGAAACAAGCTATTTTATTAAATGTTACTACTGTCTGAGGAACAGCCGTGTTTTCATTTACCATTGATAAAAGTTCTCTTGATTTTGATATTATAGCAGCGTCGTCATTATCTTTATCGTAATCAATCAACATATAACAAGGTATTCCTAGCTCATTGAATACTCTATATAGTCTATCCATTGAACCTTTACCACCAGAATCAACTATGCTTATATTTAATAAGTCAAGTTTAATTCCCAATGCTTCTGCATAAATCGGAAGACTATATTGTTCAGTTGGACCTTCAACGAGAATAATTTTGTTCGCAAAAAAACCTTCACTTCTTGTTGGATGATATGCATTAGCATATAATTCCCTAATGCTATGTTCAGTTATCGTGCCACGTAAGTTATTGTGTCTATTTTCAATATCGGTAATTAGGTTTTTTACAGGTAGTTGCCATTTTTTTGTTTCAACTAATTTTTTATTGTCAACTGTAGTTTTATATGATTCGAGTCTAATAATCTCATCGAAATTAGCAACGTCCAAGAGTAATGAAGAATGGGTTGCAAATAATATTTGGTCTATACCATTTGCGATGTTCATAAACACTTTTCTAATATTTCTTTGAGCTTGGGGATGCATATATATTTCTGGTTCTTCGACAGCAAATATTGTGCTTTTGATTCTTTGATTTCCCAGTGCTGTGAACAATTCAGAATAAAGGCTTAGTATTGAAAAAATAACAGACCTTTGTAAGCCGTGCCCTTTGTTTTGAGCAATATTTCTGAAACCATCATCAATAAATATTTTTGGCGTTGATAATAATACGTCCATTTGAGGAGTTTCAAATTCTATTTCTAAATCAGCTTCCATATAATTATTTAGAATCGTATTTAGCTTTTGCTCTGTTTCTTTTATTGAATTTAGTCTCTCTTCACCACCTTCTTTATTTAATTTCTTCTTTATACTCTCTAATGAAGCATTTATTGATTCTTTTTGTTCACCAGAAATACTCTCAATTATTCGGTATAGAAGTTTACCGAATGGGTTAGATTTAGTAACCTTTGTTTCGTCTGATAAATCTTTTACAGCTGGTATATAAATATAATTTGGGAGAGTCCCTTTTAAAACGCCAGCATAACCTTTAGGATTGTCATTCCATTCTTCAACATAATCGGTTATAGTCAAATGTGTGTTTACAAACTCGGATATCTTTTCTTTCCATTCGCCAACTTTCGGTTTTGTCCCACCAACAAAATCTACAAAACTAACTCCATTAACATTTAATTCTTCAGGATGTGACCACCATTCATTAATAGTATTACCATTAACTGCACTTTCTCTTAACCAGATTTGACTTGGCATTGGGATACAGTAATGTTGAGATATTTTAATCTTATTTCCTTCCTCCACTTCATTTGATGAATCATCAGAATCAATAGATATTTTTGCTGAGCGGGCAATATGGAAAGTATTATCTGCCTTTAAATAACCAGAAAGATTCGTGATTTCACTTTCGGTCAAATTATCAAAGATTGCCTCAATCCAGATTATTAATTCAGTATTTTTATTCCAGAAACATTCATCGTCTATTTTTGAAGTTGATGGATTGAATAAAAAGTCAAGCGCCTTCAGTATTGAAGTCTTACCAGAATTATTGGCTCCAACTAGGGCGTGCATTGATTGGAAATCGATTTCTAATTCCTTGCAGGAACGATAATTTTTAATTTTGACCCATTTTAGTTTCATAATGTCCCTTGAGCATATAACGGCGTTGCAAATAACCCGACGCCCAGAAGCAAACAACCCAAGTTAAAATGCAATGCCAAAAACCATTAGCCAAGTTTAAATTGTCCGAAAAACTTGGCGGTACTTTGTTTATTAAAAACTGCTCTGCCGAACAGCATACTTTACAAGAACGAAAACCTTACAGCAAATCGATTTCACCACATCTTCTCGTGGTCGGGTTGATTTGCTGGTTAGGCAGAAATCATTTATAGTTTAGGTCAAATGACCATAGGAGAGTATATTTTAATTAATAAATTGGAGTATCTCCTATGGAAAAAATTAATAATTCTGATTCTTATGGACTCAAACGTCTTGAGTCCAAAAACGCTAAAA
>Ga0209164_1000537_pt1 | contig 85009 bp, 78 predicted proteins | sample MTBNYHSulfiMetaG_FD_187458 | JGI IMG/M metagenome (GOLD analysis project Ga0209164, IMG submission 187458) | Enrichment culture microbial communities from rom New York Harbor, USA that are MTBE-degrading - MTBE-NYH (New York Harbor Sulfidogenic)... | ecosystem: Environmental > Aquatic > Marine >... | reverse complement strand
ACTACTGGTGCGAAGACGAAGTAAACCAGCGCCTGGAAAGAAAAATGGCCGAAGCCTTCAACGAAGTATACGGCCTCTACAAAAAGCGCAAGGACGTGGACATGAGAGGCGCCGCGTACATGGTGGCTGTCTCCCGCCTGGCCGAGGCCATGCAAATCCGCGGCTGGCTGGGCACCCAACTCTGGTGCCAGGTGTTAAAAGTTAATTCTGTTAAAAGTTGCTGCTAGATATTGGCGATTTGTGTTGTTAAAAATTGAGGAGGTGTTGATGATGCAAGTGTCCGAAGTGGCGGCTCTGGCTCAAAAGCAGGGCATCCGGTTCTTTATGGTTTCCTTTGTGGAAATGAACGGCATCAGCCGGGCCAAACTGGTACCGGCGGAAACCCTGGCGGCGGTGGCCGACGAGGGCGTGGGCTTTGCCGGATTTGCGGCCGGGGAATTAGGCCAGGACCCGCACGACCCCGACATCATGGCCGTCCCCGACCTGTCGTCCCTGTGCGTACTGCCCTGGCAGCAGGACGTGGCCTGGTTTGCTTCCAATCTGTACGTTGAGGGCGAAGCGTGGCCTTACTGCCCGCGCACCATCCTGCAGCGCGTGACCCGGGACGCCGCGGCCAGGGGCTACCTTCTAAAAGCCGGCATGGAACCGGAATTCCTGCTGGTGCGCCGGGAGAACGGCGGGATTGCACCCTTCGATCCGCTGGACGTATCCGCCAAGCCCTGTTACAACCAGCAGGCTTTGACCCGGAATCTGGATTTTGTCAGCCGGCTGGTGGGCCACATGAACGAAATGGGCTGGGGTGTTTACCAGTGCGATCACGAGGACGCCAACTGCCAGTTCGAAATCAACTGGCAGTATTCCGAAGCGATGAACCAATGCGACCGGCTGACCTTCGCCAAATATCTTATTCGCAGCCTGGCGGAACAGCAGGGGCTGACGGCCACCTTTATGCCCAAGCCGTTTAAAAACCTTACCGGGAACGGTTGCCATTACCATATGAGCTTGTGGGACGCCGGCGGAAACACCAACCTGTTCCTGAACCGGAACGACGCCCTTGGCCTGTCCGAAACCGCCTACTGGTTTATCGGCGGCCTCCTCAAGCACGCCCGGGCTCTGGCGGCCATTACCTCTCCCACGGTTAATTCCTACAAGCGGCTGGTCACCCGGCCCACCGAGTCCGGGGCCACCTGGGCGCCGGTATATATCACCTATGCCGGTAACAACCGCACTGCCATGATTAGGGTGCCGGGGCCGGGTCGCATCGAGAAACGCACCGTGGACGGGGCGGCCAACCCGTACCTGGCGGTGGCGGCCATCATCGCGGCCGGCCTGGACGGTATCGCCAACCGGGTCGATCCGGGTCCGAAGTTTGAGGGCAATGCTTACGCTTATACCGTGGAACAATTGATGGAGCGCGGGTACAAGCTGCTTCCGTCCAATCTCAGCGAGGCGCTGGACGAACTGGAAGCGGACGAAGTGCTGACCGCCGCCCTGGGTGAGGAATACACCAAACTGTACCTCCGGGCCAAACGGCGCGAGTGGGATGAATACCATAACACCGTGTCCCAGTGGGAGGTAGACCGTTACCTGACGGTGGGATAAACTCAGGAGTCAGGAGTCAGGAGTCAGGAGTCATACCACTCTGCTGCGTGGTTATCACCTGTCCCGGCGAGCGATTTGCGGGAGCGCCGGTAACGGCACCCGGCGCAGCGAGGAGCGAAACCGGACGAGCGGCCATGGATGGCCGAGAGAGCCATAACCCGAACTACCCGTTCCGGGCACAAGCAGGACGGTGAGTTTATGGCGGTCCGGTTGAGCCCGAAGCAAGCCGCCGGTGCCGTCGGCGCGGGAGCCATGAGCGAGTTGGGACAGGTGTAACCACGCTTTAAGGAGATTACTTTTGGAGGTAAATCATATGTGCGGCATTGGAGGCGTGTTGTATAAAGGTAAAAACGGCCCGGTGGGCGATGACCTGAGACAACTGGTCTATGGTATCCGTCACCGGGGCGAGGATTCCAGCGGGGTGGCCGTTTTCAGCGCCCAAGAGCACCGCGGTGACGGGGAAGAACTAATCCTTAACGTCCGGGTGGATATTGACGGCTGTCAATCAAGTACGGAAACCCTGGATATAATGAGAAAACTGCTGACGGCCGCCGGCGGGCGGGTGATCGACGCCCAGGTAAGCGGCACCATCATGAGTATTCGGGTGCTCTACGGGGGTTCGGTGCAGGAGCTTTGTTACCTGCTGGACCAAAATAATGTGCAAACCATCAGCGTCGGTACACAGCTGAGAATTTACAAAGATCTGGGCACCTCGGACCGGCTGGATGAGGCATATCATTACAGCGGCCTGGCCGGAACGCACGGTATCGGCCACGCCAGGCTGGCCACCGAAAGCGTGGTCAGCCCGGATCGGGCGCATCCTTTTTGGGCTTATGGGTTTAAGGACGTGGCTATCGTGCATAACGGCCAGCTGACCAACTACTGGAAGTTAAGACGGCGGTTCGAGCGGTGGGGCTACCGGTTCCGCACCGACAACGATTCGGAGCTGATTGCCATTTACGCGGCCCATTACCTGAAGCAGGGCCTGGACCTGCAGGGCGTACTGGAGCAAAGCCTGGCGGACCTGGACGGAACATATACTTTTTTGGTGGCTACCCCGACGGAAATCGGGTTCGCCAAGGACAAACTGGCCGCCAAACCCCTGGTTTACGTAGAACTTGAGGACAGGGTGGTGCTGGCTTCCGAGGAAATCAGCCTGCGCGCCCTGCTGCCCGACGAAGCGGGGTACGCCGTGGAAGAGCCGCCGCCGTACATTGCCGGTACCTGGAACGTCAGCGGCGGGCGCAGCATGAAAAAACTGACTTATCAGGCGGTGGGGCTGGAATGATCACTTTAGACGCGGACAAATTAACCGTGACCGAGATAAACCGTTCTCTGCGGCAGGCCGCCGAAACGGGTGAGAAGGTGGAAATACTCAATCCCCGTTCCAGGCACCACCTGGGCGTGGGCATTCTGGGACAGTTGGATCTGACCATTCGCGGCAGCGCGGGTTACTTCTGCGGCTGTCTCAGTGAGGGCCTGCGTCTGCGGGTGGACGGCAGCGTAGGCTGGTTTGCCGCCGATAACCTGATGGCGGGGGAGATCATCATCGAGCGCAATGCCGGCAGCTGCGCCGCGCCGGGCATGTGCGGCGGCACTCTGGTGGTCAAGGGGCATATGGGCTCGCGCCCCGGCCAGGTAATGAAGGGCGGCGCCATTATTGTGGGCGGCAATGCCGGTTTTATGACCGGGTTCATGATGATTAACGGCGCCATCGTGGTGTTGGGAGATGCCGGAGACCTGGTGGGACACTACATAGTGGGCGGTACCATCTATGTGGCCGGAAAGGTGGAGAGCCTGGGCGTGGACGTTGTGGAAGCCGCGTACACCGCCGAGGACGACCAGTGGCTGACCGGGCTGCTGGAGCCTTACGGGCTGGCCAAACCCGGGTCATTCCGCAAGTTTGTCTCCGGACAGCGCCACCACCATTACGGGAGAGAAGGTGTTGGGGCATGAGCGGCAACAACAAGCTGTGGAGCAAGGAAGTACGCAAGCAGATTGAAACCAAATCATTGACCGGCCGCAGCGTAATCGAGGGGTTCGGCGTCAAGCGGGCCATTCCTTCCTTCGACGACCTCACTTTTCTGTCCGCTGCCCTGAGTCGCCTGTGCATCGACGTGCACCGGGAGGAATGCGATACCGCCACCGTGCTGGGGGCGCGGTTCGCCAAGCGGCCGCTGGTGCTGGATACCCCGGTGATCATTGCCCCCATGAGTTACGGAGCGGTTTCCAAAGAAGTTAAGATGGCTTTTGCCAAAGCCTCCACCCTGGCGGGCACGGTGGAAAACACCGGTGAAGGCGGCATGTTGGAAGAGGAAAGACAACTGGCCGAAAAGCTGATTTACCAGTGTACTCCGGGCCGTTACGGTTTCAACCCCCGGGACCTGCAGCGCGCCGACGCCGTGGAAATGTTTATCAGCCAGGGCGCCAAGCCCGGCTCCGGCGGACACCTGATGGGCTCCAAGATCACGCCGGAAATTGCCAAACAGCGGGCCCTGCCCGTGGGCATTGATCTGCGCAGTCCCAGCCGGCACCCGGATTTTCTGGGGCCGGACGACCTGGTACTGAAAATACTGGAACTGCGCGAGGCCACCGACTGGCAGATCCCGGTGTCACTGAAGATTGGCGCCAGCAGGGTGAAGGAGGACGTCAAGATTGCCTGTAAAATCGGCGCCGACATTATCGTGCTGGACGGTATGCAGGGCGGTACCGGCGCGGGACCGGAAACCTTCAAGGACAACGTGGGCATACCCACCATGGCGGCGCTGGTGGCGGCCATGGACGGTTTGCGGGAGGAAGGCCTGGAGGACGAAATTGACATCGTGGTGATGGGCGGCATCAAGGACGGCACGGATGTGGCCAAGGCCCTGGCCCTGGGCGCCAAAGCCGTGGGCATCGGCACGGCGGCGCTGGTGGCCCTGGGCTGCGTAGCCTGCCGGCAATGCGCCACCGGCGCCTGCCCGGCTGGGCTGTGCACCCAGGATCCCGAACTGCGCCGGCGGTTGGACTGGGAGCAGGGCGCCCGGAGGCTGGCCAACTTCATCCACGCCCTGACCGAGGAAGTTAGGATGATTACCCGCATTTGCGGCAAAACCAACTGCCACAACCTGGAGCCCGAAGATTTGCGGGCGCTGACCTGGGAAGCCTCGGCCATCACCCGGCTGCCGCTGGTGGGTTCCGATACAAAAGTAAATTAAAATTATTGGATTAGGTATTGACAATTTGTAATCGCTTAATGTATAATTCACCCAAGCTTTATACATTGAAGTATATGCGGCGACGAAGCCTTTTGAGGTTAATTGTTTACCTTAAAAGGCTTATTTTGTTTCAAAATAACCGATTCATTTCAATTTAATACTATGTCCGATGTTGGGCAGCAGGCAGAGGGGCCTTTCCGGTGGCAGCACCACCGGAAGCCCCTTTTTATGTAAAAGCGAAGGCGCTTTATTTAGAGTATTGATGCTCTATTGAAGCGCCTTTATTTATTTTTTCAGGGGGGTGGGCCATGCACAAACGAATAAACGTATAAGATTTATCTATCGCCATTGAATGGAATTGTGATGTGTCATACTTTTGCATTTTATTTTTATTGCCCGGGAGGTTTTGTAAATGAAAAAAAGGTTTAGTGTAATTGGTTCACTTGCACTAATAATGTTATTCTTGTTCCCCATGCTGGCCTGGGGAGCGGAAGAAGGCATTGATACCGGGGACACGGCCTGGATGCTTGTCTCATCAACGCTGGTGCTGTTCATGGTCCCCGGACTGGCCTTGTTTTACGGCGGTATGGTGCGGCAAAAGAACGTATTGAACACCATGATGATGTCCTTCATCTGCCTGGGCGTCATCACCATCCAGTGGGTGCTCTGGGGTTACAGTTTTTCTTTCGGCGCCGACATCGGCAAAGTTATCGGCGACCTCAGTTACTTTGGTCTTAACGGCGTCGGCCTGGAACCTGCCGGCACAATCCCGCATCAATTATTCATGGTGTTCCAGATGATGTTCGCCATCCTGACCCCCGCGCTGATTACCGGCGCCATCGTGGAACGGATGCGTTTCCCAGCCTACATGTTGTTCCTGGTTTTATGGGCCACCCTGGTTTATGACCCCATTTGTCACTGGGTATGGGGCGGCGGCTGGTTGATGGAAATGGGCGCCCTGGACTTCGCCGGCGGCACGGTGGTGCACATTTCATCCGGTGTTTCGGCCCTGGTGGCGGCTCTGGTGCTGGGTAAAAGGAAAGGCTACGGTACTGAACCCATGGTTCCCCACAACGTTCCTTATGTAGTGGTCGGCGCGGCCATCCTCTGGATGGGCTGGTTCGGCTTTAACGCGGGCAGCGCTCTGGCCGCCAACGAAGCGGCATCCTCCGTATTTGTGAACACCCAGATTGCCGCCGGCGCTGCTGTAATGTCCTGGGTAATCATGGAGTGGCTGCGGCACGGCAAGCCCACCGTTATGGGCGCGGCCTCCGGCGCCATCGCCGGTCTGGTGGCCATCACCCCGGCCTGCGGTTTTGTTACTCCCATGGGTTCATTGGCTATCGGTCTCGTTGTCGGTGTGCTCTGCTACTTCGCGGTAAGTACGCTCAAAGTTAAACTTGGTTATGACGATTCCCTCGACGTGTTTGGTATTCACGGTATCGGCGGTATGTGGGGCGCCCTGGCCACGGGCCTGTTCTCCGTGGCGGAAGGCAGCGAAGGCTTGTTCTACGGCAACGCCGCCCAGCTCGGCGTTCAAGCCGTGGGCGTTGTGGCCACCATTGTTCTGGCGTCGGTAGCCACCTTTATTATCCTCAAGGTTGTGGGCGCGATTACCAAGCTGCGCGCCGACAGCGACGCGGAGATAACGGGTCTGGACGTTGTCGAGCACAGTGAAAAAGCTTACTCAGTTTAGCAAAGATATGTTATGATAGTAAAAACTACTAAGAAAGGATGCTGGTCATGGTCAAAATAGAGGCTATTGTCAGGCCGGGCGTTCTGGAAGAAATCAAGGACGGTTTGTCCAAGTTCGGTATTCACGGCATGACGGTATCACAGGTGATGGGCTGCGGCCTGCAGAAGGGCCGGAAAGAAGTTTACCGCGGCACCGAGTACAGCATCAATTTGCTGCCCAAGGTTAAAATAGAAATCGTGCTTGCCGATAAAGATGCGGACGGCGTGGTCGACGTAATCATCAAAGCCGCCCGGACCGGGGAAATCGGCGACGGCAAGATTTTTATCACCAAGATCGAAGACGTTGTCCGGATCCGGACCGGTGAAAAAGGCGAAAGCGCCATCTAAGTTGATTTGTTAATGTGAAGTTTAAAAGCCTCCCGTTTCTTAATAAAACGGGAGGCTTTTTGAATGCCTTTGGTTTGCTAGATGTCGTAGTACAGCATGAACTCGTAAGGATGCGGCCTGAGCCTGATGGCGTCCACTTCGCGGGTGGTCTTGTATTCAATCCAGGTTTGAATCAGGTCTTCGTCGAAGACGCCGCCCTGGAGCAGAAATGCATGGTCTGCTTCCAGCGCTTTGAGCGCCTGATCCAGGGAGGCCGGGACGGAGCGAATGTCCACGGCTTCTTCGGGCGGCAGCTCGTAAATGTCCTTATCCATGGGCTCGCCCGGGTGAATCTTGTTCTTGATTCCGTCGATGCCCGCCAGCAGCAGGGCGGAAAAGGCCAGGTAGGGGTTGCAGGACGGGTCGGGCGGGCGGTACTCAATGCGCTTGGATTTGGGGCTGTTGGAGTACATGGGAATCCGTACCGCCGCGCTGCGGTTGCGCTGCGAGTAAACCAGGTTTACCGGAGCCTCGTAGCCCGGCACCAGCCGCTTGAAGGAGTTGGTGGTGGGGCTGCAGATGGCGGTAAGCGCCGGAGCATGCTTAAGCAGGCCGCCGATGTAATAAAGGGCTTCTTCACTGAGATTGGCGTAATTGCCTTCCTGGTAAAACAGCGGCTGGCCGTTCTTCCAGAGGCTTTGGTGCACGTGCATGCCGGAACCGTTGTCCATGAACAGCGGCTTGGGCATAAATGTGGCGGTGAGGCCGTTTTTCCTGGCCACGTTCTTGACAATATATTTGAACAGCATCAACTGGTCGGCCATTTTGACCAGCGGGCTGAACTTCATGTCAATTTCCGCCTGGCCGCCGGTGGCCACTTCATGGTGCTGGCACTCAACAGGGATGCCGGCTTCCAGCATGGTTAAAACCATCTCGTTGCGCAGGTCCACCATGGAGTCGGTGGGCGGCACTGGGAAGTAGCCTTCTTTATAGCGGGGCTTGTACCCCAGGTTGGGATTCTCTTCCCGGCCGGTGTTCCATGAACCTTCCACGGAATCGATTTGATAGTAACCTTCGTGCTGGTTCTGATCATAGCGGATGCCGTTGAACACGAAGAACTCGGCTTCCGGACCCCAGAAACTGGCGTCGGCGATGCCGGTGGATTTAAGGTACTCTTCCGCTTTCTGGGCTATGCAGCGTGGGTCACGGTTGTAATTTTCCCCTGTTACCGGGTCTTTGATGTTGCAGATCAGGCTCAGGGTGGACACCTTGCTGAACGGGTTGATACAAGCCGTATCAGGATCAGGCACGATGAGCATATCGCTTTCGTTAATCAGCTTGAACCCCCGGATACTGGAACCGTCAAAGCCCAGGCCTTCGGTGAAAGCATCCTTATCGAACTCCTCGAAGGGGACGGTAAAGTGCTGCCACATGCCCGGCAGGTCGATGAATTTTAAATCCACCATTTTTACTTCTTTTTCCTTGGCGTAAGCAAGGACATCTTTGGATGTCTTCATCCGGTTACCTCCTTAATTTATATTGGCCAATTAATAAATGAAAGCGGAGTCTTAATGCCTCCTTTCTTGCGGTGTAAAAAAACAAAAAGCCTCATACCGGCCGCCGTAGGCCGGTATGAGGCATCATCACCTGCTGTTCATACCAAAATGGAAACAACATCGTTTCCAGGATATTCGATTTTAATACTTTCTATTAATTATACAAAAATCTAACGCAAAATCAATACCCGATTGTAATCAAACATTAGATTGCCCTTAAGAAATCAATAATTTCTATTGATTTTTATGCATGGTTAAATTATAATGGACGCAGCAATCGAATAATATTTAATACAACGGTGTATTAATTGGATCCACGCGAAGGCAATGACGCCCTCGAAACAGGCTGTTGTACAGCTTGTTTCGAGGGCTTGGCATTTTTAAAAATGAAAGGTGGTTCAAATGGACAAAAGGAGTGTTATAGCAGAAGCGAGGGAAAAAGGCGTCAAGTTTATCCGCCTGCAGTTCACCGATATTGTCGGGGTGATGAAAAACGTAGCCATCACCATTGAACAACTGGAAAAGGCTCTGGACGGGGAATTAATGTTTGACGGTTCTTCTATTTACGGTTTTACCAGGATTGAAGAATCCGACATGTACCTGCGTCCGGACCCCGACACCTTCGTGGTGTTCCCGTGGCGGCCCCGTGAAGGCGGCGTAGCCAGGTTGATGTGCGATATCTATAATCCCGACGGTACCCCTTTTGCCGGCTGCCCCAGGCTGACTTTAAAGCGCGCCCTGGCCAAAGCCGCCGACCTGGGTTACACCATGCAGGTGGGACCGGAACTGGAATTCTTCCTGTTTAAACTGGATGAGAACGGTGTGCCCACCCTGCAGACCCATGATAACGCCGGTTACTTCGACCTTTCTCCGGTGGATTTCGGCGAGCAGGCCCGCAGGGAAATCGTGCTTACCTTGGAGCAGATGGGCTTTGAAATTGAGGCCTCCCACCACGAGGTGGCCCCCGGTCAGCACGAAATCGACTTCAAATATTCCGACGCCCTGGACACTGCGGACAAGATTATGACTTTCAAGTTTGTGGTCCGGACCATCGCCCAGCGGCACGGATTGCATGCCACCTTCATGCCCAAACCGGTTTTTGGGATTAACGGCAGCGGCATGCACACCAACCAGTCGCTGTTCAAGGGCGACAAGAACGCTTTCTTCGATCCCGAAGGCGATATGCAGCTGAGCAAAGAGGCGTTTTATTACATTGGCGGGCTGCTGAAGCACGCCCGGTCCTTTGCCGCCATCACCAACCCCATTGTAAACTCTTACAAGCGGCTGGTGCCCGGTTACGAAGCGCCTGTATACCTGGCCTGGAGCGGCCGCAACCGCAGCCCGCTGATCCGCATTCCGGCCAAGCGCGGCTCCAGCACCCGGGTTGAATTGCGCAACCCCGACCCGTCCTGCAACCCGTACCTGGCCCTGACCGCTTGCCTGACCGCCGGTCTGGACGGTATTAAAAACAGTATTACTCCGCCGCCGGCCTGCGACAGGAACATTTATCATATGACGCAGTCCGAACTGGATGAACTGGGCATCGCTTCCCTGCCCGCCAGCCTGCAGGAAGCCTATGTGGAACTGGCCAAGGACGAAGTAATCAAGGAAGCCCTCGGCGCACACATTTATGAGAAACTGATGGAAGCCAAGATGAAGGAATGGGACGACTACCGCACCAAGGTGCACCAATGGGAAGTCGACCAGTACCTGTCCATGTTCTAGAAAAAGATTATAAGTTAGCGTGATATACGGATGTATCCCACGGGATAAAGAAGTCCCGGCGCCTGCAAACCAGCGCGCCGGGATTTTGTCTTTAATACAGTAATTAATTTTCCCTTCCCCATAGATGAGGTTTACGGGTTTAAACAACCGTAGACCTGTTTTTTTTTTGCATGGCCATCAAAGCATTTCCATGATGCACTTTTCCTGCTTCCAAACATAAATTGTAAGAACGACAGTTTGTATAACTGAAGGAGGAAAGCATATGCCTGCGCATTTAATCAGGGAGGGCGAAACCGCGGCCCGCATCGCCGAACAGTACGGCGTTCCGGAAAAGTGGCTGTACCAGGCCAATACCTATTACGGCAGAGACTATATGCGGCCGGGCAGACGGATATACATCCCCGACTACGAGTACGATTATTATGAATACCCCAGGCAGTGGGGGAAACACCGGTACCGAGACGGCATGCGTTATGAAATCATCACGGGACGCAAGCATTTCCGGCCGCATAAGAACGTAACCGTGATATACAGCTACTGCAACCTTTCCAACACACCCCGCGAGCTTTGTTACGACGACGCCCGTTCACACGATTTTGTGACCATGCACCGGGGGCGGGAACTCTGGCGCTGGTCCGACGGCCATAAATACAGCCGCGACAAACGGTGCATTATTGTAAAACCCGGCGAATGCCGCACTTATAACGGCCACTGGGATTTGCGCGACCGGAAAGGCCATCACGTCAAGCACGGGCCGTATATCCTCCGGGCCCACGACTGGTCCCGGGAATTGCGCGCCCACCACGTGGACATCGATGTGGAAGTGCTGGATACCGAAGTGGAGCAGCATGTTTATTCGACCGCCAAAAAGACTCCTTGCCCGCGTACCAATATGTTAATCAACCCCGGGTTGGAGCAGTGGGTCGACCAGGACACCCCAAGGGCGTGGTCCGCCCTGAACGTGCATCAAACCACCCGGGCCGCTTCCGGTAATTATGCCGCCGAACTGGGCGACAAACACCTTAACCAGGCGGTCCTATCTCAACTGGTTGGCGCCGAACCGGGCCGGACCTACCGGGTTGACTTCGGGGCCATGGAAAACGTCGACAGCAAGGGCAGCGGAAATTTCGAGCTGCAGGCTTCGGTATACGTATTTGACCGGCAGGGCCGTCAAATCGGACGGGTTGACCCGGTTTACACGCCCGGGGAAGTGCCCGACAATAATTACCGGGAATTTACCTTTAATACCGGAGTCATGCCTACCGGCACACACAGCATGGAACTCCGCTTTGTTTTCCGGCCCCGGTCAGGCAACCACAGCAAAGTGCGCATCGACGACGTGACATTGACATGCGTACGATAAAATAGGCAATTGATTTCTGATCCGGGCAATAGTAGTATATCCATATGGCAATCCGGTACCGATAAGTTACTGTCGGACCGGGCCTATACCTTTATTCCGGGGAGGTTTTGTTATGGGTGGCCAGCCATCGTGGGTATACAACGAAATGCGTCAGCTCGGCACCGACTATGCCAATTTGGACGAGGTACGGAACTACGACCTGCGCATGCAAAAAATTAGAGACATAGCTGAAGAGATGCAGCATATCCTGAAGGTCGTAAATGCCGGTCCCGGACATATAATACTGGAATTCGGCACCGGCACCGGGGAGTTCGCCATAGCCGCCGCCGGCAAATGCAGCAAAGTGTACGCCCTGGATATTTCAGCGGTTATGCTGGAGTACGCCGGGCAAAAGGCCGAATCCCGGGGCCGGAACAATATTATTTTTCAACAGGCCGGGTTTCTCACCTATCACCACCAGGGTGAACCGTTGGATATTGTGGTTACCCAACTGGCCCTTCATCATTTGCCCGACTTCTGGAAGTTTATCGCCCTGCGCAACATCCACGGCATGCTGAAGACAGGTGGAAAGCTTTATTTAAGGGATGTGGTTTTTGATTCCGGGGTGGACAACTATGGTGAATACTTCAGCCGCTGGCGGGAGTCCATGGTCGGTATGGCCGGTGAAGCGTTCGCCGCCAATATTGACCGGCACATCAGCGATGAATACTCAACCCTGGATTGGGTGCTTGAGGGCATGTTGACCAGAGCCGGTTTCGTCATCGAAAAGGTATATCAACCGGGACACTGCAACAAAGCATACCTTTGCGTCAAAAACGCTTAAACCATGGTTGACGAAAATCCCCGAATGCACCAGATTTTGGATGCCGCTTCGGGGATTAGTGTTTAAATATCATGAAACTTTTTGCTTTTAAAATCGTCGATAAGAAAAGGGTGCACCTGAAGGTATGGGGACACAAATGCAATACATATGAATATTTAGGGGGTAATTGATTGTTTAAAAAACTTGCACTCATTATTTTTTTTATCAGCCTAAGGTATTATCTACATCAAAAATAATGCCTACATTAAGCAGTTCTTTATTTTTTGCACCTTTTTCTTTTTCCTGATTGCGCCGGCGGCATTTTTAACCCCGCTACAGGTGGCGCGCAGTTTCGGCAGCGATGTCTGGCGGCTGACGGCAATTGAAATAACCTTTTCCATCGGCATGATTGCCGGCGGTTTAATCATGACCGCCTGGGGCAGCTTTAAAAACCGGGTGCATACCATGACCCTGTCAATACTGGTCAGCGGAGCCGGCACCGTCGCCCTGGGGCTGGTGCCCGTCTTTTGGATCTACCTGGCTATCATGGGTGCGATTGGCGTGGCCATGCCGCTTTTCAATACGCCCTCCATGGTTTTAATTCAGGAGAAGGTGGAGGAGAGTTATATGGGCCGGATATTTGGCGTGTTCAGCATGATCGCCAGTTCCATGATGCCCCTGGGCATGCTGGTGTTCGGGCCGGTGGCCGATTCCATAAAAATAGAATGGCTGCTCGTAGGGACCGGGGCGCTGCTTTTTATCCAGGGCTTTTTCCTGCTGGGCAGCAGGACGATGCTCGAAGCCGGTCAGCCGGTTGTAAAACCGGACCTGTAAACCAGGGGGGTAGCGGAGATTAAAGCCATTGTTTTAACGTGCCGGACCATAGAAAATGAAATTACTTACGTTCTGAACGAAGGCAAACTGGATTATCCGGCTTTGTACACGGGCTCACGGCCAAATTCCGATACCAGTGCGTCAATAAGTTGCCCAACGATTCTGGCTTCAATTTCCCGCCTCAAGAGCTGATCAATCGAGTCTATTCCCATATTTTTCACCCCTGACAAATCCGGTTTTACATCATTATAATACGGAATGAGCGATAATTAATGAGCGATAATTAATGAAACTTTCCGGGGTAAGTAAACGTTTATAATTAAAAAATGGTATATCACTCTAAATACATAATCAGGGTGCGGGTTTTTATACAGTATATTGGGAACCAAAATCGATGATTTTCTAAATGAGGAAGTGGGACACGGCAGCGTTTTTATACAGTATATTGGGAACCAAAATACTATTCGGTTAGTCTATAATATAAAAATCAGGTAATTTTTAGGAGTGGTATTCCATGGCTTCGTTTACGTCAGTATATCCCGACTACCCGGAAATATTGGAGGAGGTAGTCTTTTGTGAGAAATAAACTGACGGTCATTTTGCTGCTATTCCTTTTTTTGTTAGTTGCTTTTGGGTGTATGGCTTGCGAAATAACTGATGATGAAAGTGAACAAATAAACCCGAATATCATATCTGATACAAAATCAGCGGACTCTTCGCAGTCAGAAGAAAAAAGAGTGCTGAACAAGATTGTGATTCAAAGGGGAGAAGAGAGATTTTCTTTTGAAGAAAAAAATTGGAGTAGTTATAATCTAGTTTCAGATGTTGAAAATCTTTTAATAATAGCTCCCCGTGGCGGTGCCGGTATTGACCCATCTACTTTTGAAACAGACATTGAAGTTAATAAAATTGATACGGTAAGAGAAAGCGAAAAAAATGTAGATGACAAATCCGAAGTTGAAAATAAAGGAGTCTGGATTCGGCTTTATTACCATCCATATCGTTCCGGGCAGGGAATGAATGATTTTAAGCACAAGGATATTGTGGTATATATTGATCCCCATGATAGGGCCAATGCTTATCTGGCAAGGCAGAATCCGGACGATTTATCGAAATGGGATTTAATTTTATTACCCGGCTATGGCTTGTGGCTTCAGAAAGAAATAGAGATGTTATTAAGATTAAAAACGGGGTTATGAAAGTTTTGATGTCTTATATCTTGAAAAAAACATCCAAAAATTCCTTAGGTTAGGAACCAAGATATTATTCTGTTAGTCTATAATAAAAATCAGGTAATTTATGGGGGGTGTAAAAAATGCTTTACAAAAAAATCATTTTTCTTTTTGCGGCGGCTCTGATTCTTTTAACTAGTAGTTTTGCGTTTGCTGTTTCTCCGGTGAAACTATTTATTTCCGGTCAAGAGGTTAAAACGGATGTACCGCCACAGTCTGTTAACGGCAGAATAATGGTTCCTGTTCGGATTGTTTCAGAATATCTTGGGAACACAGTTAACTGGGATGTTAACAAAAATGCTGTCTTTATTGAACCAAATAAGAACACTGATATTGAGAGTAGTTTAACAAAAGAGGAAAAAGCGATAAAATTGAAAGAAATTTTGACCAGTTCAGTCCGAGTAATTCAGTCTACGCTGGATGACAAAGACATTGGCGACGCTGAATTGGCGTTGGGGAATTGTTATACTAATCTACATATTGATTATACGAAATTTAACATGCTTTTTTCTGAAGAATTTTTATACAATCAACCAATGCCGGCTTTAAAAGAAATTGACCAAGCTTATATCAGCGCTTTAAGGTCTGTTGATTATCCTGGGGATCCCTATGATTTTGGTGAACAATCAGCATGGGAAACCAGGATGAAACATAACTTGAAAATTGCTTTAGAAAATTTTAACTACTATACTTCAATCAGCGGAAAGTACTATCAAATTTCCGGAGTTCCTGCACCTGACAAGTATCAAGATTCCAGTACGGCCTATGTTATTTATGATTTCCCCGCCCAGATTGACGGACAGTGGATATGGGGAGAGGGTAACAACCAGACTGCAAAGGATACGGACAGAATCAAGCTACGACAAACCTTATTTGGCTTAATCAGCCCTACCAGGCCGGCTAATGGTTCAACTATAGAAAAGGGTTACATCCAGAAAGAATTAATAGAAGAGCTTGGAGCAAGCCAAGAGGAAGTAGACTATTTAATCAAATTTTATCAGGAGTATCAAAAAACACATTTTAACTAGGAAAGAGCAGGTGTGGACCCTGCCCTTTCCCTTATTTGATACTATCTAGCGCTGGTTTTCATTGGATTGAATTCAGTTATCACTGTGATCGGATCTACTGCTGTTCCTGTATCAGACGCTTTACTATATGAACTTGTCCAAGAAGTCCAAACATCGGAACTGCTCTTATATTGCGCATTTTGGAATTCAGCATTTTCGTAAAGACAGTTGTTTCCTTCTGTTCCGTGGATTAATTTAACCTGAGTTAAAGTATCTAAACCAGGACACGTTTTTGTAGTGACAAGATTACCTGCAATATAGAGAGAAGCTGTTGAATCTCCGTTATTAACCAGCTTAATATTAATGATATCTCCGGGTTGTGGTTGTGTGGTCATCAACGAAGAGTACTGAGTGAAACCGGTTCCATTAAGGAATTTTCCGAATTTTGGAGTTCCGTCATATTTTTTGGTGTAATTAATGCCACCTTCTACCATATTACCATCGGCATCGGTAAAGCCAACATACCAGATGAGATAATCGGTGGAATTGCCTGAAGATACAGTAAGGCCGGTTGGAATCTTAAGATTAGCCTGAATACCTTTATAGCTATTTGAGCTTTTATAGGTTTTATATGTGCGTTCGAGATGGGCCAAGCATTTCTCCTTGTGCCACAAACAAAGATTCTTCATTGAATTGTTTCATGTTTACCGGATTGTCATCGAATGTAACGGCATCCGGGTGAAAACTAAGTACAATGAGATTGTTTAGTAAAGGTGCATTTTCTTGCTGTACTATTAGGTTATTCTCTTTTACACCTATGATTTTTCCACGAACCTGAATATGATTAATATATAGGCGTTCAACCAACAACTTACCGGAATCATCAACGAAAGCAGCTATTGTTGCTTGGTCTCCAGGATTTCCACACACTGTTTGCTTATAAGAAGTACCGCCTTTCCAAAATCCTGTAATTTTGGGGTCAAAGATTCCCTGAATTTCATCGTTTACGCCATAGGGAATAACTGAAACATTATTTTCTGAGATTTGAGTGATAACACCCTTAATAAATCGGTATCTATCCGGCGTCCTAATTTCATTATCAAACATTGGCATGATAAATAACCTCCAAATTAAATATATTTGTAAATAAACGATTAATAATTAATATCGCATATTTACGGCAGTATAACCATCAGTAAGATCCCCGTGTAAATAATCGAATGCTGCCTCAGTTAAATCTATTGCACGCAGATATCTCCCCGAACTACAACTGCTTTCACATCTACATACATAAGGTCCATGATCAGCAACGGTAATATAGGCAGATTTACCAGTACAAAAGTCTTTCACAAGAGGAACATCACCACAAGAAAGTGATGGTAAGTTGGTTGCGCATACTCCTTCGCAGCAATACGAACTACCACATGTGGCAACAATTGAATTCTCCGGGGGAAAACCATCTAAATTAGCCCAAGCACATTGCATTTTGGTATTATCGCAAGTGCCGCAAGCACCTCTTGCGCCAGGTCCACAATCATTGTACCAAGAAGCACTAATATTTATAGTTGGCATACTTATTCATCTCCTTATAATCAAAATCTTAATTTTGGCAATAAGCAACTAACCGCGAAAAAGACTTTCATAAACCTCACTGGCCGTTTTCAGTGTTAAGAAACAGGCATGACAATCACATGGCAAAAATCTTCAAATGTAGTATTTCATCTCTTACACCTCCTTTGAATTAAATTCCAAATTGCTTCTATGCTATTTAAAAAGAAAATAGCCCTCTTATTTGCGCCCCCTAAATTGAAAAAAATTAAAATTTTCTAGAAAACTATCTCAGACTTTATAAAACAAAAAAGGATTTTTTACTTAAAAGGTATTTTTCGGAACAATCCGGTTAATATATGCGTCTATTATTTGAATAATGCAATTTAAATAGAAAACAGTTGGTAATGTAGTTTAATTAAAAGGAGATATTTTTGATGAAATGGTATTATATGATTTTTTCGGCCGGGTTTTTAAGTATTATCATATTTCTGACTGGTTGCCAATTTGTCGCACATTCAAATACGGGTATCCAAGCTAATACCCAATCGGTTGTGGAATCTCGTTCTGAAAATATTCTTCATTTAAATGTCCTTGGTGTACAAGAAGGTGCGTTGACAGTTAGAATTCCTTCTTATATTGAAATACCCGATTATGATCGTATAGAGAATGGTTGGAAGATATTTGATTTGGAAATTAACCAACAAACATTAATTTGGGAAGACGGAGAATTGGTTTCATATTCTGAATCTGCAGGACTCAATGAAAATGAACACTTTTCAGTGTTAGTGCAGGAACAGGGAAGCAGAATAATTGCGAAAGAGATTTATGGCCCGATCGTTCGAGTATGGGGCCGAATAGAGAAAGTGTCGGAGGGTCATATCGTAGTTCAAGAACTAAAATATACCCAAAGCCCCGACACTTTAAAAAAACCTACCGGAAGAACTTTTAATATGCTGTATGATTCAAGAACCGTTTTTGCCTCGGACTGTTCTCCTGAAAGCCTGGAACCGGGCGCAATTATTCAAAGTACAGCAGTCGGTTTTGTTCCCGGCAGTTTACTGATACAGGGAATCTCTGTATATAAAAAGCCGGCGCATTAGCCGGCCGTAAAACGAGAATCGAAGTATGGATGCCTTGTATAATCAAACAAGTCATAATTAATGAAACTTTCTAAGGTATTCGCACGTCTAAGATGTAAAAATAAAAAAAGAAACTGTTTAGCCAACGGAGGTATTTATGATATCGAAAGTTCGGAGCTGGCTGGGTACATGTGGAATGGCGCTTATCCTGGCTTTGTTTATCAGTACTTTTGTATTTCAGCCTTATAAGGTTGAAGGGCATTCCATGGAACCCACTTTGCAAGATCAGGAACGGATATACGTGTCAAAACTTCAGCATACCTTTTCGTCCGTACCGGATTATGGCGATATTGTTGTTATCGACAGCCGGGTTGAGCGGGATCGTTCTTTTTATGACGATGTTTTGGAATTGCCTGTTTTTCAATTTTTGCTGGGGAAACAAGACCGGATCTACTATGTGAAAAGGGTGATCGGGAAACCCGGGGATGTGATAGAGCTTGTGGATCACAAGTTTTATCGAAACGGTGTGGAGTTAAAAGAGCCCTATATCAAAGAGGCCGTGGATAACTCTGCATCTGAAAAATGGGTTGTTCCGGAAAATCATCTTTTTGTGATGGGCGATAACCGTAATAACAGTCACGACAGCAGGGCCATCGGTTTTATACCCCTCGATCACAATATGGGCAAAAAAATATTTTAAAGTAAAATTCCCGGAGCAAGCCGGGAATTTTACGCTTTAAACGGGTTGGGTCCTATTCTTTCTATCTCCGCCTCGTAAGCGGCTAATTGCTCTTTTAATATATTGGGATCTTTAAAATTTACCGCCAATTTTGAATTGCTGATCTCGGCGCAAAAGTTGTCATGGATTAAGACCCCATGGCTGTTATTGGCAAAGTATTGTTTCAGGCGGGTTGTAGTAGTTAGCATGCATGGTCATCCTTTATATAGGAAAAGATTTTTTAGCTAGTTCTAATCACTTCCCTAACGAGTGAAGTATCGGTTTATGGCGTTCTGCTCATAGAAAAAGATTTTACCGAAAAATGGAACAACAAAAACCATTGTTTCGTCTAAATTTTATGGGAGAATTTGAAAGGAGGTTTATTCAGTGAGAAGATACGTGGCAGTATTTATAATTACGGCATTACTAATAGCTTTTTTGCCAGGAAATACGATCGCAGCACGAGCTATCAATGTAACCTTGAACGATAAAAAGTTAAGTTTCGACGTGTCGCCGGTATTAGAAGACGGTCGTTTGCTGGTACCCTTACGAGCTATCTTTGAAGCTCTAGGCGCAACTATTAATTGGGACAGCGCTACCAGTACAGTTAAAGCTACCAAAGACGGTGACACTGTTAAGATTACCGTTGATAAAAAGACGGCCTATAGGAATAACACTTCAGTAGAACTCGGCGTTTCAGCTAAAGTAGTTAAAGGAAGGATGCTAGTACCGATAAGGTTTGTTTTCGAGGCGTTAGGTGCTGAAGTGGAGTGGGATGCCAAAAGCCAAATGGTGACAATAAATCAAAAAGACGAACTGGAATTGCAAGCTAGAGAAAAAGTTAAGCAATACCTTTCATTACTTGATAGGGCTGTAAGTGAAAGTGTTAACGATGAAGAATGGAATGGCATCCTTTCCCAAACAGCTATAAAAAGCGGTTATGGAAATAAATCCAGGGTATTCAAACCTAAACCCGTAGTAGATTCCCAGGTACGCTCCGTAAGCAATGTAGTAATTATGAAGGCAGAATATGCTAACGAACCGGAAAACGACACCGTTATAATTGTAACTGCCCAATATATTTACAATGATCCTACCGAACCAGACGCTCCACGTCAAAAGATACAATATGAAAAAGAATATAGCCTGGTTTGGGAGAATGGGCAATTGGTTATAGATAGTGAGCGCACTCTAGAGTTGAGACATTCCGCTAATATTCCTCTAATCAGCCTTTCAGAAAAAGATATTGAGCAAATAAAACAACGATGGCAACAAGATAACTATTATACTTATAATGACATCCTTGCTATTAATAACAATTTTATCTCATCGACATTAATGGAAACCTTCGGAATCATTAAGTGGGGTAATACATCAACTCCGTCAATCAAAGGACGACTGGAACACTTATTAAGCTATTTCACTGTCGACGTTAAGGAAAGTAATGGGTGGAAGGACTTTATTAGCCTTGATGCCAAGCGTGACCCTACATTTACCGTATTGTGGGCAACATCTGAGCAAGACCATATTTCCGCTACTCTCTATGCTGAGCTTTACCCGGGATTTAATACTATCCCGGCATTATTGGAAGTTGAAATTAAAAAGCAATATAATGGAAAAGAATGGCTTTTTACCCGAATAGAAAAAGTAAGGGGCTATACTGACCTATCCGAACTGGAACAAAAGGAGCCGCAAAGCTACGACATGTTGATAGAAATGGATAACTATCGACGAATGTTAAACAATCAATAACTATAAGACAGAGGCTGAGGATGATGAGTCCCTCCTCAGCCGTTTTTTGCAATAACTGCTGCTACTCTCTTATATTTAAGGGGTTATTTTAAGCGGACCATTTCGCGAACTACTCTGCCGTCTCCACTGAAAGAGTATTCCGAACACTGCATCTGGCTAGAACCACTGCCATCCAGGAATATTCCATCTACGAGAGTACCGGAACCTATCTTTTCCTTGATTGCTGCTCTAAATTGAGTTGCCGTACACTTTGTTGGTGTTACAATGTACCAAATACTTAATCCCGAATTATAGACCAATCCAGTTCTGTATGCTTTTCCATCAGGGTTAGGCATGTGTTCTTTGTTAACAGCTTGGTTATACCAGTTGCTGTCATCCTGTAGGCTCATGCTAATACCGCCTTGCGCCCAATACTGATTTTCGTCTCTAACGTTAATTTCGCTAGCAGAACCAATAACCTCAATTGAATATGCTCGTGCCACCGGATCCCAAATTAAAGTGCCTCTATCATAGTTTGAATTGAACCAACCCGAACCATAGTCACCTGGATCACCTTTGACGGGTTCACCATTAACAACAGCGATAGAAAGAATATCCGTGCCGTAAAAGAAGCCTCCGTTTACACCAAAGTAACTAGTATCTGTAACGTTTGCATTTATGGCCTGAAGAGTAGTATCGCTAGGAGAAGTTTTAATGTAGCGTAGGTTAACACCGTTTGATGCAGTAATACTCCCATAGGTATAATTTGCCATTTCCATAACCTCCTTAAGTTGTTTTGCTTTGCATCATGGTAAAGAAGTGGTAAAATAATTTTTAGTACAACTCCAACCTTCGGTTAGGTAGTTGTTATCCTGGACGAGGTTCTACTTGCCGGTAGCTCGTCCGGGACCAAATGTTTTTTCAACCTTTTTAAAGCTCGCTCTTTCAATCGGTGTACCACTGGTTGTGATCTTTCTAATTGTTCAGCTACTTCCTGCTCTGTACGTCCTTCCAAGACCGTTGCTTTGATCACCTTTTGTTACTGTGGCGTCAGCAACGTGAGGGCTTCCTGGATAAATACCGTATTTTCAACATCGGTGAGAGTATCATTTTTAGCGGCTATGGTATCAAGCGTCTCTATCACTTCATCGTTGGTGTCTTGACTAATTGAGTCGTTTAAGATTAACAATTCATGCTTCTTTAACTGTTTTTAACAACGAAAAACTACCGTAAAAAGCGGCAAATTTTTCACAAAGAATTGCCGGGAACATTTCCAGCAGATAAAATAAAAAAGTGCTTCCCCCGATTCCTGGCAGAATCAATCAAAAGGGAAACACTTTTCACATAAAAAACAACTTGAGAGTATACAATTTTGGCTGTGATGTCAAGACCTACATGCAAATCATATATACGGTGCAAATCGTAATCCATTGCAACACCTGTGGTTCGCAGATGGTCTATCATGCCTGTTATTCGGTGCAATACAAATCTAATACACTACAAACCGAAATTGTCATACTACGATACAAATGCAGGCATTGTAACGTAACGCATGCACTAAAACCGGAATTTCTAGCATCCCGTCACCAATATGACACCTTCGAACGCCAAGCCTTCGTACTTCAATATACCTACTCCCAAGAAACAAAGTGCAGTTTACGAAAACTCCAGAATGAACTTTTTCCACAGGTTCCGGTATCCCATACCGTTATGTATTATTGGGTACGTATAGTGGAGGTCAAGAAGCAAAAAGTAGAACCCCTTCTCCTTGCTGACCTACAACAAATACTTCCTCAAAATGATATTGTGGAAGAACTGGCCAAAGAGGCCCAAACGGTGCCACCTACCGTCCGGGATAAAGAATACTCAAGAAAAACGGTGGTACTATTGCAGTGGACAAGCTTTTATACCCGTGCCCTTGATGCTTGGGTACGCTTTCCGGCATCCGATATTGCTACTTGGCCTTACCGTTACCTTAATCGGATTTTAGATCTGCTCAAATCCCACACCTTTTTATAAATTTCTTACTGCCAAAGCCGCCGATATTTCCCATAGTTTTCAACCAACCCTTCTTATCGCCGAAGTAGAATGTTTCTATTCCAGATCACCATTGCGATAAGGAGGAAGAAATCATGAATAATGACCAGGATATGGAACGTGCCTTGTTCCGCTATGGCCTAATCCACCCTTTGCTGGATGACAGCCTATCACCCGGGGAGAAATCTGCCCTGAGGAAACAAATACTTTCCAAAACATACGATATTCCCCATAGCAACCGAACTACAATATGTGCAAGAACACTGAGACAATATCTCAAGTGGTACCGGGAAGGTGGTTTCTGTGCATTAATGTATTGCAAACGTAAAGACCGGGGAGAGGCTCGAGCTATTTCGGATGAAGTATTAAAAAAAGCCTTTTCCTTAAAAGAAGAGCTACCAACGCGCAGTATTCGTGAAATTATAGAAATGTTGGAACTATCGGGAGAAGTTACACCCGGCAGCGTAAAACACTCCACCCTGTCCAGATTAGTATCCCGGCATACCGGCCAACTGCGGATTCCATCTGGGGGCAAAACTTTCCGCCGTTTCCAAAAGGATAACGTTAATGACACCTGGCAATCAGACGTTAAACACTGCATCTATCTACCGGATCCCCAAAACCCCAAAGAATATGTAAAGACCTATCTGATTGCATTTTTAGATGATAAAAGCAGGCGGGTCTGCGGCAAAATTTACTGGGCTGAAAACGGCGCCAACGTGGAGGACTGCTTCCGTAAAGCCCTGGTCCAGATGGGAGTGCCCCGTTGCTTTTACACCGATAATGCGAAAATTTACAAAACTAAACGATTACAAACCATCTGTGCCGAACTGGGCAGTCAGCTAAAGTACTGTTTACCTTACTCGCCACAAAGCAAGGGTAAATTGGAAAAATTTAACGCCTATGTGGATCGATCCTTTGAACCAGAAGCCCGGCGGTTGGGGATTCAAGCACTGGAAGAGTTGAACCAGTACTTTGAAGTGTGGCTTGCGGAAAATTACAACGATAAGGTACATGCCGAAATTAGGCGAACACCGTTAGAAGCTCACCAAAGTGAACAAGCCCATCTGAGATTCGTAACTCCGGATGAATTACGGAAAATCTTCATCCAGCGGCAGGTCCGTAAAGCTGACAATGCAGCTACGGTATCCCTGGGCGGCAACCTTTACCGGGTTGAAGGCTTTTTGGCCCGTAAAAAGGTGGAACTGCGGTATGACGCCAAGGATCTATCCTGCGTCGAAGTCTATTACAATGGACAGCAATACAGCAATGCTGAGCCCCTTGTCATCCGGGCTAATGTATGGGACGGGGAAAAGGAATCGGCCACAGTGGTGCCCAAGCAGGATGAAGCCGTCGATGAAAAGACGCTGCAGGCCAGTTTTTTAAAACTATTGCAGGAAAAACATGAGCAAAAGATTAAAAACAAAGCCCACCGTATCCATTACGCCAAGCTCTATCAAAAGGAGGATGAACCCAATGTATGAAAGCTATTTTGGGTTTTCCAAAACTCCTTTTGCCCGGGATATTGATGTGAAACAACTATTTTTTCATCCAGACTTTCAGGAACTAAAGGGACGTCTGCAGTATGCTATCGAGAACAGGCTCTTTGCAGCCGTAACCGGGGAGGTGGGTAGCGGCAAAACCACTGCTATTAGGGCCGTAGTAGAAGAAATTAACCCTGTTTCCCATAAAATCATTTATATTTCACAGTCGGATATGTCGCCTAAAGCCTTTTACAATGAAATCCTGGAGCAAATCGATATGACGCCCTCATATTTTAAACCCGACTCCAAACGGAAGGTGAATAAGGCTATGTTGGAACTGTACCAACATGGGAAAACCCCAATTGTTATTATAGACGAAGCCCACTTGCTTTCTGAAAAAATGTTGGAGGAAGTTCGTTTTCTTGTTAACTTTAACCTTGATTCGTTATCACCTTTAAGCCTCATCCTGGTGGGTCAACCGGAGCTTTCGGAAAAGCTGACCAATTACAGCATGCGGGCGATCTCTCAGCGGATTACCATCCGGTATATGCTAAAGGAACTGGATTTACAAGGAGTAGAGGACTACATTAGAACTCACATTAAGGCAGCCGGGGGAAGTAGTGAGCTTTTTACCGGTGAGGCTGTCCGGGAAATCCATACCTACAGTACCGGAATCCCCCGGAAGATTAACCTGCTTTGCGATAAATGTCTTTTAAATTGTTATTTGAACAAAACCCGTATTGTGGATGATATTGTGGTAAAAAGGGTCATTAAAAATGAGCTGGAAAACTGAAAGGGGATTTCAATATGATATTTACCTGCGAGGCTCAATTTGGCCGGAAAACCGAACGATGGCATGGAACCATTGTGGGTTTTAAAAAATATGGGAGCCATTACGAAATCATAATCAATAGCCGTTCAAGTATTACAGTGGTCTTTGGGAAAACCACCCTGGGCGGTTTTGCTTGTATGCCGGACTTTGGTGCGGGTTGCCATTTAGCAGATTTAAAAGATCAGTTCTGGAATACTGAGCAATTAACTAAAGTATTGGGCAAAGTGGATGGTATTACTGTGAGCGCGGCGCTTTGTACTTTAGCCGATCAAATTCAAATTTAGTTCTTGCTGTGGGTGGATTTTTATTATTATGATGTGGTTTTAATTTGTAGCCATGGCTGGTGTGCAGTGTGGATAAATAACGTTAATCGTTATCCACACTGCACACCAGTTTGTTTAATGTTTAGTGAGTGAAGAAAAGGTGGCTTTAGTCGCCTTTCTTTTGCCCCGAACTAATGCATTAATCCCGTGGTATGGGGTAGGGCCGTCTATGTAACTGGAAATTAGTTCGGCTGTTTATTTTGAGAAATTCTCGGCAGTTTATCGTGAGAAACAATAACTGCCTAATCTTTTTCCCCAGCCTTATAGCCTCATGTCGCAAGCCGATTATAAACCAGGTCATAATCCTGGCATCTTCAAAGCCATCATTATAGGCGTTAGGTGTAGGGATCCATCATTATCCACCTCCTTCCAGCTTGTCTATTTCGCCCTCTACTATATAAAGAGAAAATAAGGGGGCATTTTAATACCCCCTTGCAAAAAATTTTCCGATAGAAGGAATGTTTTTTAACTTTTTTAGGTATGCCTTTTTCATTAGTATTTTTTTAATTGCAAGAGGGCATTATCTATTACGTCCCTATGAATTTTGATGACTCTGCCCGATGCCGATGCCACATATAAAAGAAAAAGGGGGCTGTATAAATAACCCGCCTTTAAATAAATTTAGTGTTTGTGTTTGTTTTTTTCATGTGATAAAAACCGGTGTAGTTCGTCTTTACCCCAATTGGTTTTTGGTCGGTAACGTTTAACCGTATTGATTAACCATATGATTAAATCAGAATAAGCATCGTCATTACCAAAACGATGGCCGTATTTTTTTATTATTGGTTGAAACCTTTTTATTATTTGAGCAAGGGCTTCTTGATCGCCGTTTTTGGCCCTGGCGATTAATTCACTTAGTTTTGTTTTCCTGTTCATAAGGTAACAGCTTCCTTCCAAAAAATAGTTTAGCAAGCTATTTGCCATTTTTATAAAATACATGATCATCTGATATTGTTTTCAAGAGACAGGCCTATCTCGGCCCGCTCTATGAAGCTTTGGTGCACATTGCCGTTCACTCCGTCAAGCCGGAGAACATCGCCCCCTTCCTGTTGTTACTAATACTAACTTATATTGAAATTATAGGCATTGTTTAACATTAATGACGTTCGAGATGTGAAAAAGGTTTCCTACTTAAACGCGAGAAAATATCGTTTTATTCGTCATTGTTCGATTGTAATTGCATAGAATAGGAATATTATCTCTGAATGCTAAGCGATTATTCAATGATTACCGCTTATGGTCATCCTTGTCTTGGCTGAAACTTTCATCGAATATCGCCGTTTTACTGGTGTTTGCTATCGTGCAGCCGGGCGGTTCATGTTGGGTCAAACCTGCGGATTCGGGCGGAATGCAGGACGTTATCAACAGCCGGGTTGAACGGGATCGTTCTTTTTATGACGATGTTTTGGAATTGCCTGTTTTTCAATTTTTGCTGGGGAAACAAGACCGGATCTACTATGTGAAAAGGGTGATTGGGAAACCCGGGGATGTGATAGAGCTTATTGACCACAAGTTTTACCGGAACGGTGTGGAGTTAAACGAGCCCTATATTAAAGAGCCCCTCAATTATTCCGCATCTGAAAAATGGGTTGTTCCGGAAGATCATATTTTTGTTATGGGAGATAACCGTAATAACAGTCACGACAGCAGGGCCATCGGTTTTATACCACTCGATCACAACATGGGCAAAAAAATATTTTAAAGTAAAATTCCCGGCTTGCTCCGGGAATTTTACGCTTTAAACGGGTTGGGTCCTATTCTTTCTATCTCCGCCTCGTAAGCGGCTAATTGCTCTTTTAATATATTGGGAGGCGCCTTGAATGCCGGGGTGTAGGCAACCTGGCGCACCGCGGAGCGGATGATTTCCCGGCACCGCCGGTTGGCAGTTTCCGCGTCCAGCCAGGTCCAGGCGCATTGCTCCCGGATATTGGCCACCTCCAGCGGGGTGTGGAACAACATCTTAATCCTGTTCTCCATGCCCAGGGGCGAGCAGCCCGCAAAAACCGCGGGCCGGTCAGGATCTTTAAAACTTGACGTCAATTTTAAATTGCTGATATCGGCGCAAAAATTATCATGGATTAAGACCTCATGGCCGTTATTGGCAAAATATTGTTTCAAGCGGGGCAGGTCCAGCGTTTCGCCCAGGCACTCGGGCCGGGCGCAAATCAAAATATTGGCTTTCATGTTTGGCCCCCTTCTTTTAGCCGGCCAGTGCCGATTTTATGGCCGCCATAATTTTTCCCCCGCTGGCCTGCGGCAGGTCGACGGCTCCGGAACGGCAGGCCCCCGCACAGGCGCCGCAACCCCGGCAAGCCCTGGCGTTTACTTCGTAATCACCGCTGTCTGTAATTTTAATCGCCCCATAAGGGCATATCTGGGCGCAGAGCCCGCAGCGCACGCATTTGCGCCGGTTGATCACCGACGGCTCCACTAAACCCTCGCCCAGTGAGACGTATACCAGTCTTTCCTGCTCCAGCAGCTGCTCTTCCAGGCCCTTCCGGCAATTGGCGATTCTGTATTTAGCCAGCTCGTTGCCTTTGCGGTGCTTGCACTGGCTGGAATCGCAGCCCACCACCATGATGCCGTCGATTCCTTCGGCGATGGCGTCGTTTACCGTAATCATGTTCACCGCCCCGGTACAGGGTACCCTGATAATATGCAGGCCGGGTGAATGCTGCCGGCCAATCTGGCCCATCAGGTCGGCCTCCTGGTAGGCAAAGTTGCAAAAGAATCCCGCGATGACAGGCGATTGGCCGGAGGATAACGGCGCCAGCATGGCGCTGACTTCCTCCAGGCGAAAATCGGGCAGGGCGATGACGCCCAGCGGACAGCCGCCCACACATATGCCGCACCGTTGGCAGATGGCCGGGTCCGCGGCCGGGTAACCGTCGGCTCCCAGTTGAATAGCTCTGTTGGGGCATTCTTCGATGCATCGTTTACAGCGGTCGCACTTCAGTTTGTTGACGTGGGCGCAGCCCGCGCTCCACTGGCCCAGGTCCCTGGCCGCCAGCACCTTTTTGAGACCCATTTTAATCAGCGTCAGTGCCTTTTTATCGGCGTCTTTTATTTCATGGGCCCAGGCGCAGTGCTCCCGGAGATTGACCAGTTCGATCAGCTGTTTGGGCATCTGCATCTCCAGGGCAAATCCGTCAAACACCGCGCCTTTGGAAAATGGGGAGCAGGCCGCCACAACCAACCGATCGACTTCTTCCATTGCCGCCAGCTCCCGGATGGTTTTTTTGCCCCGGGGGCTGCAGGCCATATCCACCTGGATTACGGCCTGGACTTTTTTGTCGGCGGCCAGCTTTTTATTTAACTGTTCAAAGTCGATCCGGCCGTCTATGATCGAGTTGCAGCGGCACAGTACCACTCCCGCTTTGGACACTTTAAATCCCCCTAATCATTCCTGGTTTTGACCACGAACCGTTCTACCTTGCCGTTGATATCGATGCAGGTCCAGATAATTTTATTGGTGCCCACCTTGGGGATCAGCTTGGCCGGATAATAGCCCAGCTGGTAGGGCAGCCTGGTTTCAATAGCCCCCTGGGGGCAGATCTTGGTGCAGCTCATGCAGTCCCAGCAATCCCGGTTTTCCCTGCATATGGCCTTTCCTTCATCGTTCAGCGTCATCAGGTTGCCGGGGCAGATTTGTTCGCACAGGGGCTCTTCTTCGGCCCTGCAGCCATCGCACTTGGTGTGGTCCACTTTAGGCGGCATGTAATAATCCCCCTTACTAAATTAGATAGAAGATTAGTTTGAGTTAGTTCGCTTTCATCCGGTCGCCGGGCACAATCTGTTCATAATCCCGGGTGAAGACCTGTACTTCGCCGGTTTTGGGATCCCGTTTGGAGTTGACGAAACAGTCAAATGCATCGTTCCGCTCCGGGAAGTCGGTCCTGGTCTGCCAGCCCGGCCAGCGGGTTTCCTTGCGGTACATCAGGTGGTGGATCAGTACCTCGGCCACATCAAGCCGGTCGATTACTTCATGGGCGCACATCAGGTCGTGCAGGTCTTCGGCAATCAGGTACTTGACCTGGTCCTGCATAATTTTGATGTGTTTTAAGGCATATTTAAGTTGTTCCTCACTCATGCGGAAAAACTGGTGGACGCCGCCGGCGTATTCGTCCATCAGCCGCTGCATCCTCTCTTCCATTTCCTTGGGCCGCACGCCGTCGCCCTCGTTGAACATGCGCATCAGCGGGGCGTAAACCCGCTCCAGCTCGGCTTCCACCATGGCTTCGTCGATTTCAATATCGCCGCACTTGGCCACGTATTCCACAGCGCCCCGGGCCGCCAGCAGCCCTTCGGCGGCGCAGCCTCCCACAAACTTGTTGGGCACCCCGCCGGCCACGTCGCCGCAGGCGAACAGCCCGGGCATGGTAGTGCTCCAGTCGTCGGCGTTCAACCAGTAACCGCTGGCAGTATGGCCGCCCACGATATAGGGGTCGTTGCCGTAAATTTCAATTGGTTCCTCTTTCAGTTCCTGCCCCCGGGAAGCCAGGAACAGCACGTATGAAGGTCTCTCGTTGAGGTAGTCGTTTTTCATCTGCTTGATGTTCTCATCCGACATGGCGGTGGTATCCATGAAGCACGGACCCCGGCCTTCCCGCCACTCTTCCATTGGCGCGTTGGCCCTGATGAACCGCGGCGCCGTTTCCCCGCCCCACTCGGCGTAATGCTCCTGTAATATTTTTTCTCCCCTGGCGTTGATCATGGGAGTCTTGTAACCTACGGAAATGGTGTCGATGGGGCCGTTGAAGTCCTTGGTCCGGGTGGCGCACCAGCGCATTTCAAAGGTGGTCATTTCCGCTCCGGCCCGGATGCCGATGGCGTAACCGGTGCCGGTGTTGAAGGGACAATACCACAACTGATGATGGCTGTCGGAACCGTCGTTGGTATAAGGCTTGTACAGGCCGGCTGCTCCGCCGGTGGCGATAATGGTGGCTTTAGCCTTGACGACGTACATTTTGCCGTTGCGCACATGAAAGCCCATGGCCCCCGTTACTTTGCCGTCTTTGACCAGATAGTTGGTTGCCACTACCCGGTTCAAAACTTCGCAGCCGTATTCGCGTACTTTTTCGGCGATAATCGGTTTCATGGACTCGCCCTGGATGGTGATGTCCCATTTGCCCCTGGTGGCATACTCGGCGGTGTCCTCATCCTTTTTAATGGGCAGGCCCCACTCTTCCCATTCTTCCACCGGGGCGTTCAGGTTCTCGGCCACCTTGATGGCCAGGTCTTCCCGCAGCAGTCCGCCGGCCTGGGAACGGCTCCACTTGATAAAATCGTCAATGGTCATGCCTTTTTTAAGATAAGTGTTGATGGCATCCATACCGGCCGCCAGGCAGCCGCTGCGATCGATGTAGGCCTTTTCCATCAGCGTAACTTTTACGCCGGGATTTTTGCGCTTGGCCTCAATGGCCGCAAAGCAGCCCGCGTTACCGGCGCCGATAATGAGGATATCTGTGTCATGGTAGATCTTTTCCACCTCTTCAAGGCTGCGGGGGACATTCTTTTTCGTAGCCATTTGTTTTCCTCCTTTAAGTTTATCCGTGTAATGTTTAGCGCTGAATATGCTGCGATTTTTAATGGCTTTCGGTTTAGAACGGCCAGACAGCATTCGGGTCCCATACCGGGATACCCAGCAGCGCGTACCAGGGAGCCATAATCAGAATGCCGTAGGCGATGGCAATGAGGATGGCCACCCAGCCCGCCTTGGCATAATCCGAGGTGCTGAAAACTCCGGTGCCGTGGGCGATTACCGCGGCGGTAATTTGTGTCGGCAGCAGATAAGCGTAGGTATCGGTGTCACAGACCAGCAGGGTGAAAGCCACCGGGTGAAAGCCCAGTTTGGGCGCCATGGCGTATACGATGGGCGCCAGCATGGACACCGCGGCCACATTGGACAGCATGCCGATGCGGATTAGGTGCGTGCCCACCATCAGGATTAAAAGCGCGGCCCACCAGTTTCTATCCTGGACAATGCCGGCGATCCCGTCGGCGAACCAGCCGGCCAGTCCCGACTGGGTCATGGCGGCGGTCAGGGTAATGGCGCCGCCCAACAGCAGGAAGGTGCCCCAGATGGTGCGATCCTGGATTTCTTTCCATTTGAAGGGAAATAATCCGGGCGTGAACAGGAGCAGAATGCCGACCAGACCGATAACGCCAAGCTGGTAAGTGTGCAGCTGATAGATAAAGCTGCCTTTGCCCATCATGAACAGCAGGGCAATGAGTCCGAAAAGAAGAAGCAGTACTTTTTCCGCCGTGGTCATGGGGCCCAGTTCCTTGTGCATATCATGAATCATTTGATGCCCGCCGGCGATGTTAACTCCGGCTGTTTTAAAATGATGGCGGATCCACCACTGGGTCAGCACAAACATGCCCAGGTAGGGGAACTGCAGCAGCGCCCACTGCAGATAACCGATATTGTACCCGTCCTTGCCGAACATGTTGACCATAATCATGTTGGGCATGTGGGCGGTCATGATGAACACGCCGCAGATCATGGTGCCGTAAACCAGGGACTGGATCACGATCGCCTTTTTGGCTTCCTGCTCTTCCGGAGTGTCCCCCAGCAAGTTCGTGATGCCCTTGACCACCGGCAGCAATGTGGCGGCCCTGGCGTTGGCGGCCGGAATTAAAAACGCGGTGACGATATTGACAAAGAACATGCCCCAGATAATCCGGCCCACCGAAGAAGCCTTCATTTTGTCCAGGATGCTCAAGGCAATGCGGCGGTCCAGTTTAAGCAGCACCATTACCGCCCCGACAAAAAACGCGAACAGACATAACCATACTTCATGCGAGGTAAAGCCGCCGAAAACGGTGCCCATGGGCGGTTTGCCGTCTGTCCACGCAATGGCCTGAGTCATGATCAGCAACAAAGGGATGGATATACCGGTAATACCCACCGGCATGGCCTCGGATACCCACATGATGCTGGCCCAGACCACGATGCCCAGCACCGCCATGCCTTCCCTGGAAAGTCCTTCGGGAGCCGGAATGACAAAATTAATCAGGAAGAATAATATCCAGGCCAGGGCAAACCCACCCAATACGCGCACGGGGTTTTTGCCTGTTTCCGTAATGTTTCCGGCAATGTATCCGTAAACACCGTTTTTCTGCGTTTCCAATTGTGTTTGCAATCAGTTAACCTCCCAACCTATTGCCTTTATCATTTTGATTGATCCGTTCTACCTCCAAGTACCGGCCGCTTTTAACAACCCCTCAACAGCATCACCTAACGCCCTACGATTCCCCCTTTGCTATTTGAACAACTTATTTTAAAAATAAGTTATCAAAATAGCAGGGGTGAATTAGTCACAAGCCCGGCTATTTAATGTCGGATTGACGACAATACGACGAAAACATATTGACAAAAGACGAAACAAATAAAAAACGCGCCAGAAAAACCCTGCGCGTCATAACCAATTCTATGAACTTATTCCGGATTTAATCAGGAGAGCCACTTCAGGAGCAGGGCGGGATAAATTTTGTCAATCTCCCGGCCCTTGAAGGCAACGCTGCCTTCCTGTTTAAAGCTGTTTAAAACCGTAGTCACCGATTGTCTTGATGTGCCGACCATGCGGGCTATCTCCTCATGAGTCATCTTTAAATTCAAACTGACTCCGTCACTGGTGGGCGTGCCGGCTTTTTCGCTTAATTTGAGCAGGATTAAAGCAATTCTGGCCGGCACCTGGTAGCTGGCCATTTCATGAATTACCGAGTGCGCCTCCCGCAATCTGGCTCCCAGCACTTCAGCCACCCGGACGGCCAACAGGGGATTTAAATAAAGGATTTCTTTAAAATCTTTGGTGGTCACTGCGGTAACGGATACCTTTTCCATCGCCTCGGCGTAACAGATTCTTTCGCCCCCGTACAGCGCCTCGGCCATGCCAACTATTTCACCAACCCGGCGGAATGCCACCGTCACCTGCCGGCCGCTGTCGTTCAGACGGTATATGTTCAGCCTGCCCCTTTGGATCAGATAGACATAATCGGCGTTGTCCCCGGCGGCGAACAGCAGTTGGCCCTTAATATAATGGAATGTATTCCCGTAGCGGGTAAAAACATTTCTGTCCGCATCGTCCAGTGTCAAGCCGGCATTGGCCATTAAATATGAGTTATACCCCGGGTCGGATTCCATATTAACCAAAAAACATCAAGCCCCCTATTTGTTAACATTTAAACAAGTTGATCCAATTTTTAGGTTTGTCTCTAATAGGAAGTTGCTTTTTTCATCTCATTAATAACACAGTATATTATTGCCCGTCAAATTATAAAAAAATTGTAACCGGTTCATGCATAACTACAACACGTGAACAATGAGTGAGGGATTTTATAAACAAAATTCCCGGATTGTGCCGGGAATTTTACACGTAAGCGTTTTTTGTATGGTGAGCCACTAAAGGATCTGTTCGGCCACTTCCACCCTTAATAATGAACGTACATTTTCAATCTGATTGAGAATGGTAGCGCTTGGGGAGCCGGCAAACAGCAGACCCACCGCAACATTGTCCAATGTGGTCACCAGTGAACCGGAGTCGCCGCCGTCTGAGAAACCGGTGGTTACAATCTGGTCTTTAAACCGGGCCACCTTTCCTCCTCCGTAACCGACGTCGACTGTGGCGCTGACCGCTGTAATTCTGCCGGTGGTGAAATTAGTGGTGCGCCCGGTCTTTTTTATTAATGTTCCCACATTTACATCGGCTTTCAGACGCCAGCCCCTTACATGACCAACCCAATATATTTCCCTGTCCAGGTCGGAAAACTGTCCTTCAGCAATGGCCGCGTCCACGAGGTTGTTATGCTGGGCCCGGGGAACCGGCGGGTCGAAGGTGATGGGGATGAAACGGCTCAGAGCGGCGACCCGGTCTGCCGGGTCAGTTCCTCCGTCATACGGGCCCGGCTGGAGAATAGGGTCGCCTGTGGCGGCGTCGTTGCTGTTGGCCAGCACGTGATTGTTGCTGAGAATGTAGTATTTGGACGGGATGCCGATCCCCTGCCTGGACGGGCTGTTGGATTCCTCCGGCAGGATGTCGTAAACGCATGTGCCGATAGTCCCCGCCGTAATTTTATAATGACCCACGCTGCAGCCGCCTTTGGCCGGACGGACACGTCCGGCGAGAGTTTGCATGCCGGTCCCCGGCGGTTCGCTCCCTCCGGCAAAAGGGTACCCTATGGCGAGGACATCGGTTTGCATATCCTCCAATTTCAACGGTATCAGGTCAGATTCGCCAAGCTGTTCCTTAGGCACCTTATGGGTCACCAGCACAACCAGAGCCGGCTCACCCGTGGGCCGGCCGTTCTTCCACTTAACTCCGACTCCCATGCCGACGACATTGGCAGGCGCCTTCCGGGGCTCCAGAAATTCTCCAACGGCCTTACTGTGTACCTTTTGTACTTCGGCAAGCGCCTCCGCTTTTAACAACATCCTGGTTCCATCTTGATCCATTCAAGCACCTCCTTCGTTATTAATCTATTAATTATTCAGGGTTTGCATTCTCACAACGCCTATTTCATGAACGTCTGTTTTGTATCCATCCAACATCTTCGGAACAACATCCTGCGGCCTCAAAGCGGACTCCGGCAGCTTATGCGTCACCAGGACCTTAATAACCTCTTGCCCAGCTTTTTCCCCAATGCCCACACCCGTAACGTTGGGCAGCTGCAGCAGCTTTTCCTCGTACTTCATTTTCACACGCTTAATGCCCATGCCGGTTACCCCTTTTCAAATACCTTTCTTTGTTGTCATTATATACCATTCCGGCTGCATTAGCCAGGGGCAGACCCTGCTGAAGGGACTTATTTGACAAAAAGTTATTATGTGTATATGCTCATATTGAAGATGAGAAAAGAAACCCGCATAAGAACCCTGCCTGGCCCGGCGGGAGTTGACAACCGGTTCCAAATAGGTTAAATTATATAAAATGGACTCAACTAGTATACTTTATGCCTGCAGGAAGGTATAAACAATGAAGCTCAATCAAGCAACGGATTATGCATTCCGGGCGGTATTGCATTTATCCGGTCTACCCCGGGGGGAAGTGGTGGAGGCCAGGGTTATTGCGGAACAAGAACACATCCCCATGCGTTTTATGTTAAAGATACTCCATATGCTGGCCCGGGCCGGCATTGTGGAATCTTTCCGTGGAGTGGGCGGCGGTTACGCATTGGCCAAAATGCCCCGGGAAATTACCCTGCGGGATGTAGTGGAAGCGGTGGAGGGGCCGGTTCATATCAACAGGTGTTTGATCGCTCCGGATGAGTGCAATAAAAGAAACACTGCCAAATGCACCGTTCATAAGGCTCTTTTTTCCATCCAACAAACCATTAACAAGAAGCTGGAGGAATATGACTTTGAAACTTTAAGCAAATCGTAAACTAAAACCCCCTGCCAGGACTTTTTCAGGGGGAAATAAACTAAAAAGGGACATATTTTTTTACATCAAACCATACTATATTGGTATAGTTTTTTAAACGAATATCCAAATGCCAATATTGCCGCTATACCCGAAAGTATACTATTTGAGTCCAGTATAAGAGTTGTTAACAGGAGGGAAAAACTAATGAAAATGTGTGCTTCTGCGGACAGCAAACTAATTGATTTCATGCGTTCCAAACCCGAAGTGGAGACATCTTTCAACCGCGTGCCGGGGCAAGCTATCAAGTGCGGCTTTGGCATGCAAGGGGTCTGCTGCCGGCTGTGTTCCAACGGACCCTGCCGGATTACTCCCCAGTCCCCCAAGGGCGTGTGCGGGGCCACTGCCGATACCATGGTGGCCCGGAACTTTTTACGGGCTGTGGCTGCAGGAGCGGCCTGCTATCTGCACATAGTGGAAAACGCCGCCAATAACCTGCGGGCTGCCGGCCGGGGAAAAGCCGGGTTGACCATTAAGGGATCGGAAACACTGCGTGAACTGGCCGGGGTGCTGGAAATCCAGGCAACCGATCCGGCCCGGCAAGCCGTCGAAGTGGCGGACCGGGTGCTGGAAGACCTGTACCGGCCCCGGGGACAGCAGATGGTCCTGGTGGAAAAACTGGCCTATCAGCCGAGATTCCGGCGCTGGCAGGAACTGGGGATACTGCCCGGCGGCGCCAAGTCCGAAGTGTTTGACGCCATTGTCAAAACCAGCACCAATCTGTCCAGCGACCCGGTGGATATGCTGCTGCACGCTTTAAAACTGGGCATTGCCACCGGGCTTTACGGGTTGACTTTAACCAATTATTTAAATGACATTATGTTGGGCGAACCGCAAATTGCCACCGCCAGGGTGGGGTTTTCCGTGGTGGACCCGGATTATATCAATATTATGGTTACCGGCCACCAGCAGGCCTTGCTCGGAGTGCTGCAGGAGCAAATGGTCACCCCTGAAGCAACCGCGCTGGCGGGCCGGGGCGGGGCCAAGGGATTCAGGATCGTGGGCTGCACTTGCGTGGGGCAGGATATGCAACTGCGCGGGGCGCATTGTCCGGAGTCCTTTGCCGGCCACGCCGGAAACAATTTTACCAGCGAAGCTTTGCTGGCCACCGGGGGCATCGACCTGGTAGTATCCGAGTTCAATTGCACGGTGCCCGGTCTTGAACCCATCTGTGAGCAGTTTCTGGTGCCGCAGATCTGCCTGGATGACGTGGCGAAAAAGGCCAACGCCGAATATGTGCGGTACGATGGCCGCGAGAGTGCGGCGATAGCGGAAAAAATCATGCGCGCGGCGCTGGAAAGCTATACCCGTCGCCGGGGGACAGTGCAGGTGGATATCCCCTCCCACGGCCACGACGACGCGGTTACCGGTATTAGTGAAAAATCATTGCCCGCATTCCTGGGCGGTAATTTTAAACCGTTGCTCGACCTGATTGCCGGGGGCCAAATTAGGGGCGTCGCCGCGGTGGTGGGCTGTTCCAACCTGACAGCCAAGGGACATGATGTTTTTACCGTAGGGTTAACCAAAGAATTGATCAAGCGGGATATCATCGTGCTGTCCGCCGGTTGTACCAGCGGCGGCTTGGAAAACGTCGGTTTGACCTCCCCGGGGGCCGCGGAACTGGCCGGCGGCAACCTTAAAGCGGTTTGCCGGACGCTGGGTATACCGCCGGTGCTGAATTTCGGCCCCTGTCTGGCCATCGGGCGGCTGGAAATAGTGGCCGCCGAATTGGCCCGGGCCCTTGATATCGACATCCCTAAGTTGCCCCTGGTTTTATCCGCTCCGCAGTGGCTGGAAGAACAGGCCCTGGCTGACGGCGCGTTCGGCCTGGCTTTGGGTTTGCCGCTGCATCTGGCCGTTCCGCCCTTTGTCACCGGCAGCAAGCTGGTGAGCAAAGTATTAACGGAGGATATGGAACAGCTGACCGGCGGCAAGGTCATCCTGGAGGGTGAAATCGCTCCGGCGGCGGAAAAACTGGCGGAGATCATTGAACAGAAAAGAAAAGCCCTGGGATTGTAAGGGGGGAATAACAGTGAAACGCATCTTTATTAATCAAGAATTGTGTCAGGGCTGCCGGAACTGCCAGCTGGCCTGCATGGCCGGGCATACCGCGGAACAATCCGTGCTTTACCTGGATTTGGAGGATCCGGCCAACCGGGCCTGGAATTTCATTGAAGCCGGCCCGCACGGGCCGGCGCCCATCCTCTGCCGTCACTGCGATGAACCGGCCTGCGTCATTGCCTGTATGTCCGGGGCGTTAACCAAAAACTCCGCTACGGGAACCGTTGACCAGGACCCGGAAAAATGCGCCGGGTGTTGGATGTGCGTAATGTCCTGCCCCTTTGGGGTTATTCGCCCAAACGGCCGGGAATCCAAGGTAGCGGTCAAGTGCGACTTTTGCTCCGGCAGGCCCTTCCCCAACTGCGTGGAAGCCTGCCCTACCGGCGCCCTGACATTAATTGAGGTGGACGCGCAGGGTGCGGTAAAGAAAATTTGTCCGCCGGATTCAATGGCCGGCGAGACCGCACCGGAGGAGGTTTGCAACCAGTGAGATATCTTATTTTGGGAGCCAGCGCCGCCGGTATCAACGCCGCCAAAACCATCCGGCAGTTGGACGGCGCCGGTGAGATTACCTTGATCTCCAGGGATGAACAGGTATATTCCCGCTGTATGCTGCACCTGTTAATCAGCGGGGAGCGCTCCCCGGAGCAAGCCGGTTTTGCGGAAGCGGATTTCTTTAAACGATATAAAGTGTGCTGGCTGGCCGGCCGGGAAGCGATTGGCCTGAACACGGCAGATAAAAAAGTTAAACTGTCCAATGGCGAAGAAAAACGGTATGACCGCTTGCTGATTGCCACCGGTGCATCCTCCGTTTTGCCGCCCGTGGAAAACCTGGCGCGGGGCAAGCAAGTTCGAGGCCTGCACCACCTGGCGGATGCGCAGGCCATTGCCAGGCTGGCCGGTGAGACAGACGCCGCGGCGGTGATCGGCGCCGGATTGGTGGGTATGGATGCCGCTTACGCCCTGGCCCGGCGCGGGGTTAAAGTGTCGGTTATCGAAGCGGCCGGGCAGCTTCTGCCTTTACAACTGGACCGGCGGGCGGCGGCCAAGTATGAGCAACTGTGCCGGCAGCGCGGCATGGAATTCTTTTGCGGCGAGACGGTCGAATCAGTGCTTCTGGACGCGCGGGACAATGTCAGGGGTTTAAAACTCAAAAGCGGTAAAACCGTACCCTGCGGCATGGTGGTTGTGGCGGCCGGGGTTAGGCCGAACGTAGAATTCCTTGCCGGTACCCCCATTGAAACCGGGCGGGGGGTCAAGGTCGATGAATTTCAGGAAACCGCGGTGACGGGGGTTTTCGCTGCGGGGGACGTTTGCGAATCCCGGGAGACGTTTACCGGCCGGATTATGCTGACGCCCGTTTGGCCGGCGGCGGTCAAGCAGGGGCAGGCGGCCGGTTTTAATATGGCCGGCGTGCCCAAACGCATGGAGGATAACTTTGCCTTCCGGAATGCCATGACCTTTTGCGGTATACCGGCAGTATCCTTTGGCTTTATCAATGCACCGGATGCAAGTTACCGGGAGCTTATTGACGAAGATGCCGGCGTTTACAAAAAAGTAATCCTCCGGGATGGTCGCATCAAGGGGGCGGTTTTGCAGGGGGACATTACCGGCGCCGGTTTGCTGGCCGCCCTGTGCAAGGAAGGAATAGATATAACCGGTGAACAACAGGAAAGGATTTTTGAACTTACCTATGCGGATTTTTTTGCCCAAAAAGAAGATGGGGCCTTTTATTTCGATTCAAAAAGGTTCCCGTCAAGTTATCCTCAGGTTACTTCGATAAAAGCAATTTAAACCTGAAAGAAGCTGTACATCTAGTCGAAAAAAGAATGATCCAAGATGCTTTAAAAACCTATGGAAGTACTCATAAAGCCGCGCGGGCATTGGGTGTTAGTCAACCCACTGTGTTGCGGAAGGCGAAGGAGTTTGGCATAATGAATTGATACAATAATTTATCAGACGTGATACATTTTGTGACGTGATACATTTTGTATTGAAGGGAAAAGCGCGCATTAGGCGCTTTTTCTTTTTGTTGATATAAAAATATATCAAAACTTGAAAAAACGGAATCAACCTTGACCCCATGGTCAAACTTACCATGGGGCCAATTTTTTAAGTTTTTCAGCACAAAATAGTTACCAAAAGCCTTATGCCGGTGCCTGAGTTGATTATGGTTAGCCGCACAGGCCCAAAAGCCATCTGCTAAAGCGCAGTTCGCCGGCCGGGCGCAGGCCGAATTCGGCCCCGGCGTCCAAAACGGCGTGCACCATGCTCTGGGCGTAACCCCGGGAGCAGGTGAACAGCAGCCCGCCGTCGGTTCCGGAGCCCCTTTCCATGATGACCACCTGGCAGGGGACGTGGGCAAAAGGCCCCTGCAGCAGGAAAGGCGTTTGTTTGCCGGGGTCCGTCAGATCCAGGGCGGTCAGCTTTTCGGCGATGGCCAGGGTATGGGGGCCGAACAGCGCCAAAAACACCGTGGCCTCGGTCACGTCGGTATACCCCGGCTCGTCCGGCAGGGCGGGCGCTTCTGCCGCCAGGGGCCAGATGGCGCACTGGGTGCCGTTCATGCGGTTAATCATCACGCCCCGGCTAAGGGCGCAAGCGCCGGCCGGCGCCGGAATATCCAGCCCCAGCGGTTTGCGGGCGTCCAGATGCTTATCCTGCAGATCCCACTTGGCCTGATGGGTTAAATCCACCAGAAAGGGCCCCGCGCCTTCGCCGTCGTACTCCAACACCACGGGCCAGTTGTCCCGCATTTCTACCTCCTTGGCTTCGGCCTGGAACCGCACGGGCGATTCTTTTCTTATCTCCGTCATGTTCGTGCACCTCACATTTTCATCCGGTCGCCCCGGGGGTCATAAAACGGCATGGGCGTTACCCGGGCGTACAGCAGCTGTCCTTTGCATTCATCCTCGAAAATCCCCAGCCGGGTGCCTTCGGCGGCCAGTTCGGCGTTCACCAGGGCCATGCCCACCGATTCATTCAGGGTAAAACTCCGGCGGGCGGTGCACACGTAACCGCGGATGCGCTGGTCGACGATAATCGAGCCGTCTTTGGGCGGGCGCCGGGGATCCTCCATTTTGAAGCCCACCAGCCGGAACCGGTCCGGGTCGTTTTCCGCCTGGCGCAAAGCCACGGCGCCTACCGTCTTGGCCTCCGGTTTATGGCGATCCCACAAAAAGCCCAGGCCCAGGTCCAGCAGGTTGGTGCGCTGCTCCGATTCCTGGCCCAGGATGATGTGGCATTTTTCCATGCGCAACACGTTTTGGGCCTCCACGCCGAAGTTGCGGATGCCGAACTCCCGGCCGGCCTCCGCAACTATATTCCACAGGGCCGGCATATAGGAGGCGGGCGCGTGCAGCTCGTAGGACAGTTCCCCCACAAACCCCAGCCGCATGGCCCGCACCGGGATCGTTCCCCGGATGGTGAACTCCCGGTAAGCGCTGAAGGGGAAAGCCTCGTTGGAGACGTCCGCATCGGCAACTTTGGCCAGCACTTTACGCGCGTTGGGGCCGGAAATATTGATCACGCCCATGGCGTCGGTCAGGTTCACCAGGTGGTAATCCCAGCCGTCGTAACGGGTGTGGAAGCGGAACCACTCCGCAGTCTCGCCGGCCCGGGCGGTGGAAGCGGTGAAGTAATAGTCGTTTTCAGCCAGTTTGACCACCACGCCGTCGTCGATGACGCAGCCGTCGTCGTTGCACATGGCCGAGTATTTGACCCGTCCCTCGGTTATTTTAGCCATGTTGCTCACATAGACCCGTTGCAGTGCTTTAAGGGCGTCCGGCCCGTGGATGCGGAATTTGCCCAGGGTGGAGGCGTCCAGCATGCCGACGTTGTTGCGCACGTTGAGGATTTCCTCACGGCAGCTGAAGTCTTCGGAAAAGTAGCGGGCGCGGCGCCACACGCCCATGCGCCGGAATACGCCGCCGGCTTCTTTCTGCAGGCTGTGCAGCGGCGTGCGTTTGCACATATCATGGTTGGCCCCGGCATAGGTGGCGATGAAAGTTGGCGCCAGGGGCGGCCGCACCGTCGTGGGTACCGGTTTGGCGCCGCTATGCTTCTGTAATTCGGACACCAGCAGGGGCAGGTTGTGGCCAGGGATGCCGCCCTGGCCCGGGCCGGTGCCGGCCGAGGTAAAGCGTTTGATCAGCTCGGGCACGTCAAAGCCCATCTCCAGGGCCTGTTTGATATGCTTCACGGTGGCGTCCTCGTCAAAACAGATAAAACTCTTGCGACCCTCCACCGGGGCGCACACCAGCGTGGCGCCGCGTCCGGGGCCGGGCAGCGCTTTAAGCTGACCGGCGGCTTCGGCAACGGCTTTGGCGGTGTCGGCGCCGCAATCCGCAGCCGCTTTCAGTCCGGCCAGCCGGCCGGAAAACTCGATGGCCAGGGCGTCCTGCAGGCCGGTCATGCGGCCGGCCATATGGGTTTTGGCCGGGAGATCCACCGGCAGAAAATAGCCGGTATGCGCGTCATATTGCAGTTTGGCCTGGGCCAGCGTCAATGGACCGGTAAGCGGTGTGAAGCCCGCCGAGGCCACTAAAAGGTCGCAGTCGAACCGGTGCTTTTTGCGCCCGTCGGCGGCGCCGAGGGTGACTTTGTTCACCTGTTTGGAACCGTGGGCCTCGCAGGCCACCCATCCGCTCAGCACCGGGATATTGCGTTCCGCCAGTGCCTGCAGCAGCCGGGGGGCCTGCCCGCCGGTACGGATATCGGCCACGCACTCAATCTTTACGCCCAGGTCGCTCAAATCCGCCGCGGCCTCCAGGCCCAGATCGTGCCCGACGCTGAATACCGCCCGGCTGCCCGGCAGCAGCCCGTAAGTGCGGACCAGCCGGTGGGCGCAGCCCACCTGCATGACGCCCGGGCGTTCGTTGTTTTCGAATACCAGGGGCCTTTCAATGCAGCCGGTGGCCACCACCAGGCTTTTGGCGCGGATTTCAATGTAACGTTCGTCAAAACTGTCTGAGTCGCCGCCCACCTGGAAGGCGGTGATCAGGTTATTGTTGTAAGAGCCCACCACCGGCGCGTGTTTGAACACCCGGATGTTGGCCGTGGCTTCCACCGCGTCGGCCAATTGGCGCGCCCGCTGGTAGAGTGCCTTTTCCCGGTCGTAGGGGCTCACCCGGTAGTCGAAACAACCGCCCAGCCAGGGCCGGGCTTCCAGCAATATCACCCGCAGGCCGCTTTCGGCCGCCGCCAGGGCCGCCGTCATGCCGGCCGGGCCGCCGCCGATTACACAGACGTCGGCCCGGGGGTAAATTTCATCATAATGGCCGGTCATCTGGAAATCCGGCGCAATTTTCCCCAGCCCGGCGGCGGCCCGCACCTGTTTCATAGCGATGGGCCACACCCAGGCCGGCTTGTGCAGGGTGCGGTAATAAAAACCGGCCGGCATCAGCCAATCCAGTTTATCCATGAAGGCCATGCGGTCGGACTCGGCCGAGCCCTTGACATTCTGATCCTCGACTTGCATCCCGTTTTTCAACAGGGTGTTTTCGGTGCGCACATTGGGAATGCCGTCCACCTGCATACAGGTGTTGCTGCACTCTCCGTCCAGGCTATACAGCCCCCGGGGACGGTGATATTTCAAGCTGCGGCCAAAGATCCGCACGCCGTTGGCGTACAAAGCCGTGGCAATTGTATCACCGGCCGCTCCCCGGTAGGTCCGGCCTTTATAATGCAGGGATCTGGTTTCCGAGGGGTCGATCCGCAATGTGGGCAACTTAGTGAGCCTGTTCATGGTTTTGCCTCCGGTTCTTCCACTTCAAGGTTGGTCAAAGTGTCGCGATATATGGTAAACCAGGCGCCGCAGCCGCTCTTGTGGCACCACCATTCCTTTTGAATGCCGGCCACGCAGTTGTTCATGTGCACGTAGTCGCACCAGTCCCGGGGGGTCAATCCCTCCTCCGCAGGCCGCGGCCCCTTGTCTTCACCGCCGTACCGGAATTCGTAGCCGTTGCGTTTGCCGCAAACAGGGCAGGTAATCGTCAGTGCCATGGCTGAGAACCTCCTTTTTTCAGTCGAAAGTTAAAAGTCGAAAGTCGAAAGTCGAAAGTCAATAAAAACCGAAAATCATGAAAATCAGGACTTTGGACTTTAGACTTTGGACATTAGACTGTTATTAATTGTCCGCAGAGTAGCTGACCAGGGCGGCGGTTTCACCCATTAACCGGTGCTGTTCAAAGCGGCGCAGGGCAAAGGGCCTGAGCATCTCCGGACACTTGCCTTCGGCCACGAATTTGGCCATGTAGCGGCCCGCCGCCGTGCAGGATTTAAAGCCGAAATACCCCCAGCCGCAGTCCATGTAGAAACCTTCGGCGGGGTCGTTGCCGTCCATGATGGGGGCCATATCCGGCGTCATGTCGGCCAGCCCGGCCCAGGTGCGCATAAACTTCACGCCCCGCAGGAATGGCAGAAAGTCGGATAAGGCCTCGGCCTGGTGCTTAATGTAATGCGCCGTGGTCAGGGTATTATAATTGGGCCAGGGGTCCATGTGCGCGCCGGTGGCGATTTCACCCTTTAAAGTCTGGTTGGCGTAGGCGTGGTACATGCCGGATGAAACCACGTGGTTAAGCACCGGCTTAAGCGGCTGGGTAACCATGGCCTGGATGTTCAGCACGCTGATGGGCAGCCGCAGGCCCAGCATCTTGTTGATGATTCCCGCCGAGTAACCGCCTGCTGAGACCAGCACCCGCGGAGTATGGATATGGCCGCGGCCGGTTTCCACCCCGGTGACTTTGCCTTTTTCCGTGTGGATCGCCGTGGCTTCGGTTTGCTGGTGGATATGTACCCCGTACTTGGCCGAGCCCTTGGCCAGACCCCACACCACCGCGTCGTGCCGGACCACGCCGCCGGGCGGGTGGAACATGGCCCCGTGGATGGGGTAGGTGATGTCCGGCGAAATGTTGATGGCCGGTTCCAGTTCCTTAAGCTCTTTGGCGTCCAGCAAATGGCTCTCGACCCCGTGGAACTGGGCCGTGCAGACGTTCATGCGGGCCGCGTTCATGGCCGCCTCGCTGTGCATTAAATTCAAATTGCCGCAGTTGTTGAACATCAGGTTGTAGTCCAGCTCTTTGGTGAGGACCGGCCACAACTCCAAAGCCTCTTTATACAAGGGCACATTCTCCTGGGTTCGCTGATTGGCGCGGACGATGGCGGTGTTGCGGCCGGCGCCGCCAAAGCCGATGTAGCGCTTTTCGATGATGGCGATGTTGCTCATGCCGTGGTCCCGGGCCAGAAAATACGCGGTGGCCAAACCGTGCAGCCCGCCGCCGATAATCACGGCGTCGTAGCTGGATTTGAGCGGGGGCTTGTTTCTCCACAGGGGTTTAAATTTGCCTGACATAGCGTCCACCTGTCTTTTTTAGATAATTTGTTTCTATAAATAAATACAAAAATAAACACAAAACGCCTTTTGCAGGGTTTCCCCGTCAAAAGGCGCCTTCGCCGTTTTGATACAACTGTGTACCATTGCCATTGTTATATCGTTCAAGAATCATTTTACATATAGCAACTATATCCTTGTGTAGATTTATATTAGCACGGTGATTTAGCTTAGTCAACTACAAAATGAAAACATTTTGTCATGTTGCTATACATATGTTATGTTAATCATCGGCAGGCGAGGTGCGCGCACCAATGAGAACTATGCCCATTATAACCAGTGCCCCTCCGGACCATTGCTGCCAGCCCGCGTATTCTCCCAATATGATGACAGAAAGAATTAAAGATGTAAAGGGCATCATGCCGGAAAATGCCGCGGCGGCTTGAGCGGTGCTTCTTTTTATGCCCGCGTACCAGCAGATAAAGGCCAGTGCCGTGACGAACACGCCGTACCAGGCCAATGCCAGCCACTGTTTGTTTTCCAGCGCCAGCAGCGACAAAACCGGTTCCTCAAATTGCGCGGGTATCAAGCACAGGAAGAGGGCCATGGCTGATACCAGCACTGTCTGGACGACCGGGTTTAAAGGCTGTTTGCGGCGTGATGCCGCTTTAAGGCTGTTCAGGCGGGAAAAGATATTAAACAGCGATTCACTGACCGCGGCGCAAAGCACCAGCAGATTGCCCCGGAAATGCTCCATGGCAAATTCGCCTCCCGGCAGCAATATCCCCTGCAGCAGCAGGATACCTCCAATGGTGCTGAGAAGGCCCGCAAAACTCCGGGGGGTGAACGGCTCTTTTAGCACAACCCTGGCGAGTAGAGCTGTGACGGCGGGTGTCGCGCCGGTAAGGATGCCGGCCTCCCCGGCGCTGGTGCGCAGCAGGCCGTGCAAAAAGAACAAGCGAAACAAAAAAATTCCGAACAGCGCCTGAAGGAACAGCATGAGCCAGTCCCCCGGCCTCAGACACCGGACAATATCCATGGACTTATGGCCGCAAAGCGGTAATAAACAAAGAATCGCGAAAAACAGGCTGGCGGCGGTGATGGTAAAGACGCCCAATTGGCCGGAAACAAAGCGGGCTGCGATAACGGAAGTTCCCGCCAGGGTAAAGGCGCAGAATAGGTAAAACGGTCCTTTGAAATATTGTACCTGCAAACTCTCCACCGGTTAACCCCTTTACGTAATTTAATGGCATTGTTTGGATGGCCGTGCTACAATCATACTTAACATACTGGTCTGGTGACAGAGCCAGTTAAGCATGATCTTTACAGGTCCAGTTGGAGGGTTTGCTGTGTTAGGCATTAAATTGCAGCGGCAAGGGGAAGTGTCGTTAAAACGCCAGATTTACCTGGCTTTGCGGGAACAAATAACCGGCGGGCGGATTAAGGCGGGTGAAGCGTTGCCCTCCACCCGCGAACTGGCCAATCAACTGGCCGTGTCCCGTAATACGGTCTGTGAAGCATATGAAATGCTGGCCGCCGAGGTTTTCGTCATCAGCAGCCAGGGTTCTCCCACCCGGGTTGCCGAAGGCCTGTGTATTGAAAAAACGACGGATTTCCAGATTGCCGGGGAGCCGTCCCGGAGCCCTCGGTCCGTACGGGCCGATTTTCGCACCGGCCGCCCTGATTTGAGGCATTTTCCCCGTCTGCAATGGTATCAATTAATGCGCAGGACCTATGAAGGGATGCCCCTGGACCAATTCGGATATACAGGGCCGGAAGGGTTGCCCCGGCTGCGGGAGGAGATTGCGGCCTGGCTTTTTAGAAGCAAAGGGCTGGTGATTGACCCCCGGGATATTTTCATTACAGCGGGCGCAACCCACGGGCTGCACTTGATCGCTGAATTCCTGGTTCAGGACGGAAAAGAAATTTTAATTGAAGATCCCTGTCATACCGGGATGCTGCGGGTACTGCGGAGTAAGAGATGTCCCGTACATCCCGTGCCTGTGGACGAGCAGGGGATGAGGGTTGAATACCTGGCCGGCAAACGAGCCGGCGCGGTGTATGTGACGCCGTCCCATCAATATCCCCTGGGAGGCATTCTCCCGGCCGGCCGCCGGGCGGCATTAATACGCTTTGCCGGAAAAAACAACGCTTATATAGTGGAAGACGATTATGACAGCGAGTTTCGCTATTGCGGCGAGCCCGTCGCCCCGCTTTACTCTTTGGATCCGCAGCGGGTAATCTACGTCGGCACTTTCAGCAAAGTTTTATTTCCGGCGCTGCGTATCGGTTATGTGGTGCTGCCCCGTCAGCTTCAAGAGCGGTGGAAATATTTGCGTACTCATGCGGACGTGCAGAACCCGCCCTTTGAGCAGGCGGCGCTGGCTGAATACATGCGTTCCCGCAAAATGGACAGGCATATCCGGAAAATGCGCAGGTTATATGGGGAAAGAAGGCAGGTGCTTTTGCAGGCTCTGGAAACAACGTTCGGAAAGGTGTGGCGTCCCTGGGGAGACGCCGCCGGGCTGCATATCGCGGTGGAATTCCCCGGCCGGCGTTTCGATGGTGATTTCGTGGAGCAAGGCAGACAAAGGGGAATTGTTGTCACCCCGGTGGAATATCACAGTGTCAGCAAGGGAAAACACCTGGACAAGCTGCTGTTGGGGTACGGACATTTGGCACCGGATGAAATCCGCCGGGGAGTTTTGCTGCTGCATGAATTTATGGAAAATGCGTCCGGTTAATAGCGTTTGCTCAGGACGAAAAAACTGCCCACGTAACCGATCATGCCGGCCAGCATTTCGACCATGGTCCTGGTTGAAACCTGGCCTTCAATAATCAATTCCGTGGTGTAAAACCAGAAAATGGCGCCCAGCATAAAATAGAAACCGCAGTTCACCGCCCGGTAGGTAATAAGCTGCAGCCGTTCATCCAGTTTTTCACCGCCGTTCTTAATCCGCCAGGTCTTGAATGCCAGGACAAAGGCCAACACCGCCACGAGCCCCAGTGATTGGCTCCATGTCTCCAGGGTGCCGCCGTAAACAACGTTCCCGGCTAAAACGATCAGGATCAGGGAGCCGATAAATAAATAGTTGGTGATGATCAGCTCTTTGACAAAGGATTTATTCATTAATTATCTCTCCTTCCAGGCCGGAAAAAATAAACACGTTTTCAATGGTGCTTTTGAAGCATTTGGCCAGCTTATAAGCCAAAATCAACGAGGGGTTATAACGGCCCGATTCTATGGAAATGATCGTCTGCCGGGAAACGCCCATTTGTTTGGCAAGCTGTTCCTGGGTCATGTTTTGCTTCTCTCTGAATTCCTTAACTCTGTTTTTCAATAACCATCACCACCCAATGTAAAGTCAACTTAACGTCAAGTTTATTTTACATCAGGGACAGCCTTTTGTCAAGTTTGTTTTACATTTGATGCGAAAAACAATTATAAAAGCTAAAGCCCGGCTTTGTGCCGGGCTTCAAGAACAGTTGCTTTAGAAACTCATATCAATAGATAAACCAGATCGTCTTCGATGAATGGATATCTATCAATAAATTTTTGTTTAGGTAATTCTTTTATAGGAAATGTTTTTCTCATTATTTCATAATCCTTTCTTATAGAGTAGTTTTTTTTCTCATCGGCAAGGACAACTAAAACTTCTGTTTCGCTGTTGCCCGGTAGCTTTTCAATAAATTTTTTTATTTTAGTAGAGTAATCGTTATTAATTTGTTCTGGAATATTCTGTTGATCAAGATTAAACATTATGAAGTTTCTTCTTCTGAATAACTGACAAGCACACTCTTCATGTAATATTTCATAATAACGCATATTAGCCCGAGGATTATCTTCAAATTTAGTTACATCTTTTACTTCGAGAGACTGATCAAGATTAAACTTTTCGTTTTCTGTTTTATAAGTAGAACAAATACCTAGAAAATAGCACATTATTATTTGCCGCCTTTTTAAATTTTGTAAGAGGTTGCCGTTGGTGTGCAATGGCTGGTTTTTTATTTCATAAAAAGAAAGGAGCATTGCTCACTACTTGAAAAAGTAGTTTTGCGACACTCCTCATCTGATTTTTACTCCTCTTCTGTAATTTCAATAACATCTCCGTTCCCGATTATAAATTCGCCAATAACAGTTAACTCGTTTTTGAGTTCCTCTATTGATTGTGATTTGTTATGAGTATTGATTATACTGTCTGCAAATTTTTTTTCCGATTCCGAAAGTTCATAATATTTCTCATCTAAAGTTATAGTTTGTTCATTGTTTGAATTAGCTAAAACAACTGAAGGTATAGTTATGCAAATAACAAAAGTTAACCCCCTCCAGTTTACTGCTGCGCCTTTTCTGAACCCAATCACTATAAGACGAATGAAAATGGTTTTAGGTTCAAAAAAATCCCAAAAAAGTTTTTAAAATTTTTTAATGGGATTTTGAACCTGATCCTACTTTGAAACGTCTTATATTAGCGTTTTTAATTTTGAAAGGGGGAAATGTAACATGAAGAAGATGTTTGGGGAAGGTGTTTTGTTGTTGGTGGTGATGGTTGTTTGTCTATCGGCAACCGGCGTTGCATATGCCGGGCAACCTGATTTAAAGGCGCCGCCGCCGGAGCAAAGTAAAGCGTACAAAGAAACTGGAATTGAGTCTTTGCAGTACCTGCAAGATTGGAATTGCAGTTTCGCTCTCAGTGGAGACGGCATTGACCTAACCGGTTATACCCAGGCATTTCAAAATGTAGACTACATATATTTAATTAATCCGCCGGTGTTTTTATCGCTGATTTCGTTTATTTTGGAAATGCAGGGGGATAGAAAGGCCAGGCTGTCGGTTACTTTAAGGTACTTTTTGATATAAACGGCGGAACACATCATCGGGCTATGTATCGGGGCCAGATACTTCATTATGTTGGTGTTGATTTTTTGTGCGTAATTGACAACGGGAGGGCAGGGTTGAGCGACAACCGACTTTAAACCCCGTTCCTCAATGGCCTTTAAGTAAGCCCAGGTGGTAATGTAGGCATGCTGACTGCCGGTCTTGTGCCAGGCCACAACGAGCTGCGCTGCCAGGTACAGGGCAGGGACGGCGCTATTGTGGAGGATCAGTTTATTACGGAAAACCACGCCTTGATGATGTACGAGCCTATGCTGTCCGCGGGAATACCAGTAAGAGATTCCTGATAAATTGTTTTATTGGTATCGGTTCTAATTCATATTACCAAGGCTGGTTGAGTGCTTGTTTTAAATATCAAATTTGTAACGTTTAAGCTTTTTGTACAGTCCGGCCCTGGAAATGCCAAGCAGGGCTGCCGCTTGGTTTTTATTGCCACTGCAGGTCTTTAGTGCTTCAATAATGGCTTCACGCTCAATTTCCTCGACTAACTGGTGCAGGCTGCCGCGATTTTTAAGCTCCCGGTATTTTGAGGCGCTAAACAGATATAGGGGGAGGTGTTCCTTGTTTATCGTTTTTCCTTCGAGAATATTAAAAGCCCGTTCAACTACGTTCTCCAATTCACGGACATTGCCGGGCCAGCGGTGGTTGCGAAGAACAGCCAGGGCTTCCTGGTCTATCCCCGTAACCCGTAAACCGAATTGCTTATTGAACCTTTCGATAAAATGCTGCAGCAAAAGCTCCAGATCTTCTATTCTGTCCCGTAAAGGCGGGATATTCAGGGAAACCACATTAATCCGGTAATACAGGTCCCGGCGAAATTCGCCCCGGGCTACCATCTCTTCAAGGTTGCGGTTGGTGGCGGCAATAACTCTCACATTAACCCGCTTGGGTTTGGTGTCGCCAAGCCGTTCAATTTCTTTCTCCTGCAGAACACGGAGTATTTTTCCCTGCATTAAAAGCGGCATGTCACCGATTTCATCCAGAAAAATAACTCCTTTGTGGGCCAGCTCGAATTTACCGGCATGACCTCCCTTTTGGGCGCCGGTAAAGGCCCCTTCTCTGTAGCCGAATAGCTCCGATTCCAACAGGTTTTCAGGGATCGCAGCACAGTTAACCTTAACAAAAGGGCCGTTTTTGCGCTCGCTCTCCGTGTAGATGGCGTGGGCAAAAAGCTCCTTGCCCGTACCGCTTTCTCCCCTGATCAATATTGTGGACTGGTTTTGGGTCACCCGCCTGGCGGTTTTCTTCAAGGCGACAAAAGCGGGATTTTTCCCGATAATTTGATCGAAGGTAAATTTGGAACGCTGGGCCCGTTTAAGTTCATCTTTGTAAAAATCAAGCTGACTGCGCAAATTATCTATTTTCTCAGATAAGGCGTAAAGATCAGAGATGTTTTTAAAGACTACAGTCCCCAGGGCGCCGACTATTTTACCATTTTCCCTGATCGGCACTCTGTTGGCGATGATTTCATGGCCGTTTAAAGTTGTTACATAACCGTATTCCGATTGGCCCGTTTCCATGGCCTGGGGAAAAATTGGATTATAAATCTTTTTCACGTGCTGTCCGATAATATCATCGACTTTTTTATTAAAAAAACCGGCAAACGCCTGGTTGGCCATGGTTATTATATAATCACGGTTAACCGCAATTATGCCGTCGCTGGATAACTCCAGGATATTGGTCAGCATTTCTTTTAATTCGGCGTTTTTTTCATTGTTTGTTGTTAGTTCGTCGATAATGTTTTGTATTTTGGTAACGTCCTGAAAAACCGCAACCGCTCCCACGATCTTACCGTTGATGACAATGGGGTTGCGGTTGGAAAGATAGGTGCCGTTTTTTAAAGCCAGCCGGGTATCTATCTGAGGCCGGCCGTTCTCCATTACTTCCAGCAATCCGGTGGTGGGAAAAAAATCCTTGACATGTTTGCCCATGATTTCCCCGGGGGGCGAATCAAGGAATTTTTCCACCTGCCGGTTGCAGTAAATGATTATTCCGGAACGGTTTACCGCCAGCACTGCGTTGCTGGTTGAATCAAAAACATTATGCAATTTGATGGGAGTGCTTAATTCAACCATGCTTAATTAACCAGACCTTTTTATAAATATTAATTTCTAATAGATAATTATATTAATTCGACAATTTGATGCAAAAACCTGTCGTAAGCATTTTAAGGGCCATCAAGTAAGATTGGCGGAAGCTTAAAGCAAATTTATTTTGCGGGCTGCGGCCCGCAGATCGGCGCGGAAATCGGGGTGGGCCACGGAAATCAGCTCCAGTGCCCGTTGCCGTGCTGTTTTGCCCCGCAGCTTGGCGACGCCGAATTCAGTAACAATGTGGTCCACATCGTTTTTAGAGCAGCTTACCATTGCTCCCTGCTGTAAAAACGGCACAATTTTAGAAATAGCTCCTTTTTTTGCTGTGGAGTGGAGCGCAATGAACCCTTTGCCGCCCGGGGAGCGCAAACACCCCCGGGCGAAATCGGCTTGCCCGCCGGTGGCGCTGTATTGCCTGGGTCCAATTGTTTCCGAGGCGCACTGGCCGAGCAGGTCAACCTCCAAAGTGGCATTGATTGATATCATTTTATAGTTTTTGCCTATTACATAAGGATCATTGACATAGGAAACGGGATACATTTCCACCATTGGATTGTCGTTTAGAAAATTATACAGCCGCTGGGTGCCGGCCGCAAAACTGCCGATTATTTTGCCCGGATGGATGGTTTTTTTCCTGCCCGTAACCGCGCCGTTTTCAATTAAATCCACCATTCCGTCGGTAATCATCTCCGTATGAATACCCAGGTCTTTTTTGTTTACCAGCGCATTGGCAACTGCGTTCGGCATGCCGCCAATGCCCAGCTGAATGGTGGAGCCGTCATCGATCTTTTCCGCTATATAGCCGCCGATAATATTATCCTCCTCGCTTAAAGGGGGGATGGGAATCTGCGTTATTGGAGCATTGTTCTCAACAACATAATCCACATCGGTAATGTGAATAAGGCTTTCCCCCCGCGTCCGGGGCATATTGGGGTTAACCTCCAATATTACTATTCCGGCTTCGGCGGCGGCAGTGGTGGTATAATCCACGGACAGCCCGAAGCTGAAGAAGCCCCGTTCGTCCATGGGTGACACCGTGCCCATGAAAACATCCACCGGTACATATTCCTGAAACAGCCGGGGATATTCGTGAAAGTGGCCGGGCATAAAATCCGCCCAGCCCTCGTTCACAGCCCGCCGGTTGGGACCGCTGGTAAACCAGGATACGTGTCGGAAACTGCCGGCCATCTCCGGACTGATATAGTCGGCTTGCGTAAGCGGCAGCATCTGATGCACCTTGACCTCTTTAAGCTCATGGCGCCTTTGGGCCATAGCGGCAACCAGGGCGCCCGGCTCCCCGCATCCCAGGGGCAGCACCAGATTATCCCCGGATTTGATTGCCTTTACCGCTTCCCCGGCGGTGACAAGTTTTCTACTGTATAATTCCTTTATTTTACGTGGCACCTGGTAAAGAACCGTTTTACGGGCGGCAGACACATGGGCCAGTTCTTGAAATAGTTCCACTGACATTTTAAATATTGCCCCCTATCAATAAGTTTTGAATTATTTGAAATAACAAGTATCGCAAAAGTTGTACCGAAAGGAATATAAAGGACTGAATTTTCAAAAGACAGGCGTCGTACTTGAAAAATCAACAAAATTAAGCGTTGTAGGGATGATTGGGGATAGTGTAAACTTTGTAGACGATCAAAAGGTTGATTGATCCTCCCCGGCAAGTTATTTAAATACTACAAGCCCGATGTCTACGATGTATACGCTGTCGACCCGGTAGGCAGATTGAAACGGTTTGCCATGGTGTCGAATATTGACAAGTTATTTAGTATTTTTAAATAAAACGGCTTAAAACGCTAACAGAATATTGAATCCAAACCAGAATATGGTGGAAAATAAAGTTTTTTCGGAGTTGGCATAATATTTGCTTAACTTAACCGCTGACGCGGCAATCGCTGTTTTACAGTCCACATTTCTTTGTGGCCCCTGCTTGGGGGTCTGAGATTGCCGCGCTGTGTTCCAGGAAACTAATTAAGGAGGAACAGGTTAATGATATTCAAACTGACCGAAGAACAGGAAATGATTCGTAAAACCGTGCGGGATTTCGCCGAAAAAGAGGTTGCGCCCAAGGCGGGCCCGATGGATGAAATTGAAGAGTACGATTATAGTTTGTGGGAAAAAATGGCCGAAATAGGTCTCACCGGTATTCCCTTCGCTGAAGAATATAACGGAGCGGGCATGGACAACGTGTGCTACGCCATAGCTGTAGAGGAACTGTCCAGGGTATGCGCTTCCAGCGGTGTACTGGTTTCGGCCCACACTTCGCTGGGCAGCTGGCCCATCTATAATTTCGGCACCGAGGAGCAGAAGCAAAAGTACCTGGTCCCGCTGGCCGGCGGCGAGAAAATTGGCGCCCTGGGACTCACTGAGCCCGCTGCCGGTTCCGACGCCGGCGCTGTAAAAACCACAGCCGTGCCGGATGGTGACGAATACGTACTCAACGGCACCAAAATATTTATCACCAACGGCAGCGTGGCTGATATCTATGTGGTTATTGCCAGTACAGACAAGTCCAAAGGACACAAGGGCACGGCGGCTTTTATCGTGGAGAAGGGCACACCGGGCTTCGACTTTGGTAAAAAAGAGCACAAGATGGGCATCCGGGCCTCGGCAACCTATGAGCTGGTTTTTGAAAACTGCCGCATCCCCAAAGAAAACTTGCTTGGCTCCGACGGCAGTGGATTTAAGATTGCACTGATGACCCTGGACGGCGGCCGGATCGGCATAGCCGCACAGGCGCTGGGAATAGCCCAGGGCGCATTTGAGGAAGCGGTTAAGTACAGCAAAATCCGCGAACAGTTCGGTAAACCGATTAGTTCCTTCCAGGGCCTGCAGTGGATGATGGCCGACATGGCCACCCGTATAGACGCGGCCAGACTGCTGGTTTACCGGGCGGCCTATCTTAAAGACAACAATTTGCCTTATAGCAAAGAATCGGCCATGGCCAAGCTATATGCCTCCGAATGCGCCATGTGGGTTACCACCAAGGCGGTGCAAATTTTGGGCGGGTACGGTTACACCAGGGAATACCCGGTAGAGCGGATGATGCGCGATGCTAAGATCACCGAGATTTACGAAGGCACCAGCGAAGTGCAGCGCGTCGTTATCGCGGCTAACATCTTGAAATAGACTGCCATGCCGCTAACGTGACACCATTTATTTGACCAAGCCCGGGTTTTATGTCCGGGCTTTTTTCCCGGAATGGTGATTAATTACAACTAATTGCCTGAATAGTGTATTATGGTTACAGGAGATTGCTACCGCAGCCGTTTTAAAAAATTAAGGAAGGTGGTGTAAGCCTGGTTATACTTCAAAAACCAGGCATATCGTGAATAAAAGAATTCATGCCATGTATTTTAGTCCGACGGGCACTACCCAAAAAATAGTATCAGGAATAGCCGACAGTATTTCTGAAAGTATTGATGAGGAAAAAGTTGCAATCAATATTGATTTTACATTGCCGGCAGCCAGGCAGAACGCGATTTCGTTTACGGCAGGGGATATTGTTGTTTTTGGTGTTCCTGTCTATGCGGGAAGAGTTCCTAATGTATTGCTGAAATACTTGAAATCTATTAAGGGTAACGGTGCACTGGCCGTTTTCGTGGTTGTTTATGGAAACCGCAATTATGATGATGCTGCAATTGAATTAAAAGATATTCTTGAATTAAATGGTTTTAAAGTTATTGCTGGTGGTGCTTTTATAGGAGAACATTCATTTTCCAAGACGCTGGCCCAAAACAGACCTGATGAAAAAGATATGGCTATAGCAGTTGATTTTGCCGGTAAAATATATGAAAAAATCAGACCAAATAACGCTCAATCATCTTCTGTATTGGTGCCGGGAAACAAGCCTTACAGGCAATATTATATGCCCAGAAATGAAAATGGCGATCCGGTCGATATTAGAAAGGTTACCCCCAAAACAAATGGCAATTGTGTTGATTGCAAACTTTGTGTAAACGTTTGTCCAATGGGTTCCATTGATTATGAGGATGTTTCCAAATTAAATGGAATTTGTATTAAATGTGGCGCCTGTATTAAAAAATGTCCTAACCAAGCCAAGTACTTTGATGACATAGGCTATTTAAATCATAAACACGAGCTTGAGGTGAATTTTGCCAATAGACGGGAGCCGGAATTATTTCTGGATGCATAAAAATGTGAAACAAAACCATTTTTCAACAGTCTCATATTAAAAGTGCACGGTATTTACACTGCACATATTTTGTAGTACATTAAATATACTAAGGCAAAGGAGTTGATGATTATGGCCGATACGACAAATATAAGCATCCGCTTGGACGTTGAGCTTAAAAAACAGGCTGAACAGCTTTTTTCAGAGCTCGGAATGAATATGACGACGGCTTTCAATATTTTTTTACGTCAGGCTGTGCGTCAGCAACGCATCCCTTTTGACGTCGCTCTTGATACCCCGAACGCGGAAACACTGGCGGCATTAGGGGAAGTTAAGCGGATGAAGGAAGACCCTACTCTTGGCAAGACCTATACAGACGTTGACGAGATGATGAAGGAGTTACTGTCTTGAAATATTCCGTTAGACCGACCTCAAGATTTCAAAAAGACTTAAAACGTGTTCAGAAACGGGGATACAATCTTGAACTTTTGACAGTGATTATTAAAAAGCTTGCGAGTGGCGAGTCATTAGACGCTGCAAATCACGATCATCCGCTGAGCGGAAGCTTTGCCGGGTGTCGGGAGTGTCATATTACTCCTGACTGGTTGCTTGTTTACGAGATTTCGGCCGGTGAACTGATCTTATATCTTACCCGCACTGGAACACACAGCGATTTGTTCGGTTAAAACCGGAAGTCCCTGATGGCCTTGATTATAGCCGGTATCGGCATTAAACCGGCCAGTTTTTTAACCGTGTACCAGCCGGCGTCGCCGAAGAAAAAATAAGTTGACGGAAAGGTTTGTGGCAAACCATGTTATCGGTGTTGATTGCCGAAGACGACCCGGCCATGCGCCATATACTCAAGAAGACACTGTCACAAATACCGGGCGTGGAAGTGCTGGGAGAAGCCGGTGACGGTATAACGGCATTGAAAATTTAAGGAAATCTTTAAATAATAAAGAAGGCGATTATATCCTTTTTGAGAAAAAAGATTCCCGCGTGGAGATAAAAAAAATGATACCAGCAAATGGTTCTGATGATTTTGCCAAACCGATCAGAGAGAGATTTCAAAAAGAGGGCATAACCCCCCAGGACGTTGAGAAAGCGATCAAATGAAACGCCCCAATCCATTTTTCAGACGGCCAAAAGCACTTTTCACACAATCCGAAAGGAAAACCGGTCTGTATTCAAGAACCAGGATAAAAGGTGGCGGTTTTTATAAAGGTCAATAAAAAGTATCTCGTCGCTCTATTATGCGCGCTTAGTGGAATATCCGGAATATTAGGTAACATACTAAAATCCACGGCTGATTACGCCCCTGTTGTGGGATGGTTATCGGGATTTTTATTTATTACCTCAGCGCTTATTCTTGCTTTGGTTCATAATGCCAAAGCTAAAAAAACAATATAATTAATAAATTCTGATAACTAAAAATGCTTGTTTTTGGTTAGGGGAGGAGAGCTTAATTGTTTCTGTATTGGTTGGGATTCGTCCCGATGGTAATTGGTATTACATTATTATTAAGCTTTTTACTGAAGTTTCTCTGGAATACTACAATGCCGGAAGTTTTTAATTTAAATACTATAACTTTTTGGCAGGCTTTTAGAGTTTTGCTGATATCTTGCATATTGTTTGGTGGGCCTATTATGTTTAAATAGGCCTTGTCGAACTGCCGGTTTTTCAACAAAAAGTAGCCGGCACCTGACAAAGCCTGCCAGCGTACTAATTTGGATGGAAGTGAATATATGCCTCTTATTATTGGATTGATCTTACTGGGTTTATGTATTTGTTCTGCTATTATTTACTTAACAAAAACGGGGAAAATAGTAAATCTTGAAAAATATATCCGGTAAATAAGATATCTTTTCAAAAATATAAAGCAAGCGGTCAATTCGGTAGTATTATTTCGGGAGAATATTTATGATTTCAGTGCATAAACCTTTGATTTTTTTATTTTTTCAGCTTGAAAAGCTTTTTTTAAAAGCTTTTATAGATCGGCTGGTAATATCAGGTACTAAAACAGACGGAATTTGCTTAATTAAGACTGTTGACAACCAGTATCTACCAATGATTTACCACTTATTACCTTTTATTTACTAAATAGGCGCAAAACTCCCTTGGAGCTTTGTTTTGCAAGTTTTTGCGTTGTTCTTTTCTTTCTTTAACAACAACATGAAAAACTTTTTCAGTTGCTGGAAATTGTGAGCAATGATTTTCATGCCCATTACAACGGAACATTTGATCTGCCCGCGAACTTTTAGCCTGGCGGCCCCCTGACCTCGTTTTAGGGCTGAGTTTGTTCCTTCTATGGCTGCACGCATGCTGATATTCACCTGGCGCTGTCCTTTATCATCAATTTCTTTTCTGGTTGCGGCAGCCGCAACAGTCTTAAGACTAACTTTTAATACAGCTTTTTTCTTTTGTACTTTTACGGGGCAGTTGTCTTTGCACAGACACTGGCTGCACTGTTCTATATTAAAATAAGCTGTCAGCACTTTTTTTTCTTCGCTTTTATAACTCTGAACAGGGTTTTGGCCCTGCGGGCAGGCCGCTATTTTTCCCTCTTCATTAATTTTGAAATCACTTAGCGGTAGTTTTTCGGATTTAGTCTTACAGCCGGTCATTTCTGTATGGTGTACTTTTACTTCATTGTCTGTTGCTATTTGCTGATTCTCTTCGCTATAGTAGCCGCCATCTAAGTAAAGTTCGCGAAGGTCTGTTTTTTCCTTGATTACCGGCAAGCGTTCTTTGAGCATTTCAGCGTCGTTTTTATTGTTCTTTTCTATGGTGTAGTCTGTAATGAACTGTGCCGGGTTCTCCTTTGAACACGTTTCTGCAATGTTAACCACGTAGCCCACTTGATCCTTATTGCCTTTTTTACGATAGGTGGCGTCAGAATCGTAGGCGGATTGCAGGCTGGTTGCCCTGATTTCTTTGTTCTCTTTGGCAACCCATTTGTTTTCCCGGTAGTCAAGGACAGCCTGTTCTTTTAAAAACCGGTCTGCCAGCTGGATTTCTTTTATGCCTTGCACTTTTGGCTCTTGTTTGGCTATTTCCAGTAATTGCTGCAGAAGGTCGATTATTGTTTGGATTTTGGCTTTGGTCTCGCTGCTCTTTGACCGGTAAAGGATATTGTTCTTAAAATCCGGCCCGGCAACTTCTTTGAGTGATGCGGGCAGCAGTTCTTCCGGGCAGGCTTCCACTGCTTGCTTTAATACGTCATATGCCAGTGCCAGCCGGCCTGCTCTTTTGATATTTGGCATGATTGCGGTGGAATCCATGCGCTGTTCTTTGGTACTGATTCCAGCTGCTTCCAGGAAATGTCCGAGAAGTATGTCAAACTGCTGAAATATCAAGTCCTCTTCTTCAGGGTGCTCCAGGGTGTATTTGTAAACTCTTTTCCTGAAATCATAAAATGTGCGCCTTGCCAGGTAAAGTTCTCCGAGCTGGCGTAAGCCAACGGCATACATGACCTGATAGTTGTAGTAGAACTGCTCTAAAATTTGTTCATCAGTGTAATCATTATGATGTTTGATAAATTCAAGGGAGAGAAGGATATTTACCGGAAAGTTCGGCCTTCCGTTGTCTGCACAGTATATTTTGGCAAATCTGCTTTCGTCTATTTTGCAAAAGACATGCTCGTAATATATGGGAGCCCAGCTTTTTTTCAGCATGGCCTGGATCTTGGGATGTAAATCAGTGTAACTATTAAATAGCTCCTGTTGTTGGTGAGCGTTATTTTCTCTGAACAATCGCATAACCCCCTGAAGAAGAATTATCTCTCTGTAGCTTTGATTATCTTCCGTTTTTAGGATAATTCGACTTCAGACCGGTTAATTCCTCCTTGATTGTGCTAAATTACCCAGTTTTTTGAGGGGTTTTTGCACTTAAATCATTTATGGGAAGTACCCATATTAGACAGTGCTGGTAGGGTGGTTTGTTCTTCTGCGGCATGGAATAACAATGGTAAATGGGAAATAGCTATAACAGGCCTAAATATCCCCCCAGATCTTATCGAGTTAAGCGCAGATAATGAATCAATTGCACAGCTATTAAATGAGAATGATTTATCCAAATTCAAAGAGTTAAAGCATGTAAGAATATGGAAGATGGATGCCCACCGGCCCAGGTGAAAAATTGAAATATAGCGTAATTTTGAGAGGCGTTGAAGTTGAAAACGTTATCAGTCAATCCTAATATGCACTTCCTTACCAAGACTGCGGGCAAGTTTCGTGACGAAATCCAGTGACGGGTTATACGTCCCGCTCTCAAAGCGGGAGATATTAGATTTTTGCGTCCCGACGCGCAGGGCAAGCTCCTCCTGCGTGATATTGAGCTTATTGCGCGTGTCGACGATTTGCGCGATCAACTCATAGCGCGGCTTCAGTCTTTCGTATTCAGCCTTGAACTCTTCATCCTTCATAAGTTTTTTCTCGATATCTTCAAATTTCACTCCGGCTTTACTCATCTCGTCGCCTTCTTTCATAATCAAGTTTATAGCTGAGCGCTTTTTCGAGTTCGCGCTCCGGCGTTTTGTTGGTTTTCTTGACGAATCCGTGTAACAATACAAAAGTATTCTTATCGTGCAGAAAATAGAATATCCGCGTTATATCGGACGAAAACTTAACACGAAGCTCAAATAAGCCCTTATACCGCTCGCCCTTTATCGCCGTCGAAAACGGTTCGCGAATATTTATACCCAATCTTCTAAGCAACATAATATCACTATATGCTTTGGCGCGGAGTTTAGGTTTAAGCGATAGCAGGAAGTCCTCAACTGGGATTTCGCCGTTTTTCTTTTGATAGAACTCTATCTCCCAGCTCAATCCGTTGCCTCCTGACTACTCTATGTTTCTTACTTTAATTATGTTATCATATATGATAACATTTGTCTATCGGTATTTTGAAAGGACATGTGGAGCAGCTTAAGCGGCTTTTTCGGCTATTTTGTTTTCCCGAACAGTTTGGTATAAAGGTACATATTCCTAAAATTCCGCCGCATGGTGGGCGAGGACAAGCGGTAAGCGTCAAGCACCTCGTCGAAGAACCTGTCGGCGTCCTCCCGGTTGCCGGTTTCCTTGAAATACTTGCCGGCGTCAAAGAAAGTTTTCACCGCGCCGTACCGTAATAAATTTTCCACCAGCTCACTGGAATACTCGTGCCTAAGAAGGTGAGTTAAGTGATTACAATGGAATAGGTATAATGAAAGCTGCCGATTTTCTGCGGTTATTGGTCAAAAATGAATTGATTTAAAGGCGTTGTGGATTCTGCAAACGGCTTGGTTACAAGAATAGACCTAAAAATCGTCGATATGAGAGCGGTTTAAATTTAGTTATATTCTAAATGAAGGCTTCGGATAGCGTTAGCTTTTCCGGAGCTTTCGCTATTGGACAAACCAATGAGGCCAGGGCAAGCTCCTTTTGTGTGATATTTATTGAGCTTGTTACGTGTGTCGAGATTTGCGTTATCAGCTCATAGCGCGGCTTTTAACCTTTTGCATTCAACCCATTGTCAATTTTGCTTTGCTGCGTAAATATTGTCGTAAAAAGCAGATAATTTTTGCATAAAAATTTGAAACCAAAACCATTTTTCAACAGTCTTATACTTAAAAGGATGCTCATAATATAGTGGGTAAATTTTTCAAACGCCCAAATCCACTTTTCAGACGGCCAAAAGCACTTTTCACGCAATCCGAAAGGAATACCGGCTTTATTCAAGAACCGGGAGGTTAAGCGCTTTGGACAAAATGTCGCTGTTTTCCCTGCTTTTGGTTTCACTGCCGGAAGCACTCCTGGTAACCTTGCTGGGATTCCAACTGGCAGGTCACAGAATAATACCGCCGCACTTCATCATGATTGGCATTGCCCAAACGGCATCTTCCTATTTCATCAGGCTGACTCCCATACCCTTCGGGCTGCACAGTTTGGCGCAGGCAGCTATTTACATTCTCATCATCAAACTTGTCACCGGCATATCTTTACGCAGAAGTGCCGTTATCGCCCTGCTTGGTCTTGCAATATATGCGACGCTGGACACAGCTATTATACCTCTGCTATTAAGTATTACCGGTTATTCCTTGCAGGACATTTTTGCCGGCGACTACATCCGTATTATTGTCTTTCTGCCGCAAGCAGCGATAGTTTTATTTATAATCATCGTCTGCCGGCGGTATAATTTTCACTTACTTAATTATGACGCTGCAACAAAAGAACGGGCTTCCGGAGACGATATCGGAATAAAAGCCAAAAAGACATTTCTAAGTTTATACGTACTGGTTTTATTGCCGGTATTTCTGCTGGCAGTATTAAATCTGACTTTATTCTTTTCCCAAAGTGGAGCCTTGACTAATAGTTACTTGCATCTGATTACAGTCTCATTCAGTTTGATGCTTGTTGCCGTAACAGTGCTTTCAATTAGTGCGTTAAGAAGAATAGCCGTTTTAAAAGAAAAAGAATTCGAGGCCCGTAAAGCCGTGGAAACCATTACCCAACTGGACAAGTTAATCAGGACCATCAGAAAGCAGCGCCATGACTTCAACCACCACCTGCAGGCGGTTTACGGACTCCTTGAAGTCGGTTCTTTTAATGAAGCCCGTGATTATGTGGAGCAGATGTTTTTAGAGATCACCAACCCGGCGGAAGTGGTCAAAACCGACAATCCCGGCATCAGCGCCATGCTTTTTGCCAAGGCGGGACAGGCTGAAGCCCGGGGGATACCCTTCAGTGTTCAGGTGGACTGCAGCCTGCAAGGTTTAACATTAAGCACCATGGAGACAAACTCCCTGCTGGGCAATCTGCTGGACAACGCCATAGATGCAACAGCCGCTAATACAGGAGCGCGCCGCTCGGTGCGGCTGGAGATTACCCGGGAACCCGGGGAATATGTATTTACCGTGGCCAACACGGGCGACCCAATTCCTATTGAAACACGGGAGCGAATGTACGAACCGCATTACAGTACCAAGGAAAACGACCGGGGTTTGGGTCTAACCATTGTAAAAGAAATCGTTGACAAATACTCGGGCCGGGTAACCGCAGAACATACCGGTGATGAAACAATTTTTTCGGTATACATACCGGGTTAAGGAGTAGAGAGGTCATGATCGATTTAAACAAGGTGGCCGGTGCAGCTGCTTTACATATGGCGCAAGCGACTGGCCTGGAAGAGGACAAAGTAGGCCAGTTGCGCTACGGCCTGGAAATAATCATGGGCGTGCTGATTAAGGGAGCGGTACTTTTTACCCTGGCCTACCTGTTAAACATTGTCCCCCAGGTGGCTTTGGCGCTGGCTGTCGCCGGCCTGTTTCGCCTGCTGAGCGGCGGCGGCCACTGCACCGGTTACTGGCGCTGTCTGGTCCTGGGGGTAACAATATACCTGCTTATAGGTCTGGCAGCGGCAAACACAGCCGGCCTGGTAACACTGCACTTGCTTAAGATCATGGCCGGTATTGTTATCATTATGTCGGTCGCCTGCACCGTAAAGTGGGCGCCCGGGGTAGTACCCTATCGTGTCCTGGACGGAAAGCGGGAAATAAACATGTTTAAAACCTTGTCCCTGCTGTACCTGTTATTTTGGGCCGGGTTAATCATACACTTGGCGGATAGAGCAAACTGTTCCCTTATGCTGTCCGCTCTTTTAGCCCTGGCCATGCAAACCATAAGCTTTACCCCGTGGGGTTACGGGTTGTTGGCCCGTGCCGATAGGCTAATGATTAGACTAACGGGCAAAGGAGGTGAAACCAATGCGTTTGCTGAAGAAATTGCTTTACACTCCGGTAATATTGACGGCTTTGATAATTGCTAGTATCGGCATTAAACCGGCCAGCTTTTTAACCGTGTACCAGCCGGCGCCGCCGGTGAAAAAATAGGTTGACGGAAAGGTTTGTGGCAAACCATGTTATCAGTGTTGATTGCCGAAGATGATCAGGCCATGCGGCATGTACTTAAGAAGACACTGTCACAAATACCGGGTGTGGAAGTGCTGGGAGAAGCCGGTGACGGTATAACGGCATTGGAAATGACGAAAAAGCTGCGTCCCCGGGTAGTCTTTATCGACATTGAACTGCCGGGGAAAAACGGCGTGGATCTGGCGCGGGAAATATGCGACATCAATCCCCGGACCATATTGATCTTTGCCACCGCTCACGATAACCACACCCATGAAGCATTCGAAGTTTATGCCTTTGATTACCTGGTTAAACCATTCAAATTGGACCGCATTAAAAAGACCATAGAAAGAATCAAGCAACAGGATGCAAAAAGAACACCGGTTCCAATAGAACGCTTTGCTTCACCCGCAGCCGGAAAAACAAGTTCCGCCAAACTTATAGTTAGGCAGAATGATAAAATGATCTTTATAAATACCCGGGACATTATCTTTATCACTGTAGAAGAGAAGAAATCCATTATCATTACCAAGAATGATAGATTCAGCATCACAGAAAGCCTGAACAGCATTGAGGCAAGGTTAACCGGCAAAACCTTTTTCCGTTCCCACCGGGCCTTTATTATAAACTTGAATCTGATCAAGGAGATTTACCCCCGGGGCAGAAGCGGCTATGAGATTAGTTTTACCGGCATAGGGGAAACGGCATTAATGGTTGCAAAGAGAGCCAGGGTACTGGAAAAAATGCTGGCAATGCCAGGCGGTTAGAAAAGGGTCGCAAAGGCGCCCTTCTTTTTTTCGCAGTGCCGTTTTATACAATAAAAATTTCAGATAGCCAAAAGCAGGTTTCAGGCGAAGATATCCACTTCTTGGGCAAGAGTGGTTGACGTGTATTTTTATGGCAGGTAGAATAAGTTCACAATTTAGAAGGCGCAGTGATGTTTAAATTCTAAGTGAAAGAGCAATTAATTAAAATAATAATGATAGGGGGTGAATAAATATGTTAAATTATTAAACAATATTTTTAGTTTGTTTTCAACTGTCGTAGGATTAATTTAAGAAATTTAATCCGTTAATATCTTTTCTGGAAAGTAAAAAAGGAGGTTTTTAGTGTGCGAAGAAAACACTTAAAGGGATTTTCGATTCTGCTTATAGTCTCTATGTTAAGTGTAATATTTTCTACAAGCGCATTTGCCAGTATTGAAAGCAAAAAAGACATCTTGGAAGGCGGTGCAATAAAATCCCAGAAAACGATAACTGCAGATGATCCACTTATTGCTCAGTTTAAAGCGGATATAACTATTCCTGATGGCAATGAATTAAATTTGGATACAGCCCAATTGTTTGAATATGAAGGTGCGTCATTTCAAAATCTTGTTTTTACTACCATTGATTCAAAAAAACAATATGGAGCTATATACGATCCCGAAAAGAGAGCATTTAAAGACTACTTTTATGAAGTTTGCCTAACTTATGATCCGGAAGATATTGAGAAAACCCTAAACGGTACATTTGGTTTTTATGATAAAAGTGGCAACATTATTGTTTTAGCTACTTATGAAGATGGCAAAAAATCTAGTATTACAAAAAACAAGGGCGATGTGAGCATCCAAACCGATTGGGATTGTTTTGCTGATTGCATGGAAGGTTATTTTGACCAATTACCAGAATGGTTAAAATGGATATGCAGAGCAAGTTGTCCGGCCTGCATAGGTGGAAACCTAACTTTATGTTCCGTATGCGCTGGTTGCCTAATTGGTTATGGATATTATTATTGTAGCGATCAATGCCCCTAAAAATTAGATAACTTTAAACCTTACCATAGAAGTGTCTTCATAAAAAGGCACTTCTATAGTAAAGTTTATATATTGCGAGGGATTTAATAATGATTATTGATTTTAAGATTTTTTTAAGAGACGTAATTATTTTATTATTTTATGCAATAGTTATTTTTTATTTTTCGCCGCGAGTAGTTCTAACAGCCACTGGCGTAATATTAATTTTTAGATCAACATACTATTTTTTAACAAATTATGTTAACGAAAGAAGCTTTAAAAAAATATGCAATTCACTGCCTAATGATTTAAAAGATACCAACGATAAGATTAATATCATAAAAAAACATTTTCTTAATATAAAAGTGTCCAAAGGAATATTTGCAGGAATTATTGCTATAGCATTAGGACTATTCAACATCCCCCTTTTTAAACATGAGTTAGAGCAGTTTTTGCTAGGTAGTTATTTCTCCTTGCCAGCGCTTATAATATCAGTAGCCTTAATTAATAATTTTAATATAAAAAATGATTTAAGTATAATAAAAAGAAAATTGAATGGTAGTAATGTTGCATGGTTGGAAACAATTATAATATTATTATGCACAATAGTTATAATATCTTTAATTAGATTCTATTGATATTAACGTTAAATTTGACCAGTGCGAAGTGGGATAATTAAGGAAGTGACTGTATTGCTTAAAAATATTATCTGTATTTTAATAGGGATATTGTTTTTTTCGGCATTATATGCGGAAGCGGCGGATAAGGCAATAGGTTTGGTAATTAATAGTGAACAGATTCATGTTGAGCCCCAGCCTTTTATTCGCGAAGGGCGAGTGTTTGTGCCAGTCGGCATTATCGCCGAGAAATTGGGCGCGCAAGTAATCTGGAATAGAGAACATTATTCCGTGTGCATCAGCCAAGATCAGGGCAACCGCTATTTAAAAGGACAAAACATTTCCTCCGGTGCAGTTGTAGGAATCACTAATAATTTAATAAAAGCTGCCGAACTAAAAGATATTCTTGATGACGACAAAGACGATGACCTAACCGACTATCGCGAGGGTCACAGTGGTGGCGACATATTGGCCAATGATCCCCTGGTGGTGGACTTGAGGAAGAAAGAAGATTACGACACACTCCATATACCCGGAGCCGTATGGGTAGCTGATGCAGAAAATATGGCCGAACCACAAAACATAAATAATCTAAAAAGCTTGCTGAAAAAACATGTAGCTGACGGTGGAAAAAACGAGATAGTAGCTTACTGCTCTACTGGGAATACATCTGGGATTGTTTCCGGTGTTTTAGGGTCACAGGGTTTGGCGGTTAAGAATCTGATGTACGGGTTTGATATAGCTTGGAGAGGTACAAAGATGGTTGATTATCCCGTCTACGCTCCAATGGAAGATAATACTGGGCAAAAACATTTATGTGGCGGGTGAGGAATGTAATTCCTCCGTCGGAGGATGTAATATTAACATAGAAAGAAGGTGATACTCTTTTGAAAGTTCATAGCTCCCAATGGAATATTTATATATGTAAATGCGGCTATTTGGGGGTTGAGGTAAATTTATTTCTCCAGTGGAGAAATAATGGTATTAAAAAAATTGCAAGTTATTGTTAGTAAGAACATTGTATTTGTCACAAAAAGGAGGATTTTTATGTTAAAAGTAAATAAAAAACTAATCTCTTTATTTGTTATATTATGTATGTCTATGTTCTTTATAACTCCAGGATTTGCTGCTTCATCTATGGATCCATACACTTCCGCTAGCATGACTTTACGAATTATTATTTTCCTGAAATCAAAATGCAGTATTTTCAAGGTTTAGATGCCCAAAACCGTAGTACTAACCCAAATACCGACCGAGTTCCAAACCATCAAAGAGCAGTTTTTGCTCTTTGTCCATAGAAGAGAGCATAACTACACACGGCGCTTTTTTCGGGCGACCGGAAGGAGCAAACTCAATGGTACACTCCTGGATTTTTGACAACTTGTCACAAGCACGTTGAAAAGAAACGGGAAGCTTTTTTCTTCTCAACTGCTGCCGCAATAAAGAAGCGAATAGTAAGGCAGCAAAACAATAAAAGGCATGCACTCTGATTTTTTGGTCAGTCCAGTGTAGAAGAGGATCCCAGCTTACCCACGAAGGGTCTTTCATTTGACGGAAATTGTGCTCAATCATGTATTGATCCCGGTACACGCGAATATAATCCTCGTCAGCCCAGTCATCACGGTCTGAAAAGAGGATGGTTTTACCCAACACCGTTTTTTGCAGATTTTCCAGGGCCTCTTTATTTTCACTAAATTGGAGGTCAATCCATATAAGTTCCTTTTCCGGTTTTTGTTTCTTTTTTCCTGATTTCTGTTTTTCCCCTTCTTCTTCTTGTTGTTGTTCCCGCGTTACTTCTTGCTTTTCAATCTTGACTTCATTTATTTGGAAGGTGATCAACAGATTCATGTACTGCCGGTGGAGAATCTTCTTGACATGCCTTTCTACCGACTCTGCCTGGGGCCGTTTCCCTTTCGTTTTTTGGTCCTTCCAACCTGCAAGGCTTTTTTGAAGGAGCGCTAATTCACCAAGAGTCTTATTTAAGTTGTGATAAATTCCTTGCATTTGCCCCTCAAATAGGGCTGGGTTGTAGACCAGAATCACAGTGCGTTCCGTACCGTATACTTTATCCCGGCACCGGTAGTATTTAACGTCCTCCAATTGCGAGTCTAAGCAACTTTTATATTCTTTGAGCGGTATATTCAAGAGGTCTTTATTCACGTGCTTATGAGACAACGAAGTTACAATATGCAAGGGTGTTTGGTCGAACTTTTCCAGATTGTCCTTTGAGATGTTGCCCTTGTCGCAAACCACTGTTATGTCTTCACACTGCGTAAACATTTCGTTGAATCGATCAACCATGTCCCGGATAAACCGGTCGAACTCTACAGAATCAGGGTCATTGCCCTGGTAGACATCAAAAAATAGAGGAACACCCCCGTCCCGGCTGACCATCAAGGCCAGCCCGATCTGACGCAGGTCCGTACGCTTTTGCTTGTTATGTCCCCGTTGGGGCAGAGTGCAGGAGTTTTTGGTGTCGATATAAGTAAAAAAATTCGTGGCATCAAAGAGCAATACCCGCAAATCCACGCTGTAGGTTTCAACCACCTTTTTGGCCAACTGAATCTGAAGTTCAACTATGTCTTCCGCTGTAATCAAGTCCATGTTGTCCCAGAAGCGCTGGCTGGTGAAAAATTGTGATTCGATATTCAGCAAGCGAGGCAAGATAGTTTCCTCGTACCATTCACCGATCTGGTTCTTGCTGGTCGGTGAGACACAACGGTTTAGGGCAGCTATCAACATGTATTGGCCGACAGTAGCCCCTTGAATACGTTTAGGCACAATACCATCGACCATTTCGATAAATTGAAGTCGTATAGCAATATCATAAATAGCAGCTACCAAGCCAAAGTTACGGTTAGTAATTGCCTGAGGCTGGGGAGGTTCAGTAAGCTTGCGGACAATATCCTCGTATGTACCCAGGTACTTTTTCGAGACAACCCGAGGTTTCCCGTCAATACGTTTAGTATCGATGGCATAATAGTAGAAGTTTCCCTTAATGTTCTGCTTACTAATCCCACCCATAAAACCCCTCCTTTAGACAATATATTTTAGTATAACGCAATAGCGTGGAGGGGCAAAAAGCGATTTTGGATCATTTTGGATCAAATTTGATCAAATATCTAAGTTATGAACTATTATATAGCTATATCTCTTTATATCTACGAATTCCAAATAATCAGGTGCTTATGAACTACGTTTTCCCTGGTTAAAAGCCAGTAATATCAAGGCTTTGAGGTTTTTAAATTGTTAATATTTAGGGAAAATATTTTTATTTCGTAAAGTCACGCTAGTAACGATAATATAGGGTGCGCTTCATGTTCAGCTATGGCTCAAATAGCGCAAAGCACTTCTGAATTAGATAAAAATCTCTTGGATATAGATTTAGAAAAGTTAAAACTTACCGATCCCACGGTTGATGAAATGATTGAGATTAAAGACAAGTTGTTAACGAAACTGACAGAGGATATTTTTAATGATCAACAATTTAATGTTTTATATCAAGAACTTGAAGCTCAAGGTTTCACACTTATTAAAGAGGAAATAACTGCATTAAATATAATAGCAACGTACAAAAATAAATTAACTCAGAAGAACGAAACATTCAATACTATAACAGCCACTTTACCTTTAATAAATGATAAACAAGAAGAAGCGATTATAAGTTACGTATCTAATAAATTTGGCGTGGGTTGTGCTGCAATAATAATTAACCCAGATAAAGAAAAAACTACTCTGTTAATACCTAAAGCTATCTCAGATGAAAACATAACAGCAGATATGTGTGATTATTTTACTGAATGCAATATATGTTTTGAGGTAGCAAAGAAACTACTTAATCTTGCTCAAATTATTAGTTGCCAGATTGCTTGCGTTGGGCCATGCCTGTTCTTAAGTGAGTGTCCAGTTGCATTGGCTGTATGTGGTGTTATATGTAAGGCAACATGCCAATATCTGACGAGGTATCCAGATACTGAAGCGGATGCGAGAGAACTTTGCATGAACCACGGTTATTGCCCTGACATAGAATAAAATTTCAAATACTTTATCAAAAAAAGTAGAAACGTAATCAACCATTTGGTGCCGCCAAATGGTTGATATTTTTTAAATTTGATCCAATGCTTCGTTTTGTGCATACAACCCGGTCAGCATATTAGACAAAAAGACATGTCAGAGTAAATAGGTATACCATCTTTTAAATGATATTTATTATTATTTAAGGTATTTTATTATTAATAATAGCCCCACAGCAGATATCAATAAGCCAATTGTAAAAGGAGTAAAACCTATCCACTCGTTAAGGATAATTACAATTTTACTAAGGTTATTTTCCTTAATATTTATTTTTAAAAGATATCCAAAGTATCCAACTATTATGATTATGCCAGCTATGAATAGTATAATACCTAAAACTGCTATCGCACTCAATAAATAACCTCCCCCTAACATTATTGAAATAATATTTTTTGCTCATAGCCTGAACAGGCTATTTTGTTTTTCCGAACAGTTTGGCATAAAGGTACATATTTCTAAAATTCCTCCGCATGGTGGGCGAGGATAGGCGGTAAGCGTCCAGCACCTCGTCGAAGAACCTGTTTCCTCCCGGTTGCCGGTTTCCTTGTAGTACTTGCCGGCCTCGAAGAAAGTTTTCACCGCGCCGTACCGCAATAAATATTCCACCAGTTCACAGGATGTTAGCGGTCAATAGAAATACAGCATTTTCGGCCAACAAAAATACAGCACTTGACCACCTTTAAAACTGGAAATTATTTTACTGTTATTGGAATATCCGTTCCCGGTGCTTAAGCCGGTAACTATCGCCCGTCATGTTGAAAATCTCACACTTGTGCATCAGTCGGTCCAGCATGGCCGAGGTAATGACCGGGTCGCCAAGAAACTCGCCCCACTCCTCGAAGCCTTTGTTGGAAGTTAAGGCTATCGAGGTCTGCTGATACAGCCGGTTAATCAGCCCAAACAACAGGTTCGCCTCCTGGCGGGAGATGGGCTGGAAGCCCACCTCGTCCAGGATGACCAGGTTTGATTTATAAAGCGCCCGTAAATGCTTACGGCTGCGTGCCGAAATGGTTTCTGTTTTTAACAGCTGTATTAACTGATCCATCTGGGTGAAATATACCCGGTAGCCGGCATCGACCGCCGCTATCCCCAGGGCCGTCACCAGGTGAGTTTTGCCCACCCCAGGCGGTCCAAGGAACATAACATTGTAGGCGCCTTCCAGCCAGGCCATTTCAGTTAACTGCTGCATCTGCCGCTTGGACACACTGGTCTGGAACCCGAAATCAAAGTCGTCCAATGTTTTATGAAAAGGCAGGTTGGCGGCTTTCAGCCTGCGCAACCGGCCGGCATCCTGACGGCTTTGCTGCTCAATGGAGAGCAGTGCCTGCAGGGATTGTAGAGGCGTCCAGTCCTCTTGCCGGGCTTTTTCAAGCACACGTTCCAGTTCCCTGGCGGCATGTTTCATGGACAGACTGGCCAATTGTTCTTGCACACTGGAAAGAAGGTTCATGGTGTTTCACCTCCCTTCGCCACATCCGCGTATTCTGACAGCGGGCGTTTTTGCGTCCTAACAGACGGGAGGAGATGCACCTTGGGGTTTTGTTCAAGTTCTTTGATTTCCTGCTGCCGGGCACCCTCGAAGAAGCAGCAGGCGTCCTTTAATTCCGTGGCACTGAAAAGGCTGTTGGTGATGCAGTAGGTCAGCGCTTTCTGCCAGGCCAAATCTGAAAACTTTTTAGTTAGCTGGTCTATCAACTGAAACTGGTCACGTACATAACGGCCTTTTAGTTGCCGGATATGCCGGAGAAAAACACCGGCCTCATCCGAGCACTGCATCTGTTCAAATAGCTTTTGCTGTAAGGCATCCAGGGTGTCACTGTAATCTCTGCCGTGATTGCTGTTACGCACCAGCCGGCCCTTTTCCTTGGATATCGGGTGCTCTGCCAATAACACCGGTTCTATGATATCGAATATCTTCAGGATATCGTTTTCTTCTTTGAGCCGCACCTGCCTGCCGGGCCTAAAAGTACCCAACGGCAAGGTGTAGCGGCAACCCTTGTAAAATATGGTATTGTCCTTGTGAACCTGTCTTGTTACAATGGGAGTGAGCATTTTTCTTGTACATGGTACCGGCTTCAAGAAGAGCTTCTCCTGTTGGAAGACTTGGGCCGGTATCTTTTTTGTTGTACCATGCACTTTGGCGTTACCGGTTCTGGCTAGCCAGGCCAGGAAATCGTTGTTCCAGATGTCCAGCTCCATGAACTTACGGTAGCGGGCGAAGTGATTCTTAAAGTACTTCACCACCGCCTCGACCCGGCCTTTGCTTTCAGGATCATGAGCCCTGCAGAGCCGTACGCTAAAGCCCATACGCTGGCGGAACTGCTCAAACTCCTTAGTGTAGATGATATCACCGTAGTTTTCATCCACGGCAATCAGCCTGTCCTGGTCAAAGACCAGTTCGGCGGGCATGCCGCCCAGGTATTCAAAACATTCTTCCAGTGCCGCCACCAATTGTGCCGAGGTAAGCGGACCGGTGTACCATTCGCCCCATTTGAAGCGAGAATGGGAAAGTACAGTGGCTACGCAGTGAAGTTTTCGGTAACTGCGAGTACGGGCGTCCTTGACGTAGACCACCCCGAGATCCACCTGCATTTGCATTCCCATCGGCGGGTCTTCCACTGCCATGTACTGGCGAACCTTGGTAGCGCTCTTGGGTAAGTCATACTGTTTGCGCAGGCGCTCCACAAACCGTCGTGTTGTTCGTTCTGATACGGCCACTTGGTAATGTTCTTTAAGCCAATCCAATACTTGCGCAGCGGTCATGCCGGGGTTTTGGCGAAGCCAATCCAGGATGACTCCCTCGTAAAGGGCCAGGTTCCGTCGCCGTTGGCGGTTCGCGATGGTCGACTCGAAAGTGTCCGGGTCCATGTCCCAGTATTTTGACACTGTCCGAAAGTCCACCTGTAGTCGATTCGCCACCTGCCGCTTACTGAAACCGAGGTTCTTGAGTGATTGCAGTTCTGTGTACATAGGCCACCTCTTCATAGGCACCCCTCCTTGAAATGAGATCTGCTTTCATGGTAGCACATCCCATTTCTGCCAGCCAGGGTGCTGGATTAGTGGCCGAAACTGCTGTATTTTTAGTGGCCGTTTTTGCTGTATTTTATTTTACCGCTAACACAGGAATACTCGTGCCTAAGAAGGTAAAGGTAAGGGTAACCGTGGGCTATTTGGGGGTTCAACCGGATGGCTTCGTTTAGCTGCTTCAGGCTTTTCTCCCGTCGGTTTAGATGAAAAATTGAATATAGCGTAATTAGGACAAGCTCCTCCTGCGTGATATTGAGCTTATTGCGGCGTCTACGATTTGCGCGATCAACTCATAGCGCGGCTTCAGTCTTTCGTATTCAGCCTTAAACTTTTCATCCTTTATAAGTTTTTTCTCAATATCTTCAAATTTCACTCCGACTTTACTCATCTCGTTGCCTTCTGACTATTCTATGTTTATTACTTTAATTAGGTTATCATATATGTTAACCTTTGTTTATCGGTATTTTGAAAGGACATGTGGAGCAGTTTGAGCGGCTTTTTCGGCTATTTTGTTTTCCCGAACAGTTTGGCATAAAGATACATATTCCTGAAATTCCTCCGCATAGTCGGCGAGGACAAACGGTAAGCGTCAAGCACCTCGTCGAAGAACCTGTCGGCGTTCTGCCGGTTGCCGGTTTGTTTGAAATACTTGCCGGCCTCGAAAAAAGCTTTCACCGCGCCGTACCGCAATAAATTTTCCACCAGCTCACTGGAATACTCGTGCCTAAGAAGGTAAAGGTAAGGGTAGCCGTGGGCTATTTTGGGGTTCAGCCGGATTGCTTCGTTTAGCTGCTCCAGGCTTTCCTCCCTCCGGCCCAGGTGAAAATAGGCCGCGCCCAGGTAATACCGGGCCAGCGCCGAATCGTCCATTTTTACCAGCGCCTTTTCCAGGTACTCAACCGCCTCCTGGTACCGCCCGCTTAAAAAACAGGCTTCGCCAAGTTCCAGTTGCGCATTGGCGTTATGTGGGTTAACCTGTATTTGACGCCGCAGTTCAGCCATATTTCTCCTGCGCCGCAAAGGAGCCGTAAAATCAGGCAGGATGCCGATAAAGCTGCGGTCCACGATTACATATATTATTATAATCACCAGCAGCGCCAGCAAGGGGTTGCGCAGCAGCAAGGAGAAAATCAAAAACAATCCGAAAGTTTTCAATGGTTACGCTCACCGTCCCCGATACTAAGTCTTCACAACCGGATATAATAGCATTCAATAGACTGATGCCGGTTTCCTTCCTAAATTAAACAAGAGAATGGAGGAGCAAAATATGAATCTGCCCGCTCGAAATGAAATCCCCGCAGAGTATAAATGGCGTCTTGAAGATATCTATCCCTCGGATGAACTGTGGGAACAGGATTTCCGCCAGGTCGAAAAAATGATTGACGCGGTTGGAGCCTATAACGGCAAGCTTGGTGAATCGGCCCATACCATGCTGGAGGCTTTCCGGACTCAGGAACAGGTTGAACAAATTAACGAAAAGGTATACACTTACGCCCGAATGAGGCGGGATGAGGACAATGCCAACCCCGTCTACCAGGCCTTGAGCGACCGGTCGGAAAGCTTGAACACCAGGCTGCAGGCTGCCAACGCCTATTTCGTGCCCGAAATCCTAAGCCTGCCGGCGGAAACCCTGGAACGGTTCCGGCGGGAGGAGGCGGGGCTGGAGCTATATAAGTTCGCCCTGGAGGAAATCTTCCGGCAAAAACCCCACCGGCTGAGTGCCGCCGAAGAGCAAATCATTGCCCGGGCGGAGGAAGTAACCCAGGCCTCGGCCAACATCTTCAGGATGCTCAACAACGCGGACCTGACCTTCCCGTCCATTAAAAACGAGCAGGGCGAAGAGGTACAAGTCACCCACGGGCGGTTTATTCAGTTCCTGGAAAGCGGCGACCGCCGGGTGCGCCGGGATGCCTTTCAGTCTCTGTACAGCTCGTACCGCAGTTTAACCAACACCCTGGCCGCTACCCTCGGCTCCAGTGTCAAAAAAGATGTTTTTTACGCCCGGGTGCGCAAGTACCCGTCCGCCCTGGAGGCATCGCTTTTTGCCGACAATGTTCCGGCGCAGGTCTACGACAGCCTGGTTCAAACGGTGCGCCGCAACCTGGACCAAATGCACCGCTACCTGGAGCTGCGCAAAAAATTGCTGGCGTTGGATGAACTGCATTTTTATGATTTGTATACCCCGGTGGTTAAAGATGTGCAGTGGAACATTCCCTACGCCGAGGCGGTGGAATTAATCAAGCAAGGCCTGGCTCCGCTGGGCACTGACTACGTGGAAACCATGACCCGGGGGCTGGACGGCGGCTGGGTGGATGTGTACGAGAACAAGGGCAAAACCAGCGGCGCGTATTCCTGGGGCCCCTACGGAGTTCACCCTTATATATTGTTGAACTACCAGGATAATTTAAGCAATGTTTTTACCCTGGCTCATGAAATGGGGCACGCCATGCACTCGTTCTACGCCTTCGGCGCCCAGCCCTATACCTACGCCCATTATAAAATCTTCACTGCCGAGGTGGCCTCCACGGTGAACGAGCAGTTGCTGATGGACCACCTGCTGAAAACCGTCACCGAGCGGGACAAGAGACTGTATTTGCTGAACCATTATTTGGAGCAGTTCCGCGGCACCGTTTTCCGGCAGACCATGTTCGCCGAGTTTGAAAGGATCACCCATCAAAAGGCGGAAGCCGGGGAAGCTCTGACGCCCCGCCTGCTCTGTGACACATACCGGCAGCTTAACGCCGATTATTACGGGCCGGGGATCGTTATCGACGAGGAAATTGAAATGGAATGGGCCAGGATACCGCATTTTTACTCGGCCTTTTATGTTTACAAATACGCCACCGGTTTTTCGGCGGCGGCGGCACTGACCAAACAGATTATTGAACAGGGTGAGCCCGCGGTGCATCGCTACTTGAGCTTCCTCAAGAGCGGGGGATCGGACTACCCGCTGAACCTGTTAAAGGCGGCCGGCGTGGATATGACCACACCCCAGCCGGTGCAAGACGGGCTGGACAAATTTGCGGGGCTGCTGGACGAAATAGAAGAACTGCTGAGGTAACCTTATGGCAACGGCACCGGATTTAAACCAGGCTCTGACCAAACATTTTCATTTTGCGCACTTCCGGCCGGGGCAAAAAGAAGTGATTGAAGCGTCCCTGGCCGGGGACGATGTGCTGGCGGTGATGCCCACCGGCAGCGGCAAATCCCTTTGCTACCAGCTTCCGGCTCTGCTGCTGCCCGGCCTGACCCTGGTTATTTCCCCCCTGGTGGCGCTGATGAAGGACCAGGTGGATAACCTGCATGAAAAGGATTTCTCCCAGGCCACCCTGCTGAACAGCCAGCTCAAGCCCGAGGAGTACCGGCGGCGGATGCGCGGCATGCGCGATGGCGAGTACAAAATTGTTTATATCGCGCCGGAGCGGCTGCGCAATAAATACTTCAACGAGTTAATCAAGGAACTGGCGGTGGACTTGCTGGTGGTGGACGAGGCCCACTGCGTTTCCCAGTGGGGTCACGACTTCAGGCCGGACTACCTCTGGATTGAGACCTTCTATCAACAGCTGGAACAGCGTCCGCGCATTATGGCCCTTACTGCCACGGCCACGCCTTCGGTGCAGCGGGACATCCTGGACCAGCTTGGGATTCCCGGCGCCAGAAAGATTGCGGCCAGCAGCGACCGGCCCAATCTTTACATCGCCGCCCGGCGGGTGGACGGGGAAAGGGAAAAGCAATCGGTGCTGCGGGATTTCCTGGCCCGGCAAAAAGGCAGCGGGATTATCTACGCCGCCACCAGGAAAGAGAGCGAGGCGGTGGCCGCCTGGGTAGAGGAGCTTTTGGGGATTACCGCGGGCTGCTACTACGCCGGCTTGACACCGGTCCGGCGCGCCAGGGTCCAGGACGCCTTTATTAATGAGGAAATCAGCGTGGTGGCGGCCACCAACGCCTTCGGCATGGGCATCGACAAGGCCAATATCCGCTTTGTGGTCCACTACAGCCTGCCGGCCTCCCTGGAAGCCTACTACCAGGAAATCGGCCGGGCGGGCCGGGACGGGCTGCCCGCGGAGTGCTTGCTGCTGTATTCCCTAAAGGATAAAAGGCTGCAGGAATGGATTATCGACAACGACGCCGTGACCCGGGAGGACCTGGCTGTTTTTTGGCGCGCCTGCGCCAGGAACGCCGGCGACGGCGGTTCGGCGGTGCCCCTGGCCGAGCTGGAGCGGGACGGGCTGGCGGATACCAAGCTGCGGCAGGTAATCAGCATCCTGGAACGGCTGCAGGCTTTGAGGCTGACCGACCGGGATGAGGAACGCCTTTACCTGGAGCCGGGGCTCCGTCCGGCGCCGGGGGCGGTGGACGAGGCCCTGGGGGAAGTGGAAAACCGGATTGGCCACCGCAAGGAAAAGCTCAATACCGTGGTTAACTGGGCCAATACCACCCAGTGCAGACGGACCATGCTGCTGAACTATTTCGGCGAGGAGCCGGCGGGTGAAACCCGGTCCTGCTGCGACAACTGCCGGGCCGGCGAGTCGGGCGAAGTCGAATACTCCAAAGACCCGCTGGCGGTGCTGGCTTGCGTGGCCGAGCTGCGGCGGGGAGTGGGACGCAAAAAACTGGCGGACATCCTCCGGGGCGCCGCCACCGCCAATATGTCGGCCTTCGGGTATGACAGCTTGATTTACTACCGCAGCCTGGCCGGCCGGAGCGGCAAAACTATATTGGCTATGATCGACCGCCTCCTGGCGGACGGCTTTTTGGCTTTGAGCGGTACGGAATACCCGGTAGTGGTTTTAACCGCCCGGGGCCGGAAAGCGTTAAAAAAAGGTGCTCCTCTGCCGGTGACGGCCGGGAAATATCCCGCCCGGTGACAGTAATTACTGCCCGTCCCACGGGATATGATAAAGGTATGAATACATATGTGCTTGATTTTCAGGAGATCGACCAAACAAAGCTGATGGACGTGGGGGGCAAAGGCTTAAACCTGGGGGAACTGTCCGGGATCGAGGGCATCCAAGTGCCCGAGGGCTTTTGCGTCACCACCGGGGCTTACATAAAGACTGTCGGGCATAACGATGAGTTTAACGCCCTGCTGGAACAATTGGCGCCGCTAAAGGCCGACAACCGGGAACAGATCGCCGCCGTCAGCGGCAAGATCCGCGCGGTTATTGAGGGGATCGAGATTCCCGGCGACATTAAGGAGGAAGTGGCCGGCCGGCTTGCCGGGCTCGGCCTGGAGTACGCCTATGCCGTGCGTTCCAGCGCCACCGCCGAGGATTTGCCCCTGGCTTCTTTTGCGGGCCAGCAGGAAACGTATTTGAACATTAAAGGAAAGGACGCCGTGCTGCGGCATATCAGCAAGTGCTGGGCGTCGCTGTTCACCGACCGGGCGGTGGTTTACCGCATCCAGAATGGCTTCGACCACCGTAGTGTCTACCTGTCCGTGGTGGTTCAGCGGATGGTGTTTCCGGTCGCCGCGGGGATTATGTTCACGGCCGATCCCGTCACCGCCAACCGGAAGGTGCTGTCCATCGACGCCGGGTTCGGGCTCGGCGAGGCGCTGGTCTCCGGCCTGGTGAACGCCGACATCTACAAGGTGCGGGACGGCAGGATCGTCGATAAGAAGATAGCCGACAAAAAGCTGGCCATTTACGCTCTGGAGGAAGGCGGCACCGGGGAGCGGGAACTGGAACCCCGCCGGCGGAGCATGCAGGTGCTGACAGACGAGCAGATTTTGCAGCTCGAACGTATGGGCAGAAAGATCGAAACGCATTTCAGCAGCCCCCAGGACATCGAGTGGTGTATAAGTTGGGGACATTCCTCCGACCCCAAAGGCCAACCCCAAAGGGAGGTGTGTCCCCATTCCATATACATCGTCCAGAGCCGGCCCATCACCACCCTGTTCCCCGTGCCGGAAAACGACGGGCGGACCCGGGTTTATATGTCCTTCGGCCACCAGCAGATGATGACCGACGCCATCAGGCCGCTGGGGATGTCCTTTTTTGAGCTTCTGTCTGCTGATTATCCGTTGCGCACAGCCGGGGGAAGGCTGTTCCTGGAACTGACGCACGACCTGGCCTCGCCCATTGGCCGGATGATCGGAATCAGTACCATTGGCAAGAGCGACCCGCTGATGAAGAACGCCATCCAGACCCTGATGAAGCGGAAGGGGTTTTTGAAATCACTGCCCCGGGGCAGGAGGGCCATCAGCATGGGCAGGGAGGGTATGTCCTGGTCGCTTCCCCTGCAGGCATACCTGGTTTACCGCAGGAACGACCCGTCGCTGGTCCGGGAACTTATTGACTACTACGAGGCGTCGCTGCAGGAGCTGCGGCAGAGGATTGCCGGTTTGTCCGGAGATGAACTGTTCGCCTTTATTTTGGAGGACTATGATCGTTTCAGAAAAATGATGTATGACGCCCGTGGTTTTGGAGCGATTATGGTGGGGTTGCTTGCGTCGGCCTGGATTAACAGCAGGATGGAAAAATGGCTGGGCGAAAGGAGCGCGGCCGACGTCCTGACCCAGTCCGTGCCCAATAATATCACCTCGGAAATGGGGCTGGCGCTGCTGGATGTATCCGACGTGGTCCGGCAATACCCGGCGGTGATGGAATATTTTCAGCATCCCAATGACGAGACCTTTTTCGAGGACCTGGCCGGGCTGGAGGGCGGCGACGCCGTCAGTCGCGCGCTGCGGGAATACCTTGAGAAATACGGCATGCGTTGCAACGGCGAGATCGATATCACCAGGACCCGCTGGAGCGAACAGCCCACCGCCCTGGTGCCGGTGATCCTCAGCAACATCAAGAATTTCGCTTCCGGCGCCCACAACGTCAAGTTCGAACAGGGGCGGCTGGAGGCGGAGGAGAAGGAGCGGGAGCTCTTAAGCCGCCTGGAACAATTGCCCGGCGGCCGGGGAAAGGCCCGCAAGACCAAGCGGATGATCAGCCTGTTGCGCAATTTTGTCGGTTACCGTGAATACCCCAAGTACACCCTGATCCAGCGTTACTGGGTTTATAAGCAAGCCCTGTTTAAGGAGGCTGTCAAACTGGTGCAGAACGGGGTCATCCGGGAAAAGGAGGATATTTACTACCTGTCCTTCGAGGAGCTCCGGGAAGCCGTGCGCACAAACCGGCTGGATTACAGCATTATCACCGGGCGCAAAGAGGAATACCAGGTCTATGAAAAACTTTCGCCGCCCCGGTTGCTGACCTCTGAGGGCGAGGGCATCTCCGGCGTTTTTAACACCGGCCGTATCCCCGATGGCGCTCTGGCGGGCATACCGGTTTCAGCCGGTGTAGTCGAGGGACGCGCCCGGGTGATATTGAGTATGGCGGACGCCGACATAGAGGAAGGCGATATTCTGGTCACCTCTTTCACCGACCCCAGTTGGACCCCGCTGTTTGTATCCGTCAAAGGCCTGGTGACGGAGGTGGGCGGGCTGATGACCCACGGCGCCGTCATCGCGCGGGAATACGGCCTGCCGGCGGTGGTAAGCGTGGAAAACGCCACCCGGCTGATTAAAGACGGGCAGCGGATCCGGGTGAACGGAACGGAAGGGTATGTGGAAATTGTTGAGACAGAAAGGTTACATTGAACCGGGGAGGGGTTTTAAATGATTGATCCGCGGATTACCGTACTGGCCAGAAATTTGGTCCGCTATTCGTGCGCGCTGCAGGGCGGGGAAAAGGTTTTAATAGAAAACACGGGTATTGAACCACCGCTGGTGAAGGAACTGCTGAAGGAAGTTTATCTTGCCGGCGGTTTGCCCTTTGTAACGTTAAAAGACAGCTCCGTGGAAAGGGCCTGGCTGCTGGGAGCCGGGGAAGAACAGGTAAAGATGCGCGCCCGGTATGAGGCGGCCAGGATGAATGAAATGGACGCCTATATCGGCATCCGGTCCGGGGACAACAGCGCCGAGCTGTCGGACGTGCCCGGGGACAAAATGGACCTGCACAACAAGTTTTTCTGGAAAGAAGTGCACGAAAAAATCCGGGTGGCCAGGACGAAATGGGTGGTTTTGAGGTACCCGTCGCCCTCCATGGCCCAGCAGGCCGGCGCCAGCACCGAAGCCTTCGAAGACTATTATTTCAACGTGTGCAACCTGGACTACGCCAAAATGTCCGCAGCCATGGACCCGCTGGTGGAACTGATGAAACACACCAACAGGGTTAAAATTATTGGTCCCGGTACTGATTTAACTTTTTCCATCCAGGGCCTCCCGGCCATCAAATGCGCGGGTAGAAGAAACATCCCGGACGGAGAGGTTTACTCCGCGCCGGTTAAAGATTCGGTTAACGGATATATAACCTACAACACCCCGTCCCGGTACCAGGGGTTCGTTTACGAGCATATCCGGCTGGAATTCCGCGCCGGCAAAATCGTTCAGGCGACGGCCAACGACAATGAGCGGATCAACAAGGTACTGGACACCGACGAGGGGGCCAGGTACATCGGCGAATTTGCCCTGGGTGTTAACCCCTACATAACCGCCCCCATGACGGACACCCTGTTTGACGAAAAAATCTCCGGCTCCTTCCACTTCACCCCGGGCAGCGCCTATGACAGATGCTTCAACGGCAACAAATCAGCTATCCACTGGGACCTGGTCTGCATCCAGACCCCGGAATACGGCGGCGGGGAGATTTATTTTGACGATGTGCTGGTAAGGAAGGACGGCAGGTTTGTTGTTAAGGAACTCGAGGGGCTGAATCCGGAGAATTTGAAGTGAGATGGGTAGAGAATAACTATTTGTTTTGAGTTTTAAAGCGATCCAGCCACTCTGATATAGAGTGGCTTATTTTAGCTTGTAATGCAGGATTTGTTAAATTATTTGTCGAACAAGAAAAACATTATTTTCAATAAGCTTATAACCGTGGACTAATACTTTGAAGGTTATCAACTTTGGAAGAATTGCAGCTTTAGAGGGAGTTATTCAATGGAAATACAATCATTGAAACTCGTTTATTTTTCACCCACAGGAACAACGAAAACAATTATTGAAGGAATTGCTCGCGGAATTAACCATAACCGTGTGGAAGAGATATATATCACGAAACCTGAGGCAAGAAAAAAACAACTGCAAGCATTAGAAAATGAATTGCTTGTTGTCGGTGTGCCGGTATATGGCGGTAGGGTTCCGGCAGTAGCAATTGATTGGCTGTATACGATCAAAGCTAATCGTACGCCTGCCGTATGCATTGTCGTTTATGGTAATCGCGAATTTGATGATGCATTGCTTGAACTTAAAGACACCCTGGTAAAACGTGATTGTGTGCCGGTTGCCTGTGCCGCTTTTATTGGGGAACACTCCTTTTCCAATGTTGAAACGCCGATTGCCGCAGCTCGTCCTGATATGAATGATATAAAACACGCGGAGTTATTTGGGGAAAAAGTTAAACAAAAACTATTGTCTATTGAATCAGTTAATCATGTTTCAGAAATAACTGTGCCTGGCAACTACCCCTATAAGGAATTTAAGGCATGGGTTCTTGATTTTATAGCAGTCAATGAGCAGTGTTCGCGATGTGGAGTTTGTGCACAGGGGTGTCCTGTTGGTGCTATTGATTTAGAAAATAGTGCTTTGGTTGATCAGGAAAAATGCATCTTATGTTGCGCTTGCATAAAAAGTTGTCCTGAAAATGCCCGAACGGTGAAAACCGGTACTATTAAGGATCTTGCGTTGCGTCTAAGTCAAATGTGTCAAAAGCGAAAGGAGCCCAGATTTTTCTTTTAGGTAGGCAGGAGCGAAGATATCTTCTTCGGTTCCAGGTTCTTTGCCGGGTAAGAATTTGGTTAAATTAAGTGAAACTATGCAGGGTGTTATATGTAGAAGCTAATGTCTATAATGCGAAGATAAAATGTTAATCCTAGTGGCTTTTAAATGATTTAGAAAAGTTAAGCGATGAAGTAATGCGTATTACTATCTTTATATCTCCATAGTAAATATTTGAATTATCTTTAAGAGAAAAATGACACTGAAAGGAAAGCAGATATACCAAAACTTTTCATTTGTCAGAAAGGAATGGGCGAACTTTTATGACGTTGGATGCTACTGAAAAAACAAAAGGAATGTCACGTTGCATTTTTTGTAAATCAACATCAGGGTTATTTACGACACGTGAACACGTTATACCTGAATCTCTCGGCGGCGGCGATTGGGCTGTGTTACCGGAAGGGCTATTCTGTAACTCTTGTCAGAACAGATTCGGTTCTGAAATCGAACAGCAGGCTCTGGGTGATTATCCCTTTTCCTTCTTTCGCGTGTTTATCGGTATACCTACAAAGAAGGGCAAGGCCCCATGGTTCAAAAGTTGGGAGGAGAAGATCTATGCATCTCTTTTGCCAGGGACTATAGGTTATGACCCAGCTCCATATTTTGATAAAGCAGTTTTAGAAGGAAGAAAGACGCAGCTTCGGTTGCTTGCTCATCCTCTCAAACCGGACATGATCTGTCGCTTCCTTTTAAAAATGGGAATCGAAGTAGTTGCGTGGGATAATATTAATGATGTGTTTTGCCCTAAATTTGACGAAGCCCGACACTTTGCTCTTACAGGCGAAAAGACTGGGAAGTGATGGTACCTCCAACGAGAAAGAGTAGATATAGCATCGCGTTTTATCACGCATGGGTTCACGAAAAACGAATTGAACGAGAACGTACAGATGAAAGTGGTTAGGTTGGATGGCGAACAGGAGATATTTCATCTTACACTTCTCTATTTAGATATGTTCGTTCCCCTTACCAGCATGATAATACCCGAAATTGAGGGGCTAGAGGAGCCAGAGTACCGACTGTTTTGGGTTTAAATAGAGTGGCATCCAATAAATAAGTAAATCAATTACATTACCCTCGTGATGGGTTGCGAGTTTCTTGTCGAGGTTTTTGAGAATTATGCTTCCAATTATCCAAGCTCTTGTTATTCCAACGGTGACTAAGGTTATTAGTTAAACATCATAGCCAACGGATTTGAATTAACCGCAGATTGTAACTGGTGTTCATCGATATTAGTATATATTTCGGTTGTGGCCATGCTCTCATGTCCCCATAATTTGCTGGAGTGATCGTAAATCGACGCGGCCATACTTGTACATAATTGTAGCTGACGTATGACGGAGTTTATGAGTAGATATGGTCTTAGGGTCAAGTCTGGAAGCAATAATATATTTCTTAACGACATTTTGAATAGCCCTGATTGTCATACGCTTATTGTTTCCTTGAAATAAATAGTGCATCAGTGGATACATCGAGTGAATTCCGGATTTTAAACCATTCATTAATCAATTTTTTGGCAGCAGGAGTTAAAAAGATTTTACGTTCCTTGTTCCCTTTTTAAATCATACTAATAATATCATTATCTACTTGGTTGATATTTAAGCTCGCTAATTTAGATAAACGTAAAGCATAGAAAATGAGATTACTAGTTATGCAAGGAGCATTCCTGTAATCAATAAAAGCGGCCTTTGAAAAAAGAGACGCCCATCAATACAATGGTAATGTGCTGATCCGGAAAGAAAGGCACAAAACCAAATTGAGGAGGCGCCTCTACATGAAGCGT
>Ga0209164_1000536_pt1 | contig 85068 bp, 78 predicted proteins | sample MTBNYHSulfiMetaG_FD_187458 | JGI IMG/M metagenome (GOLD analysis project Ga0209164, IMG submission 187458) | Enrichment culture microbial communities from rom New York Harbor, USA that are MTBE-degrading - MTBE-NYH (New York Harbor Sulfidogenic)... | ecosystem: Environmental > Aquatic > Marine >... | reverse complement strand
GACCCGGAGGAGTGGGCATCTTAAGGAGCGCAAAGCCTGTGGTTGTCTTTCCACAGCCGGATTCTCCAACAAGGCCTAGAGTCTCTCCCTTTTTCAGAGAGAAAGAAATATCGTCTACAGCCTTAACCACACCTTTGCTCGTGTAGTAGTAAAGCTTGAGGTTATCTACAGTCAATATGTTATCCATAGTCACTACCTCGTCTTCAATTTCGGGTTAAGTATCTTATCCATTGCAAACCCGACAAATGCGAATGTCATTCCCATGAAGGCTATCGCCATCCCCGGCGGTACTACCCACCACCACATACCGCTCAGCATCGCTCCTCCGCTGTTAGCGGCTTGTAATATCTGCCCCCAGGTAACAATTGTCGCGTCCCCCAGGCCCAAAAGACTTATCGTGGCTTCAACGACAATAGCTCCCGGGACATTGAGCGCCATGGAGGCGAAGGCGTAAGGGATAAGCAGAGGCACCATATGCTTGAAGATTATTCTCGTATTAGAGGCCCCGAGAGCTCTCGATGCCTCTATGTAGGTCTCTTCCTTTATCTGGAGTCCCATGCTCCTCACTGTCTTCACCGGTCCTACCCAGTAGAAGATACACATTATTCCAATCATCACCCATATATTCGGCTTGAAGACGGCGCTCATTACGATGAGAACGGGAAGCATTGGAACACTTATGAATATCTCGAATATCCTCTGCATTAGGGAGTCTTTCCATCCGCCAACGTAAGCACTAATGACACCGTAGACGACACCAATTGAAACTGAAACAAGTGCCGTAAGGAGTCCAATCAACATTGCCCACTTCACGCCGGCAATTACCCCGCTCCAGATGTCTCTCTTGGAGTTATCCGTTCCAAGAATTCCATGCACCCTTCCTGCAACAGTCACAAAGGCGTCCTTAATCTCTTCATCTGCTTTTTGAAGCAGGAGAGTTACCTTCAGTTTGTATGTTCCGGTGAGTGGAGAAGGACTTCTAAATATCCCTTGCTTTGCTTCGGAGAAGAGCACATCGGTGGTCTTGATAGTTTGAAGCTGGACCCCTTCTGAAGGAGAGTATTTTTTGCCAAAATTCATTGCTGCGGTCTGGGCAGATCTGTCTATAGAGACTCTGGCGTCCTGAGTTGGAGACATTTCAAGCTGCTTTCTATATAGATCAATTGAAAGACCGTCGGGCCTTTGAATCGAGATAACCACAGTGGGCTTACCAACTCCAGAAGCGTGGAAAACAACATCTGAAGGAGCAACAGATGCGGAGTAGTCATACTCAAAGATATATTCCTGTATTCTCATTGTGCCTGCGAGGATCTCTGAAAAAGAGTACTCATCTATTGAATCAGAAACAGCGCGTTTCTTTGAGGTAAAGAGATTTATCCACGAGGGGGGCGCACTCGAAGGGAGGTCTTGCCAGTAAGTTATATCTCTCCACTTTTCATTGGCTTCTGGATAAGGCACAATGACCGGTTCGAAAATCAGAATACAGATGAATATTGCAAGAAATATTAGACCGAACACTCCGGATTTTACCTTTCTGAATTCTCTCCAGAATTCGCTTGCCGATCTTCTGAAATCACTTACAGTCATTATCTGCCCCCTACCTTGATTCTTGGATCAAGCAAACCATAGATGAGATCAAGGATTACAAGTCCGCAAATATACAACCCCGTAGTTATTGCAAGGTTTCCCATGAGGACTGGAACATCATTCTGCTGTAAAGCAATCCAGTATAGATTTCCCATTCCTGGCCAGGAAAAGATCCCTTCGTACACTATGTTGCCTCCCACAGAGGCCAGCAAAGCTAGAAGTGACATTGTGACGATTGGCGGAGCCGAGGTTCTCATCGTGTGGCCGTATAATACCTTTCTTTCGGGAATACCCCTGGCTCTTGCTGCCATTATGTAGTCGTCCTGAAGAACTCCAAGGACTATGTTTCTTGTAAGAAAGGCGCGCCCCCAGAATCCAATAACAACAAGTGTAAGTACCGGCAGAGCAAGATGATAAAGAAGGTCGAAGAAATATGATATGCCTTCTGGAGGGGGTGTGGAATGCAGCCCGCCAGAAGGAAAGATCTTCACTCCGTAGGCAAAGAACATGATCATGATCATCCCCAACCACCAGGAGGGCATGCCAAAAACCACCATGGTTCCAACTGAAGTGCTTTTGTCCAAGACTCCGCCGGCTTTTTGAGCTTTTTTCAGTCCCAGAAGAAGACCTAGAAAAATGTCTACGAGCATCGCTACGGAAAAGAGTAGAAGAGTCTTGGGAATTGCTTCGGAAACGACATCCCACACACTTCTGCTGCCTTTTGAAGACCTTATTATCGTGGAATTTCCGAGATTCAGAGTTAACGTGTCCCATGTTCGCCACATTATTCTCTCTGCAACAGGTTTGTTCAGGCGATAGAGAGAGTACAGATCGCTTCTTCGATTTATGACGTAGTTCTCAAGCTGACTTTCATTGAGGCTTGTCATTCGCATCGTCTCGCCCCTGATTTGCTCCTCGATCTGCGCTCTCAACGTCTGTTCCATGACAGTATTGAATAGAGCCGAGAAAATGAAGATCAGAATTGCATACATCAATAGCCCATAGAGAACTCTTTTGATTGCATATTTCCAGTACATAACTCACCTCGATAAACGGATGAATTCTTCTTTTGATTCATTTATGAAATGTGGTCCAATTCAATTTGCTCTTGAGCCCCTGCAGGACAATCAATTGAATCTCCATAGCTTTGACAACTTTCTTCACTACGCTACTGACACCTAGCTTTTTTCACGCGGCATTGACAGTCTTAGGAAAGGCTTTAAAACGACATAATTGGGGAAAAACGCATCTGCAACATTTGCCATTCTTAATCGACAAACTGTATTGCAAGATCACAAGGAAACATTTGGAAGCTCTGATTACTCAGAACAATTATATACTTAAGGACTGATTTTTAATTAGCTCGCGCGATATAATCTAGGAAACCAAACTCGCGGAGGTAATGAATTTGTCCTATTTCAATGCAGAAACAATAAGGCGTTTTACATGGTTCAATGAGCCACAACAATGGGAATTGGAAGACGGGAATCTGATCGTCAGGCCAGACGCTCCAACAGATTTCTGGCAGAGAACACATTATGGGTTTCGGAATGACAATGGGCATTTTCTGTTTCTCTCTCTCACAGGCGATTTTTCTCTGGTTGTCGGAACCAAATTCTCTCCAGTGAACCAGTATGATCAAGCTGGAGTCATGGTAAGAGTTTCTCCTTCTTGTTGGCTTAAGAGTTCGGTTGAATTCGAGGGGTCTGATCCTGCGCGACTAGGAGCAGTGGTAACTAATTCAGGTTACTCGGACTGGTCAACTCAAAATGTTCCGGCCGAGACGAAAAGCCTCAGAGTACGAGTTGACAGGAAAGGTCCTGATTATTCCGTTTATGCTTGGCAGAACGGATGGGTTCAATTGAGACTCGCCAGGCTACTGGAAGACGACGGGGAGCTACCAGTTATGGTGGGGCCTTACTGCTGCAGCCCAAAAGGTAGCGGTTACAGAGTGGTTTTTGAAGAGATCTCCTTGCAGTCTGAATGATTTTTCGCCACAAGTGAACACCATCAGTGGTTCTTTCTTAAAAAAATTTCTTGAGTTGCTTATGAGCTTTTGTTTTTATGCTGATTGGTATTGTTCTATTGAAGTGGTACTTTTGAACGATCCAAGGTTTCATTTGTTTGTATCTTGATCTTGAAGGTTCCTACCGTCTGATCACTCGATGCATCCTCACTGTAGTAGAACTCTAGTAAAGACTCTCCGAATTCGGTGGGTCTCAAGTGGAATACTGAATACGAGACTTCCGAGTACTCAGCTTCTTGAGGGTCCTGAATAAGCTGAAATTTCGAATCCAGAGAAGAGATTTTCCATCCACTATCTGCGGCAAGCGCCTTCTTAAGCTTTATTATCAATGTCTGATGGGTTCCAATTTCAATTGCTCTACCATTATCTGAATCCTGAATGATGGCAACTTCCCTAAATGGCTCGGTAACGATCAATGTGGCTTCGAATGTTTTTTCCGGGGGTACGTCGTCCCATGGGCTTCCGTAAGCAAATTCAAGAGTAGCCTCTCCGTAGTTCATTCCTTCAAAGTAGTAGACCTGCTCAATCTTTTTTGCCAGACCAGAAGAGTCTTCAAAGATTCTACTTTCACTTTCCTTCGGCTGCCGAACAATCCCAGGAGTTGTCAATGCTATACGCCAGCTGAGGCTGGAACTGACTGTAGATTCGAGAACTACTTCGATCGGTTCATTAAGACCAACAATGAAAGTCTTTCCCGAGTCTGACGTATCAATGATAAGCGGTTCAACGAAATACTCCTCAACCTTAACGAGCATAGAACAGCTTCTCAATGGAACATTGTCCCATGAAGAACCAAAGGAAAAGATAAGAGGAGAAGCCCCTGAACCAACGACTCTGAAGCCGAAAACATCATAGCCGCTACCGGATTCTTTCGGTTCTTCATAAAATGGATCAGAAATTGGTCTCAATACGTCTTCTTCGAAGCTTTCCACCCTCCAGAAGTAGCCGGCGCCTGGACTTGAAGGAAGCATAACAGTAAAGTCATCCCCAACTTGCATGACCAGGGTTCTTTCCGAGTCTTGTAGCCTGAAAATTCTTTCGCCAGGTGTCTCCGAAAGGACTTCACAGTGGGCCTCGTTTCTTAAATCGCTTTCTGCGGCCTCCTCTACCCTTCTGTGAAAATCCTCGACAATCGATTTGAAGGCAGTGGGCTCTTCAATCATCGGAAAGTTTCCACTGTTCATAAAGGTAACAAATTCACTTTCGAGGGCCCCTACTTGATAGGTCGCTGTGTGAACAACACCTGGAAAACTCTCCAGTCCGGCACAGACCAGAACAGGTACATTTATATCGGGGAGTCCGCAAGATAAGTCAAAGCCACGCAGTACTCCGTTTATGAAGGTTGAATCATCACCCCAGAAGAGATTATATGTATCCATGTTAATCGAATTCTTAGCGATCGAGGACTCTCTTTCAGGCTCGGAAGAACTGCCAAACAAGAGCTCAAACTTGTCAAGATCTTTCACCGACTCCTGGGCTACAGCTTCGACCAAGGCCGAATCGATTGCCGGATAGTTAAGCCTAGGGTTAACAATTACAAGACTAAGCAGTCCGGGAGGATTTGTGAGAGCTAATCCTACGGCAACTGCACCTCCAAAGCCATGGCCAATCAAATGAAACGAATCGACATTCAGTGTGTAAATCAGTGCGGCAAGTTCCGAAATATAATATTGGAAGGTAATATCTAATGAGGATAAGTTCTGGGACATTCCGCTCCCCAACTGATCGTACCTCAGAAACTTTCCATGATTGAAAGCACCTTTCATATAAGAGCTGTCGAGACCAGGTCCATCGCCAACAATTACGATAAACTCACCTTCTGCCTCCTCCAGTTCATAATAGATTCTGTTCCCGTTGAACAATATCTGTCCTTCGTATGGTAGGCAGACTGTTGACGTAAACAACAGCACTACAGCTAAGGCAATTCCTAAGCGGAACACGCCAATAGAATTGTTGTCACTATTCTTTCCCATCTTTTCGATCTCCTTATGAAACAGTCAAGAACTCTCATATAACCTCTCAATATCACTGATTATGAACGAAAATGACAACTAGACTCCTGCAAGGAGTTTCTAATGGACATGAAGCCATACACACATCGGTGAATTTCCTCTGTTGTTCCAAGTGTAGTAGGGAATGAGAGAAAATCTAACATTCTTGCCCTTGCTCTTGACTGAACCAAGAGGATTGTATAGTTTCTTATCCCAGTCATCAAGATCATAAGCTATTCCCTTACCACTTATAACAACTGGATTCCCATCCAGAGAGTCACTCTCGGATAGCTCGAAGTTTCTTTTCGAAGGAACAGACAACGTTCGTACATCAAAATAGGGATTGTCTATGCCTTCTGCACAATATATTAACGGACCTCTTTGGATGGCCACCTTATCAGTATTCTCTCTCAAAAGCGGATTTGCCGTCATCATTCGGATTCGCATAGGAAGTGTCAGTGAAACTTCGGTCTTACCCTTCCAGTTTCCTTCAAGTCTGACGAATCCCTTTTCCGGTCTTATCTTTTGCTTCACACCATCAATTTGAAGTGCGAAATCCCCATCTGTCCACTCTGGAATTCTCAGGAGAATGGAGAGATTGGTATCAAGATCTGTAGAAATCAAGAGATTTATTTCTTCAGAATGAGGGTAGGCTGTCTTTTGAACGATTGACACCTCTCCGTCTCGGAAAGGAATGGACGCTTTACTTGCTTCATAGAAATTGACTCTTATCTCATCGAGTGTTGTGCCGTAAAGATAACCACCGAATGAGGTGAGAAGCCTGGCAATGTTTGGGGGACAACAGGCACACTCAAACCATTCCTCTCTGTTGTGGTTGCCGATGTCTTCAAGTGGGTTGACATAGAAGTAGCGTCTTCCGTCAAGAGAGATTCCCGACAAGACACTATTATATAAAGACCTTTCAAGTACATCGAGGTACTTCGCATCACCAGCTATCATATACATTCGCCAGTTCCAGAAAACATTTGCAATCGCGGCACATGTTTCAGAATAGGCTCTCCTGCTTGGCAGCTCATATGCTTCTCCGAAAGCCTCTCCTTCATATCTTGATCCAGCTCCGCCTGTAATGTACATTTTTCTTGATGTCATATCTATCCACAGCCTCTCGAGAACGGCGAGAAGAGTCTCGTCGCCTGTTTCGAGAAATACGTCAGCCGCTCCAGTCAGCAAATAAAGCATCCTAACCGCGTGCCCCACGAGTTCCTTAAGATCTCTGAAAGATACGTGGTCGATATGATATTCATCACCACCGACGTAACCCTTTCCTCGATTGTCAATGAGCCTTTGGACAAATCCCAGATAATTGCGACTTCCAGTCTCACGGTGCAGTTCGATCATTGCCATTTCCAGCTCCGGATGTCCGGTAGCCACTTCACAGTCATCATCGGCAAAAGCTTTCAGGATGTTGTCGGCCACTTTTACGCATACGTTGAAGAGAGATTCATTGCCGGTAACTCTTTTGCAGGCTATTCCTGCCTGAATAAGATGACCTGCGCAGTAGAGCTCATGCATGCTCTTCAAGTCTTTCCATCTCTCCGATGCTTTTTCGCCTGTGAAGTAAGTGTTTACGTAACCTCCTTCACTTTTTTTCTGAACACTCTCTATAAGGGTTATCAGAGTTTCTATTCTCGTCCTAATCTCGGAATCCTCGTTATACGAAAGTGAATATGAGGCTGCTTCTATCCACTTATAAATATCGGAATCATTGAAAAACCAGCCTGTGAAATCTCCTTCAACGCTTCCAACAGCCTTTCTGAAGTTATCAATTCTGCCGCTAGATTCAAGATAATCATATTGAAGAGGGAGACTGGTCGATTTAACTAGATCTTGATATCTTCTTAAAAAACCCGCCAGCTCGACTCTTTCAATTGCTATAGGTCTCACCTGTGCTCTTGGTGACCGTGAGGTGTCATTAACGAAAGTCACTTTGTTCACCTCCAAAGAGATCCTCTCTCCTCAAGAGTAGCAGAAATCGCGGAAACTTTTGTATCCTGAAATAGGGAGGTATTGACCATGTTTGAGAAGATAGATTACTGGATTTCTGCTGCGAGTTATTCAGACAGAAACGGAACCTGGCTAATAGAAGCAGCGCTCATTCATCCGAACATTGGGGAGACCCACGAATATGGTGAAGAATGGACGCGTGAAGAGATAATGAAGAAGTGTGATGTGTTTGTATTTTGCTCGATCACAAAAGACGAAAGAGGCAGCTGGAGGAGGGGAGATCAGCTGAGAAAGGTTGAGACTGAGAAAGGGGCTTTTATCAGGGTTGATGGTTTGAGGAAGACAGGGGATTATCTTGGCGATATTCCGTTCTTTGAAGGAGAAAGATAAACTGAATATAGTTGCTTGCAAGAAGCAGCAAATCAATAATTGCATTAAGAAGTGATCTTCGAAATCTGTAGACATGGCGAAATTTCTGGTATTCGATCTGGGACCTGTTTGTAATAAGCTTCTTTTAAGGATATTCGCTGTGATATCATTAAGGTTACTATTAGTTCGATTAGTTCGATTTCTTATTTAGCGGGTCAAAAAAACGATGGTTTGGGGGTTTCAGATGAAGGCTAAGGTTCTCTTGTCTCTTTGTGTTGCTTTCTTTATGGTAAGTGCTTTCGGAGTTGGATCTATAAGATATCTGGTTAGACCCGGAGATAGGCTTTTCAATATCATTAGGGATTACAATTTGAGGATCAGCACCGTGCTGGACTTGAACTGCATAGACGATCCTCGAAATCTTGAACCGGGTGAATTCATTTATCTCCCTACAGGAAACGGCTTCTTCTACGAGGTTCAGTACGGTGATTCCATCGATTATATTGCCAAACTCTTCTTTGCGCTTGCAGAACACCTAATTGCTGCGAACAACCTGAGTTGCAATTCAGTTATTTATCCCGGTCAGAGACTTTTTGTTCCGCTTGAATCAATAAGTGTTTGCAGTAACGCGAATCCCGGAACACAGTTTACCTGGCCAGTGTACGGGAAGATTTCTTCGGAGTTTGGTTGGCGGAAGGACCCGTTCACAGGAGTCTCTACCTTTCATTCAGGTATGGACATAGCAGTACAGAGAGATGCTCCCGTGTTTGCTGCAAAGGAAGGGACGATAATTGAGGCTCAGGAGAACGGCGGGTATGGGCTGAATATAGTAATTCAACACTATGACGGTACTAAAACGAGGTATGCTCACCTGAATCATATAAGTGTCTATGTTGGGCAAAGAGTTTCAAGGGGAGAGTTGATCGGTAGAGTGGGAGAGACGGGGAGGTCGACAGGACCTCATCTTCACTTTGAGATTATTGATTCGAGAGATCAATGTAGAGATCCAAGAAGCTATCTTACGGGGTCCAATTACATGTACGTTAGAAGAGAGACGGATAGCCTTGGCGTTGGGGGTAGATAGTATATACAGTACTAAGTTCATTGAGTCAAGCTCTTATGATCCTTGGTTAAATCTGGCCGTCGAAGAGTATCTCCTGAATTCATTTGCCAGTGAGAGCATCGTTCTCTACCTATGGCAAAATGAAAACACGGTCGTTATAGGCAGAAATCAAAATGCGTGGCAAGAGTGCAGACTCGACAACCTTGAAAGGGATAATGGAAAGTTGGCAAGAAGACTTTCGGGGGGCGGGGCTGTCTTTCACGATCTTGGAAACTTGAACTTCACCTTTCTATTGCCTAAGAGAAAGTACAACCTTCACAGGCAACTCTCGGTAATTGTTGACGCCGTAAAGGAGATCGGAGTCGATGCCCATTTTAGCGGTCGAAATGACATACTCGCCGAGGGGAAAAAATTCTCCGGAAACGCCTTTTATCATGGACAGTACGCATCCTATCATCACGGCACAATTCTGATCGACGTAGACACAGGAAAACTATCTGAGTATCTGAACGTTTCCAAAGAAAAGATAGAATCAAAAGGAGTGAAGTCTGTCGTATCAAGGATTGTGAATCTCAAGGAGTTGAAACCGGACTTGACCATTGAGAAAATGAAAAAGGCGATGTACATGGGCTTCATCGAAGAATACGGTCACATAGACAACGTTCTTGACTTCGAAAGACTGGCGCTTTCAACAGATGTGTCTAGACTTTATGAAAAGTATTCCTCAAAAGAATGGCTTCTTGGAAGGAGCCCGGAATTCAACTTCAGAATCGGTCATAGGTTTTCCTGGGGGGGAATAGAGATACTATTTACATCCAGAAAGGGGTCAATCGCTGATGTGGCGATCTACTCCGATTCGATGGATGTTGATTTCATTGAGCATTTGAGACAAGGTCTCATGGGAGTTGATTTTTCTAAACCAAGCATTTTAGAAGCTCTTCACAATCTTCCAAAGTGCGTTGAGAGAGACGATATTATTGATTGGCTACATAGAACAGATCTTAATTGAGAATTCAGTCTGAAATTAGACATAGACGCTGATCTGCCAGATAGTTCAAAGTAGATGATTTACCTTCATGGAGCTTCTGGAATCTCCGATCCTCTCTTGATAACTTTTATGAAATAAGCCATTCCCCTGCAAAACCGGCAGATTTATGCTCAACGTCAGGAAATCCCAACTTTTCTCCTCGATTTTCTGAATCTAACTGTGATTCAGTAAGGTGAAAAGAGAAACCTGTAAGCTTGCAGGCAGTAGTATCGATTTGCCAAATTGAAAAGTCAGATCTGTGAAAGCTTTGGGAAGATGTTCTATAATGTAACTGAAGACTCAGGTCTTATCAGATTTTTTCATGTAATGCTAGATAGATCAAAAATAATTCGAGGATTACAGGAGGTTCAAAATGGCACGAGTAATGAAGACAATGGACGGTAACACTGCTGCCGCCCATGTTGCTTATGCTTTCACGGAAGTTGCGGCTATTTACCCTATTACCCCTTCCTCATCGATGGCTGAGCTTGCGGATGCGTGGGCAGCGAATGGAATGAAGAATATCTTTGGACAACCAGTTGACGTAATAGAAATGCAGTCAGAAGCAGGCGCCGCCGGCGCAGTCCACGGATCACTTGTTGCAGGCGCTCTTACAACAACTTTCACAGCATCGCAAGGATTATTATTGATGATTCCGAACATGTATAAGATTGCCGGAGAACTCTTGCCCGGTGTATTCCACGTTAGTGCTAGAGCAGTTGCCGGCCACGCTCTTTCGATTTTTGGAGACCACTCTGACGTTATGGCTACAAGACAGACTGGATTTGCTCTTCTAGCTTCGGGAGGTGTTCAGGAAGTAATGGATCTAGGTTCTGTGGCTCACCTCTCGGCGATTAAGTCAAGAGTTCCTTTCCTTCATTTCTTTGATGGGTTTAGAACATCGAGTGAAGTTCAGAAGATTGAGGTTATGGATTATGAAGACCTTAAGGGGCTTATCGATTATGAAGCGCTAAAGGAGTTCAAAGACAGGGCTTTAAATCCCGATCATCCAAAGACCATGGGAACGGCGCAGAATCCCGATATCTACTTCCAGGCGAAGGAAGCTTCAAACAGGTTCTATGATGCAGTTCCTGACATCGTTGCCGAATATATGAAGGAGATCTCTAAGCTAACCGGCAGAGAGTACAAACCTTTTGTTTACTACGGTGATTCCGATGCGGAGCACGTGATTATTGCTATGGGTTCTGTAACCGATACGATAGAGGAGACCATTGATTACTTGATGAAGAAGGGCGAGAAGGTAGGAGTCATCAAGGTTCATCTCTACAGACCGTTCGCAGCAAAGTACTTACTTGACGTCCTTCCGAAGTCGGTGAAGAGAATAGCCGTTCTTGATAGAACAAAAGAGCCCGGTTCTCTTGGAGAACCTCTCTACGAAGATGTCAAGACTCTCTTCTATGGAGATAAGAATGCTCCTGAGATCTTCGGTGGCAGATATGGACTAGGTTCTAAGGACACAACTCCTTCTCAGATAAAGGCCGTATTTGACAATTTGAAGCTTTCGTCACCGAAAGATCACTTCACAATTGGTATTGTTGACGATGTGACAAACACTTCTCTAGAGATCAAGGAAAAGATAAATGCTGCTCCAGAGGAGACAATACGCTGCAAGTTCTGGGGACTGGGTTCAGACGGCACCGTTGGAGCTAATAAAGACGCAATTAAGATAATTGGCGATCATACCGATATGTATGCACAAGGATACTTCGCATATGATTCGAAGAAGTCTGGAGGCGTAACGATTTCGCATCTGAGGTTCGGAAAGAAACCGATAAAGTCTACATACCTCATTGATGAAGCTGACTATGTTGCTTGTCACAAGCAGTCCTATGTGTATCAGTATGAATTGCTTGAAGGACTTAAGAAAGGCGGAACGTTCGTTCTCAATACTAGTTGGGATTCTGAAGAACTCGACAAGAATCTCCCTGGAGGCATGAAAAGATACCTTGCTGAAAACGAGATAGAGTTTTACACGATCGATGCTACGAAGATCGCTATGGAGATAGGACTTGGTACAAGAATAAATACGATAATGCAGTCTGCCTTTTTCAAACTCGCAAATGTTGTTCCAATAGAAGATGCCATAAAGTATTTGAAGGACGCAATAGTTAAGTCCTACGGTACCAAAGGTGAGAAGGTTGTACAGATGAACTACAAGGCAGTAGATAGCGGTATTGAGGCACTGAAGAAGATAGAGATTCCAGAATCGTGGAGGAATGCGAAAAATGAAGAGAGAGAGGAAGAATCTGGAAGGCCCGAATTCGTAAAGAACATCGCAGATGTTATGAACAGGCAGCAGGGAGACAAACTACCAGTTTCTGCCTTTGTTGGGAGAGAAAACGGAGAATTCCCGAATGGTACATCGGCATATGAAAAGCGCGGAATAGCGGTTATGATTCCAGAGTGGCAGATAGACAATTGCATTCAGTGTAACCAGTGTTCTTATGTCTGTCCTCATGCAGCAATTAGGCCTTTCCTGATCAACGATGAAGAAGAAAGCAAGGCTCCCGATTCCTTCGAGACTAAGAAGGCAATGGGTGGAAAGACTTTCGATGGACTGAAGTACAGAATTCAGGTTTCGCCACTGGACTGCACGGGATGTGGAAACTGCGCGGACATCTGTCCGGCCCCTAACAAGGCACTGGTAATGAAGCCACTCGAGACACAGATCGATAGAGAGGGTCCAAACTGGGAATTTGCCACTACCGTTTCGGAGAAGAAAGACGTCATGAATGTTGAGACCCTTAAGGGCAGTCAGTTCTCAAAACCTCTTCTCGAATTCTCTGGAGCTTGCGCGGGTTGTGGAGAGACACCGTATGCGAAGTTAGTGACACAATTATTCGGAGATCGAATGCTCATCGCCAACGCAACAGGCTGTTCGTCAATCTGGGGAGCTTCGGCCCCAGCAACTCCTTACTGCAAGAACAGCGAAGGTAAGGGACCGGCCTGGGCCAACTCTCTCTTCGAAGATAACGCTGAGTATGGATTCGGAATGGCAATGGCAATTAATCATGGCAGGAATAAGCTTGCCGAGATAATGGAGGAGCTTCTGAAGCAAGACATTCCAGAAGACATGAAGGCGCCATTTGAAGCCTGGCTAGAAGGGAAAGACGACTCGAAGGCTTCAAAAGCAGCATCGCTTGATATCCTGAAAGTCATCTCGAAGGGTTGTAATAATGAGAAGGCCAATGAACTTATGAAGGCGATTGAAGAGAGAAAGGATCTGCTAATTAAGAAGTCCATTTGGATCTTCGGAGGAGACGGATGGGGCTATGACATTGGATACGGCGGTCTCGATCACGTGCTCGCCTCGGGCAAAGATGTGAATGTTCTCGTATTCGACACTGAAGTCTACTCCAATACCGGTGGTCAGTCTTCTAAATCTACTCCGACAGCAGCTGTAGCTAAATTTGCCGCTTCAGGAAAGAAAACGAAGAAGAAGGATCTTGGAAGAATGGCAATGACTTATGGCTATGTCTATGTTGCGCAAGTTGCCATGGGAGCAGATAAGAATCAAGTTATGAAGGCTATTACAGAAGCCGAGAAGTATCCGGGTCCATCGCTGATTATTGCATATTCTCCCTGTATCAATCATGGTATCAAGATTGGAATGGGAAAGACTCAAGAGCAAGAAAAGAGAGCGGTTTCAGCAGGTTACTGGCATCTGTACAGATACAACCCGGTCTTGAAGGAACAGGGTAAGAATCCCTTCATTCTTGACTCGAAGGAACCAAAAGAGTCGTTTGTCGATTTCTTGATGGGTGAAGTGAGATACAGCGCCCTAAAATCAACGTTCCCCGATATTGCCGATGAATTGTTCGAGAAGGCTGAGAAAGACGCTAAAGAAAGGTATGAAACATACAGGAGACTTGCATCTGATTGATTCAATGTGAATTGTGCGGGTGGTTCACCGCCGCCCGCTTTTTGTCAGAATCGGATGGTTTTTCTGTTTTTGTGATTCTCCAAAGGAGGTTTTAGATGAACGCTATCGATTACGCCCTTAAGTTGGAAAAGGATGGAAAGGCTTATTACACAAAGCAGGCGGAATGTGCAAAGGACTTGCAGCTGAAGAAGCTGTTTGAGATGCTTGCGAACGATGAGCAAAGACACTATGAGATAATAAGTGGTTTTAAGGATAAGAACTACATGTATAAGGGCACTTATACTTTCAAGACAACCAGGAACATGTTCTCGGAAATGCTTAAAGACGAAAAGTGCTTCGAAGTTGAAGCAACTAATCTTGATGCATATGAACATGCAGTCGAGATGGAAAAAGAGAGCGTCAAGCTTTACCTTGATCAGGCTAAGCTTACCAGTGAACCATCTGAGAAGGAGACACTTCTTAAGCTGGCCGCGGAAGAAAACAAACATCAGATAATTCTTGAGAATCTTATGGATTTCATCAGAAAAGGTCTCGATTGGAGTGAATCCCCTGAATTCAGCCATCTTGAAGAATGGGATCAGTTCACCGATTTAGACAAATATTGATTAGCATCAGCTTGATTAAGTAAAGACCGGGACTAGGTCCCGGTCTTTGTAACTCAGGGGTAATCCATGTCGCCTTCGCTTGCCTTACATTCTAAAGGGGTTGTGCCTGTGGTTTCTCTGGTCTCTGATAATGAGACTTAACCCCGAAGAAAAAGGTTCAGTCAGATAGCATTTTTTCTGCGAGTTCTAGATCTTCAGGAGTGTTAACGCCCAGAAACTCCTCATCGTTCTGCGTCTTAAAGCCGCATACAGACTTATTGTCACTCAATGCTAAAGAGACAATATCGGCAATGTAAATTTCTCCGGTTTCACTGTTTGGTACAAGTTTCTCAATGTAGTGTTCCACAATTTCCTTCCTGATAATTATCGGGCCTATGTAGAATTCCCAGGGCGGAGGAAAGTCAGGGATCTTTCTCTCCTTGAAGGAGATGACATTGCCAGATTCGTCCCTCTCTACCAGAGCATATGGAAATCTTATGTCTGTTACTCCAGAGAGAAAAGTGATATCACATTTTCTCGTGTTGTGGAGGTCAGTCATAGCTTTCAAAGATTCTTCTCTGATGAGTATAAGGTCTGAATACATAACGAGAATATCTGAGTACTCAGGGATGAGATGAAGTGCACTTTTCAAAGCGTCGGCAGTCCCTTTTGGGGAATCTTGATTTGCTATTAGAACATTGCTATCAAGAGCTTCCCTAAAATCACTTTCAAAATCGGGATTGATAACAACGATCGAAGTATTGCTATCACAAATTCCTTTGATTTTATTGAGAACGAGCACTATCATTGATTTTCCTCTTACTTTGACAAGAGGTTTTGGTATCGAAGTTTTCAGCCTCTTCCCCTTACCAGCAGCAAGAACCACTGGAACCAGCACGATAATCCCTCCTCCAAAACAATAATATCATTTTCGTTCGGCAAGACTATCAATGATGTATATTTTGATACTGAACAGACAACCAGGTCAGTCGATGACTCACAGCAAGCACCAGATACGCAATATAAAGAACATCCAAATCGGTTTCTATCGTCAAAGTGATCAAGTGCAGCTCAGTGAGACCACTGAAAGTGCGGTCTGACAAACTAGTCATATTTCAACGCCTTCATACCGGAAAGAAGAGTTATAATCTTTACTTAAGGGAGGGTTTGCAGTTGGAGTATCTGGATCTATCCTTTAGATTATTCTGTGCCCTAGTTGCGGGAGCATTGATTGGAGTCACGAGAGAGAGAATCTATAAGCCTGCTGGACTTAGGACGCATTCGCTAATTTGCGTCGGGGCCGCCTTTATAACGGTTCTTTCCACGACCGTTTTTGTAACTGCCGAACACGGTGACCCTGGCCGTGTTGCTGCACAAATTGTTTCTGGAATAGGATTCCTGGGAGCGGGAACCATATTGAAGAAGGGGTTTTCCGTTAAGGGCTTGACAACGGCTGCAACACTATGGGTGACCGCTGCCGTAGGAATGGGATTCGGCAGTGGAGAGTACTTGCTTTCTGCAGTTGTTACGGTATTTGCATTGATGATTGTTCTCTTTCTCAAGAAAATAGAGCTTCTCATAGGGGGAAGAAATCTACCCAGGGTCCTAATTGTCGCCAACAACACTCAAGAGATGTCTAAGAAGGTTTCAGAATGGTTCATGGATAATGGATTGACAGTTGAGTCGCTAGAAATCGACGAGGACGAAGAGAGCTTAAGTCTCTTGGTTGAAGTGAGTAAAGGCGATGCAATAAAAGTCAAGACTCTTATTGTTGGGCTTTCAAGACTGAAGGGCATTAGAAGCGCTGAGCTTCGTTAGTTTTATTTTCGCGGGCAAATGTGGTCTATCCAGAGTTCCTGACCTCCTATCGAAAAAGATGTAATTGCACCCTGAAGATTCAGTATTCCCTTAGAGCCGCTCACGCCTGTCAAAGTCACATTCACTCCCCCGATTACTTTTCCATCGATATCAGAGAAGCCCTGTACATTTTCGAGAACCCCGTTTATTTCCACATTTATATTTCCTCCGTACTCTCCGTAATAGAGAATGAGACCAGAGGGGTTGACAGGGAACTTGAAAGAAATAGTGATGTTGTTTAGGTTGACATCCTTACCCGCATGCCCGGCCATACCTGCATTTGTGACGGTCATTACACCATTTGGAGTGGGAGTTCCGTTGAACCAAAAGAATGGCTTCATTACCATCTGCGTCGTTAGTTCAGAAAAGACATCACCATTGTGGTACTGTGTTCCGACAGCGAATCCTTCAAAGTCAACACATTTCAAAACCAGGTAACATCCAGAAAACATAAGGAGTGTCGTTAATACAAGTGCTAGAATGACAATACGTTTCATAGAATCGCCTCCCCGTAGAATTTAACAAAGATTTGAGTGAGAATCGAGAGAAAGAATGATAATGACCTGATAATTATATTCCAGTGCTTTCTGAGATCAAAGAAGGTTGATGCCTGTGTTCGTCTTGGCTGTTTTGAACAATTGCTTCATTCATAAGGATCCATTTCAGATTTGCGAGTAAAGTTGGAAAGCCAACAAAGAAAAACGATGTCATTTGCTTTCTCGAATCTGAAAGCATCCAGTTGCCGCCAATGTTAATATAAAACGACTAAGTGCATTCTATCTCAGAGATAGTTGAGATCAAGGGAAAGAAATCTGAAAATTAATGAAATAGGAGCTTAATGCCAAGGGATTTTTCTTTCTGCCTTGAGTGAAAATGGGATAGTGCAGAAAGATTGACTATAATACGAAGAAACAGCGAAATTATCTGGTCTCTATTCCATGGTGTAGAAATTGTCCTTCCTGCTTCAGTGCTCTGATGGTGAGGTGTTTTTTGTGATTCTGTGGAGTGCCATTGCCCGACCCGAGACGGAAAAGAACGATTGTGCAATCTTCTTCTCGCGTGAAGTTACATCAAGAGTCTTAGAGCAAGTGATGGGTCATGAACTTCATTGAGAAGGATCTAGTTGTTGTCGGTTCTGGAATATCAGGAATCCATGCAGCTTTGGCTGCATCCAGAAGAGGCCTGGAAGTGCTGCTGGTTGAAAGGAATGGCTCCGTTGGCGGCATTTCCACTATCGGCCTATGCAATCCCTTTATGAGATTCTGGCTCGGGGGCGAATTTCTTGTTTCGGGGATTTTTGGGGAAATCCTGGTTGACCTTCATGAACGTGGGGGGATCCTCAGAAACTCCTTCGATTCAGAGACTTTGAAGATTGTCTTTCTGGAGAAGCTGAGAAAGGCAGGGGTTTCACTAGCTCTTCATTCGCTGCCAACAAAAGTCGTCTCCTCCGAGCGAATAATTGAAGAAGTTAGTTTCATTTCCTCTTCGGGAGCTAAGTTCACTGCAAGAGCAAGGATGTTTCTTGATTCAACGGGGGACGCCTCGCTGGCTAAAATGGCAGGTGCAACTCTTTTCTCCGGTAATATGGAGGGTGCGCATCAGGCTTCAACCCTTATGTTTACAATGAGCAACATCAACTTTGAGAGAATTAGAGAAGATGTCGGTCGTAGAAGAAGCAACTTCTTCAAATGGGTGACACCCGATTCGAAGCCTCTTTCAGTTGCGGGCTACTTCGAAGAGATCGAAAAGGCTAGAAATAGCGGATTTAACAATCTTCACGATTACTTCTTCTTCATTGAACTCCCTGGAGAAGACAGAGTATCGGTAAACACAACCCATTCGTTCGATAAAGATCCCCTTAATCCTTTTGAACTGAGTCAATCTGTCTTCGAATGCTCTGAGCAGATAGATCAACTTTTCGCCTTCTCGAGGAAGTACGTTCGCGGATTCGAAGAGTCAAGAATTGAGAAAATCGCGAGCGACATTGGAGTTCGAGAGAGTAGAAGAGTGAAGGGACTTTACGTTTTTACCGGAGAAGACGTTAGGTCGCACAGGAAATTCTATGACGGTGTTGTCAAAGCAACATATGGAATAGATATCCATTCTCCTGAGACTCAAAAGATTACTCGAGAAGTTAGGAGCAGTGTTCCCGAATATTCAGACTACTACGAGATACCCTTGAGAGCCCTAATCAGCTGCGATTTCTTCAATCTATATACTGCTGGCAGATGTTTCTCAAGTGATTTTGAAGGTCAAAGTGCAGGAAGGATTATGCCCACGTCAGCCGGCATGGGACAGGCTATTGGCATGGCCTCCGCGATTTCTTTTGAAAGTGGCAGACCAATAACGGAAATCTCAAGAGATGAAATTGACAGAGGGCTTCACAGCATCACTGGTAACAACTCGATCTGTTCTCTATCGGACATTCTCAAAATAAACCACTCAAACTAAAAAAGCTTGTTTTGATTCGGGCAAGCTCGCATTCCCGATTTAAAGTTATGAACTAATAAGTATTTGGAAATGATCTAGAAGGTACTTGGTCAGTGTTGCGACGGGTACAAGAGTTGAAGTCAGTCTCTTCAGCTAAGAAAGAGGAGAGATTACTTTTCCAAAGGAGGGGATCATGCGTTACCAAAGAACAGAGTATCTCTTGATGTGAATGCAAAATCCACAGGCATTATGACGATCGATCAGGATTGATCCCTCCGCTGATTGTTCGTTTCATGTGGGTGCGTCATAGCTTATCTAATTTCGAGGTGTCGGTTGAAGAGAGCGTTGGTTCTTGGTGGTGGAGGAGCAAAAGGTGTGGCTCACGTTGGGGTTATTCGCGCGCTTGAAGAGAAAGGGTTCGTTCCTGACCTCATCGTAGGAGTTAGCATTGGCGCGCTAGTTGGAGCGGCATATTCAATACTGGCTGATTCAAACAGCCTCTGGGAAATTACGTTGAGGACCTGCAGAAGGGCGACCACATGGCTTTCATTAAGGAAATCAGTAGCAAGAACGCATTCGCCGGTCCTAAGTGCGATCGTGTGTGCATATTTGAACACTTTTAGAGCAGTTCTTCCCTCCAGGAGATATTTCAGACTTCTTAGGAAGCACTTGGGGGGGTACAGGTTCACCGATACAAAGATCCCCTTTATTTGTACATCTACAATCATGGATTCCGCTGAACTTTGCATACACAATGATGGAAGTATATATGAAGCGCTTAGGGCTTCAATGGCTATTCCAGGATTATTCAAACCTGAAGAGAAAGGAGACCTAACACTTGCCGATGGCGGTATCCTGAACAATCTTCCTGTAAGAGTCGCAAGAGAGGCGAATAGTACTTTCATAGTTGCCGTAGATCTTTCTTCATCGAATAAGATTGCTTCCTTCAATACTTCGAATTCAATATTGGGAGTGATGGATGAATACAGAGCCGATTTGATTTTGCAGAGAGAAATAGATGATGCAGATATTGTAATATCTCCCGTTATGACCAGGAGTATAGATTTGATGGATTTCTCATCCTGTATTGATGTCATGAATGAATCGTATGAAGAAACGCTCAAATGTGATTTGGACGGAGAGACACTTTGAAGGTACATGTCGGGGGATACGGTTTTCAGGGCATTGCCTCTCTGGAACACATAAATGGTCTCGTTGGCAAGGGAGAGGTAATACTTAACGGTTTGGCGGGATATTACGCGGTCATAGCAGAAACGCTGGGAGAAGATGAGGGAATGAGCCGGTTATCCGAGTTCGTGAAGAGGCTCTTCAACACGCTGAAAGTAATGGATGGCTTTGCAGTCTCGAAACCTCTAGGGCTGCGGCACAAGCTGCAAAAGCTTCGGCACTGCCGGATCTGGTCCAGACAAAATCATGTCTTCGAGAGCAATGTGAGGGATTCCTTTTTGGAAGGGATTTCTGGAATTACTGTTTTCAGCGCTGAGGTATTTGATCTTGAAGAACGGGCAGTAGGACTTCTTTCAGGAACGGCCAGGGGAGTTGCCGCCTCATGCATCTCTCTCCCCGGACTCTTCCCGCCTTATATGGGCAGATACGTTACCACCACATATCTTAGCCAGATTCCGGTATCCTTTCTATCGAACGGGGATATAGTCCTTTTAAACCTTAGAGATCCATCTTACGGCAGGCTCAAGACAGCTTCAGATTTACTGTTTCATTCTATGGAGGTTCGCTCGTTGAGTTATGCAAGGGAGATGCTTTCACATTCCGAATGCCGCTTAGTGAGAGTTGCGAAGATTGTCTGTTCGGATAACGTGCTTGATTTTCTAGAGAGATTGAGAAAGGGATCGTAGTCTTGACAAGTGGTAGTATTGATATGTTATTTGCTGTCGGGATAAATGGGTGAATGGGGGCAGATAAATGTTCAAGACAATGGTGATAATCGGCACTCTTCTGGCTATGGGATTCTACCTGGTCAGCGGTACGAAAAAAGGATTAGATGAGATTATGACTATGGAGTATAACGGTAGAACGAGACAAACCATAATTCATCTACCTCCGGAAATCAAAGATGAGAAGTTGCCGGTAGTTCTTGTCTTTCATGGTCTTCTTGGCAATAGCAACTACACAAAGAACACATACGGAATAACGGAAGTCTCTGACAAAGAGGGTTTCATTTCAGTCTATCCCGAGGGAACCGGCCCTCTGAACAGCGTCTTCTTGAGTTGGAACTCGGGTTTTTGTTGCGGATACGCTATGGAAAACAATGTTGATGATGTCTCGTACATTTACGAGCTAATTGGCGAAGTGAAAAACAGCTATCCCGTTGACGAGGCTAGAATTTATCTTGTCGGTCTTTCCAATGGAGGAATGATTGTCTATAGGCTTATGTCACGCTATCCAGAGCTGTTTGCGGCATGTGCAATTGTCTCTTCTTCTCCGGCGGGCGGAACTGATGAAAACGCAGTAGTTATGATAGACCCTCCGGATGTAGGAGTTCCGCTCATTGTATTTCATGGGATGAAAGATCCTATAATACCCTTTGAGGGAGGTTTTTCGAGCAGCTCCGAAGCCAACGGAATGTATTTTCCACCGGCAGAAGAATCTGTGGAATTCTGGGCAACCAAGATGGGAGCTAGTACCGTACAGGAGACACAACAGGAAAATGGACTGATCATACTGAAAGAGTACACCGGGAAAGATGAGAGGAGTCTTGTCCATTTCTATATGATAACTGACGGTGACCACACCTGGCCGGGAAGAGAGAAGGGGATCGACTCTCTCAGCAGTTCCTCCAATGCGAGTATTAAAGCTAGTGAAATAATCTGGGAGTTCTTTGAAGCCAAGAGCTTAGAATGAGTCTTTATGCACTTCTAAGTGATACCATCTTACATAGCCTACTCCCGGTTCCTTAAACCTCCCCCATCTAAATCCTCTTGTTAGCAGAAACTCGTGAATCTCATTATCTGAATCACTGTTACCAGGAAAGAGAACGATATCGCCGCCATTCCCAGTGACTCTGTACATCTCGCAGAATTCATCCTCAATGAAATCTCCAAAAACGTGGCCCGAGATGACAACATCCGCGAAGTCTTTCTCAAAAGGAATCTCCTCTATCAAGCCATCAACAACATAGAAGTTGCCTAATCCTTTAACTTTAGCTCCTTTTTTCAAGTACTCCCTCAAAGTTCTCATCGGCTCAACTGCATAAACGACTCTTGCTTTTTCATTGACCGCAACGAATGACAATCTGCCAGTGCCCGCCCCCAAATCAACAACTCTCTTGCCACTGAAATGAACCAAGTCTGTCAGTAATTTGTCATCCCACTTCGTGAATTCGAGAGAGTCGTACACTGACGGATCGACTATGTATACAATCCAGTCATTCACATTTTTCAGTACTTCCAGTTCTGCTTTTCTGATCTCTTCTCTAGACAGGTTTTCCGAGGTTTCTTTCACCACTCTTTCGAATATCTCCGTGCTATCGGGTAGAAGCGTCTTGAAATACCATAGAATTTCGGGATTGGCCTTTAGCACTATTGCCATAGATTGTTGGCATGAACTATTTCTTGCAAGGTGTTTGATATTGTGCTTTTCCAGCAGTAGAAGAGTCTTGATGTCAATGTTTGTAACATCGATCCAATTCAGCGGCAAGAAAATCACTCCTATGGATAAACGAATTCTATTATGCATTGTATCATGATAAAATTTGGATTATCTTTGATCTTGTTGATGGGAGTTTTTATGAAGCTGAACGACAACAAATTCGAGAGAAGGCTTGGAGTTTTCTTCATGGTTTTGTGGATCTTGATTTTCATCTTCTACTTGACCTGGGACGGGTGGCTTTACGAGTGGCGAGATTGTGGTTACAGTGGGCCAAACCAGCATTTCGATCTCGATCTTGTCGATATGGAATACGAGCGCACTTCTGACGGCGGGATTACCTATTTCTCGACTAACAATTTGCATAATCTGATCTATCTATGTTATCTGGTCTTCTTGATTGGCTGGTTAGCTCTGTTGTTTGGGTGGGAGTGGGCAAGACAGGGGGCAATGGCGACAATGGGAATCTCTCTTGTTGCGGCGCTCTCAACTCTAGATCTTTCTGATCATGCATACATGCTCCAGATAGTATATGATGTTGTGCATCTATCGGGAATAGTCATTGGCGCCTATCTCTTTTCGAAATACTATCTGAAGACCTCAAAGAGTTTGCCGATTGTCTTTGGAACCTGGGTGGTCTATCTTATAAGCCATTTGATGTTCACGCCCTGGCCTTTCTGGGAGAAAGTTGGTCAAGCCTATTTCAGCGTTAACCAGATAAACGATTTGCCGTTTTTCTTATTTGGAGTCGAGTATATACTTGTTGTGGCAATAATACTCTCAGTCAATTTCTTAGTAGAAAAACTGAATTCCAGAACCTCGAATAAAGTCTTGAGAGTACTAATCCCTATTGGGCTGTATTTCGTTTTATGCCTGGTAATGTATTCGATGGGTCTGATAATTGTGCAGGACATGGATATGAAAACCTGTATTATTGGATGATTATGTAATCTTCATCTGCCCCAGTTCGCTTGTTTTTCGCAGTACCTGTACCGCGACAAGTTTTCCTTTCGGGTCATAATATCTTATGGCATCTCTTATGTCCTTTAACTCGCCTGGTTTCAACATGATGTATTCGTAACCTTCCCAGACCCTCCAGCTCTTCATCAAAACCCTCCCGAGAAAGATTTACGGTTTCCATGGTAGCACGCATTAGATGAGTCTGCAGAATTTCCAGAAACATAACAACACGGGCAATTAACTGAATCGAAAGCGAATGAAAGCAGAGAATTAAACAAGAATGCATTTGCCAACCGGCTGATCACACCTCGATTAACTATGAAGTGATAATCGAACGTAGTTGCGCTAGATCGTAGATCATCTTGACTGATCATAGTTTGTCGGAGATTGAAGAGATGGTACAATAAGTCTGTAAACGATAAGGATTACGTACTTATTTTATTGTTTGTTTCTTTATTCTTCGGCAGCCTTCAAGAGGATCGTTTTGGATCCAGATTTTATTAGTCAGCTTGAAAATTGAACCTGCAAACTGAATGCGCTTATTTTTAGTCTATATATTAGTTCAATAGTTTGAAAGGGAGGGTATTTTCATGAGAAAGATCACTTTAGCATTTCTATTACTACTGATTTTAGTTTTGCCTTGCTCCACCCTTTTCTCAGCGGAGACTGAGATGCCCGTTGTTCAGCCACCTATGGTTGTAACCACTATGGGTCAGAGTCCGGGTGCTTTGATGTTCAGACTGGTTTGTACAAGAAGCCAGATCGCCTGTGTTCAGGAGGATCTTTTGACTGCCGAGCAGCTTGCAGAGATGGCTGCAGGAGAGAATGCTCCAAAGACATTGGTCATAACCACTGGAACAAGTCTCAAAGGAATGGGAGCTGCCGGTATTGATATGAATTTCGAGGTGAAAAGGGTTGAAGCTCTTATTTCCAAGGCGAAGGAACTTGGAATGACAATTATTGGTGCTCACATTGAGGGAATGGCACGTCGTGTAGATTCTACTGACGAGAAGTCAATTAGCACAGTCATTCCAAAATCAGACCTAATTCTTGTTATTGCTGATAGCGATTCTGATGGTTTCTTCACGAATTTCTCTGAAGAGAATGGAATACCTCTAGTGAAGGTTAATGAATCGCTAGAGATTGGGCCCGCTCTCAAAGAACTGTTTCAATAAGAGAGAGTACAACAATGATTTTCTTATCCATCGACCTTTAGGTCGATTCTAAAGGGGGAGTGTGCTAGTGTACTTCCACGCTGGTCTAATACTTGCCGTTATTGCGATTTCGTTTGGGATTGCAAAGGCTCTCAAGTTGAGTGTTGAGCTCTCGATGCTGGTTGCTGCAATTGCGGCTGCGATTGTTCATTCGGGAGGCGCAATTCCTGTGCGCCATTTGGTCGAAGGCTCATTCACTTACCTTGATGTTTGCTTGATCTTTATCACAGCTACTTTCTTCATGAATCTGATAAAGGAGTCTGGGGGGGTCGCTTTCCTGGTAAGACGTATTGTTACTGCTTTCCACAAGAGCAGAGCGCTTTGCCTTTTCTTTCTTACCTTGTTGTTGTTGATTCCAGGCGCCCTTACTGGATCCGGTGCCACCACAGTTCTCACGGTTGGTACACTGGTTGGAACGGTCCTGACCTACATGGGAATATCCGAAAAACGAGTTGCGGCGATAATCTTCATCTGTGCCGCAATGAGTGCTGCTGCACCCCCGGTTAATCTCTGGGCCATGATGGCAGCCGCAGGCTCGAACATGCCTTATGTAGGCTTTTTCATTCCGCTTCTGGTACTTTCGCTTGCGGGCTCTCTTTTTGCAATGTTCTTCCTCGGTGGAAAAGGCAAAAAAGTTGAGCTGAGCGAGGCTCTGAAAGAGCTGCCAGAACCGCCTGAGAAAATGAACTGGGTAAGGGTAGGCATTCCCTTCGTTGTTCTGATCTTCTTAATAATGGCGGGACGAATTTGGCCTCATTCAATTCCTACGCTGGGACTTCCGTTCATGTTCGTTGTGGCATCAGTTTTTGCGATTTTCCTAAGCCCCAAGAAGTTAGAGATTCTTAAAATTGCTACAAATACCATTAACACTTTGATCCCTCTTGTGGGAATCATGATAGTCGTGGGTATTTTGATACAGATAATGGCTTTGAGCGGCGCCAGAGGATTGATTTCACTAGCGGTAGTTACATTGCCCATGTGGGTTCTTTTCGCAGCACTCTGGCTCATACTGCCCGTATCTGAAGGGCTGCTCCAATATGCAGTCGCACCGCTTCTTGGAGTGCCCCTTATACTTCTGTTCAACATGAAGGGTATGGACGCGATAATCGCTCTTTCTGCGATGGCAGTGATGTGGCCTGTAGGCGATATTCTTCCTCCTACGGCAGTTGTTGGAAGGGCAACCGTGATGGAGCTCAAGTTCAAAGGTCGCTACTACAAGGATTTTCTGAAAACTTCGCTTATACCGATGGGGTTCATTCTTTTGATTGCTACATTGTTCTTGATCTTCAGTAATGAACTTTCCTTCTTGGTTGGCGGGTGATGTCATGGTCGAAAGGAAGTGGTTTTAATGGCTATTCTGTATACAATTATTAGCGTCTGCTACTACTTAATAATTGCTTTCATCATTTTTGTTATAGCTAGAAACTTAGTCAAGACCAAGAATTTTCAGGAGGCAATCCTCTTTTCCGTCATGCTCATGCCATTCATTCTGCGAATCTTGAGAATCAAGTAGGGGGTGCTGATATGACTGACAGAAACCTTATGATTGTCAAGATTGTGTCAACTGTCCTGGTCGGAATTGCCCTGATAATTTCGGGAATTGAGTTCTACAACCACAGAAATTTCCAGGAGCCAGTTGTTATTGGGCCGGGAGTCACTTCAGTGAAGACTCTCGGTGACTACTACGCGCCCTTGAAGGGCACTATAAACGACACCAATATCTACATAATTGACAGCGGCGTGCCCGGGGGAACGGCCCTGGTTATCGGAAGATCACATCCCGAAGAACCTGCGACGAATCTAGCCGCAAAGATATTGGTAGAAAACGCCAGCTTAAGCAAGGGAAGACTAATCGTTGCAATAACGGCAAATCAAAGTGCTTCGAGAGTCACAAGACCGGGGGACGCATATCCCATGTATTACACGATCGAAACACCCTGGGGAGAGAGTAAATACAGAATGGGAGACAGATGGTCCAATCCGTTGGATTCTTGGCCGGACCCTGAAGCTTACGTCCACTATCCAAGTGGTCAGCTTCTTGCCTACATGGACATTCGAAACTTCAACAGAACATGGCCGGGTAGGGAGAACGGAATGATCACAGAACAGACTAACTATGCATTCATGAATTTGATCAGAGAAGAGAAAGTAGACGTCTTCGTGGATTTCCATGAGGCCGAGCTTGAGTACCCTGTCATAAGCACGATAGTTGCCCATCAGAAGGCCGCTGATATTGCAGGGTTGGCATCCATGATACTAACTTCGACGGAATTCAGAATCGGGATGGAGTTTTCTCCTCCTAGCCTACACGGACTTTCCCACAGGGAAGTGGGAGATCACTCAGAGGCCATATCTTTGCTGTTTGAGACTCCCGAACCTTTCCTGGATAGGGTTAGAGGAATCACAGATGAGGCGCTGCTATTGACTGGCAAGGACGAGTTCGTCATGACGGCCGGAAAGTACGGCCTGCTATACGAGAAGATTGATGAGAAAGGTTGGCCAATTGATTTGAGAGTCGGCAGACATTGCTCCTCGACTCTTATGGTTCTTGAATTATGGAACGATTTCAATCCGGGAAAGGAGGTTGTTGTTGGGGGAGTTCCAAGGTACGACGAGGTGGTTAGCAACGGCACCGGCTTCTATTTTCAGGATCCATCTAAAGCAAGTGAGAGCAAGATCTACTTTGAATGACCGGTAATAAGATTGTTCTATTGAGCTTTTTTCCTCAAAGGGAGGGGTTTTTTAGTGCGAAAGCTACTAGTAACGATTATTCTAGTACTATCGTTTTTTTACACGGGATTGCTTGCCTGTACTGATATTGGAGTTGGAAAGCTTGCGACTGTTGACGGTTCGGTTATATCGGCCCAGTCGGTTGACGGGTCATATGACTCCAGACTTCTGATCCAGCCGGCCGCCGATCATGAGCCTGGAAGTATGACGCCTGTCTGGGAATGGATAGTCTATGCCGACAGAAGACCGTTGGTTCAGCTGGGTGAGATACCCCAGGTGGAACATACGTATTCATGGATTCAGACTTCCTATCCGTTCTCCAATGAAAAGGGTTTGCTGATGGGAGAAACAACACAAGGTGGAGCAAGGGAAACTGCAAACAGCCCTGATGCCATAATGACAATTGAGCAGCTTCAGGCCTTTGCACTCCAGAGATGTACGACTGCAAGAGAGGCTATCGAGCTCATGGGCTCGCTGGCAGTTGAGTATGGCTACAGAGAATCTTGCTCTCGTGGTGAGGGTCTGACAATTGCTGACGGCGAAGAAGTCTGGTGGTTTGAGATCTACGGAGTAGGACCGCTATGGAAACCGGGAGATGGTCCTGGAGCAATATGGGCAGCGCAACGTGTTCCGGACGATCATATCATGGTAAACGGAAATGCAAGTATAGTTGGGGAGATCGATCTTGAGACGAATCTACCCCCCGGAGTCCCAGCAGAAGACTTCATGATATGTGACAATTATCTCCAGAGCGCTATCGAGCTCGGTCTCTGGCAGGAAGGCCAGGAAGGACCATTCATCTGGAAGAAGGTAATCGGAACCATACGTGATTGGAATCCAAGGCTGTGGAGAGTGTTTTCAATGTTCCAGCCCTCCGGAAACTGGGAGTATGGTGGCAACACTTCCGAGTATCCATTCTCTTTCAAGCCGGATGAAAAGGTTTCGGTTTACGACATTATCGAGCTCTATCGTGATGTTATGGCCGGCACCCCTGGAGATCAGCTTGCAAACGAGGCATGGCTCTACAAAGACAGGGACGGAAACGATGTTCTTAGCAACTTGGCAACACCGCAGCCGGGAACCGAGATCAGAAATTTACTCGGTCTTCCGTCGAGCCAGAGGTTCATTGGTGTTCAGAGTACAAGCTGTTACTTCATCAACCAGACGAGAAGCTGGCTACCGCCCGAAATTGGTGCAGTATCCTGGTTTGGACTTGGAAACGGTCACAAAGCCACTGTTGTCCCGATATACGCCGGTATCACAAGGGTTCCGGAGTCATGGGCGACGGTTAACAGAGGAATTGCCAAGATCGACAGAGACGCAGCCTTCTGGGCATTCTATACCGTCGACAGACTTTCCGCGCAGAGATACGGAGATATGATGCCGAGAATCGATGCGGTAAGAATTCCTCTTCAGCAAAAGATGTACGATATGCAGCCTGCGATCGAAGAGACGGCCCTGAAACTTTACGAAACTGATAGAGATATGGCTGTTGAATTCTTGACCACTTACACGAATTCTCTAATGGTCGAAGTTGAGCAAGCCTATTGGGATCTAGCAGACTCTTTGATTCTTAGGCTTCCTTGATCTAAGTTAGTTCTGGAATATTTTCCGGGCCGGCCTTATGACCGGCCTCATTCTGAAAGCTGAATCTTGTTGAAAGCAAGTAATGACTTTCAGTTGTTTTCTAAACACTACATGAATGGAGGGGATTAAGGGTGAAAAAGGTACTTGTGTTATTTGTTATTGCGATTGCATTTTTCTACACTGGTTTGATTGCCTGCACGGACATACTTGCTGGTAAGATGGCTACAATTGATGGTTCGGTTATCACATCGCACACCTGTGACGGCCGTTATGATTCCAGATTAGTTGTTGTGCCCGCGATGGATCATGAAGAGGGTGCGATGGCTCCTGTATACGAGTGGATCGTATATGCGGACAGAATGGATCTGGTGAAGCTTGGTGAGATACCACAGGTGGAACACACCTACCAGTACTTCAACGTTGCTTACCCAATGGCAAATGAACACCAGCTGATCATTGGAGAGACCACTCTTGGTGGAGCCAGAGAAACTGCCAACAGCGATAAGGCGATAATGACAATCGAACAGCTAGAGATCTTCGCTCTGCAGAGAACAACGAACGCAAGAGACGCCATAGAGCTTATTGGCGCTCTTGCAGAAGAGTACGGTTATAGAGAATCATGCTGGTTGGGCGAATGTATTACTATTTCCGATCCAAACGAAGTTTGGGTTTTCGAAGTATATGGGGCAGGACCCCTCTGGGAGCCAGGAATGGGACCGGGCGCGGTATGGGCTGCTCAGCGTGTGCCTGACGATCACATAACCACCGTTGTGAATTACAGCATGATTGGTGAGATCGATCTAGAGACAAACAGACCCCCGAACGTATCTGCAGAGGACTTCATGATCAGTGAAGACTATGTTCAGGTAGCTGAGGATCTTGGTCTGTATGATAAGGCCAGTGGAGAGCCTTTTGTATGGAAGTATGTATTTGGCGGTATAGAAGGTAGCAAAAGCGACAGACTCTGGAGAGTCTTCTCTGTCCTGAATCCTTCTGGCAACTGGTCGCTGGACAACACCTGGGAATATCCCTTCTCAGTTAAGCCGGACGAGAAGGTGTCCGTGTATGACATTATCGAACTTTACAGGGATGTCTCGGAAGGAACTCCATATGACATGGGCGATAATGAGGCATGGTACTATGAAAGTGGAGGCGAGATGGTGAAGAGCCCGCTCGCGAGTTCCGAGCCCAACACGCCTATTAGAAACCTTCTTGGGATTCCTTACACTCGAACTATTGCTAAGAACGGATGCTCGTACTATTTCGTTTCTCAGGCAAGAGATTGGATGCCTGACAAGATAGGCGGCCTTCTGTGGTTTGGCCTTGACAACCCAAGAAAGGGTGCTTGGATTCCCGTTTACGTGGGGACCCTGCCCAATTCTCTTCCAGAATCCTGGGTGACTCTCAATAGAGACGAGCTTGACAGGAGCTGTTCTTACTGGGCATTTGATCTGGTCGACAAGATCTCGAATCAGAGACTTGAAGCTCTAATGCCTTTGATTGAAGAAATGAGGGTGCCTTTCCAAACTGAGATTTTCGAAGAGCAGAAGGATCTCGATAAGATGGCACTGACCCTGTACGAGGACAATCCCGAACTTGTACTAAGACTTCTCTCTTCCTACACGGCGAGAAAAATGAGAGAGTCTGAAGAACTTTGGTACAATCTTTCAGAAGTACTGTTAACTAAGATTGATTAATTTCTAAGGTTGTGGCCGGTCAAGAGCCGGCCCAACTATTTCGAAAGGGGAGTGAGAAATTTGAGACGTGCACTTATTATTATGTTGGTCCTCATTGTCGGTTATGGTTTTACTGCAATGGCATGTACATCTATCCTTGTTGGTAAGGATGCATCTGTTGACGGTTCCACGATGGTCACTCACACTTGCGACGGCAGCTACGATGCAAGGCTGCAGGTAATTGCTGGTGGAGTTCATGAAGAAGGCGAAACAGTAAGCATCTTCAAAGGTCTCTGCCAGGCTGGTGTTCCTGGAAGAACGGTCAGTTATGTTGGAGAGATCCCACAGGTAGCCGAGACATACACATACTTCCATATCGGTTATCCGTTCATGAATGAACATCAGGTCATTATCGGAGAGACTACCTGGAGCGGTGAGAGAGCGCTGAGAAATTCTCAGGGCTGGATGACAATTGAACAGCTTCAGGTCCTAGGCCTTCAAAGAGGAACAAATGCTAGAGAGGTTATCCAGATAATGGGTGAACTCGCGGAGAAGTACGGTTACGGGGATGGCGGCGAAGGTCTGACCGTTATCGATGGTGACGAAGCATGGTTGTTTGAGATCTGTGGTCCCGGTCCATTCTGGTCTCCCGGAAGCGAAGAACCTGGAGCAGTATGGGTTGCACAGAGAATTCCAGATGATCATGTTCTCGTGCACGCAAACAGATCAAGGATTGGCGAGATCGATCTCGAAAACACAGAATACTTCATGGCCTCACCAAATGTGTACTCAACTGCGAAGGATCTCGAACTATGGGACGGACAGGAACCATTCCTATTCTATGCGGCCTATGGCCCAAAGAATGCATTCTACAACACGAGACGCGAGTGGAGAGTTCTTGATCTTCTTGCCCCCTCTCTGGAACTCGATCCCTGGGCAGAAAGATATCCTCTATCGGTCAAGCCGGACAAGAAGGTTTCTGTTCACGATCTTATGATGATCAAGCGCGATCATTATGAAGGAACTGAATTCGATCTCACGGTTGGCCTTGCCGCAGGTCCTTTTGGCAATCCCAACAGATATGCCACTCCTTCAAGCGCCAGACCGGAAGGCATAAACTATGACGGATGGGAGAGAGCGATTTCCATGTTCAGATGCTCATATGTCATAGTTGGACAGGCAAGAAACTGGATGCCCGATGCGATAGGCGGAGTCACATGGTTCGGGGAAGATGCGCCTCACTCGACAGTTTACATTCCTTTCTATGCAGGTGCGACAAGCGTTCCCGAATCATTCAGCCAGGGCGCAAGGGATTACTTCGACAGAACGTCTGCATGGTGGGCATTCAACCACGTTTCGAATCTTGCCGATCTTAGATATGATGTAGCCATCGAGATGATCAAAGAGGAATATACGAAGTTTGAAAGTGAATTCCTTACTAATCAGCCGTTGATTGAAAAGGTTGCGCTAGATCTTTACAAGAGCAGTCCAGAAGCGGCGATTGATTTCATCACGAACTACAGCAACGGCCTTGCTAACAGAGTTGTAGACAGATGGTGGAAACTTGCTGACGAATTGATCTACACTCTAAACGATGGGTATGTGAATGGTAGTTCAGTTGGTTATCCAACCTGGTGGCTTGAAGAAGTAGGATACGGAGCAACAACACAGAGATAGAGTAATTGTCCGTTGAGAAGGGCGGGGAGATCTCCGCCCTTCTTCTATTTGATAGATGAATTGGTTTATGTCAGACCGTTTCATCGAAACAGAAGACTTGGCAGACTCTCTTACGAATATACAGTATTCCTTTTAACATCCCCGTTTCCTAGATTAACCTGAGACGATTGATAATCCTTTGCGCTCAAGAATCCTCAAGCACCACGCATTTCATTTCTCGCTTAGCTAACTAGAGCTTTTTCATCATATTTAACACTTGTGTATCGATTGGAGTTAGAGGGCAAATTGTTAGAAAGCTTTGCTATAATTAACATTAGCAAAGTTTTACAAGCTAACTTATTATTAGGTTTTCTGTTTGGGACTAATGAAAGTTTTGGGGATGGCATTCTTGAAAATTGCTACGGTTATGCTGATTCTTTTCGCTGGTTCAATCCTTTGCTCTCTGACAGTCGGACCTCTGCCCACAATTGAAGATCCTCTTTTAATGACAGTTTGGGGCGAGAGCATTGAACTTCAAAATATAAACTATTTCTGTGACAGTCTTCAAATTGCACGTGACTATTCTCCGGCTGCTAAGATTGAAGACTTGAATTTTGGTGCGGGTTTCAGGATTGGGAAAGAGCTGCCCGAAGAGATTTTTCACCCATTCTATGTTTCTGGGACTCAATACCGTACTCTGGTTTTAATAGTTGGAGGCGCAGAACAGGGGTCGGCAGAAGACATCATTAGAATTGAGATGCTTGCCTCTTCAGTGAAGGGATCTGGAGGAAAGATTCTGGCAATAGATATTGATGTTGAAGGAAAGGGAGACGATCCTGTGAAGGGAGAATTCGTCCGAACAATCGTTCCTTTTCTGGATGTTCTTATAGTAGCCGAGAGCCCAATTGATCAATACTTACCATACTTGAATGGAGATATTCCCGTAGTAGTTGAGTTGCCGGTTGTCGTTGATCTTGTATCTGTCTTTGAAAGGGATTTCGGCGGCGGCAGGTGCTGCGACTAACAGGAGGATTTATGAAGAGACTGTTACTATTGGCCGTTATTATGTTAAGCGTACTTTTATTTTCTGAGATCAATGTTGAGTATTCGTTTGCGTATGGTGGCGAAGGCGACGACGTTGCGAACGATCTGGTTTTGCTCGAAGACGGAACTATTCTAATTGCAGGGTATACAACATCAATTACGGGAGATTTCGGGGCTTCGAAAGGGGAAGAGGATTTCCTCGTAATGAAAGTGGACGGTTCTTTTGAAGTGTTGTGGTCCAGAGCTTTCGGCGGCAGTGATGCCGATGTCGCGGAAGCGATAGCTAAGACAATAGACGGCGGCTTTATCGTTGTTGGAATGACAGAATCATCCGATGGTGATATTTCCAGTAGTAACAAGCTCGGGGACTTCTGGGTAATCAAGCTTTCCTCAGAAGGCGAACTGCTCTGGGAGAAGACATTCGGAGGAAGCGGCCAGGACCATGCTTACGATGTCGTCGAGAGGCCTTCTGGCAGTATTGTAGTTGCAGGTTATACGAGATCGGTAGATGGAGATGTCATAGGGCACGTATGGGGCGAGGATTTTTGGATAATTGAGCTCACTTCTTCAGGAGAACTTTTGAAGCAGTGGACGATAGATGGAGAAGACAACAACGAAGATCTTGCTCGAAAGCTTCTAATAACTGAAGCAGGCGAGATACTGGCTGTAGGCTATACGGCCTACAAAGACGTAGGAATAAGCTGTAATTACGTCAACGAACAGGCTGCGCTTGCGGTCATCGATAATGAAGGAGTCCTTTCTTCCTATAAGAGTTACGGTGGTATGTATCTCGAAGATGGTTACGATGTGATGATTTTTGAGAACACAATCATTATTGTCGGTGAACAGGATGCTGGAGTATCTATGTTTTCGAGTGGACTCGGAGGAAAAGACTTTTATGTTGTAGCAATAGACAGAGATGGGCAAGAAATCTGGGCGAAGAATTATGGAGGAACCTTTACGGACATAGCCCGTGTAGTAAGACCATTTGGAGCCAGCAATCTTCTAATCGCCGGGCATACAACTTCACAGGATATTGACATTAAAGATCCATTAGGGATGGCTGATGGGTGGATAATCGTCATAAATGGAAGCGGTGAGCTTACAGAATCCTTGTCTGTAGGTGGATCGGCGGACGATTTGATCCTCTCGGGTGCAAGCTCAGATGAAAAGTATGTTTTCTGCGGCTATTCAACATCGTCGGATGGTGACTTGGAAAGTAACGAAGGCGGAAGAGATATCTGGTTGATTTCGTTAGGGAAATAGATGAGGTCTAGCGACCTTAAACTGGGGTATATCCCCAATAAAATCTAGTTGGGAGGGGTTTCATTTGCGTAAGATCCTATTGGTCCTGATTGTGGCTGCAGCAATAGTCAGCATTGGCCTTGCATGTACCACGATCATCGTAACGAAAGGCGCATCTGTTGACGGTTCAGTAATGACGAGCCATTCAGCTGACTGCGGCCTCTGTGATTTCAGGTACGTCTATGTTCCGCCCGCAGATTATGAAGCGGGAGCAAAGAGAGCAGTATATCCTTTCATCGAGCCATATCCACGTTATGTTGGTGCAGATATGGGTCCGACCTACAACGATCCAGACCTTCCGGCAACAGAGCCTCTGGGTTACATTGATCAGGTCGAGCACACATTTGGCTACTTCGATGCGGTTTATGGCGTAATCAACGAGCACCAGCTCGCCATTGGCGAATGTACATGTTCTGCGAAGGTCTATGCGCAGTCAAGTGCAGATTGTATTTTCGACGTTGCTGCTCTTTCGAGAGTTGCAATGGAGAGAACTACCACAGCCCGAGAAGCAATAGAACTCATGGGCGCACTTGCTGTTGAGTATGGTTACTATGGTTGGGGAGAAACACTCACAGTAACAGACCCCAACGAAGCCTGGGTCTTCGAAATCTGTGCATCGCCGGACAAGAAGAGTGCCCTTTGGGCGGCAAAGAAGGTTCCAGATGGAGAAGTCTTCGTGGAATCAAACATGTTCAGGATAAGAGAACTCGATCCTGAAAGCCCTGACAATATGTTCTCACCGAATCTTATCGATGTTGCAACAGAAGCCGGCTGGTACGATCCCAGCACAGGTCCTATCGACTGGATGGCAACTGTAAGCACAGGCGAGTACTCCATGCCTTACTACAGTCTTAGAAGAACATGGAGAGTTCTCGACAGAGTCTCCCCATCTCTTGGACTTTCTCCCTGGGTAGAAGACAGTTTTACAAAAGACTACCCATTCTCTATCGTGCCTGACAAGAAACTGTCTGTGGCCGATGTCATCGACCTCTTCAGAGACCACTACGAAGGAACTGAATTCGATCTCACTGAAGGACTTGCAGCAGGTCCATTCGGCAATCCTAATCGCTATGCCGGATCCAGTAAGCTAATAAAGGGAAGCTGGGAAAGAGCCCTTTCTATCTTCAGATGTGAATACGTCTTCGTGTCACAGGTCAGAGACTGGCTTCCGGATCCTGTCGGTGGAGTAGTATGGTGGGGAGCAGCTGCCCCTCACGAAACAATTCTAGTTCCTATGTACTGTGGAATAACGGACGTTCCTTATGCTTATGATAGTGGTAGCCTTCAGGAATTCGACTACGACGTCGCGTCTTGGGCATTCAACTTCATGGGCAACTGGGCGGAACTGAAGTGGAGCTACATGTACCCGGAGATTCAGGAACTTCAGAAGAAGATCGAAGGAAAGCTCTTTGCAGTACAGCCAGCGATTGAAGCTGCAGCTGCACAGCTTTACGAAACAGATCCAGAACTTTGTAAGGAATTCCTTACTGATTATGTTGCTGACGTCACCGACAGAGTGATGGCAGAAGTATGGGATTTCAACGAATATCTAATAACCAAGTACAGAGACGGATACATCAACATCCCGAACGTTGGTTCTTCAGCTGGATACCCCGACTGGTGGCTCAAAGAAGTTGGCTATGCCGATGGCCACCTGTTCGGTGACGACGGTTACAAAGCTAAGTAATCTACCACCCGCCTCCCAAAAAGGGGGCGGGTTTCGCTCTTTTTTTTATTTCAAACCTTGTACACAATTTTCGATTCAAATATAGTGTTGAAAACTTTTTAGAAGGAGGTTCTTTCATGAGGAAGTTTCTGTTTGTTTTGATTGTAGTTTCGCTTTTTGGCGCTTTTGCACTTGCCGAACCCGAATTGAATCTCGGACTACCGGTTGTTATTACTTCTGCCGGGCAGAGCGCAGAGGTTGAAACAGTCAACTACGTTGCAGATGAAGTTGGACTTAAGTACGATTACTGTGATGTTCTTTCCAAGGACGAGCTTGCGGCCGGAGTTGGGCTTGGTGGAGCTGAATCGGGTATAGGAAAGCATGTTACCACGCTTTCTCCCGATCCAGAAGGTACTAAGTTCCAATCTTTGGTACTGGTTCTTGGAGCCAGCATGAAGGGCATGGGCGCTTCCGGTCTTTCTGTTGATACGGAAGTAAACAGACTCAAGGACCTTATTGAATATGCAAAGGCAAACGAAATAAAGATTGTTGCAATTGCTATCGGAGGAGAGATTCAGAGAGGTCTTCCAGGAAGTCCAATCGAGACAATGATTGACACCGTCGCTCCCCATGCTGACGTATTCATAGTTACTAAGGATTCAAACGGCGATGGGAAGTTCACTAAGGCAGCGGAAGCACGAAATGTTCCTATAGTAGAGATAGATTCTGCCTTTGATCTTCTAGATACTTTTACGCAGGTGTTCGGCTTGTAGTTTTTTGGCGGCCGGCACGATAGAGCAATCTACCGTGCCGGCTCCAATCAAAGGGGGTAATCGAATTGTCAGCTGATGCAATATACATGCAAACGATCATAGCCGGGCTAGTCATGGTTGGAGCCTACGCCGTCGGAAAGTTCCTGAAGTTTTCGACTGAGCTATGTATGTTTGTTGCAGTAATCGGGGGAGCAATTGCCGGAGGAGCAGGTTTTGACACTTTCAGGCATATAGCCGAAGGATCGGTAACTTACCTCGACATAGGACTGATCTTTGTGTTTGCAACGATATTCATGAATATTATCAAGGAATCGGGTGGAACGAATTATATAGTTAGAAAGATTATCGGGGCTTTCCACAACAAGAGAATCCTGATGCTAATACTTCTTATGCTGGTAATACTGGTTCCGGGAGCACTTACTGGAGCGGGAAGCATCTCCGTTTTGGTTGTCGGAGGGACTGTCGCTGCGGCTCTGAATGCTATGGGACTTTCGAAGGTCAGGATTTCCGCGCTGATCTTCATAATTGCAGGTTTGAGTGCTGCTGCTCCACCGGTTAATATCTGGGCAATGATGACCTGTGCCGGGACGGCCATTCCTTACGTCGGATTCACCATGCCGCTTCTGGTTCCGGTGCTTATCCTAGGCCTCTTCTCGGTTTTGTTCTTTGGTCGTGGAGCGAAAAATATCGACAAGGAAAAGGCTCTCAAAGAGATTCCCGATCCCAAAGGGCTCTCCGGGTGGAGTGTTGCTGTTCCTTTCCTTGTATTGATATTCTTGCTCGGGGCCCCGAGAATCTGGCCGTTTGGCTTCCCGGTCCTCGGATTGCCTTTGGTATTTGCGATTTGCACTCTGGTGGCATGGCTGATGAACTTCAAGAGAGTGAATATTTTGAAGGTAAGCAGAGAAACCGTGGCTCAGCTGACACCACTCATAGCAACTACCGCAGTTGTCGGTATGTTGATACAGGTAATGAGTTTCAACGGTGTCAAGGGCTTGATCTCTATGTGGATTGTCACAGCTCCTCTTGCAATAGTCTGGATGCTACTTCCTTTCATAATACCGATATCCGAAGGACTCCTGACTTATGGCGGTGCTATGGTAATTGGCATACCGCTCATGTGGATGTTGAACTCCAACGGGATCAACCCGGTAATCGTTTTGGCAGGACTGAGCTTACTGTGGCCTCTTGGGGACGGACTACCCCCGACTGCGCTCATCGGACGCTTGACAGTTAGCACGGTCGGTTACAAAGGCTCATATGGCTCATTCTTGAAAGAATGCGTGGTACCCTGGATAGCCATTACTGTCGTAGCAATGATACTGGTTATCTTTGCGAACAAATTCAACTTCCTGATGATGGTAGGTTGAGGAGGAGGTGTCGTCATGACTTTGATTATGTTTCTGTATTATGTGATGACAGCCTATGTGGTAGGCATGCTTATCTGGAACTTCATAAAGACAAAGGATATCAAGAGCGAAATATTATATACACTGGCTCTCTTGCCCCTCATTCTCAGATTGCTCAGAATGAGGTAGGAGGGATATTATGATGAGAAAACTATTGATAGTGGGTGTTCTGGCGCTTATTGTTTTGGCAGGCGGAATACCTCTGTATATTCAAAGGGGTTTCAAAGAGGAAGTTGTCGCCGGGCCAAGTGTAACGAACGTATTCAAACTCAGTAAGTACTTCGATGGAATCGAAGGAACAATAGCCGACACAGACGTTTTTGAGCTTAAGGGCGCAGAAGAGGGTGGAAAGACACTCATAATCGCCGGAACTCATGCTAATGAACCATCTGCCGCCTTGCTCGCCTATTTCTTCATTGAGAATCTTGAAGTGGAAAAGGGAACCGTGTACATTATTCCCCATTTCAACCTGAGTGGTTCTCTGGGACCGCAGCCGGGTGGCGGCTTTCCGCTTTACTACTACCTTGATACGCCCTGGGGTGAGCAGACCTTCAGAATGGGTGACAGAGGTTTCCAGGCGCTTGATCAGTGGCCTGATCCAGACGTGTATGTTCACTATCCCGACGGACAGCTCCTCTCGTATATAGATGCAAGAAATACGAACAGAGCATGGCCCGGGAGACCGGACGGTTATCTTGCTGAGAAGGTGTGCTTCGCAGCCATGGAAATGATTCGCAACGAAGGCATAGATATCGCGATTGATCTACACGAAGCAGAAGCCATGTATCCAGTAACCAATTGTATAGTTGCTCCGGAGAAATCCATGCCCTATGCAATTGGAGCGGCATTCTACGTAAAGGGAAGAGAAAAGTTCGAAAACCACGTAGAGTCTTCGCCAACAGGCTATAGAGGTCTTTCACACAGGGAGATTGGAGATTGGTCTGATGCCTATCCATTCTTGTTGGAATCTCCTGGAGTGCACCTCGACCAGATTACGGCAGCAAAGACCCCTGAACTCATTATCGATGGGATAGACCCGTTTGTGTTGAAGGCAGGCGAAAAGGGATTGCTTTTCGTTCCATATGACGAAAATGGATTCTCTATGGACAGAAGAGTTGGACAGCATTCTTCTGTCATTCAGGAGATTCTGTCTCAGTGGACGAAGAAAAACCCAGAACGAGGATTTCAGGTCTCAGCTCCAAAGCATGCGGAAATCGTTGAAAACGGACTGGGATTCTACTTTAAAGATCCATCTGAAGCGGATTCGAAAATGGTATATCTCCAGTAGAGTTTCGTTTCGAAATGAAAATGAAAAAGTGCATACGCCTATTCCTGCGTATGCACTTTTTTGATACGCTATGAATTATCTGGAATGACTTTCTTTCAGAACGATAGCTTCAAGCTGTACTAGATCATTTATTATGAAATCAACATCAATAGATGGTCTAGTTCCATTCTGCGAGAAGAAACACGTCTTTGTTCCCGCATCCCTTGCCGCAATGACGTCAAGCTCTCTGTCGCCAATGGAGAGAGTTGTACTGGGGTTCAGTGCATAATTTCTCAACGCGTAGATGAAAGCATCGGGGTCTGGTTTCCTCTTGAATCCTCTTTCTCTGGTGATTATGTCGCTGAATAGTGCGGTCATTTCAAAGTGGCTCAGCAGCTTGAAAGTAGTCTTTCTCGATCTATGAGTAATGATCAGATTCTTACCGCCATTCCTTACCACTATTGAGCATACCTTGCGAGCGCCTTCAAAAGGAGGTTGCTCATCCGGATCGAGCTCTTCTTCAGATTTATTGAAGTCTTTGTAGAAGTCATAGTCAACTCCTCTATCCAAATAGAAATCGATGGCCTTTCCGAGCGTGTCTTTCATGAGGGAGAGAATTTCGTCTTCGGAAGCGACATATCCTTTTCTAAGCAGAGCTCGCCTAAACAGTCTGACCATAGCGGGGTAGGTATTGAAAAGCGAACCGTCGAAATCCCATATAAGATTCTCAATCATCAGCTTTCACAACCACTGTATCTATTGCACACCTGCAAAACTGAAGGGACCTGTTTCAAGGAAGTAACGAGGAAATCTGCTTTTGTGCTTGCCAATACCGAATCAGGATTGAAGAGGCAGGTAGCTATTCCGGCGCGTTTCCCGGCCTCTATATCGATCTCACGATCACCGATCGTAATCACTCTTTCTCTTTCGAGTCCATACTTGTCGATAATATACATAATTGCCTGTGGATCGGGCTTCCTGGGGAAGCCACTGTCTGCGGATACTATTTCGGAGAAGAGATCCAGCATCTTGTAGTAGTTGAGAAGCTTAGTCATGGAGTAATTACTCCTGTGGCTGAAAAGGAAATTACTTCCTCCGTTCTTATTAATCTGGATGCAGATATCCTTTGCCCCTTCAAAAGGTGGTTGTCTCTGCGGTTCAAGATGGTTTTCGATACTATAGAAATCCTCCAGAAATCCATTGTGAAGTCTGTACTTATCCATGAAGTGTCGTGCAGCTTTCGATGTAGATTCCTTGAGCTTTTCCAGAATTTCTTTGTCTGAAGCTCTTACGCCAAATTTTCCAAGGACCCTCGAGAACACTTCCGCTGCCGCGGGGTAAGTATCGAAGAGAGTGCCGCCGAAATCCCAGATTACATATTCAAACATAACTAATTCCCCTTTCTGATGTCTAGTTCAATGATAAACGTTTTTGGGAATTTCGTCCTGCCGGCTTTCTTAAGAATCTTCACCTTCTTCGAGAAATCGCAGCTTCGACTCGGCAACTATCCTCAAAGTCTCTTCTCTTCCCACCCAGCCCTCTATGCCTGTCTTCTTTTCTTCAAGATCCTTGTAGATGGAGAAGAAATGCTCGATCTCCTTAAGTAGATGAGGAGGAACATCATCCAGGCTTTCTATATAGTTCCAGACCGGATCGTGAATCGGAACGCAGAGAACCTTTTCGTCTGAACCCTTCTCGTCCCACATCTTGAATGCGCCTATTGGCTTTGCCTCAATTAAACACCCCGGGAAAGTCGGCTCCCAGAGCAAAACCATTGCATCCAGGGGATCCTCGTCTTCGGCAAGAGTATTCAGTATGAATCCATAGTCCATTGGGTAATGAACAGCCGAAAAAAGGGTCCTGTCGAACCTTATCCTCTTGAGTTTCTTGTCATACTCATACTTATTCCTACTTCCTTTAGGAATTTCTATCATAATGTCCAGCACTATTTTTTCCTGCAAAGCTCTCACCTCCACAACAATTATGCCAGAAAGACCACAGACTAATGATTATCACAAAAGAAGAACCCCCTAAGGGGGTTCTTCTAAACCTATTTCAAAACATTCTTACCTGTTGTTAAACAAGAATACCCAGGCAGCAGCGTCTTCGCCGTTGATCTTCCCGTCCTTGGGGAAGGAAATGTCACAGGTTGCGATATCCTCTGCTTCTGTCGAACCTATCTTTTCGACCAAAGCTTCGAAATCCTTCTCGTCGACAATGCCATCACCGTTTATATCAAGACTGTCTTCTTCGTGATGTGCAAGATCGTCGAAAATCGGCAGATACATCTCTCTTCCTTCGATTTCCCAGAAACCTATCTGTCCGCTCTCATATTGTTCCTCGCTAATGGCGGGGATTACATAGTAGCCTCCATCTCCCCAATCATATGCCCACGAGTTCTTGATTATCCAGAAGGTTGACGTGGTGAAAACAGGGGAAGCCGATTGTGTTGGATCTACATATGTATAGCTTTCAATCTCTTCAGCGAGTATAGGAGTCGCCTCTGGATTGGTTTTGCCGGCAAGTATCACATCGTCAAGATCGGTTGCGTTGGCCCAGCCCACCAGTGTGACAGCATGTCCGCCTGTACTGTAGTCTCCCTCTGAGGGAGAAAAGATTCCCTTGGAATAGAAGTTGAAGCTGTATGGAACTGAGAAAGAGACAGCTAGAGATCCGTAATCTGAAAGCGCTGTCTTGATCATGTTCAGATAGTCTTCATAGCTGTACCCGAGCTCAACTGCCGATGTGGCGGGAGGGATCATTACTGTCCGGGATGACTTCAGCAGCGGAGCATCATATGCAGACGGAGGCAGAGGGACTTCCTCCCTGGGGTCCAAATAGACTTCAGAATATGGGGCGTACTCTTCTTCCATCATTCCATACCTTAAGAGGTTGTACATCGCGAAATAGCTGTTTCCACCCTCAAGGCTGTTCCTATCCTGAACATAGTTGTCAGGGGAAAAACTGTATATATCCCAGTCTATGTTGTGATAAGTTCCCCATCGTTCGGAGTAGTCAAAAGTATTATCCATGTTGCCGTTCATTCCAAAGATCTGCACAGCAAGCGCACTTTCAAAAGAACCAACAGTAGCGAAAGACCAGCAGCTGCCATGAATGAACTGGTCTCTAACTGGTTCAAGCCTCACAAAATAGCTTTCAGCCACTTCTCTTGGTTCCAGAAGGACGAAAGTCGACATCATCAGATCGTCTGTCGTGGTCATCCCCTGAATGGAAAAGTCCTCCGCTTCTTCTACATATACCATTCTAAGGTATTCAACTAACCGATCGCTAACGTCCTTTGGAAGATCAATGTATCCATTTAGCCGCTCGAATATCGCCCCGATATCTGCGACATTTGCGGTTTCAAGCTTAGCTACAAAGCTATCTTCCAAACCTGCTTTCCAGCTCAAATTCAGCTTTTCTATCGAAGAATTTATTTTTTCCTCAGCTGACCTTACTTGAGTTGCTATACTTGCCAGTGTAAAGGACGATATCAGCATAACCGTAAGTAGAACTATAAAGGTTTTCTTCATAGTAATCCCCCCCTTACTCCAAGAAGACAATTGGTTCGTGGTCAACAATGAAACCGTCAACAGAACCATTGTCTACATCTCTGAAAGCGGGATTTGGCAAATCGGGATAGATGCCATATGTATCCCAGTAACCTTCGTACGCCAGTCCAACGGCAATGATCTCACCTTCATAATCCTCAGGAACTGAGAAAGTGAGAGTTGCGAAGACATCATCGGCAGCTTCAGCTTCATCTGTTCCATTCAGGAAGGCCTTGTAAAGGGTAACTGCTTCATCACTACTCTTGAATGTTCCGACGTCTTTCAGACCTTCCATAAAGTTTCCGAATTCGACACTTTCGAGAACCAAACCTTCGCTGTTCCACAGAGAGAGTTGAATATATCTGACATCATACAGATCGGCAAAACTCGCAACATTCTCTGTCAAGACACCAACAGTAAATGAATCGCCGGGTCCTATATCGCTGTCAGGAGTTGAAAGGCTGATTACAGGTTTTTCATCAGAGTCATACCTCTCCCGTAAGGCAAAGGCCTTGTAAGCTTCTCCGTAGTCGTTAAGCGTGTTTCCGAAAACGTGAGCTTCTACCCAGCGAGCGTAGACTGTGTTGAGATCAAATCCCACTTCAGCAAACTGGTAGAACAGAACGTAGCCGCTATAGGGCCCCTCTACGCCCAAATAATAAGCTGTTATTGATTCTTCACCATACTCGAATCCGTAGGGCACCCATATGGTGTTATAAGCTATCAAATAACCAGGAAGATACACATATGTCTGGAGATCGGGTCTGTCATTCGGTATCTCTTCCCATGTGTCATAGATGCCATCATCATTTGTATCGAGCAGGTTCAGCCGCTTCCTTACGGTTACCTCTTCAGCAGGGACAATTTCCTCTGAAGCAGTCTTGTAAAACCTAATGCCGAAAGCCTCATCTTCGATATACTGGAAATAGTCGCTATAGTCAAAGTACATCAATCCGGCTCCAGACTGGAAGAGTTCTCTCTTGAGATTCGTGGCTTTGAAAGAAATCGTCTGCTTCGATTGAGCACCCATCGAATCGGTTGCCACAACCTCTGCAACGTATTTTCCCTCTTCGTCTAGAGCATACACCGCTTCACCGGTGTCTACTACAGACAGAACTTCAGCCCCATTCTTGAAGAGCTTGAACTCAGAAGTGACTTCCGTGTCATCGAAATCAGTTACTTCCCACTCGAAAGTGACAAGCGTCTTCGGAGCAATTTCCTGCCCTTCCGAAACGGAGCCTGTCAAAGATATTACCGGTGGATTGTTGATCTTAAAGCAGCCGGAAACAAATAGCAGGAATCCCAGCAGAAGAGTAATCAACAACGTTTTCTTCATTCTCTTACCCCCTTTTCAAAGATTTCGCGTTCAAAGACAATTATACAATCACAGGCGCTGATTCTGAAAACCCCGTTTCTGAACAATTCTGCTTACAGCGCTTGAAAACAAAATTTTCCACTTTGCCTAGATCATGCGGAGCACGTCGGGAAATCCTTGAAAAACTTCGATAAACGAGTTTTCAACCTGCTTTTCAAATGAAGACTCTTGCCTCTCTGATCGCCCGGGTTTGTCATCCCAAATTCAGTAACACTAGCATGTTATAATCCATCTAAGTTGCTTTTCTCAAGCTTTACACTCATTCGGGGAGGTAGCATATGTACGATTTCAGGGCGATCGAAAAGAAGTGGCAGGAGTATTACGCTAAGGAGAAACCATTTAATATAGATCTTGGGAAAGCCGAACGACCATACTATAACCTCATGATGTTTCCCTATCCCTCCGCTGCTGGTCTTCACATCGGCAACATGTTTTCCTTCATCGGTTCGGATGTATATGGAAGGTTCATGAAGCTCAAAGGCTACGATGTCTTCGAACCGATCGGTTTCGACGCTTTCGGTATACACAGCGAAAACTATGCCTTGAGAGTTGGGAGACATCCTGCTGAACTCACTCCGAAAAGCATAGAGTACTTCAGAGAAGAGCAGCTGAAAAAGATCGGGAATATCTTCGATTGGAACAGCGAAGCAATAACCTCCTCTCCAGAGTACTACAAGTGGACTCAGTGGATATTCATACAGTTATTCAAGAATGGACTTGCAGAAAAGCGCTCATCGAATGTGAACTGGTGTCCATCGTGCAAAACGGTGCTTGCCGATGAACAGGTTATCGATGGTCGTTGTGAAAGGTGTAACAACGAAGTTGAAAAGCGCGAGATGAGTCAGTGGTTCTTCAAAATCACAGAGTACGCAGAGAAACTGCTATCTAACCTGGAAAAGCTTGACTGGACCGATACAACCAAGAATCTTCAGCGGGCCTGGATAGGCAAATCCTCCGGAGCTACGATCTCTTTTGAAGTACAAGGAATGAATGAGCAGATAGATGTGTTTACAACCCGTCCAGATACGATATTTGGAGTAACTTACATAGTTGTTGCTCCTGAATACGGTATGGTCAGCAAGCTAATCACACCTTCGACAGTGGAGACTTTTGAAAATTTCAAAGAAGAAGTGAAGAGTATGGATCTTGCTACAAGAACATCCATTTCGCGCCCCAAGAATGGTATATTCACCGGTTCTTACGCCGTTCACCCTCTTACGGGTGAGGAGCTTCCAATCTGGATAGGAGATTACGTTCTGGCAGAATACGGAACGGGCGCTGTTATGGCCGTCCCGGCACACGACGAGAGAGATTATGTCTTTGCGAAGAAGTATGGACTGGAGATAAAACAGGTTATCGAATGTGATCCCTCACAGTTGCCCTATACTGAGAAGGGAAAGATGATCAACAGCGGAAAGTACTCGGACATGCTCAGCGTTGACTTTATCGAGAGGATAGATGAAGTGAGCGATAGCATAAAGGGTTCTGTAAATTATCACCTTCATGACTGGTGTATATCAAGACAACGCTATTGGGGTCCCCCAATACCAGTTGTTTACTGTGACAAGTGTGGAACTGTTCCGGTGCCGGAAGATCAACTGCCAGTTATGCTGCCAAATACCGATGACTACATACCTGACGGGAGCGGCAAGTCTCCTTTGGCAAAGAATGAAGAGTTTGTCAACACGATTTGTCCCGTTTGTGGAGGACCTGCTAGAAGGGAAACCGATGTATCCGACAATTTCCTTGATTCGGCATGGTATTATCTGCGATATCTCTCACCGAACAATGACAGTGCGCCTTTTGATGATAGTCTCGCTGAAAAGTGGTGCCCGGTCGATATGTATATTGGCGGAAATGAACACGCTACCCTGCACCTCATGTACTCGAGATTTCTAGCAATGGCGCTTCACGATATCGGCTTTCTTCCTTTCGAGGAACCATTCGCTTCATTTAGAGGTCACGGGCTCATAATTAAGGACGGAGAGAAGATGTCGAAGTCCAAGGGCAATATTGTCAATCCAAACGAGTATTTTGAGACCCATGGAGTAGATGCTCTCAGGACCTACTTGATGTTCATGGGTACTTTTCTAGAAGGTGGAGATTTCAGAGACAGCGGGATGGACGCAATGAGGAGATTTCTCAATCGTGTATGGGACATCGCTGCCATGCCTGAAGGGAAAAGTTCTACCGAGTTGAAGATAAAAATGTCAGAGACTGTAGAGAAAGTAGAGTATTCAATCAACAACATCAAGCCGAACACGGCAATAGCCGCTATCATGGAGTTCGTTAATGAGGCTTCAAAAGAGAGCGCTATCGAGAGACAGCTCGTAGTAGATATGGCAAAACTCCTCTCGCCTTTTGCTCCCTTCATTTGCGAAGAGATATACAGCATGAAAGGCGGGAAGAAGAGGACTATTCTTGAAGATGGTTTCCCTTCTGGCTATGAGAAATACGCTTCTCTGGCGAAGACTGAATTGCCTGTTCAGATCACCGGCAAGATGAGAGGAAAGGTTGTGCTTCCTCAGAACGCATCCCAGGAAAAGGCATTGGAAGCCGTAATGGCTGATGAGAAGCTCTCAAAAATGCTTGAAGGAAAGTCAATAAGAAAGATCATCTACGTACAGGACAAGATTATCAACATAATTACTTGAGTGTAGTGAGAAATAGTATATTCTCAACATCTAGAAGGAGGGCCAGTGGCTCTTCTTTGTTTTCCATCGATTTATCTCCGTTTTGATGTGGGTTTTCGTGAAACGAAAATGCTTGAATTTCCGTATCTTGCATGGTGTTTTACAGGACAAAATCCAGCTTCTTCCAGAACTGCTTGCTGATTATCTATGGAAAGCGGCAGATCAAAGTGGTAGAAACCATCAGGCACGTCGCGCTCGCTTTTCAGAGACTCGTATCTCTTGCGTAGTTCGATTTCCTCTTTCGCAGTATTGACCACGTAATCTACCTCGATATATGTTCCATTGCCTGCCAGACTGTGGAGAATCTTCTTGTAGAGCGACAACTTCTGTTTGTATTCGAAATGATGCATCGATTGAACCGAAATAGCAAAGTCGAATCCTTCCGATGGCAAATCAACTTCGAAGTAGGAACCGGTAATCAAGTTCAGGTCGCCCAGTCTGTCTTCATGTTTGCTTCTAAGAATTTCGAGCATCTTCTGGGACAAGTCGACACATGTTACTCTGGCTGTCGTGTTTAATCTGAATATCTCGTCGAGTTCGAGTCCCGTCCCGCAACCGAGATCAAGTATCCTGATTCCAGGAACAACTGGAATTAACTTTGCTAATTCTCTGTAGAAGTCAGCAGATTCCTTGATATTGTACTTCATGTGGGATTCGTATGAATCGGCTCTTCTGTCAAAAAAGGAATCCATTCTTTCAAGTTGATTATTTACTTCTTTTTCTCTGCGAGTCAAAAGACATGCCTCCTTTTTTCAGTCGCCATGATTTTCTGTCTTAATATTATTATAGAAGTGGTCAGCAAACGTTATGTTTTTTAGAAATGGCGAATCGAGCCGTGATGATTTTGCATTTCACGAAGATCAGACTGAACATCGCTCGAAAGGAGACAGGAATGATAGTAAGTGCGAGCAGAAGGACAGATATCCCTGCTTTTTATTCAGAGTGGATGATAGAGCGTTTGAAAAGTGGCTTTGCTCTTGTCAGGAATCCATTCAATCCCCATCAGGTGAGCAAAGTCATCCTAAATCCAGAAGCAGTAGACTGTTTCGTGTTTTGGACAAAGGATCCCCACAAAATGTTAGACAGACTGAATCACTTTGCCGATTACTGCTATTATTTTCAATTCACGATTACGCCCTATCATGGAAGTGTAGAGCCTGGGCTTCGCAACAAGAGAGAGATTATCGAGACCCTCAAAAAACTTTCCGGAAAGATTGGAGAAAAGAGAGTGATTTGGAGATACGATCCTATTTTGATAAATGCCGACTATAGTGTCGACCATCATCTACGGGCCTTTGAAAAAATGGCGCATTTGCTTAAGGGATTCACTGAAGAGTGTGTGATAAGTTTTCTCGATTACTATCAGAAGATCTCATCAAACCTTCGAAGACTTGATGCAAGGGCACCTAATGAAATTGAGGTAAGGAAAATTGCCAGCCACTATTCAGAAGTATCATCTTCTGAAGGAATGAAGCTGAAGACATGTTCAGAGACCGTCGATCTTTCGGAATATGGAATTAGCCACGGAAGCTGTATTGATGGGACGCTTATTGAAACGCTTACAGGCAAGAGGATTGATCGCCCAAAGGACAGATATCAGAGAGCTGCATGCCACTGTGTCGAGAGTGTCGACATAGGCGCATATAACACCTGTCCTAATCGATGTCTATACTGCTATGCAAGCTTCAGTGAGAAATCCATTCTTAGAAATCATCGTTCCTTCAATCCGAAGTCCCCGCTTCTTTGCAGCGAATTACAGAAGAGAGATGAGATTGCTGAGAGAAAGAAGTAGAGATATGCTCATTTCGGAAGAAAGCTGTTTTGCTCGTATTAAACAAGGTAATCTCTTCATCATGCTATCCAGAAAGAACTATCTTATAATCGGCTTAAGAGAAGAGTTTTTATTTAAGAATGCGGTAGGAGGGTTTCTATGGAAGAATTCTTAGGCGGAGATCTGTTCAGATGGGTGGTTATGCCCCTAATGATTTTCTTCGCAAGGATCATAGACGTCTCTCTTGGAACCACGAGAATCATAATGGTTTCGAGAGGCAAGAAAGAAATAGCTAGTGTTATCGGCTTTTTTGAGATTATTCTGTGGTTGCTAGTTGCCAGCAAAGTAATCCAGAGTGTTGATAACGTACTCTACATTCTTGCTTATGCAGGGGGCTTCGCAGCCGGTAGCTACATAGGAATGCTCATTGATGAGAGGCTTGCAATTGGAACCGTATCGGTTAGGCTGATAATCTCGAGAGATCCGACCGAACTTATAGAAAGATTGTGCCAGGCTGGATTTGGAGTTACGAAGATAGACGCTCACGGTGCTCGAGGAAAGGCTTACATTGTTTACAGTATCATAAACAGGAAAGAAGTGGAAGACTTCGAGAGAATCGCTCTGGAATGCGTTCCGAAGGCGTTCATGTCTGTTGAAGATATTCGAAAGGTAAGAGAGGGAGTCTTCCTCCCCAAGGATACGATGCGTCTCAGAAGAGAGTCTCCATTAAGAAAGTCCAAATAGCTTTCCAGAAGCGTTATCATTTAGAGAGATGAGGGGGATTTCCCCCTCATCTCTTTATGTCATTAAAGATGTTGCCGTCTCTGATTTCAACTATCCTGTCTGTCTCTTCTGCGATTCTTCTATCGTGAGTAATTATTACGAATGTTGTTCCGTATCTCTTGTTGAGATCACGCATGAGGCTGAAGACCTTCGCCGAAGTATCGGAGTCGAGATTGCCCGTAGGTTCATCTGCAAGTATAATCTTCGGATTGTTGATAAGTGCCCTTGCGATTGCGGTTCTTTGCTGTTGGCCTCCCGACATGTTTGGAGCCAGATTGTTCCTAACCTTGCTGATTTCAACGACATCCATTAGTTCCTTCGCCCTTTCCATAATTTCCTTCGAAGGTTTAAGACCCTTAATTCTGTAAGGAAGAATTACGTTTTCGAAGGCAGTGAACTCGGGAAGCAGATAATGAAACTGGAATATGAATCCAATAGTCTCATTTCTAACACTTGCGAGTTCGTTCTTGTTCATTTTGTTTGTCTGTTTGCCTGCGATTTTTATTTCACCGCTAGAGGGCTGATCCAGAGTGCCCATAATGTTCATGAGTGTGGATTTACCGCTTCCGGACTGTCCGACTATCGAAAGAAACGACGACTCTTCGATTTCAAGATCCACACCGTGAAGAACTTCTGTCTTCACAACCGTTCCGTAGACCTTTTTAATATTCTTAAGCTCGATTATGTTAGCCATTTCGTATCACCTCAACGGGGCTGAGTTTCGAGGATCTTCTGGCTGGGACCATTGCGGCAATAGTTGAAGCGCCAATGGCAATGAGCGCGGACAACATCACAAACCCATAACTTAGAGAGATTCTGATGATCGGTTCTCCGTCAGTCCCTACGGCAAAGGTGGAGAACATTATTATAAGCAGGATTCCAAATGCAATTCCGACTACTGCTCCCACAATACCTAGAGAGAGTCCCTGAAAGAGAAAGACGAAACTTGTCGTGGAGTCCTTAAGGCCCATTGCCTTCAGGATTCCGATCTGCCTTGATTTCTGGACTACAGTTATTGCAAGCACGCTTGCTATTCCAAGGGAAACGGCTATGATCACGAACACCTGAATCATTATGCTTGAGACGCTCTGCCCGTTCAGTCCGGAGAGGAGGTCTTCGTTCTGAGATTTCCAGTCAGTGACAAGTAAAGCAGGCCTCGAAAGACGTTCAGTAATGACTGAGGCGTTTTCATCGGCTCTGAAGACCTCACTCACCTGCATCTCTATCGATGTGACTGTATCACCAAGTTTCCCAACTGACTGAGCGGTGCCAATTGTTGAGATCAGCCAGTTCTTGTTAAGACTTGCAACACCCAGATCGAAAATACCGACTACCTTCAGAATCTCAACTGTTCTATCCGGAGTGAAGATTGTGATTTCTCCTCCAAGGGTCACATCGAGCTCATCTTTAAGACCCTTGCCGATAATGATTTCTCCGTCGCCTTCAGGAAGGTTGCCATCAATGAGACGACTATCCGTCCTGTAAATAACATGCGACTCGGGGAACTGCAGACCTCGGAGCAGAACAGATAAGGTTCTGTCGCCGCTGCTTATGAAGACAGGAACATCTGCGCTTGCAGAAAGAGCCGTCAGATTTGTTGGCAAATCAAGAGAAGAGATATCCGAAATTATGCCTTGCCAGTCTTCTACTCTGTTGTTTTCCGGAGAGGAGACAGTTATCTGCGAAGAGCTTCCGATTGTCGTATCCACCAGGTCTTTTTGGAGTCCCTGGATAAGCGAGCCTATGAATACCTGAACGGAAACACCTATGGCAATTCCCATTACTATGAGAAGAGTTTGGGTCTTGCTGGAAGATAGAAAGCGCATCGCAATCGAAAAAGCCAATCTCATTTTACATCACGCTTCCCCAGAGCTAGAATCTCTCTCGGATCTTTCAGGAAGATATCTGCACCGACTTCCTTCCAGTAGTCTGGATTTTTCTCGAATGCATTTCCACCTACAACAACTCTCGATTTCCCGCCGGCTTCTTTAATTCGCGAAATCATCCTTCGTGTGTTTATTAGGTTGTAGTAGTTTGAAACACTAATCGCAACGTACGATAGACTCAGTTTTTTCGCAGCCTCAAGGAAGGTGTCTAGCGGGGTGTTTGCTCCGACGAATATGGAATTGTACCCGGCGATAGTGAAGATGTCCGAAATCATTCTTGCTCCGATCTCATGATACTCTTCAGGCGGGCAGAGTACTGCCACTGTCTGATCATTCTTTTCTGATCCATTGTCTCTTATCTTCTTCAAAATGTAGGGGAAGCAGCATTCCAAAACTGTTCTGACGATCGAGCTTCTAATGTGCTCTTTCCATATGCACAGTCTGTCACCTATATAGTCACACTCCCAGTCTCTTAGGGTTGGCGCAAGTATATCCAAATACAAGTCAATCACTTCAATACTTCCCGATTCTAGTGCCTCCACGCAGAGCAATATGGCTTTTTCCTTATCCTGGGAATCGAGAGCATTGGCGAAACCACTTTTGATATCGTTCAAAATAGCCTCCTTATTTAAGTGAATCAAGCACTCTTGAATCTTCTTGATCGAGGACAATGCTTGCAGCTTCGAGATTGGATCTAAGGTGTTCCAGCTTTGATGACTTTGGTATTACCACTACTCCATCTTTCCCCAGTAGCCATGACAGCATTATTTGCTGAATGGAAGCGGAGTATTTGCTGGCAAGATCCTTGAGCAGTTTTTCGGTTGAGGTTTTCACAGCATTTCTTCTAAGTGGAGAATATGCTGTCATCGTGATTCCCTTATGCTGGCAGTAGGGAAGAAGTTCATTCATTGCGAGTCTGTCGTCAATGTTGAAAAGAACCTGATTGTTTACAATTGGTTCTCGTGAAACGGCAACAGCCTTTTTCAATAATGATGTATCGAAATTAGATACACCAATGAACCTAACTCTACCGTTCTGGACTTCGTCGCTCATAGCTGAAAGCGTTTCTTCAAGAGGAACATCAGGATTAGGCCAGTGAATCAAGTAGAGATCCAGATAGTCAGTTCTCAGTCTTTGCAGTGTACCGTCGAGCGCTTCGTGGAGTTCGTCCCTTTGCAAATGGCTGGGCCAGACCTTAGATGTGATAAACAACTCCTCTCTACTGAAAATGGATATTGCCTCTCCGACTAGTTCTTCAGTATGGCCTCCTCCATAGTACTCAGCCGTATCGATGTGTGTGTACCCCAGTTCAATTGCTCTTGATATGGTTTCAATATGTTCCCTGTCTCTGGATTTGTCGGGGATATCTCTTCCTCCTACTTCCCAGGTTCCAAGTCCAACTGCAGGGATTTCTGCTTCTGTGTTACCGAGAGTTCTATATATCATCTTAATCACCCCTGTTTACAAGATTTTACCTTAATAATTTGAAAGATTATAGCTGGTAAAACATTCCCATCTCTTCTCGGTAAATGTAGGTGCTCGCGGTTTGAGGTATAATTAATTGAACGGGCTGATCACTTTGCAAAAACAGTTCTTTATGGTCATTCAAAAACGGCTCTTCCAGAAATCAGGATCTACATCTGGTACCTTCCTATGTTAGTTGTTAACGGAATCCAAGAAACCAGACGAAGGAGGGAGCGCCATGTACATTGTGTGCGATTTGAGGTATGCTGTGTCTGAAAGTAGATCCACAGAGGCTTTGAAAATGATACTTGAGACGCTCTCAAAGAAGTTGCTTCTGGGAGCCCAAGGTGACACGCTCAATATGAGAGCCGAGACGGAAGATACTATTGAAGTTCAAATCATGGCTCTCAAAGGATCTTGTTCTTTCGAAGAAGTAGTGCCACGGATCAACGAGTACCTTTCATTGATCTCAAGAGCGCTGGAAGTGAGTTTCCCCGATTACAGAGTAGTTAGTTCATACATCTATCCAGATGGTGAAGAAACGCCATATCTACTCTGTTAAAGACATAAAAAGAGGGCCGGTGGCCCTCTTTTTTGTTTGGTTGACAAATCAAAGAGATAAAAGTATAATAATTGTGTAGCTAATAATAATGATTCTAAGTATGGAGGTGCTTTATGGAAAAGAGAATTCCATTGATCGGTGAAGATTTTCCAGAGATGAGAGTCAAGACAACTCACGGGGTCGTAACTCTGCCGGAAGAATACAAAGGAAAGTGGTTCGTTCTCTTCAGTCATCCAGGAGATTTCACACCAGTCTGCACAACCGAGTTCGTAGGATTCCAGAAGAGATATGAGAAATTCAGAGAACTAAATTGTGAGCTTATCGGTTTGAGTGTTGATCAGGTATTCTCCCATATTAAATGGACAGAATGGATAGAAGAAAAGCTGGGTGTCAAGATAGGATTTCCGATAATTGCGGACGAAATGGGAGAAGTCGGAATGACCTTGGGCTTGATTCATCCCGCGAAGGGCACGAACACAGTCAGGGCCGTCTTCATTGTTGATCCTAAGGGAAAGATAAGAGCTATTCTCTATTATCCGCAGGAACTTGGAAGAAACATGGATGAAATCTTGAGAATGATCAAAGGATTCCAGGTCGCCGATAAGAATGGAGTGGCAATTCCTGCAGATTGGCCAAACAACGAAATTATTGGAGATCACGTAATAATTCCTCCTGCATCAGATGTTAAGACAGCCGAGGAAAGAAAGGGCAAGGAAGGCTGCTACGATTGGTGGTTCTGTCATAAGAGCCTTTGATAGTATAGAGGCGAAAATTAATATAACAAAGCGGGCTTGCACCCGCTTTTTTTGTATTGAATATCTAGACTCTTCGCCTTAAAGAGAAAGCGTGCTCCTACCAGTCGATGATGTTATTCAGCAACTTCCTGTTATCAAATAGATCAATGAAATCTCCGGAGATATATCCCCATATATCGTCTGAGAAAAGGTTAATATCACCTATCGCCACAACCTTTCCCGAACCCACTGAAGCCGCGGCAACAAGCGGAACTACTATAGTAACTTGATCGGAGAATTCAGATGGCGAAGTACCGTTTCCTGCGACCACACCGGACAAAGATTCCTTGGCCGCCACACTCAACGGGACATACGAGGTCGGTTCAGCATATGCTATTGTTTGGGCCTCTCCGGACGTGTTCAGGGTCGATGCGGCTATCAATACTATCTTGTTTAGACCAGTAGTTAAAGGGTGAGCGTTGAATTTGGTAGTTGTAACCCAGATTTCCTCGTTATCGTAATTGTTCGTATTGTCATGTAGAAGATTATTGTTAAATTGGATCCCAACTTCGAGGTAAGAGGCTATGGCATTTAGTGGAGCATTGTCATAGTATGTATAATACTCTCCCAGTAACAACACCTTGCCTCCCCTACTCAAGAGGGTAACCAACCCACTCATTTCATTGACCGAGTAAGCGGTTTGGGGAGCCAGAACAATGACGATGCCATACCCTTCAGGAGAGAACCCACTCTCTGATGAAAGATCAACTGTATATCCCTTATCTTCTAAAGCCTGAATCAGCTTTGACATTTCGACGGAGGCTTCATCATCAATTCTGTTATTATGGGAGTCATCTATGAGAATCGTTTTTGGTACTCTTGGGAATGAACCGGGAAAACAGGAAGTCAATATCAAGGCCAGAGCAAGCAACATTATCAGGATTGACGTTCTTTTCATATTATCATCTCCAATCGAAGCCATGAAAGACTTCATTGAAACAAGTATATCCCCCTAATCGCTAACTCCAAATGATCTCGGAGACTCTTCACCTGGCACAAAAGTTGTGAAAGATGATAAATGCAACTGTGAAGCCGATCAATAGTAACCTTCAGCTGAAGAGGTTGCTTTTGTCATGGTTACTTAAGTCAATCGATGATATTTGCCTTGCTTTATTATCTTTAGTGCGGCTTCATTACAAAAGATGACTGCACTACCCTGTATTTGTGAATGGTATAAAGCAATAATCGTAAGTAAGAGCGTCTGAAGAGTGATAATCACAGCTTAGCATTCTTGACGGGTCTTTGGAAAGGGCGAAGTTATCTGCTATCATATGAATGAAAAAAATTTCCTTCGGAGGTGATGACAGTGAAAAAAATTTTCTTTGTGGTATTTCTTGTTTTGATGCTTTCGGTGACAATGACTGGAAAGCTTGTCTATTGGCACACTCAAGAAGAAGAATCCAGGCAGCAGGTTATTGCCCAAATAATCGAGTCGTTCACAATTGAAACTGGAATCGAAGTTGAAGTAGTAGCGATCGAAGAGAATGAGATGTTTTCAAAACTTGCTGCAGCCTCGGCTGCGGATACGCTTCCTGATATGATTGAAGCGGGCGCTGAGACTATTCTCGGTCTCGGAGCGGATGGTCTTCTCGATACGGCGATTCCGACGAGATTCATTGATAATGCCGGAGACTTTTACAATGGTGCCACAAGATTCGTTATTACGCCGGCTGGAGATCAGTACTTCGCGGTTCCTTATCATGGATGGGTACAGGGAATCTGGTACAGAAAAGACTGGTTTGAAGAAGAGGGACTATCTGAACCGACGACATGGGAAGCAATAATGGAGGCTGCTAAGCACTTCCATGATCCACAAAATGGGATGTACGGAATTGTTCTCGGAAAAACAAACGACGCATATGCGGAGCAGGTATTCACGATTTTTGCTTTGTCAAATGGAGCTAGGATTTTCGACAAGGACGGAAATGTGGTAGTAAATTCTCCAGAGATGAAGGAAGTGCTTCAGTACTACAAGGATCTTGGCGCATACTCGGCTCCTGGCCACACTTACTGGCAGCAAGCAAGAGAGCTGTTCCTGTCAGGCAAAACCCCAATGATGTTCTATTCCACTTACATTATGGACGATCTTGCACTTGCCGAAATCCAGACTCAGTACATAAGCGATTTCGACCCTGATCTCGTTAAGAATACCGAATTTGCTCCAATGATGACCAATAGTAGGCCTTCCTCCTTTGGACAGGTCTTGTCGCTCGCGATCGTCAAGTCTTCCCAGAACAAGCTTGATGTTCTCAAACTCCTCGATTTCATGTTCGAGCCGGACAATTACATAAAGTACATACATATGGCTCCCGGTGGAATGCTTCCTACAAGAGCTTCCATAGCTGAAAGCGAAGAATTCCTGAACGATCCAAAGGGGATTTATAAGAGCTACGGCGCAGAAAAGATCAAAGCAATCATTTATGGCATGGAGAATATTGAGAAATTCGGTTACGTTGAAGGAAGGGTCTTCCCAGAAATGGGAAAGATATCCGGAGCTTTCACAATTGGAAATGGAATCGTTATGATGTTCGATAACAACGCAACTCCCGATCAAGTTCTGACTTTCTGGAGAGAGGACATAAGAAAGCTGATAGGAAGATAAGCATCTGACAGAGAAGGCCCCGGAGCCGGGGCCTTCCTTTTTTGGAGGTAGATCTCATGCAGCAAGTTACCTCTTCAATTCTGAGGAAAGAAAACAGCCTGGGTTGGAAACTGGTGTCGCCAACGGTTATTCTCTTGATGATACTCATACTGTATCCCGTTGCTTACAACATATATATTTCATTTTTCGACTACGGTATTACGAGTTCGACGTTTGTGGGCCTGGAGAACTATGTCAGAGTCTTCAAAGATGCTGCATTCTGGAAGTCGTTCTTCATAACCGTTGGGTTCACTCTCATAACAGTCTTTGGGAGCATATTGCTGGGCCTTGGAGTTGCTCTAATGCTGAACAAAGAGTTCAAGGGAAGAGCAATAGTAAGAACAATTATCTTGCTTCCGTACATTACTCCCTTGATCTCGATTGTTTTCTCCTGGAAGTATATCTTTGATCCCAGCTATGGCCCCTTCATGCAGCTTTTTGGTCAGACTCTCAGATGGGTTTCCCCTCAACTCGATCTTCTTAACAACTCAAACAATGCGTTCCTCGTTGCGTCGATCTTCAACATTTGGCGCAACTTCCCCTTCGTCTATTTGATGCTTTTGTCAAGGCTTCAATCGATTCCCGAAGATTACTACGAGGCCGCGGAGATAGATGGAGCAACTTCTTGGCAGAAGTTTACGAATATCACTCTTCCCGAGCTCTTCTTCGTTATGGGAGCAGTAGCTCTTATGAGAGGAATCTGGAACTTCTACAAGTTTGACGAGGTGTATTTGATCAGCAAAAGAGCCGGTACTCTTCCGATATTCATATATGAAAGGGTAATAGGCACAACTTCTCCTGAGTATGGAGTTGCGGCTGCAATTGCAACAATTCTCATGGTTGTCATGCTGGGATTGATAACTGCATACGTCAAGAAGGTGTTGAAATGGTGAAGAAGAAGACACCTTTCAAAAGAATGATGTTTGTTCTTGGAATTCTCACAATCTGTTTTTTTATTCTTATTCCCTTTTATTTCATGGTTCACGTATCTCTTAAAGCAGACTACGATCCAAATAAGTTAACATTTTCCGATTTCACGATAAGGAACTATCTGGAGATATTTGGTCTCATTCAGAGCAGCGAAACGGAGTTTTTCGGAGACGAGATAATTCGAGCGAATCTGGAACCTGTATTGAAGAGGATAGATGAGTTGGAGAAGAGAACAGCCTCGCTTGACGCATATACCCAGTATGTTCATGACGTTCAGCTGAAGGCTAAGGAGAAAGAACTGAGGGATATCGTAGATCTCGTAATTGACTTTAGCGGACTTGAGGTCGAAAATAGGGAAGAGTTTATCGAAAATTCCCTGATTCCGGGCACAGCAGAGGCCAAGACGATTGAAGAGAATATGGAATCAATTTTCAGCGCAAACGATTTGAAGCGATTTACAGATTTGCGAGCTGAGATTGAAAACGCTCTTACAGAGGAATCGCTGATTTCCGGTTTCGAAAATGCAAAGGCCCAGCTGAAATCCTACGAAGATCAAAAGACGAAAATTCTCGAAGAAAGGGCAAGCGAATTTCCCTTCTTGAAGTATTTGAGAAACTCTCTGATTTTTGCGGGAACTTCCGCCTTGATAAGTCTCTTCGTTGCGATTCTGGGCGCTTACGCCTTTTCGAGACTTAGATTCAAGGGAAGAGGACCAGTCCAGCGATCAGTTCTTTTCGTGTATCTGTTCGGCGGCACTGTAATAATGGTCCCGCTTTATCAGATGGCGGTGAAACTTGGAATTCTTTCCTCTCCTCTGGGGACGGGTATGTATTTGATTATGGTCTATGTGATTCAGACTCTTCCTGTCTCCCTTTACATGCTGGGAAATTACTTCAGAACAATACCATTTTCGATTGAGGAAGCCGCAATTATTGATGGGTGTTCCAGAGTACAGGCGATCTTCAAGATTGTTATTCCGCTCTCTCTTCCAGCAATTGTCACAGTATATATCTATGCATTTATGATTGGATGGAATGAATACTTGTTTGCATCTGCCTTCCTTGGTCTAAAATCCTACAAGGATCTCTTCACTCTTCCTATTGGATTGAACGCGTTCTCCGGTTCGGCTCATGCAGTATGGGGAAGGTTGATGGCGGCTTCAGTAGTCTCGGCGATACCAATCATAATTATCTTCACCCTCATGCAGAAGTACCTGACAAGTGGATTCACTGCCGGAGGCGTAAAAGAATAGGAGGTTGAAGCATGCCTGGACTGAATCAGAAATCATATGACATAGTAATCGGAATACCTAGTTTTAACAACTCGAGTACTATCAAATACGTAGTCGAGACAGCAGCAAAAGGTCTCGGTAAGTTTTTCCCATCATTGAGAGGCTGTATCGTCAATTCAGACGGAGGATCGACAGACAATACTGAAGAGGTTTTTTATTCAGCTTCCAGTGATGGAGCAGATCTGCTTTCTTTCAGATACCGGGGGATCTCCGGAAAGGGAAGCGCAATGAGATCGATAATGGAGAAAGCCCTCACTCTCGACGCTCAGGCAGTGGTATTTCTCGACTCGGATTTAAGAAGTGTAGAACCTTTTTGGATAGATAGACTTGCCCGTCCGATTTTCGAAAAGAACGCAGCGTACGTTACCCCCTACTATATTCGACACAAGTATGACGGAACGATAACCAACAGCATATGCTACCCTCTAACTACGGCACTTTATGGAAAGAAGGTAAGACAACCTATTGGAGGAGATTTCGGTGTAGGCAGAGAGATGCTTGACTATTACATCTCCGTATCTGAGGAGACGTGGAAGTCCGACGTTTCCAAATTTGGAATTGATATCTGGATGACCACTTCTGCCATTAATGAGGCAAGAGGAAGAATATACCAGGCTGCTTTAGGTACGAAAATTCATGACGTGAAGGATCCAGGCAAGCAGCTTGGAAATATGTTTAGAGAAGTCGTTGGCACCTTATTTTCCCTTATGCAGAGATATGAAGACTACTGGACAGCAGTTACAGATTACTATGAATCGCCAATCTATGGTGAGGTGGCAGCCGGAGTTCCAGAATCGGTAGAAGTCGATTTGGGGAATATGATTCTCAAGTGTTATGAGGGCATCAAAGAGCAAGAGGGCTTCATTGAGGAGATCCTTGGATCGGATATTTCTCATGAGCTTTTCCTTCTCGGAAAAGCGAATGCGATGATTGATGATGATCTTTGGGTTAGAATCATATACAGGATTGCTTCAAGATACAGAAATGTTGCACTCAGGAATAGACTGATAGAGTTGCTCGTTCCTCTTTACTTTGGGAAAGTTGCGAATTTTGTTTCGAGAACTGAGAAAGAATCTCAAGAGGAAGCTGAAAAGGAAACAGACAGACTCCTTGAGAAGTTTATGAACACAAAGGATGAGTTGATATCAATATGGGAGAAGAGTTCAGAATAACAGAGAAACTCAAAGCGATGATAAAGGGGTTGAATCCGGCTGAGAAGAAGGCCGCAAAGTACATTATTGATTTTCCGGATGATGTGATTCACCATTCAATTAGCGAACTGTCTGTGCTCGCCGGGACGAGTGAGACAACTATCTTCAGATTATCAAAGAAATTGAGTTTCAATGGCTACCAGGCTTTCAAAATCCAGCTGGCAAGAGAGCTTTCGAGTGAAACTCCGTCGATTTCTGCTGACAAGAACAAGTTGATTTCAGATCTTATTGAAGCACTGAATCAGCAGAATCATCTAATAGACGAAGTTCAGCTCGATAGAATCGCAAGCCGAATTGTGAAGGCCAGCAGGCTGATATTCTTTGGAGTGGCTTCTAGCGGAATAGTAGCGGAATTTGGAGCCACGCTCTTCATGAGGGCAGGTTTTTCGACAGCCTTCTATACTGATCCTCATCTGCAAATAATGACGGCCGTTTCTCTGAACAAAGGCGACATTGTTTTTGGGATTTCTGCTAGTGGAAATATCAGAGATACTGTCAAGTCAATCGAAGTAGCCTCTGATTCTGGAGCATATACTGTGGCGATAACAGGAGGGATTGGATCAAGAATTGTTAGCGTTTCTACTGAGACGATCTATGTCGCCCAGGGAGGACATGAGACAGGGATACCACTTCTTCAACCAAGAGTATGCCAGCTTGCCGTGATTCAACTCCTGCTTGAGAAGTCGATAAGGCTTAGAAACGGAACGATGCAGACCCTGGAAAAAGTGGATAGAACACTTGATAAGAAGAGATATATCTGAGCTCATTACGAGGAGTGTCGTCTTGTATTAGGCAAAAAATGGTTTATGCGGATTAAGAACATCAGGTACTGATAGATCTGACATGCGTGGCATGCATTTGGTATCATATATGGACTGCTGAAGAGGCAGCTTTTCAGGAATTTGTAGCGTTCTATGCAAAAGAAAAGCCTTTCCTGAAAACGGCGATACAAGACTCCACTACGCCAGCATGATAAAGAGATCCGCTGTTCTTAGCGATTTCAGCAAGAGCAAACTTCACTCCGTGAGTGGTCCTGTAAGGTCTATAAAAACTCATTGCCGAAACTACCTCTGAGACTGCAAGAATACATCCTTCAAGGCTTATTTCAGAGCCAGTCAAACCATCTGGATATCCCGACCCGTCCATCCTTTCGTGATGCTGAAGAATTGCATTTGAGACTTTGCCCGGAAATGGAACTCCTTTGCTTAGCTCGAACCCGGTTCTTGGATGTTCTTGAAGAAGCTTCAACTCAAAACTATGTAGAGGGCCTGGCCTGCTGATCATATCAAGAAACAGTGAAATCATGCCAACATCGTGAATCTTTCCAGCCATTTCGACACAAACTTTTGTAAAGGAGTCAAGCCCCATCTCATCGGCTATTGCAACTGCAAGACTCGAGACATTATCTTCATGAGTTTCCACGTAGATGCTCTTGATCCTAAACATCTCCAGCAGAGAATCAGCGGTCCCCCTGCAGATATCAAGACGGCTGGCAATATCAAACTCTATGTCTCTACTAGGAGCGCTGCAGTAATCATCATTCATCGAAAACTCCCCCATTCGAAGAACATATGGATGAAGCCTGGAAATCTCAAGAACATTCTTTCGGTCCATTCCTGCTGTATCGTATAGACAGGTGGCCGCTATCGGGAATTCTTCAACCAGGTCATTAACGGATGCTTCGTACTCAAGAAGCTTTTCAAGCCTTGCACCCGATTCGAGGATTGGAGTGCCTATTCCTGCTACGCAGAGGCTTTCGAATCCTTCTTTTAAAGCAGCCATTACCGCTTTTTCGAGAAACATGATGGAGCTATCTGGATCGAAAGTCCCTCGCTTTAGGTACGACTGAGTTGTCTCCATGAATTCCAACGACTTTGCTTCAAGCAATTCATCGATGCTGCTTTCTCTGTCAAGAAGGATTCTCTTCAAAACTGTGAATTCCGATTCGGCTCCCAGATATAGGATCTTGCCATTATTCGACAGACCTTCGCTCAAGACAGAGTCGAGTGCAATTCTGAAGGCTTTGCTGTTGTTATATAAAGCAATATTGTGTGATCCAAATTTCACAAGCAACAACTCCAAAGAGAGAGTTCTAATTTGGCTTGAATGAACACTCTTAAAAATTATAGCATGCACAAAATCCATCTATGCAACACGCCTGTTTGAGATAATTGATGAGACCTGCTGAGAGTAGTATGAGTAGGTTAACGTGGAAGATCAGACCTCTTGAAGTCTTGAGGGTGATGCGCTTACATGTTCTTGGGAAAAGTAATGGTTACAGTTGTTCCCATCATATATCTTGACCTGACGTCTATTGTCCCATTTATAAGATTTAGAGCGTGCTTGACGAGAGATAGCCCCAATCCAAGTCCAGACGACCCCGATGTCCTGGCGTTGCTAGCTCGATAGAATCTTTCGAATATTCTGGGGAGTTCGTCACTCTTAATGCCTATTCCATCATCCTTCACAGAGATGTAGATATTGGATTCGTCTTCACGAGAAACCACTTCAATTTTATCCCCGACACTTGAATACTTGACAGCATTCGAGATGAGGTTGGATATTACTCTGAATAGGAGCATCGAGTCCACAGCGGCATAAGTATCCGGAGACACAGTTGTGATGATCTCGAGTCTCTTTCGATTCCATTTGGCTTGAAGATCGCCTATGGCTTCATCTACAAGTTCTCTTAGATTCACTGTTTCAACTTTCACTCTGTAGTTCTGCAGTTCGAGGTTAGATAGTATACCAAGCTCTTCGACGAGTCTTGAAAGTCTTCCCGTTGATCTGGATATTCTATCGATTGTCTCAGAGACATCGTTGGGAAGTTCACTGTTCCTATCCATCAGTAGTTGCACGTAGCCGTTTATGACGGCCAGAGGTGTTGAGAATTCATGAACGATTGAATTTACGAAATCCATCTTGGCACTCTCGAACAACTTCTCGCTTGTGATATTTCTGGCAATAATGTATGGTGGAGAGACCTTTATTCTCAAATAGTGAGTTATCTCATCTCTTACGAACAAAGTATCGGTAGTATAATGAAGTCCTGAGATCAGACTGTCGACGATCTTCGAAATACCTTGAACATGCAGAGCGTCCGGGAGAGCCAGTCCTTCAATTTCGCCCAGCATCTTTTTCGCAAACGAGTTCGCGTATGATACAACAAGGCCCTCATCGACTATCATAATCCCCTCGTCGAGCTCATCAAGAAGCAGTTGGTTCACTTCTGTTCTCCGAGAACAAACTTGTAGCCAACGCCTCTCACTGTTTTTATAAACCCTTCTCCAACCTTCTCTCTCAGTTTGCTTATGTGAACATCCACGGTTCTGAAGTCTCCAAAGAAGTCAATCCCCCATACTTTGTCGAGCAACTCTTCTCTCGTGAAGACTCTCCCGGGGTTCTCTGCAAGCAACTTCAGCAATTCGAATTCTCGCCTCGTTAGCTCTTCTGACTTTCCATTTCTGGTTACTGTATACGATTTTAGATTCACTATCGCATCGCCTATCGTCAACATTTCGTCAAGAGTGCCAGAAATCTCGCTTCTTCTCATTACGGCTTTAATTCTTGCTACCAAAGCTCTTGGGTTAAAAGGTTTGGTAACATAATCATCTGCGCCGAGCTCAAGTCCGAGAATCATGTCGAGGTCGGACTTTCTTGCGGTCAAGAATATTATCGGAATTCTGGAATACTTCATTCGGATCTTCTTGACCAGGTCAAGACCATTTGCGTCCGGCAGCATGATGTCGAGAAGTATGACGTCTGGTTTTCCCGCGCGCAGTGCAGCCCAAAGCTCTTCTGCATTTGCGGCGGCTGAAGTCTCCATGCTTTCACTCTCACAAGCAGTTCTGACAATATTCAGAATATCTAGATCGTCATCAACAATCAATACCTTCAACGTCGCATTTCCTCCTTAAGACTCTCACCCTTTTCTATGTAGTAGATCTCTTCAGCGATATTCGTTGCATGGTCGCCGGCTCTTTCCAGAAATCTTGATACTAGCAACAGGTCAAGAAGCTGACCAATTGCGCCGGAGTCAGACATGCTTATCAGCTTGTCTCTCACTTCCCTCTTGATATAAAGATAGTATTCGTCAACCTTACTGTCTTCAGTCCAAACTCCCTTGGCGGCTTCCGTATCCTTGTCATAATAAGCGTCAATCACCTCTTCCAGCATCTTTTCTACCACGGCGGTCATCTTCTTTATGTGAATAAGGGGCTTGACCAGAGTCTGGTTCTCGTACCTAACTGCAACTTCAGCAATATTTACAGCAAGATCACCTATTCTTTCTAAATCAGTAGCCAATTTCATCATCGTCAGAACATACCTGAGGTCTTCTGCCAGAGGTTGAAATCGGCCAATGTAATTGCAGATTTCCGTATCCATTTTTCTCTGCAAGTCATCAATGACTTCATCGTTTTCGATAACAGTTCTTGCAAGGTCGCCATCAAGTCTATCCAGCGCATCGATGGCTTTCTGAATACTGGATCTTACGTTCTCCATCATGTCTGAAAGCATTGATTTGAGCCTGTTAAATCCCGCTTCAAGATGTCTCTGTCTCTCTGGTGTCATCAGAACCAACTCCCGTCAACTAAAGATTCCTCTCAGATAGTCGCTTGTCCTTTGATCGTTGGGGTTTGAGGTAATCTTTTCCGTCGTGTCAAACTCAACCAACTCTCCAACATAAAAGAACATAACACAATCCGAGATCCTCAGCGCCTGCTGCAAATTGTGGGTCACTATAACAATAGTATACTTCTCAGAGAGTTCTTCTATTAACGTTTCTATTCTCTGAGTAGCAATAGGGTCAAGAGCGCTCGTCGGCTCGTCCAACAAGAGGACGTCGGGTTCTACAGAAAGAGCCCTTGCTATGCAGAGTCTTTGCTGCTGACCTCCCGACAGATTTGTTGCATTCTTCTTCAGTTCATCTTTGACTTCGTCCCATAGAGCAGCTTGCTTTAGCGATTTCTCGGTTATTTCGCGAAGAACTTGGCGGTTCTTAATGCCGTGAATTCTAGGGCCGTAAGTGACGTTTTCCTGTATTGTCTTCGGAAAGGGATTTGGCTTCTGGAATACCATTCCGATATGCTTCCTGAGTAATACAGGATCCATATCTAGAATTTCATCGTCCAGGAGCTTGACAGAACCGGTATGCCTGTATGAAGGAATTAAGTCATTCATTCGGTTTAGAACTCTCAGAAAGGTCGATTTTCCACAACCTGACGGACCTACTACTGCAGTTACCTTTCTCTGAGGTATTTCACAAGTAACTTCTTTAATTGCATGCTTCTCGCCATAGAAGACATTTAGGTTTTTTATTTTGAATATTGATTCAGTCATCTCATCCCTCCATCTTCCGAGATTCCCTTCTTCTTCTCATTGCAACCGACATGAACAGTGCAACAACGATGATCAAGAGAACTGACACGCTTCCCTCCAACTTCGGAGTTACATTGTCAGGATATATCGCCGATAGCACGAAAATATGTGTAGGAAGAGCCATTGCCGGATCAAAAGGACTAGAAGGATTTCTGGTTATATAGAATGCAGCTCCTGTGAAAAGCAACGGTGCTGTCTCACCAATTATTCTTCCAATTGCTATGATCACTCCGGTAAGTATTCTTGAAGAGGATGCCGGAATAACAATTTTGAAGGTTGTTTCAGATTTGTTGGCACCCAAGGCCATCGATGCTTCTCTATATGATTTCGGAACTGCCACAAGACTCTCATGAGTATTGGAGATTATATACGGAAGGGACATAATTCCGAGCGTCAGGCCTCCTGCAATGACTGAAGTTCCGAATCCAAATGTGATTGAGAAGAGTGACAAACCGAACATTCCAAAAACGACTGAAGGTATGCCTGCAAGAATATTGTTTGCTGTAAGCACTAGACGCTGCAAACGATTCTCTTTACTATATTCACTTAGGTATACTGCTGCGAGAATCCCGGTGGGTACCGAGAAAAGAAGGGCTATCGATAGGAAATAAGCGGTCCCCAGTATTGATGGCCAGATCCCCCCCTCAGTCATTGAGTTTTTTGGAAATGTAGTCAGAAACTCCAGGTTTATATCATCTAGGCCAGATAGTATAAGGAACCCCACGATTAGGAGAATTATGGTCACAAGAAGATAGGATATGATTCCGAGGACTATCTTCGCAATTCGATCCATTATCATTTTCTCATTCCTCTCTTCAAGCGCATTGCTGTAACTGTGAAGATAAGAGATATCGTCAGAAGGACTACTCCTATCATGAAAAGGGCGAAATAATGAGTACTTGCCAGCTCCACTTCTCCCATTTCGCCTGCTATTGCCGCTGTTAGCGGTCTTACCGGATCGAAGATTGATTGTGGAATCATGGTTGCGCCCCCCGCAATCATTAGGACCACCATAGTCTCTCCAATTATTCTATTTGTTCCAAGAATGACTGCGTTGAGAATTCCACTTCTGGCTTGGGGAATGAGCACCCTGAAGAGAGTTGAGGTCATGTTAGCGCCGAGTGCCAGCGAGGCCTCTTTCTGATCTACTGGGACGGCTTTCAAAGCATCTTCTATCAGAGTTACGAAATAAGGCATTGCAAGAACGGAAAGCATCAAAGAGGCGTTCAAGATGTTCAGTCCGGTCCATACTTTCATCGGGAATAGTTCCATCAACCATTTGGAGATGTACTTCAAACCGAAACTTCCCAGTACAACTGAAGGTATTCCTGCCGTAAGCTCAAAAACGTACTTCAGGAAATCGTGAGTCTTCCTGTTACTGAACTCTGCAAGGAAAATTGCGGATATGAAGCCCAATGGAATAGAAATAAGCAAGGTAAGCCCTGTGACTGCAAGTGTTCCTGATAGGAGAGCGAGGATGCCAAACTCGGCATCCTCATATGTTGGGTACCAGCGAGTACTTAGGAAGAAGTCTTTTAAAGATATCTTTCCAAAGACTTTGACCCCGTCAGATATTAGAAAGAAGAATATTCCGAACAGAATAACCATTGTCAGTAGGGCAGCGCCCGTTACCAACACTCTTGAGAAAAGGTCGATTCTCTTCCTATTCAACTCGCTTCACGTTCCTACTCTATGCCGTAAGCGTTTACATAGCCCACACTGAGAACCGCCGACTGTCCTTCCGGAGAGAGGGCAAATCTCAGAAATTCACCTATGATACCTGTAGGCAACCCATCGGTTGCGTCAACAAACATAAATAGCGGTCTTGAAATTGGGTATGTGCCGGCGTTTACGTTAGCCACCGTCGGTTCAATATTCTCTACTGTAAGGGCTTTGACGTCTTCAGTAATATATCCCATTCCTATATAACCAATGGCGTAGCGATTTTGCATAACCTGTTCAACTTCGGCCCTAGTCGATGCAAGCTGCTGAACCTGCGGCGCTAACTTTTCGCCCTTCATTACGTGCTCAATGAAGTACTCGAATGTTCCCGATGCGTTGTCTCTGGACAGGGGTACTATTCGCACTTTTGGCAGCGAAGAATCAATCTGATTCCATGTGGTCACCTTCCCAGAGTAAATATCGTAAAGCTGTTGAACAGTTATGTTTTCGATCTCAAGAGACTTGTTGACAACAATTGCAATCCCATCGTAAGCAACAATGAAGGGTATGAAGTACTTACCGTCTTGATTCATCTGCTCGATCTCTGAACTCTTGATCCATCTACTGGAATTTGCGATGTCCGTCTGTCCGTTGAACAGGGCTTTGATACCGGTTGAAGACCCCGCACCCTCAATCGATATTTCGACATCTGGATTGATTTCTTTGTAAGCTTCGGCCCATAACTGGGCGACAGGATACACAGTGTTGGAGCCCTTGATAACTAGAGTAGAACCGAGTGCCGTTCCAACCAACATGATTAAGATAATTGCAACGCCTAAACTCTTCATAGCCACACCTCCTAAAGTTTTTTCCACATTTCGTTTATACACGGAAGGTGTTATTGGGGTTTTATTCTACTATTAGGAGTTTCGCTGACTGTTGAAGACCAATACGGGAGACAATTACAGAGGTATCGACCTAATGCTCTGGAAACAACCCTTGAGAATCAATCATCTTTAAACCTCATCAAAAGACAGTCAAAGATGATCGGCAGGCGGTATTACCTGAAACTGAAGAATATTAAATTCAGTGAATTCCCTTAAAGTAGAGTTAATGGCGGCTTGAAATGTAGAAACTATCCAGTATCAAACCAGTTGCTGTCTTTGCGTATACAGTCATTCCATCTAGAGTGTAGTTGAACAGCATATAGTGGTGTGCTTCTGCGGAGGCTATCAAACCGTCACCTGAACCGACTTCATACAGCGGAGCTCCGCCTCCGGCAGTAACGATGTAGGTAACGCCGTTTCTCTCGATTCTCTGATATCCGTGATCATGACCATTTAGAACCAGATCCACTTTGTAGCTTTCGAATACAGGAACCAGGTATTGTTTCAAGTAAGCATGATCGCCATGCGTTCCGTAACTGTAGGGAGGATGATGGAAGTAAACAATCACGAATGCGGGGTTCTTTTCTTCAGCTTCTTCGAGTTGTGTCAGAAGCCACGCATGTTGCTGAGAGTATTTGTCAAATGCTTCATTTGTGTTTAGACATACAAAGAAAATATCTCCATACCAGAAGCTGTAATACCTCTTATTTCCGGGGAAAGCAAAGAATCTGGTGTAATTTGCTGCTTCTGATTCATGATTTCCAATAGCACTGTAGAAAACACAATCTGATAAAACTTCGGCAACTTCAAAGAAACTAGTCCACTCTTCGATAAGATCGTCTCCGTTAACGATATCTCCCGTGTGAACAACGAGTGGAACATTTTCATCTGCAATTGCTTGAGCAATTTCTAGATGGCCACTCTTGTTGCTCCTGCTGTCTCCGTAGGCTGCGAAGCTAAATGGCGTCTTATTGAGAGGAGCTGTTGTAAGGATACCGCCACTCCTGTAGATTACTCCGCCTTCTTTCTCACTTTTTACGGTATATGCGTAACTCATTCCAGGTTGAAGACCGGATACTCTGAATCTATGAAGGGTTACCTCTTGTTCTGAGAATATCGACTCATTGGAGCCATCGTAGACGATTAGGTAAGAGTTAGAAGGCACCTCGGTGAACCAGTTAACTGTTACTCCTTCTTGAGAAACATCGTTCAAGTATACCGAAAATGTCTGAGCGAAGATCAGTAGGAACAGGGAAAAAGTAACAATGTATTTTTTCAATGCAATCAACTCCTTTGATCAATTGTAGACCTCAAGCTTCCATCTGTTCATTATTAATTATAACGGAAAAACCATGTTGTATCTAACCGCTGACTTTTCTGCGAGTCCCTTTAAACACTAGATTACAGTGTGCAATTTGACCTTCCGAAGAGCTAAAGATCATCATGGAACTGTGATTGGTTACATCGTGATATAATCTCAGAGCGGAGGTGAGAACTATGGAATTATACAGTAGTGAGAGTGAACCGCCACTTTGATCTGTCTCGCCCATTGAAACCTCCTTCTATTTGACAAGAGCTAACGGCATTACTAGAAGAGGAGGGATTGATGTGCGGGAGATTCTAATTTCTGAAAACGGGAAAATGAATATCGTGGGAGCACCAGTGGAAGGCTGCTGGATAAATGTGGTTGCTCCTGATAGTGGTGATATTGCTTTTCTGAAGAGCCTTGAAATCGATGAAGATTTCGTTTTCGATGCTCTGGACCAGGAAGAGAGAGCAAGATTTGAGCAAGATGAAGAGTTGATTTACGTAATCACAAAACTCCCATATCTTGACTCAGGCGATGAGACAGTTCCGTATAAGACAATGACGCTCGGAATAGCCATGAAATCTGGCTATTTTGTCACAATAAGCGGTTTCGAAAGCGCTATTGTTTCCGATGTGATTGAAGGTCGTGTAAGAGATATATCTACTAAGAAGCGTAATCGTTTTCTTCTAAGAATCTTCGATAGGGCAACGGTTTATTACCTTAGGTATCTGAAGGAAATCCGAAGACTGTCAAATGAAGTCGAATCAGAGTTGCACAGATCAACCAGGAATCAAGAACTTGTGGCAATGTTGAATCTTGAAAAGTCTTTGGTATTCTTTACTACTTCTCTTAGGTCAAACGAGTTGATGTTTGAAAAGCTGAAGAGAGCCAACATTCTGACTTTATACGAGGAGGACGAAGAGCTGTTTGAGGATATTTCCATTGAGAACAGACAGGCTATAGAGATGGCGAATATCTACAGTGACATTCTGACGGGAATGATGGATGCCTTTGCGTCTGTTATTTCTAACAACCTCAATGTTGTGATGAAGATATTGACAATAGTCACTTTATCTCTTCAGATTCCTACGCTGGTTGCATCGGTATACGGAATGAATGTCGAACTTCCTTTCATGAACAACAGCTCTATCTTCTACTGGTCAATGGGTCTCTCGGGAGTTGTGGCGTTTCTTGTTGCCATAATACTCTTCAAAATTAGATGGTTTAAGTAGTAGAGCGTAGAGACTTAAGGAGGAAGATCTGAGTCAATGAAGTCAACAGTAATACGGGGGGAATTAGCGCAACTGGTAGGAATAGTCCCAAGACTGCATAGAAGAGAGCCATGCCGGTAGATATTAGTAGCGTGACTCTCTTTTTTTGTCCGGAGAGTCTGAATATTTTGTCGTAATAGTGATCTCTATCGCCTGCGAAAGGTGATTTCTTTGCAATAGATCTTCTCAGGAAGCCCACGAAAAGGTCAAGAACTACGGGCCAGCAAATAGCTGAGACTCGAACGAAATTCTGACTGCCCCAAGACTGTATGAGTAACGTTCCCACGAAAGTTCCGGCGATGTATGATCCCTGGTCACCCATAAAAAGCCTTGCAGGCGGATAATTAAAGATCATGTATCCGGCATAAGCGCCAGCGACTGCAAGAGACATAAGAGGCACAAACCCCGTGAAGAAGGCGAAGACCCCGAAAACAATCATATTAGTTGAGCAAATTCCGTCAAGTCCATCCACCATATTATAGGCGTTAACCGTTCCTGCAAAGATGATTGAGAGTATTATCGAATCGACTGTTGAGAAGCCGTAGATTACGAATGCAACGGAGAATCCGACAAGAACTTCCACTGCCAGTCTGATCTTTGGTGATATGCCTCTAAGGTCGTCCGCAAAGCCCAGAGTCCACATGATAATTATTGCGGGGAAGAACTCGGGACTCTGAATTAGCCATGGAACGAGCGCAAGTAGAATTGCAGTTCCACCCATATAGCTAATAGGTTTTTCGTGGGGTTTTAGAGTACCTGCTGGCCTGTCCACCAGATCTAGCTTAATGCCAACTCTCCGAAAAAGGAAACATAGTATGGCCGAGAGAACGAGAGCGTAGACAAAAGCCATCATCAGTTGTATTCCAAAGCCTTTTCAATAGTGTGGGCAACGAACTGCTGTTCTTCTTCAGACAGATTATTGAAGAAAGGAATGGCAACCGTTCTTTCTGCAAGCTCTTCAGTTACGGGAAACATGCCATTCTTGAAACCGAACTTTGTCTTATAAAAGGGTTGAAGGTGGATAGGTCTAAAATAGTCTCGGCACTGAACACCATGGTCATTGAGATATTTCATGAAGTCGCATCTCTCTATCTTTTCATCAAGCCTTATGACATATACGAACCAGCCGATACTTGTAGCGTAGTCTGCCACAAAGGGAGTCTCAACCCCATCAATCTTTGAAAGCAATTTCTCGTATCTGTCTGCAACTCTTTGCCTCTTTGCTAGAATTTCATCAATCCTTTTCATCTGCTCTATGCCCAGTGCTGCAGACATCTCGTCCATCCGATAATTGTAGCCCAACCTCACGTGTTCAAGCCATTTTTCTGATGTGCCTCTTCCCTGATTCCTCATGCTTTTCGATAATTCGGCAATCTTGTCGTCGTCAGTGACAATTATTCCACCCTCTCCTGTCGTGATTTGCTTGTTCGGGTAGAATGCAAATGCACCTGCGAGACCGAAAGTGCCGGTTCTTCGCCCCATGAAGGAGCTCCCCAGCGCCTCACAAGAATCCTCTATTATTTTTACACCGTGTCTATTACAGACACCTTCTATCCCGTCCCATTCGAGTGGATGACCGAAAATATCGACCGCCATGAAGACATCAGGAATGAAGGGTCCTAACTCAATTTGACCTGTATTCAAACCGTTTTTCGAATAGTAGCCAAGAGCATCTTCCAAAGTCTCCGGAGATATGTTATATGTTGCTTCATCGATATCTGCGAAAACAGGAACGGCACCTTCGTATATTGCAACATTGGCTGAGGACACAAAAGTGAATGAACTTGTGATCATCGTCTGACCCTGTTTCAAGTCGAGAGAGCGAACTATAAGATGAAGGGCGCTTGTTCCGCTGTTAACTGCAACTGCATGTTCGACCCCGACATATTCCGCAAATCTCTCTTCGAACTCCGCAACCTTGGGGCCGATAGATAAGATTCCACTACTCATTAGATCGGTCACAGCGATGATTTCTTTTTCAGTCACGTCGGGTTTGGAAAGGGGAATGAACATCATTTCACCTCCTGGGGAGATTTGGAGAAGAGAGAGAGTAGAAGACCTAACAAAAATGACCACAGCGCGGCCAGACCTACCTGAAAATCCTTCGGCAATACGAATGTAAGTGTGTGGGCAGGTATCCAGAACCACGCCAAAGACAACAGAGCTTTGTCAAGGTTCTTCCAGTTCTTTGTTTGAAGAACAAGATTATCAAGTAACCTATGAAAAATGACTAAGAAAACTCCAAATTGAAGATTCATCGATATAGAGCGGGTGATTGCATTTAGGAGTATGCTTTCTACAAAGACTTGTGGCAGGACTCTATTTATCACCAGAGAAGATACGAATCCTTCGTAACCGATGAATGCAATCTTTATGAAGATTGCCAGGAAAGCCCATTCTAGCGCCTTCAAAACCATTACGGAAGCAGAGAGGTTTGCCTTAGAACCTGCAATCTTTACGCTGACATAGTCGCCTAGAGTTCCGAGAATTGAGAACTGAATCATTGCAGAAACAAAGGGGAAATCTCTGACAAATTCCACATACCATCTCATCGAAAATCACACCCGGCACTTATCTTAACTGTGGCATCATCAACTATTTCGGCCGTGATTTTGTTCAGTTCTTCAAAATCGTTGTTATCAACTGCTGTCCTAAGGCGACCGGCTATAGAAAGTAAGGACCTTTCATCCATTGCTTCCTTTGTCTTTAAGCGAAAAATCTTTGGATGTTTCGTCTGAACAAATTCTTCGTTAGTAAGAACAAGTTCCTCGAATAATTTCTCACCCGGTCGAACTCCCGTGTACTTTATTTCGATTTCTTGCTGCGGTACGTATCCTGCCAATGTGATCATCTCGTTTGCAAGAGAAGAGATCTTGACAGGTTCTCCCATATCCAGCACGAAAACATCTCCACCTCCGGAGTAGGCTCCTGCCTGAAGCACAAGCGACACAGCTTCTGGGATAGTCATAAAATATCTAGTCATTCTGGGATCAGTCACTGTAACGGGACCGCCCGACTGAATTTGCTTCTTGAAAAGAGGGATCACGCTTCCACGGCTCCCCAGAACGTTTCCAAATCTCACTATGCCGAATTTTGTTTTGCTCCTCGATGAAATCGATCTGACGAACTCTTCTGCGATTCTCTTCGAAACTCCCATAACCGAACTTGGCTTCACTGCCTTATCCGTTGAGATAATGACCATAGTCTCGACGCCAAATTCGCTCGCCAGACCTGCAATGTTGTAAGTACCAATCGAATTCACCCGAAATGCCTCAGTCGGATTTTCCTCCATCAGAGGTACATGCTTGTGAGCGGCGGCGTGGAAGACAACTTCGGGTTTCATCGTCTCGAATATATACCTCATTCTCGATGAATCGGCGACATCGCAGATCAGTTGACACAGGTTGAGGTCAGGGAACATTGTGCCTATCTCCTGCCTTATCTCATAGATACTGTTTTCTCCTTTTCCAGCTAGCAGGAGTCTCCTGGGTTCGAGAGGGGCAATCTGACGACACAGCTCACTCCCAATGCTTCCTCCGGCACCGGTAATCAGCACGGTTCTTCCAATTATGTAGTCCTTTAGTGAACCCAAATCTATTTGAACACTCTCCCTTCCAAGGAGGTCTTCAATGTTTATCTCTCTCAAATATCCCAGTTTGGCCTTGCCGTCCATTATCTCTGTTATGCTTGGAAGAGTCTGGACTTTTACTTTTTCCACATCGATGCTTGAGAAGATCCTCCTAAGAGTGGCGGCTTCGGCAGAGGGGATCGCGATAATCACCTTTCCGACTCCCATCTTGTCAACCAAATCCATAATTTCACTTGTATTGCCAAGTACGGGAACTCCGCGAATTCTCTTTCGAAGCTTTCGAGGCGAATCATCTATGAAACCAACAACAAATCCGTGTTCTGGATGACGAGACAATTCCTCGGCTATTGAAGTTCCGGCGTCACCTGCCCCAACTATGAAGACTCTCTCTGCAGAAGAGACAATCTGATGGTTCCTGCTCAGGATACTCAGCCAGAGAATTCTTGACCATATTATGAGAAATACCGAGATGATGGCTGCCATAGTAGATACTGTGAAGGGTACTGTAAGAAACTTTACATTAAACAGATTTAGAAGTCTCCCCGCAGCAAATCCGATCGCATAACCAAATGCAACTGCCCTGAGTATGATGAAATAATCTCTGAAGTAACTGTAACTCCAGGCTATTCTGTATACTCCATTTAGGATGAGAGAAGCGATAATAAAAATACTAAAATATATCCCGTTACCGAAAAATTGAGGTTCATCCAGGGTGAAGATTCCGTATCTGAAGTACATACCCAATATGTATGCAAAGTATACTATCGCTGAATCAAGAATCAGAAGCATTAGGTTTCTTCTGAAGCTGGATAGTTCGCCGAGTTTTATCAAACTCCTCACCTCATGGAGATTCTAGCACACAAGGTGGTATGTTAGAAGCTTATCAGCTTTCTGAGGCTGTTTTGGACCAGTTTTTAAAAGTCAGTTCACAATGAATCTATCATCTTGATTTGCGACACTTATGGCAGCCTCGGCAGATTTCTCTTTATCTTTTATTTCGAGCATTATGTCGAAATCATAGGGGCGACTCTTCATCAAAAAAGAGTTGAAATGGTCCAGGTCGATAGTCTGGGCATGCCTTCCTTTTCGCGATCCTTTTTCTTGAGTGCTGTAGTCGACAATCGGGATGCCGTCTTCTTTAGTCCATGTTGACCGGGACAAATGAAGGGAATCAGCGAAATCTATTCCCCCATCAAGAATCGAATGATGGAAGACATCAAGAAGTATTGGGATGTTTGTCGCATCATGAATCGACATGCAGTCTGCAAGTGAGTAAAGTCTCTCATCATTCTCAATTACCAGCCTAACTCTTATGTCGCTTGAAAGTTCTTTGTACTCATCAACGAATCTACTGACAGCCGCCCTTTTCTCTCCGTATACTCCACCTACATGAATCTGGATTTTTGCACTTCTGTCAAGATTCATGAGATCCAAAACCTTGGCATGATACTTAAGTTCTGCGATGCTGTTATCTACAACCTCGCGCTTAGGTGAATTGAGCAAGACGAATTGATCGGGATGCATCGACACTCTCATGTTGCATCCTCTTATCTTCTTCCCAATTCTTCCAAAGTCACTCCTGAAGAATTCTCCCCAGTCTGTTCTGCAGATTGGATGAGAAGCGAACGGAACGAGATCCGAGGTAATCCTGAAAAAAAGAATATTATTTGCTTTGTTGTAATCGATTATTCTCTCAAGACATGCAAGATTAGCCGCAACTGTTTCTATCATTCTTCTTTCGCTGTAGGATGCTAATCTGAAGGTTCTTGCCGAGCTGCAGTCAAGAGTCGTATTTATGCAAGGATAACCAATTTTCATATGTGACCTCCTTATATATGTATTTTATCCGAAGTCCTGGAGGAAGAATGTATAATTGGTTGGATATCGATTGAGAGGTGAGATTCGTTGAGGGTTAAGAAGCAGCAATCTTTCCCAACTATAAGAGTAGTCATTGCAGCCTTCTTTGTACTTTCGGTTTTCCTTCTTGTTCTTTACTTTTTTCAGTCTGGGAAGGTGAAGAGTCTTGAAAAAAGAATAGCCAGCCTCGAAAGGCATCAAACGGCACTTGAGCTGGAACTTAGTGCAGTTACCGGCGTGCAGCGAACTATGGAAGTAAATCTCTATTACTACAACGAGCTTCTCGACAGAGTTATGAATGGCGAAGTCCTATGCGATACTGAAGCTGTTATACCTGTTGGGCGAACGATCCCTAGTTCCCAGTCACCCATTAACGATGTTATACGGTTGCTAATAAGAGGAGAGTTGACAAAGGCCGAGGAAGATCTAGGGTTCAGAACAGAATTCCCCGGGAGGGAGCTTCAGTTTCTAGGGGCCAGACTTGAAGACGGGGTTCTTCATCTGAAATTCTCAGACCCGTCTGGGTTTACTTCGGGTGGATCATGCAGAGTGAATCTTTTGAGAGCCCAGATAGAAAAAACGGCCCTCCAGTTTGAAATGGTTGAAAGCGTTGTGCTTGAACCAGAAGATATTTTCCAGCCTTAATGTTTGGTCACTTGAAAAGGCAGTTTACTTCAAGGTAATGTCCAAGGCAATTGACTTTAACAAATATCCGTGTTATAATATCTACTAAGACATCCGAAATGGATGTCTTCTTTCTTAATAAGGGATAAGTTTGCGCTTCTTGCTCATTCAGAGAAAGATCAAGAGAATCAGGGCCGCACTTAGAATGCCTGCAATCCCCAGACCGTACATTTCCCATTTAGCGAGTCCAGTCAAATAGTGAAATTCTCTAATTCCTCTAATCCATTTTGGAATAGAAGCTATTTGAGAAGCAGTGAACTTCTCTTTCTTGCCGAAAGTTATCCAGACTCTTCCTGGGTCCTTTGCCTCAATCTCGATCGAATACAAGCCATCTTTTGTAAGGGCAGAGTCGTGTCTAACGTAAAGATATGAGAAAGTGTCTCCAAAAAACTCGTACATTATCTCGGGTTCGATGCTCTCTAGCAGGAAGCTTTCATATGCGTTCCCGTCGGGATCATATACAGTAAGCTCAGGTCGAAAAGTCTTAGTGCTCTCCATGCCCTCAATTTCCTTTGGGACTCCGAAAAGCATATGAAATTGCATCCCAATTGAGCCTTCGAACGTGATCACAATTCTTTCTCCTTCTGAGAGAATGTAGTAGAAGATCTGAGACAGATCTATGTCTCTTACAAGGTATGCACCATTCACAAAGTCGTCCGACGATAGAAAGGTTGGGATATGAGCGAACGTCGAAGCCGCAAAGATTATTATCATGGAGAAGAAGATAGCTGTCTTTTTCATAAAGGCCTCCTAATCCTAATTGGAATCAATATAAATAGTCTATCAGTTAGTCTGTCTTTTTTGATCTTTTGTAGATAGTAGAAGTTGTACTCAAGTAATCAACAACAGAATCAGAAAGGATGGTCATCCCTCTGAAAGGAGGTGAAAGAAGTTCTTCATGAATTCCAAATCATTTTGAGATATTTGGCATCGATTTCCTTTGATCACTTGTAAGTTTAGAACTCGCAAATACGGAAATAATAAGTGTCATTTTGTACGGTCAGTTTGCTGCTGAATCAGCTAGATCACTCTTTCAAAGGAGAGTATCTCAAGAGAGTGCTCTCTCTCGTAAGATCTCATTGCTCTGGAATCCATTTCGATCTCTCCGATTTGATTGTCAAATGGATCGTGTCTGTAGAACTTCTTCGCCGGTATCAGCGGTGACATGAAGGCGGAATTTGAAATCATTCTGAATGCGTCCAGGTTGCCAAAATAGAACTCCTTGTAAGCCGGAATGTCTTTCCTCGAGCCCCCGAATGAGCAGTCCACGGGTATCCAGCCGAAGGGCTCCAGCCAGATCAGGGCCCAATCGTGAGGGCTCGCTCCCCTGGGAGCTGCAAACCATCCAGACTGCCACCTTGCCGGAATGCCCTTGATTCTGCAAAGCGTTATGAATAAGAGAGCTTTCACTCCGCAGTCTCCTCTAAGGTTAATGGCGGCGAATTCAGAGAGGTTTGGATAAAGGGCATATTCGCTCATGAAAGTATACTTGACGTTTTCGCATATCCAGTTGTAAAAACTCTTTGCTATGAAATAGGCATTTGTCTCACCCCCGGCAATCTCCTTTGCCAGAGATTTCATTAGGGGTGAGAAGACAATATGTGGAGCCCTTTCACCCAAAAAGCTTTGAAATCTTTCGCCGTCGGGTTCGGTACATTCATAGGGGTTAACTGAAGACGAGATTTCCGAAATCTCGTATTCGAAATCGACACTGAACAATGTGTCATGCTTCGAATCTGCCTCCATATACACGGTTCTTTGGGGATAGGCATCAGGCGACAAGAAATAGCTGTGACTTGTCTTGATAATTCTGGTCGAAGACACTTGATCACCAATTCTGGACACCGGAAGCCAGCAGCGAAAGAAACTACCCTCAGAACTTCCGACTGCGATCGACGACCTTGCATTGATCTTATACTTAGCAGGTCGTCTGTCGCTTATTAGCCTGTCTATCTCTCTGTGAAGAGAGGCTCTGGTTTCTTCTCTGTCGGTATCTTGCTTTTTCAATCTCTTTCTGTATTCGGGCATTACAAAGAGAAGGTTTTTGTCGAATCTTCTTTCGAAACGTTCTTCGCCATCGAAGACAACTGAATCAAGCTTCTTCGCAGCGCTTAGGGAATCAAACTCCTCTCTTGAGAAATCTAGGAAAATGTCTGAGAGAATTTCATAAGCTTTCGCTGATGTGTACGGGTAATTGTCTTTAAGCCTTAGAATTCTCTCTTTTTCCCACAAGAGCCTCTTTTTCACTAATGAGGGAAGATACTCTTCGAGTTGATGATCAATCTCCTTTAAAGCGCCCTTGTAATCTCCAGTTGATTCGAAATAACTAATCTTTTCCGGAAGCTGTGCCGCCAGAAATTCCATCTCAACCCCTCCCTGCCCGATTCTAATCTGACTCAAGTCGATTATAGCAGCAGGAGAGATTCAGAAAAAAGGCGGCCTCTTCTTCGAGGCCGCTATTCTTTTGAGATATAAGGGGTGGAATTTTCTCCACTGAATTGTATGTTGCAAAACTATGCCAAAATCACCAGCTGTATCCTTCTTCTTCTCGAGCAGTTCTAAATAGTCCTTATAGTAGGCTTAGCAGAACTGTCGACGACTATTTTGCCTACAATACTTTCCCGTACCCAGAAACCGACCATAAGACCAAAACTGTTCAACCAGCAATTTGGGGCAAGAGAAGATGGAGAATTATGAATAAGAAACATGAGTCCTTTGCCATATAATCTGAGTTATGGCGATGGTTTTTCTGCGTTTGATAGTGAGAAGTGCTGATCAACAATAACTTAGGAGTTCAGGAGGTGGAATAATGGCTGAAATCGCTCTAAACAAGACTGTTGCGGATTTCTCGTTGCCCGACCAAAATGGGAAAGAGGTGTCTCTATCGGAATTTTCCGGCAAACGAGTCGTGCTGTATTTCTATCCCAAAGATAATACCTCTGGGTGCACTCTCGAGGCAGAAAGTTTTAGGGATCTGAAGGACGAGTTTGCAGAAAAGAACACAGTTATCATAGGAGTTAGCAAAGATCCTCAGAAATCGCATGCGGGCTTCTCACTAAAGCTTGATCTGAACTTTTCTATTTTGAGCGATAAGAACGGAGAGATTCATCAGATGTTCGATGTAATTAAGCCGAAAAAGATGTATGGGCGCGAATACTTGGGGACTGAGAGATCCACATTTATCATTGATGAGAACGGAGTCTTAGTCAAAGAGTACAGAGGTGTCAAAGCAAAAGGCCATGCACAAGAAGTTCTGGAATTTATAAGCAATCTGCAGTGATCTAGAGAGCAAACTTATAGCACACTTTTGTCCACGCTTTCTCAAATCCTTCTTCGATATAGAGAGAAAGGGCTTTTTCGTTTTCTGCGTTTACTGAAAGGGTGCTTTCGAGGCCCAAATCAAGAGAAAGAAGCAATGCCTTTCTTAACAAGAGCCTTCCATAGCCCTGTCCCTGAAAACTAGGCAAAACTGCCAAAGGACCTATCTCCAGAAGTCCATCCTCATTTACCTCCGAGCAGAACAGACCAATTGGTTCATTAACTCTTATCATAAGCTGTATGCCAGAGCTCGGGACGTTACTACTCAAGAGAGAACTTCTCAACCATTCTTGATTGATATCCAGATGGCCGGCTATTTCAGCGAAAGCCGAGTTGATTATGTTGCAGTAGATCTCTCCGTGAGTCTCAAGATCGAAATCTATGAAATGGATTTCCTCGGGCATTTCTAAAGAAACTCTCTCTTGCTTTCTCTTCAAGATAAAAGAGTACCTTTCCAAAGAGAAACCGATTTCCTCGAGGATACTCTGAATAGGTTGCTCAGGTGAGACAAATAGATAGACCTCGTCGATTTCTGATGTCATGCCTTTTATGGCATTTAGTAGAGATCTGTAGACTTCCACTTGTGAAGTCACCGAATGAAAGATCATGAATCTTCCCTTTCTCGCCTTTCTGTAGTGATCTTCAAGAATTAGCGAAGCTGCTCCGACGAGACTTCCGTCTTCCCTCGAAATCATTATAGAAGGATGATCCTCATCGGCAACGAACTCATCTGATGGAAGATAGGAAGAATCGTGTTCAGGGCCAAATGCCCGGCAGTACTCGATGAACACTCTCAAATCTGAATTTTCTATCTTCTTAATCAACGGAGACCTCCTGGGCGAAATGTTACACAAGAATTCTACACAAAAAAGCAGAGGAATCGGGTAACATCTGCACTTCCTTCAATGTAGTTGAATTTCATCTTAAGAGGCTGTTTTCGAACCAAATTGCTTTTGCTACCTCGCATGTGATGTTTTCCGCTCCCAGTAAATGTGTTACGTTAAGGTTCAACCCCATCAGTGCACAATTAAAGGAGAGGCAAAACAAGAAGTGTATAATTATTATACACGGAACGTCAGTAACTCGAGGTGGTGATTCTATGGGTTTTGCTGTCAGGAGAAGCAAGAGGCCCAGAATAGGACATATTAGAAATAACTTCATAAGAGCGTCGGTTCTCTTTGCAATAGTAACACCTGCGTCAATTTACGGCATTGCGGCTTTTTTTGGTGCTGGAGAGAGGCTTAGCGGTTTTGGATGGCTCTTGGTAGTTTTGATAGCCTTCTGGGTATTGGTAGGAGCAATCTGGATACTATCCCTGAAGGCCTATATGGAGGTTCGTAAGCAAATCGGGAGGAACCGGAACGCTTTCAGAAGCAGAAACCTTAGGCCAGCGGGAATGATTTTCAACAGATCTCAGGTTAGTCCCATAAGAATGAAATCAACCTGACTTCCGCTTGCTCATAAACCATTCATATAGTTCCGGATCAGAGTAAGTTTCTGTCCATGAATCGTGACCGGCTTCAGGATATATCTTGAGCATAGGATTTCCACCGGCATCTTTCAGTGTTCTTATAAGTATCCTGCTTTCTTCGGCTGAGACTATGTTGTCTTTTCCGCCATGGAAGGCCCAAATAGGCAAATCCTTGATTTCAAGTACTCTCTCCGGGAAGCCCAGTATTCCAAGGCCACCCCCGCAAACTGGAGCTATTGCCGCAAAGAGATCGGGATACTCTACAGCCATGTGCCATGTTCCAAACCCTCCCATTGAGAGTCCGGTGAGGTACATCTTTGAAGAGTCAACTCTATACTGTTTTACGACAGTGTCCAGCAGGAATTTCAGATCTTGAAGTCTGTTAAGCCACCAATCATTCTCCGGACATTGTGGCGAGATCGTTATGAAGGGAAAGTCGGCCATTTCACTCACGATCCTGGGTATTCCGTGTTTCCTGAGCAATTGGAGATTGTCGCCTCTCTCGCCGGCTCCATGAAGGAAAAGTATCAGAGGCCAGTCGGCTTCTTCAGAGGTGTATTGCAGAGGGAGGGATAGCAAGTAGTCTAGCCGTCTGTTAAGCGAGTAAGCAATTCTTGATGAATGGAGTTCCATAAATGCACCTCCTAACAGTCTTCATTCTACAGCATAGCATTAGGAACTGAGAATTCCTTGATCCATTTATAGTGCGTAGCCATATTTTAGGACGGCAAATAAGTGATGCTTTTAGACCAAGCCCGCTTCATCAAACGCCGGTTCGCGGGTTCCTTATAGAGTCCGCCGAGCTCTTGGTCATTGTTGGCGAAGTACGTCTTCCCACAAAACAATATCTTGGCTCCCCTTTCTGAATTATCAATGATTCTTCTTTTAGATTTGAAGATGCCAAGTGGCTTCGTGAAAGTGTTTGCAGGACTTCCCGCCTGTAATGAACTTCTCATGATCAGCAGAGTTCGGAATAATCCTCAACCTTCTCTTGCCCTGAAGACTAACTGTCCTGCCAGAAACGTCTCTTCTACTTCCAGTTCTCTGTTAAGTAGAACAAGATCAGCAACGAATCCCTCTTTGAATCTACCTCTATTGGATACTCCGAGGTTTTGAAGAGCGTTATATGAAGTTACTTTAGCAAGTTCTTGAAGACTGCAGTCAGTCCAGTTTCGGAAATTTCTTGCAGCCTTCTCCATAGTGAGAGTGCTTCCTGCAAGAGTTCCATCTTCAAGTGTTGCCATGTCGCCTTTGACTTCCACTTTTAAACCCCCGAGATCATACATTCCATCACTTAGACCGGTAGCATCAAGAGAGTCAGTGACCAAGATAATTGATTCGCTGCCACGTATTTTGTGGACCATTTGGACAAACTCTGGCGCCGTGTGAATTCCATCTACTATCATCTCCAGCTTCAAAGGTAACAGGAAAGCTGCCCCGACACAACCGATCTCTCTGTGGTGAAGAGCATTCATACCGTTAGGAAAGTGAGTCATCCTTCTGCAACCAGACTCATAAGCTTCTCTGATCTGAAGATAAGTAGCATCTGTGTGCCCTATCGAGACAATTATCTCATTCTTCAGAATTTCGGGGAGGACCTCTTGAAAGCCCTCGATCTCCGGAGCCATAGTAATCAGTACTACGATATCGGAAAGCACTGATCTCAGCTCGCTAATCGTTCCTGGTCTGATTACTGCGGGATTCTGAGCCCCTTTCTTCTTAGCGTTAATAAACGGGCCCTCGTAGTGCACTCCTCGGACGGCTGTTCTGGGTCTTTCACTAACATAGGATGAGACTAGGTCAGTCACTTTTCTCATTTCATTTGAATCTGCAGACACCGTCGTGGGTATTAGAGAAGTTACACCATGAGCTTCAGCAAATCTCTCCCACTTTTCTAGATCTGCTTTAGTCATCGTCATGCAGTTAATTCCAATCGCACCATGTGAATGTGTATCGACAAAGCCAGGCATAGCTATTGAGCTGAATTCTCCTCCGGTTTTTGCAATTGATTCGATCTTTGTTCCAGATATTCTGATATTTGCCGTGTATTCCCCATCTACTGGATCAACAACAAGAACCCTTTCCAGTTCCATTCATGTCATCTCCTTTCATGACTCAATTATTACATCTACTAGGAGGTATCTGGGCAATCTGTGAGAAAAACAGATACGCCGAGGCAGCTGGTAGGTGTGTGCCAAGAAATGGGTTGTCCGGCGATTGTAACCTTTCGCCGAGGAGAGAGTCTGTTCTTCGTTATTTGTCAAGACAAAAGCAAAGAGCAGGTTGCTGAAACAAGTTCAGATATGTGGCGTTGTCGCAATAACCAAAGGCTGTCATCTGCAGAGCCTATACTGAAATGACACCCGTTCAGGGGTTTTGCACAAGATCTCGCGGTTCTTTGCCGGAGAAGCGGCACTCGCCGAAGGCGAGACTGGCCAGGGGGAGCCTGTCTGGCTTCTCTATCTCTCTTTTTCTTGTGCGAAGCTCTTGACTTGTCTTATCTAAGTAAAGAGATGCTGAATCGAGTTCTGAGGGTGACGCTTTGTCTGGAGTCTAGGGTCTCGGATGTGGTGAAGAGGAGACAATTTTCTGCGGTCATCCCGTGCACCAAACGAGTTTGGAACAATGTTCTCGAACTTCTCTCTTCTTCCATGCTCCTGGCGTGTAACATAAGCATCAGCATCACTTCCTCGCGTCAGCGAGCCTCAATTCCTGCCGGAGGCAGTATCACTTCTGGTTCCGTTTGAGAACGGCGGAACGCTAACAGCTAACGGTTTCACCCTGATCTTGGTGGAACAGATCTGCGATAGCGGAGAAAGGACCATCTCTTTCCACAGAGTCTGCAATAAAAAAACTGAAGACCCTTTGGAAAGTTATGGAACGGGTCTTCAGCTATTTGGTATAGAGTATTGTAATGGATTTTATCAATTTGATCGCCTCTCCTTCTGTTCAGTTGTGGATAGAGGTCATGTATC
>Ga0209164_1000535_pt1 | contig 85230 bp, 59 predicted proteins | sample MTBNYHSulfiMetaG_FD_187458 | JGI IMG/M metagenome (GOLD analysis project Ga0209164, IMG submission 187458) | Enrichment culture microbial communities from rom New York Harbor, USA that are MTBE-degrading - MTBE-NYH (New York Harbor Sulfidogenic)... | ecosystem: Environmental > Aquatic > Marine >... | reverse complement strand
GTTCGGATCGAGCGACGGTGGGTTCGGGGGTGACGCTGGTCAAGGATGGGAAGTTCGGGTTGCTGGGTGCTCCGGATGAACTGGGCGATCTGCGGGTTCTGTCGGGTGGTTCCGTGACCCATTCCCTGCGGTTGCTGAATGGGCTGGTGCTGAATGTGGCTGACAGCTTGCGAGTGGAGACAGGCGGATCCATCAATGCGAGTGCAAAGGGACTACGTGGGGGTGGGGCTGGATCCTCCTTCGCTCAGCATGGAGAGGCCTTCAACGAGCTTGACCAGATCGTCTCTGCGGGTAACGGAGCGGCCCACTACGCAGCGGCCGGCAGTTACGGTGGTAAGGGTGGGAACAGTGGGGAAGCGGCGTCGAATGCACCCTATGGGCTTTTAGAGGACGCGCGACATCTAGGAGCGGGTGGCGGTGGAGTTACCTGGACCACTCCCACGCTCGCTGGAGGGCATGGTGGGGGGCGGTTGCGAATCAGCGCGCCGGTTTTGGTGCTGAACGGTAGCATCCTGGCGAATGGAGGTGATGGGAGCCGTTCCGGGGCAGCACTGGCGGGGGGAGGCTCAGGCGGAGCGGTTCAGCTTGACGTCGGGGAGTTGTCAGGGACAGGGGGGATCCAAGCGTTTGGGGGGAAAGGGCACATAAACTATGAGACTCGATCGGGTGCAGGCAGTGGTGGCCGGGTGGCGATCTGGTACGACACGCTCAGTCTCCCGCTGGCCAACATTTCCGCGCGCGGTGGCAATGACGGAGACCTTGGTGCTGCGGGCACGCTTTATCTCGAAGACCGAGCCGTCGGCCGTGGTGTCCTGCGCATCGACAACGCGAGCATCAGCAGTTCTCAGATCACGCCCCTACGGACAAGTCTATCCGCCCTCGAGGACATCGTTCTGGCGAACCGTGGCCGCTTGTTGGCGAACAGCACGTACAGCCCGGCGTTGACGATTGCCTCGACCGTGACGGTACCGACGAACAGCGACCTGTATCTCGGCTCGGGTTTGAGTGTGGGCGTGCCCGCGGGACCTAGCCCCGGGTTGGAGGTGGTGGGCGGCAAGCTGATCACGGCGGCGGCGATCGACGGGTATGTGTCGAACAGCGGCTGGGTGTTGCCGGGCGGGTCGGTTGTGTTTCCGGGCACATCGCCGGGGAAGACGGACATCACGGGGACCTTTGAGCAGCTGAGCGCGGGTCAGCTGGGGATCGAGCTTGCCGGCACCGCCCCAGGCAGCGGTTACGATCAGGTCGCGGTGAGTGACACGGTGAAGCTGGGTGGCACCCTGACGGTGGCGTTGATCAGCGGTTTTGTGCCCAGCTTGGGGGACTCCTTTGCGCTGGTGACCTATGGAGCCCGGGAGGGCCGGTTTGCGGTGGTGAGCGTGCCGGCCTTGAGCGGGGGTTTGTATTTGCGGCCCAGTTACCGGCCCGACGGGTTTGTGCTGGAGGCCAAGGCGCCCGACCCCTTGCCGCTAGTGGACAGTTTTGAGGCGGAGGAAGAGACCTACGCCTGGTGGACGTGGACGGCGGCGACGGGTGGGTCGTCGGCGACGCAGACGGGTGGTGGCTTTGAGGTCACGCAGAGCGCCGACTGCCAGGCGGTGGGCACGTATGGGCTGGAAGCGCTGAAGAGCGATACGCAGACGGCGTATCTGGAGCGTTCGTTTGTCTCGGAGACGGGTCTGGTGGTGGCAGCGTTTTGGGTGCGGCCGGGTCCGGCGACGGGCAGCGACGCGGTGACGTTGGGCTACAAGAGCGCGCGGCTGTCGAACACGGAGAGTCGCAACTTAGGGGTGGCCTTCACAGCCGCGGGCAACGTGGTAGCGCGCTCACCGGGCCTGCCGGTGGTGGGCAGCTACACACCGGGCGCGTGGTGCCAGGTGGTGATCGCGGCGAGCGCGGCGGCGCAGCGGTTCGAGGTGTATGTCTGGGATGCGAGCGGCAACCTGTTGGCGGATGGTCGCGATCTGGCCTGGGAGCGCGCGGGCTACGCGAGCTTAGGCTACGTGACGGCCTGGTCGGACGACAGCGCCCCGCCGCACGCGATCTGCCTGGATGAGGTGCACATCCACCGCGACCCGTGGGTAGCGGTAACGCCGCCGGCGCTGGCGGACAGCAGCGCCAGTGCGGGGGTAGCGTGGGGCGACTATGACGCTGACGGGTATGCCGACCTGTATCTCAGCCAAGCGGGCGCCAACGTGCTTACCCGCAGCGTGGGCGACGGGACGTTCACGGATGTCACGGCCGCGCCGCTGGACGATGCGGGCGCGGGTCAGGGTGTGGCGTGGTGCGACTTTGATCGGGACGGGGACTTGGACCTGGCGCTGGCGAACCTAGGCGGCCCGGACCGGGTGTTCCGCAATGAGGGCGGCAGTTTTGTGACCGTGAGCCTACCGCCAGGAAGTGCGAGCGACAGTTCGACGAGCGTCTCGTGGGCGGACTTTGATCGCGACGAGGATCTGGATCTCTACCTCGGCCGGTGCGATGGCCCGAACCTGCTGCTCAGGAACGTGGGCTACGGGTTCGTGGAAGCGGTGGGCGTGCTGGCCGACGCGGGGTCGACCTACGGCGTGGCGTGGGGCGATTGCGACAACGATGGGGACCAGGACCTGTATGTGGCCAACCATGGGCCCAACCGGCTGTACCGCAACGAGGGCAATGGGACCTTCACGGACATCACGGCGCCCCCGCTGGATGACGGTGGTGAGGGCTATGGCGTGGCCTGGGGCGATGTCGACAACGACGGGGACCTGGACCTGTACGTGGGCAATGGTGAGGCCGGGACGAACCGGCTGCTAAGGAACGATGGCGGGAGCTTCACGGATGTGACGGCCGGTCCCTTGAGCGGCTTGGGCAGCACGCGATCGGTGAGCTGGGCGGATGTCGATCTGGATGGGGATCTGGACCTGTTGCTGGTGTCGGCGGACAGCACGAATGAGCTTTTGCGCAACGATCTGGGCGGCGTGTTCACCGATGTCACCCCCCCGGCGCTGGCGGTGGGCGGCGCAGCGGGTCAGGGTGCGGCGTGGGGCGACTATGACGGGGATGGGGATCTGGATCTGTACTTAGCGAACGCGTCTGGGGCGAACGTGCTGGGGACGAGCCTGTCGTCATTGAGCACCGCGCACTGGCTGGGGGTCGATCTGGTCGGGGTGGTCTCGGGCCTGGGGGGCCTGGGGTCGCGGGTGCGGGCGGTAGCGGGCGGCAGCGCGCAGGTGCGCGAGGTGGATGGTGGGTCGGGGTATCTGTCGCAAGGTTCGGCGACCGTGGTCATCGGTTTGGGGACGAGCGCGACGGTCGATACGCTCCAAGTGCGCTGGCCCACGGGGTTCACGCAGGTGGTGACCGGCATAGCGGCGGACCAGGTGGTGGCGGTGACGGAGGACGGACATCCGCGGGTGAGCTATTTGAGCCCGAACGCGGCGCCCAACGACGGTGGTGCGCTAACCGTGCAGGTAGTGGGTTACTTCCTGAACCGGGCCCAGTTCACCAGTGGGGTGCCGGACCTGACGTTGCGCGGCCCGTTGGTGATCGGCGCCAGTTCGGGCAGCCTGGTCGATCCGGCGCACATCACAGCGACATTCGATCTCACGGGCGCCCCGGTAGGGCTTTATGCGCTCGAGTGGATCTCGACCCACGATGCCGGCACCCGGCAGCTTTTGGGGGCGCTGTTCGTGCACGACAGCGAGCTTGAGCTGGCGCGCTCGACGACCTCGGGGGCCGAGGATCGGATGCCTGACCTTTCGGCCGACGGCCACTTGGCGTTCATCTCAGACCGCACGGGCGCGCCGAGCCTGATGGTCAAGGCTAAGGATGCGCCCGACGCGAGCGTGCTAGCGCCGCTGAGTCAGGCGGAGAGGCAGGGTGCGGCGGCAAGTCCCTCGTGGTCGCCGGATGCGGCGCGCATCGCGTATGCCGACTCGCTGCACGGGATCGTGACGGTGGCGGTGGACGACACGACCGACGTGGTGGTCGTGGGCGCACCTGGGGATCAGGAGCCGAGCTGGTCGCCGGCGGGCGAGCCGCGGATCGCCTTCAGCCGCGACCTATCGGGGACGGGCACCGAGCACCGCATCTTCACGGTCGATCCGGAAGGGATGAACGCGACGGCGCTGACCACTGCGCCGGTGGGCACGGCCCCCTATCAAGACGATCGTGGGGCAACGTGGTCGCCCGACGGGATGCGGCTCACCTTGGCGCGCGACAGTTACGATGCAGGCCATACGCTGACGGGCAGCGCGCTCTACACGCTCTCGGGGGCGCAGGGCGAGGCGGCGGGTCTAAGGCCGCTGACGAGCACGGTGGGGTCGGCCAACGCTCATCCGGCCTGGTCGCCCGACGGTCGCTGGATCGCCTTCAGCTCGACGCGTGGCGGTCGGGGCGAGGAGGTCTACGTGATCGACTCGCGCGGCGAGCGCTACGGGCTCATCCAGGTAAGTCCCGCGAGCTTTGCGGGCGTGGAAGGTGAGCCGGCCTGGAGCGCGGATGGCACGGAGCTCTACGTGCGCAGCGACGCGGCCGGCAGCGCGGATATCTGGGCCAGCACGGCGCTGCCGATCCACACCGACAGTGACGGTGACTTGGTGGCCGACGTCTTTGACCAGTGCCCGACGACGGGTCTGGCCTTGGGCCAGATCGACCGCAACTTCGATGGCTGTCCCGACACGACCTCGAGCCTGCGGACGGTGCGCTACTGGGGTGCGGACCAGTTCCCGCTGCGTTACGCGCTGGAGCCCGAGGGGGACCCGCGCATTGGGGATGGGAGCGATCTGGAGGCCTTGCGGGCCGGGTTCGAGGTATGGGCGGCGGTGCCGGGCGTCGAGATCGAGGTTGAGGAGGATACGCTCAGCGCGGTGCCCGAGGAGGCGGTGGCGGGTGATGGGCTGAACATGGTGACGTTCAAGGACCCGCAGGCGGCGATTCCGGGGTTCTTGGCGATGGCGGTGGTGACGAGCGCGGAGCGTGACACGGTGGTCAACGGCCGCTGGCACGCGCCGGGCGAGATCATCGATGCCGACATCGTATTCAACGCGGCCTGGTTCTCCTTCTCAACGCCGACGCATCCGGGCACGGTGGATGCGTGGGACCTGCGGAGCGTGGCGACCCACGAGGTGGGTCACGTGCTGGGTCTGGCGCACTCGTCGGTGCCCTCGGCGACGATGTTCTATGTCGTGCCGCCCGACACGTCGGCGGCAAGCTTAGCGGCTGACGATCTGGCGCTCATACGCCGGCTCTACGGCACCAGCGCGCCGGCGCTATCGGCGCAAGGCCAGGTGCGGCGCTTCTTCGGCTCCGGGGTGCCCGGGGCGGTGGTGCTGGCGATCGGGGCGGCGACGGGTGACACGCTGCAGATGACGATCACGGATCCGGACGGGTTGTACCGGTTCTTCGATGTGCCGGCGGCGTTCAAGGTCTACGTGACGCCGCTGGACGGTGGGGCGGGTGTCGGCGGCCTGCGGCCGGAGAACGTGAACGCGCTGGTCGAGCTGATCGTGGAGACGGACTTTGCGGCCGAGTACTGGGACGGGGTGGATGAGGACGAGTTGGACGAAGGTTTGGGGGTGGTGATCGCACCGGGCGCCCCGGAGCTGAGCGCGGACATCATCTTGAACATCGACGGCATCGCGCCCGAGGTGCTGGCCTTCACCCCGCCGGCTGGGGCGACGGACGTCTCGGCCATCACGAGCTTGAACGTCTGGTTCAGCGAGCCGATCGCGTTGGACAGCTTGACGATCCACGGCAACCTGGTCTTGCGCCCGGTGGGTGGGGCATCGGTAGCGGGCGTGGTGGGGCTTCTGGCGGACGACAGTTTGCTGGTCTTCACGCCCAACGAGCCGTTGGCGTACGGCACGGAGTACATCTTCCGTGCCGGTCCGCTGATCCGGGATCGGACGGGCAACCCGATGGTGGCGGCCGACTCGATCAGCTTCACGACGATGGCTCAGCCGCCGGTCGCGATCACAACGGCCTCGCCCGGGGAGGTGCCGGTGGGCGGGTTGTTGGTGATCGCGGGCACGGGGTTCGACCCGATGCCGGCGGGCAACTGGGTGCTCTTCGCGGGTGGCGTGGGGGCGCAGCCGACGGCGGCGACGCTGGAGCGCTTGTGGGTGACGGTGCCCGCGGGATCGCAGTCGGGGTTGCTGCGGGTGGAGGTAGGCGCATCGTCGAGCAACGAGGTGCCCATCCTGATCGCGGCGCCCAAGGGGATCCCCTCGGGCAACCGGGTGGCCGAGCGACTGCTGGGAACGGCGCCGCGCAAGCTGGCGCTGGATGCGGGTGGTGAGCTGCTCTTCGTGGCGACAGCGAGTGGCGTCACCGTGCTCGAGGCGGATCCGGAGGGCCTGACGGTGGTGGGCACGGTGCCGGTGGCCGGCGGGTGCGCGGATGTGGTGGCCCTGCCCGATGGTATGCGCGCCTTGGCGCTGGGTGCCAGCCCACCGGCGCTGCACGTGCTGAGCGCCACGGTGGGTGGCGGCGTGCAGACGACGGACGTGGTGGCGCTGATGGATGAGCCGCTGGGGCTGGCGGTCGTGCCGGGTGGCGGCGAGGTGTTGATCGCTTTTGCGGATCACGTGGGGATGTACGACGTACGGCCTGGGGCGACGTTGGGGGTCGAGCTACGCAACTGGGGCGCGGGTGGGCGCACGTTCCGGGGCGATCTGGCGATCTCGCCGGTGGGTCAGGAGGCGTATGGCACGACCGGTGGCGGGACGATCGCGGTGTTGGGGCTCTTGGCGGGTGAGGGGACGGTGACGCACCTGACGGGTGGGACCGAGCCGCGCGAGCTGGCCACGACGCCCGATGGCAGCCGGCTGCTGGCGGTCGATGGGCACGGGCGGGTGCGGCTGTTCGCGCCGCGCGGCCCGCTGCTGCAGTCGCTGAGCCTGGGCGGTGGGTTCATGGGTCTGACGGTCTCCCCGGAGGGCAACTTTGCCTACGCCTGTGATCACCTGCGCAACACGATCCGGCTCTTGGACCTGCGGGGCACGGTGCTGCTGGATGTCGGCGCGTTCCCGACGGGCATCGATCCGGTGGACATCGTGACCGGCAGTGACGGGCGCTACCTGTACGTGATCACCGGCGGGTCGGATCAGGTGGAGGTGTATGACACGCAGCAAGGCCCGCGGCTGAGCGCGCTGTCACCGGCCTCGGGCGCTGCGGGCACGCTGGTCACCGTGGTGGGCTCGGGGTTCGACTCAGAGGCGACGGGCAACACGGTGTACTTCGGTACGACGCCGCAGGTGGCCGAGCAGGCGGATCCTGCCGGCCGCTGGCTGGTCGTCGCTCAACCGGCCGGCGCCTCATCGGGCGACCTGCAGGTGGTGACGGGCGAGCTGAGCTCGAATGGCCTGCCGTACCGGGTGGTGGCGCGCAGCGACCCGGGCCGGTTCGCGCTGGGCTGCAGCTTCGTGGCTGGCGGCCCATCGGTGCCGGCGCAGCTAGCGGTGACGCACGGTGGGCAGCTCTTGCTGGCGACCCAGGATGACGGGAGCCTGACGGTGCTGGATGGCGATGGGTCATCGGCCGCGGGGCTCCATCGCCTGCGCCAGCAGCTAACGCCGGCGCAGACGCAGCTCGGCGCCGGGGGCGAGCTGGCGCTGGTGAGCGGCGATGGGCGGCTCTACGCGCTCGATCACGTGCAGGGGCGCGTGGTGGTTTTCCAGGTGGATGCGGCCGCAGCTGAGCCGGTGGCGTTCAGCGGTTACGTCTACGATGCGATCGCGGGGGCGATCTTAGAGCCGAGCGCGATCGCGGCGGTGCCCGACGGTCAGCGGGTGCTGGTGACGAGTGCCGCCCAGGGCTTGGTGTATCACATCGCGACGGTGAGCGACTCGGTGACGAGCCGGATCACGGGGTTCACAGCGCCGAGCGCAGTGCGCGTGCATCCCGGTGGGGCGCGGGCGTACGTGGCCGATGGGGCGAGCGTCGCGGTGATCGACATCGACCTAGCGTCGGCGGGTTTTGGCACGCAGCTAGCGACGATCGGGGTGCCGGGGGTGACCGACACGCTGCGCTTGAGCGCGACGCCCGATGGGCGGCGGCTGTTCGCCGTGGGGCGCTCGAGCGGTGGGTACGATCACGAGCTGCACGTGATCGACACCGAGGATGGCAGTCCGACGCAGCATACGGTGGTGGCCATGGTGGTGGTCGGCACAGGCGGCGCCGCAGCGCCCGTGCTGGCGCTCGATCACGGTGGGCAGCTGCTGTACGTGACCGATCCGAACACGGCCGCGCAGCGCGCCTACACGCTGGCGAGCGGGACGCCCGTGGCGATCGGCGGGGCCGAGCTCAGCGCCCCGGCGCTGGCGGCGACACGGGCCATGGCGGTCTCGGCCGATGATGCCCGGCTGTATGCGACCGGGCCGGACGACTCGCTGCGGGTGACGCTGCTCACGCCGGCGACCGCGCTGACCTTCCAGTCGGGCACGGGGCAAGTGGGTGTGGTCGGCCAGCCGGTGCCGCTGCCGTTCGTCGTGCGGGTCGGTGGCGCCGCGGCCGAGCAGGTGGCAGGCACGTTGGTGACCTTCCGGGTCAACCCGGGCGAAGGTGACTTCGGCTACGGCGATCAGCGGCACTATGGGGTGGCCAACACCCTGGGGCTGGTCGGGGTGGAGCATTTTGTGCTGGGCTCGGTGGAGGGGACGATCGAGCTCATGGCCGAGCTAGACAGCCTGACCTTCAGCACCCCGGTGCTGGCGGTGGCCGACACCAGTCTGACCGCGCCGGTGATCCTGGCCGTGCAGCCCGCGACCGACTTCACGGCGGGGGTCAACACGCCGGTGGCGGCCGAGTTCTCGAAGCGGATCGATCCGAGCACGGTATCGCCCGCCAGCTTCGGCTTGCATCGGCAAGGCTCAGCCGACCCGGTGGCCGGCAACTTCACCTACAGCGCCGGTGGGCGGCGGGTGGTGTTCACCCCCGCAACGCCCTTGAGCTACGCGAGCAGCTATGTGATCGAGGTCTCGACGGCGGGCATCTTGCGCGACTTCTCCGGCCATGCGGTGACCAACCCCGGCGCGTTCAGCTTCACGACCCTCACCCCACCCGCGGCGCACCTGCAGGCCATCACCCCGCGCGCCGCGACCGTCGGCGCCCCGGTGGTGCTGGCGGGCACGGGCTTCTCGACCACCCTGTCTGAGAACCGCTGCTGGTTCGGCTCGGTCTCGGCGCCGGTGATCCAGGGCGATCCCGGGGCGCTGCGGGTCGTGGTGCCGACCGGGGCGGTCAGCGACTCGGTGTACGTCACGGTGCGCGGCGTGCCGTCGAACGCCATAGCGTTCGAGGTGCTCCAGCCGCCGCCCTCGACCTATGTGGCCGTGCGGTCGCACATCGCCGTGCCGAGCGGCGGCCAGCAGATCACGATCGCCCCCAGCGGGACCGAGGCCTACATGCCCAGCCGGGATGCGAACGTGGTCGTCCCGATCCACATCCCGACCCAGACCGCGGGGGTCCCGATCCCGGTCGGCCTGCGGCCCTTCGGGGTGAAGGTCTCGCCCACCGCCGATCGGCTCTACGTGAGCAACTTCGAGTCGCACGATGTGTCGGTCATCGATATCGACTCCCACAGCCCGACCTATCAGCAGGTGATCGCGACCGTGCCGACCGGCCGGCATCCGACCGGCCTGGCCGTCCATCCCGACGGCCGGCGGCTGTACGTGAGCAACTACGGCGACAGCACGTTGACGATCCTCGATCTGGACCCCAGCCACGGCACCTATGGCCTGCCGGTGGCGACGGTGAACCTGCAAGCGGTCTCCACAACCGTGGCGATCGTGCCCGACGGCAGCAAGGTGATCGCCGGGACGGCCGATGGGTTCTTGATCCTGCATCCGATCACGGGCCAGATCCAGGAGCGGGTGACGGTGGGGTCGGCCACGCGCGCGCTGGCGATCGTGCCCAACGGCGCCTTTGTGCTGCTGCTGGCGACCGATGGACGCTTGCACCTAGTCGACATCCGGCCCACCGCCACGGGCGTGGCGCGCGCCAGCGCCACGACCGGCACCTCACCCACCTCGCTCGAGATCACGCCCGAGGGTGGGTTCGTGTTCCTCACCCATCAGCAAGGGCTTTTGGACATCTGGCGCTTGCGCGTGCGCATCGGTGCCGGCGCCTACCCCGATCCGGCCACCGAGCCCTATGCCCTGGACCCTGTGACGCAGGTGGACGTGGGTGAGAACCCGCAAGCCTTGTGCTTCAACCCGAGCGATCCGCAGCAGGTGCTGGTGGTCAACGCCGGCACCGCGGCGAGCGTCACGGTGGCCGAGGTCGAGCCGCTCTACGAGTGGACCGATCTGACCACCACGCTGCTGGGCAGCGCGGCGCACGGCGCCGGGCTGGCCTGGGCCGACTACGACGATGACGGCTACCAGGACCTGTACGTGGCCTATCAGGACTCGACGGCCAACAAGCTCTTGCGCAACCTGGGCGACGGGACGTTTGAGAACGCCGCGGCCGCCCCCTTGGATGATCGCGGCCCGGGGGCGGGTGTGGCCTGGGGCGATTTTGACCGCGATGGCGATCCCGATCTGTACCTGGCCAACTGCCCGGGCACCAACCGCCTGCTGCGTAACGACGGCGCAGGCCTATTCACCGACGTCACGACCGGCCTGCTGGCCATGGCCACCGACTCCAGCCAGGCCGCCGGCTGGGTCGACGTCGACCGCGATGGCGATCTGGATCTGTACGTCACGCACCTGAGCGCCCCCAACCGCCTGCTGCGTAACGACGGTGGGGTGTTCACGGCCATCACCGACTCCTCGGTCACCGTCCTGCTCGGCACCGCGCGCACCACCGGCTTCGCCTGGGCCGACTACGATAACGACGATGATCAGGACGTGTACCTGGTCGACCTGGCCGGCACCAACCGCCTGGTGCGCAACGACGGGCCCTCAGGCTTCACCGATGTGACCGCCCCACCGCTGCACGGCGGCCTGCCCGGCCACGGCGCCACCTGGGCCGACTATGACAACGATGGCGACCTGGATCTGTTCGTCATCAACCGCTCGGGCGGCAACAAGCTCTATCGTAACGACGGCGCCTCGGGCTTCACCGACGTCTCGGGCGACCTGTTCGACCCGGCCAGCGAGAGCTGGGATGCCGCCTGGGCCGACTACGACAACGATGGCTACCTGGATCTCTATGTCGTCAACCGCGGCCTGAACCAACTGTTCCACAACGACGGCGCCGGCGTGCTGCGCGAGGCGACCGTCGAACCGCTCCACGATCCCGTAGCCCACGGCCGCACGCTCAGCTGGGCCGACTTTGACAACGATGGCGACCTGGACCTCTACGTCGCCAGCCTGGGGGCCAACCGCCTGTTCCGCAACAACCTGCTGAACCCCCACCACTGGCTCACGGTCGCACTCATCGGCCACCAGTCCGATCGCCACGGCATCGGCGCCCGCCTGCGCCTCGTCGCCGGCGGCCAGACACAGATCCGCGAGATCGCCGGCCACGCCGGCTACCTGTCCCAACCCACCCGCCAGGCGCACTTCGGCCTGGGGCCGGCCGCCACGATCGAGGAGCTGGAGGTCACCTGGCCGGCCGGCACGGTCACCCGCCTCTACGACCTGCCCGCCGACCAGCAGCTAACCCTCGATGAGGCGCTCAGCGGCACCACCTTCGTGCGCGCCGATGACGACGGCAGCGGCGAGATCAACATCTCCGATGCGATCTACAGCCTGACCTACCAGTTCGCCAGCGGGCCCGTCCCCGGCTGCCTCGATGCGGCCGATACCGATGACTCGGGCGAGATCAACATCTCCGACCCCTTGTACAACCTGGCCTATCAGTTCGCTGACGGCCCTGAGCCCCCAGCCCCATTCCCCGACTGCGGCGCCGATCCGTCGATCGATGCCGTCCGCTGCCGCGACTTCCCCCCCTGCAGCCCCACCCCACCCCGCAGCCGACCGGCGGCCGTGCCCACCGACCTGGCCGGCAACAGCATCGCCCTGCAACCTGTCCCCGCGGCCGACCCCGAGCTGCTCGAGGTCGAGCTCGTGGTCACAACCTCCCTGCCCCTGACCGCCTGCGAGGCCACATTAGTCTTCGACCCCCGCCAGCTCGCCTACCTGAGCCTGCAAGCACCTGCCGCTACGGACCTCGACTTCCTGTCCGCTACCGGTAAGCTCAACCCAGGCCAAGTGCGCCTGGGCGCTGTCCCCGACCTCTCCCTCCGCCACCCCCTGACCCCCGGCACCCACTGCCTCGGCGTGCTCCAGTTCCGCCGGCTTGACCCCGCTGCCCTGTCCACCTGCTGGCTCGAGATCGCCAGCGCCCGCTTCGTCTACGCCGACCGCAGCGAACTGCTCCTCGAAGGCATCGCCGCCGACCTCGTGCCCACCGAGTTCCGCTTCTACCCCTGTGCCCCTAACCCCTTCAGAGCCGTCACCCACCTGCGCTTCGCCCTACCGACGAAGACCCACGTCACCCTCACCATCTACAGCCCCGACGGCCGCTTGGTCCGCCGCCTCATCGATGCCCCCTACCCACCCGGCTACCACCAAGCCGACTGGAACGGCCGCTCCCAAACCGGCCACCGCCTGGCCGCCGGCGTCTACTTCTATGACTTCCACGCCGGCGCCCAACAACGACAAGGAAGGATGATCCTGATGTGGTAGGCGACACCCAAACACCCCAGCTGACCAAACCGGCAAAACCCTCTCGGCGGGAGGCGTCATGAACCGTCACTCAGGCTACTCATACCCCGGGCTACTGCTGCTCTGTGTCGCCGGACTCCTGGCGGCGCTTTCCTGCGGGCCACCGCCGGAACCACGCGGCCTGCCTGCCTGCTGCGTGCCGATTCTGGATTGGTACGATCAGATCGATCAACAAGCGCGCGAAGGCCGCCTCCCCCAGGAGGACCCGAACAGGACGGCGGCAGTATCCCTACTGGATGAGATCCACGCAGGTAACGAAGTCGCAGCAGCATACGAACGAGACTACGACGTCGGGATCTCGCCACGCCTGGACTCGATCACCAGCGCACTCGCTCCTCATGCCGATCGCCCCGCCCTGCGCTATCAATCCAGACTCCTGCGTGGCACCGAACAACTCAATGCATTCTCCATTTGGGGCGGACACATCTACGTCACAGAGGCTCTCATCGAGACCGCGGAGTTCACTGATGGAGAACTCGCGTTCGTCGTCGGACACGAAATCGCCCACGCAGCCCTGCGCCATCTCGCAGCCACATACGAGCGAGCGAACTCCGATGCGCGCACCAAGATCGGCGTGTGTCTGGCAACGCGGCAGGGAAGCATCCAGTCCTCCGCGGTCGTTCCCGCCTTCCAGGCTCTCGAGGCCTCTTTCGGGATCACCAGTGCGGAGCTTGAGTTCGAAGCGGACCAGTTCGGCGCCCTTTACTTGGTGCGGGCAGGCTACCCCTTCTCCGATGCCATCTCGGCCCTGAAGAAGCTCCGGAAACTCAAAGGCGATGTAAGTGACCTCGGCACAGTTCCCGCGGACTTCCTAGGCGGATCCATCCTTTCCCTGCCAACGCATCCCCCCACGGGTCTCCGCATCGAACAACTGGAGAAGTTTCGAAACCAGCTCCTGCAGATAGCGATCACCGTCGAGCAGGCCATTATCCACCTGGAAAGCCGGCGCTACGCTGACGCCGCACGTGACTTCGGAGGCGTCTTGAAGGTCTTTCCCGAGAGCCGCTCCATGTTGCTCAATCTGGCGTTGGTCCACCATCTGCAGTTCCGCGAGAGCCAATCCGGCTATGACAAGCCCCGAGGAGTTCTCAGCACTCCTGAGAGACTGGAAGTGAACTGGAGCGACTTGCTCCTGCGCACTTCGAGACCTTCCGGAAGACCCGACAGCGTGGCCTTCGAGAGAGCCATCAGTGGTTATCGGGAGACTCTCTCTCTCGACGCAAACCACTATGTTGCGCGGAACAATCTCGCGGTGGCCTATCTGGATCATAGTGAACCCGAGCGGGCAATTGCCGAGCTGGAGGTCGCGGCGCAGAGCTGCGGAGACTACGCGCCCGTGTACAAGAACTTGGCCCTAGCCCGCTGTCAGTGGATCGAGGGTCAGGCGCCCGGCAGGATTCCGGCCGAACGTGCGATTCATGCTCAAAGAGCCCAAGCTGCCTGGGACGAGTACGCGTTCAGGGTTGATGGCGTGGGACCATCGGGAGATGCCGAATTGGAGGATAGGGTCAGGCAGGTGATTCGCAGCGTGTCCAACTGAGCATGCTCGCGGAAGAACGAAGACCGGCCCACGAAGACTGCCTCTATGAGGCTCAAATGCCGGCCGACTGGAAAACTCGAGCGGATCGCAACGGATTCCGCACACTTAGGGACTTATTCTTCCAGGCCTCACCTAAGAGCTTGCCAAGGAGAACACCATGCTCGGAGCGATCCTCGGAGACATCATCGGCTCCGTCCACGAGGGTGCCGGGACCAAGACGAAGGACTTCCCCCTCTTTGTCGCAGCTTCGACCTTCACGGATGACTCGGTCTTGACCGTCGCTGTTGCCGAGTGGCTCTTGACAGGCCAAGACCTGACGGATCTTCTGCACGACTACTACCATGCTTACCCCGGCTGTGGTTACGGAGGCCTGTTTCACGAGTGGGCCGGTCGACGCCATAGGGAACCCTACAACAGCTTCGGCAATGGCGCCGCCATGCGCGTGAGCCCGGTTGGATTCGCCTTCGGCACTATCGAGGACATCCTCGTCTGGTCTGAGTTCAGTGCGGCCGTGACCCACAACCATCCCGAAGGCATCCGCGGGGCGCAGGCAACTGCTGCCGCCGTCTACTACGCGGGAAGGATCAGGAACATGGACGAGATCAGGCAGCTTCTGGAATCGAGATTCGGCTATGATCTCACTACGCCACTGGAGCAGATCCGTCCCACGTACGGCTTCGACCTAACGTGCCAGGGGACGGTCCCGCAGGCGCTCAGAGCATTCCTGGAATCCACAAGCTACGAAGACGCCATACGCAATGCAATCTCACTTGGCGGAGATGCCGACACCCTGGCGTGCATTGCGGGAGGCGTCGCCGAGGCGTACTACGGAATTCCAGAAGATCTGGGGCTGAAGGCGATGCAGATGCTTGATCCGAAGCTGGCAGCGGTGGTCGATCGGTTTCAAAGGCAATACGGACTGATATCCCAAGTGGATTGAGAGCCAGAGGTCGATCCGTCTCTGGACCGCGGGCTCCGCGCGGTTCCTTCGCGTCGGTAGAATAGCGCCGGTGTGAGGTTCCGTGATGATCTACCTTGCCTGCGCGACCTCGTTGACTTTGGGAAGTTCTTGCTCACACCCAGCCCGGCCCACGGGTTCGCGTCGCAGCTCCTGCACAGTGAGGCTTCAGCTATCAGCTGTCCGGGATCAGCCAAAGACAGCAGTAACCGGGAGCTTCGAGACAACCTCATCACGGATGCCAGCTCCGGCAAGCGAGGCGATGACAGCCGAGACGCCACCGCCCACGGGCAGGCATTCTCGTCGCCATACCCGCTCCACCCTCCAGGCCGGCTGCCGTGGGCCCCGCGACTCGGCCGCACCTATCGCCTGAAGCTCTCTATCGCTTCCCGCTCCGTGGTGAACACTTCAAACAGCAGAATCAGCTGGGTCAACGTCAGCACCCCCAGCACCCGTTCGTTGGGCTTGAGTAGCTTCAGGGCACCGCCTTCTTTCGCGTACCGCGAGCGCGCCACCACCAGGATCCCAAGACCTGGGCTGGGCACGTGCCGGACCTTCTCGAGATTCAGAATGGCATTGAGCTTCTTCTCGGCGGCAAGTGCCGTCAGCGCGTCGACCAATGCCATGCTGTCGGGACCACCGTACATGTCGCCGGAGAGATCGAGAATCACTACCCCATCGGTCTCTCTGCTCTTGATCTTCATAGCCTGTTCCTCTCCTCTGAGGAATCGTAACGCTCCCGCTCGGATCAGTGGTTGCGAACTGCATCCTCTTCGCTGTCGAAGAGCGTGAAGAGCTTCGGCACTACCCTTTCTACTACGAACCGCACGCGCTCGTTGGTGCCAACCAGACTCAACACCACGTCCTCACGCTTCGCAGATACGTAGGCGGCCACCAGAGTTCCAACACCCAGCGAATTCACCCAACGAAGCTCCGTCATGTTCAGCACTAGCTTCTTCTTGCCTTGTTGCAGGTATTCCTTGATTGCCTCGTGGAGTCTCTCGGAGTCCGGGCCACCATCGATCTGACCTTTCAAGTCAACGACCCTGACGTCCCCCAAGTCCCGGTGGCTGATCTTCAGCATACGGGCTTCCTCCTTGATTAGGACAGGTGAGCGACCGGCTGCCCCCCCGACTGCCACAAGAGAACCAACAGGCCAATAGCTAGCGACCAGCAACGAATTGGTAGCATGCGCCTCAGATGGATGTCAAGCACCTCGGGCTGCAGGAGCCTGAGCCGGAGCCCATCGGAGGAAGCAAGCACGACAGGCTACCTCTCCACCTCATACACCACCACCGCCAGCGCCTGCGCGTCCTCGCCCGCGGCCGTCCCGCCCTGCATCGCCAGCGCGGCATCCTGCAGGCCGCAGATCAGCACCGCCCGACCGTCGTCGAAGATCCGGAGCAGGTCGCGTTCGCCATCCCCGCCTCCTGCAATCGACACCTGGCGCGTGAAGTTGCCCTGTGGGTCGAAGACATCGTAGGTCAGCATGATGCCCGCGGGCTGGTTGAGGTGACTCGCGGCGTGCTGGACCCAGAGCTGCCCCGCGGCATCGACCCACATCGCCGAAATCGCCTGGTTCGTCGGCGCGACCTCCGTCTTCACGGGAACTGGAGACCGCGCCACGGCCGCCTGCATGGCCTCCTCGATTCGCCTGAGCTCCTCCGCCGTGCGCGCCGGGACCTTGAACTCGCGCTCGATGACCCGATCCAGGGTGCCATCTGCATGGTACACGTGTACCTTGTACTCTTCGCGATACGGCGCGGTGTAGATGCGACCATCGGGTCCGAGAGCCCAGTTTCGGCGGGCTACGACGTATTGGTCCTTCTCGACAATCTGCAGGTTGGCGGCGTCGAACTTGATCTCACGCTCGTAGTAGCGGACTTGTTCCTGGCCCTCAGGTGTGTAACTTGCGAGAAAGGTCTTGCGCGCCTGCCCTGACGCCCCCATGACGATGTTGGTTCCGGCGATGATGTAGCCATCATCGCGCGCGGCGACCTCCGTGAGGGCGACCAAGTTGCCCTGGCTCGGGTCGGCCGCGCCGAAGCTCAACGAGGCCAGCGGTTGGCCCCCGCGGTCGATCTTGACCAGTTTCCCTGGGAACGTCTGGACCATCCCGAGGTTGCCGTCGGGCGTCCACACCAGATCGATCGGCCGGCGCGTCTCGCCGGGCCCCTCGCCCTCGCGGCTCAGCGTGCGGAGGTGTTCACCCGTGGCGGAGAAGACCTCGATGTGCGAAAGCTGCAGGTCGAGCACGTACAGCGAGCCGTCCTCGTCCGGCAGCACCTTGGAGACGACCCCGAAGAGCACCTCGCCCTCCTCACCGCCTACGCGCCACTGCTCCTTGAGCCGCCAGATTTCCTGCGCCGCGGACGGCTGAGCGGTGTTGCGGACATGGAGCTGGCCGTCGACGGTGACCTGCTCGCCCGCCGCGGCCCTGGCCGCCAGTCCAGTCGTGAGCCCGGCGGCGAGCGCGGCGGCGAGCCCGATGGCCAGTGCCATGGTCAGCGTGGCGGCGAGCCCAACGGCTCGCAAGTCGCTGGAGACCACGGTCCCCGCGCGAAGAACGAACGACGACTTCCTGCAACGGTTCATCTCTCCTGCCCCCCCCCGGTCAACCACCAGCGGTACGAGGTGTCCGGCCGGGCCGGCGCCTCGAGCTTGGTGAACTGCCTCTCGGCGACCTTGTACGCCGCCCACAATATCGCCAGACCTACGATCCAGATGAGCACCGCTCCCCCGGGCACATCCGCGCTCCCGTGGCGGACCAGCACACGCACGGCGGCCCAGTGGATGTCGGGATCCCACCAGTCGGCGATCGCGCCCGCGAGGTACAGAAGCTGCAATCCCACCACCACTACCAGCGCGACCCAAAGAACCGTTCGACGGGCCACCTCGTCGCACCTGCGGCGCAGCGCCCGCAGGGCCCCCGCGAGCAGGAGGAAGTAGGGCACGCCGGTGATGACCAGCATGATCGCCAGCACCGGCCCGTAGCCGGGCACGCTCAGACGGGGATCATCCGCCCTCAAGGTTAGCCCGCCGGCGGACGCAGCCACGCGCCCACCGTCGTCGAGCGCAAGGTAGCGCTCGCGGATCACTTCGGGCAGAAGACTCGTGCCGTACACGGCTTGCATCGCGCGACTGATCTGCAGTGCAACGAAGTCGAGCGAACTGCCTGACGGCGTCGTGAAAGGCTTGTACAGCACGGGAGACAAGCCTGGCTGGATCGGGAAAGTCAGGGGTGAATGACTCTCACCCCAGGGCGAGGTTGCCGTGGGCGGGCGTCCGCTCCAGGCGATTTCGAAGTCGTGCAGCGGCACCCGCAGATGATACTGGCCTTCATGGTCAGCCGCGAAGACGATCCTTTCACGCTGATCCGCGAGGAGCGCCGACCCCGCCCGACCGACCCCATAGCCGATTGCGAAGGCCAGGATGCTGGGCAGGACCAGCACGGGGAAGATCGCGCGCCGCGAGATCGGGAGCGCATCCAGCATGGGCAGCCGCCGGAGTGCGGCGATGACGGCGGTCAGGAACACGACGGCCGCCAGGCAGGCGAACACCCCGCGGTTGTCGGGGCTGCCGTCCAGGTCCTGCAGGTTGCCCGAACAGAGCCAGCCGAAGATGAGCACCGGAACGAAGTGAACCCACGGCAGCAGTGGGCCGAAGAGCGTCAGCCAAAGGGTGCGCAGTCGGAGCAGGCGGCGCGCGGCAGCCGGCCCGGCTGCCTGCGTCTCCACCTGTGCGCCCGGTTCGCGCGCGATCTCACTCAGCGCCGGGGGCACCCCGCGCGCGAGGAGCACTGCCAACCCTGCTGCCGCCAAGAGCGGCACGATCGCAAAGACCGGGGGCCACCGTCCCAGCCACCACAAGAGCGCGAATCCGGCCAGTTGGAGCCCCAAACTCTGACCGAAGTACACCCATGAAGCACTTGGCCCAGCCGACCCACTCGGCGCACTCGACGCGCCCGACCCACCCGCTGCACTCAACGCGCCCGGCGCTACCGGATGCAGCAGATCGCGGCGCCTGCCATTCGTGAGGACCGCGGTGACCGCAAACCAGCCCACCGCGTGCGGCAGCAACCGCAGGCTTTGCGAGGGCGGGACAGGGTGAACGCGCATGTGCGCGAGCACGGCGGCTCCGGCGGCTTCGAGCAGCGCGCAGGCGGTGGCGATCACGAGCCCCGCGCCGAGATAGACGAGCAGGTGTGCCGTCCACAGCGCTCGTCCCGGCACCGGCAGTCCCAGGTCGAGTCGCGAACCGCGGGCGGTGTGGCCGGCCGCGAACTGGTACAGCGCCAGCGGCACCCAGATCGCCAGCAGTGACAAGAGGAATCCCGCCGGCGCACCCACCGTGCGGCTCGCGGCCCACGTGGCCGACCCGCGCATCACGAGGGTGAACTGCAGGCCGATGAGGATCAGCAGCAGCCACGCCCATGGCGGCCGGCGGATCGGATCACGGCGCATCAGGGAAGCAATCATCCCTGCCCTCCGACCAGTTCGATGAACATCTCCTCAAGGTCGACGCTGCGACACTGGCTGCCCCGCACGCCCAGTTTCTGCTCGATCACCTCGCCCGCCTCGCGCGGTCCCAGGCGGAAGACGGCGTGCAAGGCATCGCTGCGCTCACGCACGCCCAGGCAGCCCGGCAACGCGCGCACGCGGGCGCGGTCCGCGGCCGCATCCCCCGGCACCAGTGCGACAGAGAACGCCTCGCGCAACTCGTCCAGCTCGTTGTCGAGCAGCGCGCGGCCGTCGTGCAGTAGAACGATGCGGCTGGCCATGCGCTCGACGTCGGTCATGTAGTGGGATGAGAAGAGGATCGTGGACCCGGCCTCGTTGAGCAGCCGGATCGATGTCTCCAAGAACTCCCGGCGGGCCGCGGGGTCGAGTCCGCCCGCGGGCTCATCGAGGATGAGCAGCTCGGGCCGGTGACTGACCGCAGACAGCAACGCCACTTGCCGGGCCTGGCCCTTGCTCAACTTGCCGACGCGCTCACCCAATGGCAGCTCGAAGCGGCGCAGGAGATCCGCGGCCAGCGACTCATCCCAGGTGGGAAACAGGTTCCGGTGCAGCTCGATCACCTCCGCCACCCGCAGGAACGACGGCAGGACCTGATCCTCGGAGACGTAGCCGATCCGGCGCTTGACCTCGACCGGCTGCTGGCGCGGATCGAGTCCGAAGACGCGCACCGTGCCGGCTTGGGCTTCGATCATGCCCATCGCGGTGCGGATCAGCGTCGTCTTGCCGGCACCATTGCGCCCCAGAAGACCCACGACCTCGCCCGCCGCGACGGAGAAGTCCACGCCGGCCAGAACATCCACACCGCGCTTGTACGAGCGATGGACACCGTTGAACTCGAGTACCTTCACCGCTGTTCCCCCTCTTCGTCGCGAGGTAGATTGCGCCCGTCATTCTCCGCCAGCAGCTCTTCGAAGACCCGCAGGGCCTGCGCATCCTCGATCCCAAGCTGCCGGGCGATGGTCACGCTCACCGAAAGGCTCTCGCGCAGTTGTTCCATCCGACGCCAGTGCGACACGTCCCCCGACACAGCCTTGACCACGTGCGGTTTGCCCGGGCGGCGTTCGATGACCTCCTCACGCTCCAGATAGCTGTACGCCTTGCTGATCGTCATCGGATTGAGCCCCAACTCGGCGGACAGCGCCCGCGTCGACGGCAATTCGTCGCCCGGCTTGAGCAGACCGCTGGCGATATGGAACTTCACCTGGTCCATGAGTTGCCGGTAGACCGGCACCCCGCTGTGCAAATCGACGACGATCAGCATCCGTGGCATCTCCTTCGTCGGCTGGTCGGCCCGCGCGAACACACCTGACCGGGGGGACACGCCCTTCCCCGGCGGATCAGTTGACCTTCCTGCGCAAGAGCAGATCGCTCAGCCGATCAAGAGCGCGCCGCCGGACTGCCGCGGCCGTCTTCCAGAGCAGATCCTCGCCGGCGGACAGGACCGACCACACCGGCGCTTCGCTCCGGGAAGGTGCGGGCCGGGACTCGTCGAGCCGCGGGGCGGCAGGCCGCGGGACAGGGAACCAGTCCCCCAGTCTGACCGTGATCTCGATCGTGCGTCCGTGGGGCGCGTCGACGCTCACGATCGCACGCAGGCATCGGGGCGCCTCGTTCCCAGCAGCGCCGTCATCGTACCCGGCGGCCGCGGGCGTCCAGAGCAGCATCGCCGCCATGACCACCGCGGTCACCGTTGCCATCAGCCGCTTCATGGCCCACCTCCTTCGATCATCTTCACCCGATCTACGAGGACCCTGGTGAATTAGTTTCGTAATACACTGGTACGGCTAATCTACGGCACTTTGGGTGTATATGTCAAGTGATACACAAGAAAAAAGATGGGTCAGGCCCGCTTCCAGGGGTTCGTCGGCCGTCCGGTTCGTGCGCCGCTCAGTCCGGTTTCGCTATCCTCAATCGCCGCATGATCTTAAGCAGGCTCGAGTGGTCGGCCAGTCCCAGTTCTGCCGCCGTCCGCGTGATCCCCCAGCGGTTGCGCTCGAGGGCCGCCAGCACGATCTCCCGCTCGGCCGCGTCCTTGCGCTCCCGGAGCGACCCCCCGGCCGAGCCGCCCAGCGCTCCCGACGCGCCGGAGCCCGCCGAGCCGCCCAGCCCTTGCGACCCGCCGGACTGCCCCGGCCCGCCAGAGCCCGCCACCGCCCCATGCCCCGCCCCTGCAGCCCCGCCCGCCCGGACTTCCGCCGGCACATGCTCGCTGTCGATCAGCTCACCGTCGCAGGCGATGACCATCCGCTCGACGACGTTACGCAGCTCGCGCACGTTGTTGCGCCGCCAGTCGTGCGCGCGCAGCCGCGCGACGACCTCCGGACTCACCCGCTTGGGCCGCCCGCCGAAGCGTCGCGCCGTCTCCGCCAGGAAGTGCGCGAGCAACCCCGGAACATCCTCCGCGCGCTCGCGCAGCGGCGGCACGCGCAGGACGTGAACGTTCAACCGATAGTAAAGGTCTTCGCGAAACCGACCGGCCGCGATCTCGCGCTCGAGGTCGCGGTTCGACGCCGCGACCACGCGCACGTCGACGGGTAGCTCCCGCGTGCCTCCCAAGCGGCTGATCTTGAGATCCTCGAGCACACGCAGCAGCTTGGCCTGCGCCGGCAGCGGCAGCTCGCCGATCTCGTCCAGGAAGAGCGTGCCGCCGGCCGCGGCCTCGAAGGCCCCCTTGCGCAGGCGCGTCGCTCCTGTGAAAGCGCCGGCCTCGTGGCCGAAGAGCTCGCTTTCGACGAGGTTCTCGGGCAGGGCGGCGCAGTTGACCGGCGTGAAGGGCCCGGCCGCGCGCGGGCTGAGTCGATGCAGCTCGCGCGCGACGAGCTCCTTGCCGCTCCCGCTCTCACCGGTGATGAGGACCGCGCTGGGAATCGCGGCCAGGCGCGCGATCGTTGCCTTGAGCTCGCGCATGGCGCGGCTGTCGCCCAGGAGCGGGCTGTCGTCGCCCAGCCGCTGCCGGAGCGCACCGACCTCGCCGATCAGGCGGTGCCGTTCGAGGGCGTTTTCGATCTCACGGACCACGCGCTCCATCGGCTCGCTCTTGTCGATGAAGTTGTACGCCCCCAGCTTAACCGCCCGCACGCAGCGTTCGTAGTTTCCGGTCCCCGTGTAGACGATGACCGGGATGGCGACGCCGAGCTTGCGCAGCTCGCGGAGCACGTCGAAGCCGTCCATGCCCGGCATCTCCAGATCGAGCACGATGCAGTCGATCGGCTCATGGCGCACGATCTCCAGCGCCTGCTCACCGGAGCTGGCGATCAGCGTCTGATGGTGGCCCAACCGGCGGAGGTCGTAGGCATACTGCTCGCACATGGCAGGCACATCATCGACGATCAAGATCTGCGCCATGCTCCCTGATCCTCTCCCGGGTCCGCGGCTGGCAGCCACACGGTGAACGTGGCACCCTCGCCTTCAACGCTGTCCGCGCGCACGCGGCCGCGAAAATCGGTGACCAGCCGGCGGACGATGCTCAGGCCCAGCCCCGCGCCGCGCTGCTTGGTCGTGTAGAAGTCCTGGAAGATCTTGCTCAGCACTTCACGCGGGATTCCCGGCCCGTTGTCGCTCACCACCAGCCGCACGCCAGGCTGGCCGTCCTCGTCCGGGGCGTTGTCGACCAGCACACGCACCTCGCCCGCGCGCCCCCCGTGCGCCTCGCCCGCGCGCCCCGCACTCACCTCGCCCCCGCGCCCGCCGAGCACCTCGCGCGGCTGGTCGCCCAGGCTCTCGCAGGCGTTGCGCACCAGATTCTCGACGATGCGGCGCAATCCGATCGGGTCCGCATCGACCGCCGCCAGCCCGGGGGCGACGATCGTATGCACCGTCACCCCGCCGCGGCCGCTCATGCCCTGCGCGACCTCCCGCGCCACGGCGCCCAGATCGCACGGCTCGCTGGCGGATCGGATGGAGATGCGCGCGTAATTGTCGGCCAGCGATTCGAGGTACGCCACGCTCGATTCCAGGGCGGCGTGGCGCTCCGCAAAGACCTCCGCCGCCCGCTCGGGCGTGTCGGCAACGGTCTGCGTCATGTGCCGCACGATGTTGCGGATCGGGGCGAGCCCGTTGCGGATGTCGTGATTGACCTGACGCGCCATCTCGCCCAGGGTGGCGCGCCGTTCGGCCTCGCGCAGCTTCTCGGCGCTGCCGCGCAGGCGGTCGGTCATGGCCGCTAGGAGGCGGGCCAGCGCGCCGACCTCGTCCCGGCGGCGGGTTTCGAAGCCGATCTGCAGATGATCCAGATCGATCGCCGCGGTCGTGCGGGCCAGCTCAGCCAGCGGGCGCGTGACGCGCGCGGACAACCAGGCTGCCACCGCCAGCATGCCCGCGGCCGAGGCGAGCAGCACGATGAGCAGCCAGCGGTCAAGGCTGCGCTGCAGCGCCACGAGCGGCGCGCGCGGCTGGCTGGCGATCCACTGCGCCGCGTCGACCCGCGGCGGCGTGGGTGCCGGCGCAACGCCGCCGCGCCCTGCACGCGACCCCGCGGCCAGGATGAACGGGGACTCCCAGCTACGCGCGAGATGCCCGGGAATGTCCGGTCCGACCGCGCCCCGCGCCGCGGATGCGCTGTTGCCAGTCGCCGCGCCGATGCCGGCCGTCTCGCCGAGCTGCCGGCGCAGGCCTTCGTCGGAGGACAACACCTCGGGCGCGGAGCCTTCCCCTGGCGCTCCCCGCGCGGGCACGAGGAGTGACACCGCGCCTCCCTCGCGCCCGGCGAGCGTGCGCAGGAACTGCTCATCGATCCGCAGTCCCCCCACCAGGCACAGCCGGCGGCCGGCCATCGCGAGCGAGTCGGTGGCCAGGAGCGCGGGGAAGGATGTTGTCGCGGCGCGGACCCGTCCGAGCACGGGGACCGCTCCGCGACTCGGCCCGGTGCGGATCAGCTTGTACAACTCGGTATCACTCCGCCCATGCTCACCGCGGAAGTGCCCGGATGTCAGGATGGTGCCGTCGGCGTCTCGGATCTGCAGCGCCGCCAGGCCGAGGACCGGCATGATGCGTTCACCGTAGTCGAGCAGGTAGGCTCGGGCGGCGCCCTCGCCCTCCTGAAGGGCCTGCCGGAAGCGGTTGTCGTCGGCGAGCGTGCGCCGCAGCGCCGACAAGCGATCGTGAACGAATCGATCGCGGGCGGCCAGCTCCTCGGCGGCGGCCCCGCTGAGCGCGCCCAGGCGCTCTTCGAACTGCTCGGTCACGAGCGTGCTGATCTGGGTGCGGATCAGCACCGCCAGAGTGGCGAGCGGCAGCAGCACCAGCACCGCGGAGGAGATCAGCACCCGCGTGCGCAGCGTCATGGCCCATTTCCTTCATCGCGATCGGGCGCACCCCATCCGGCGGCCGAGAAAAGCGGTGTGCCGTCCCAGAGAACCTCCACGCCGCCGAGTCCACGCCGGGTCACGAGGTACGGCCGCACGGCGACCAGCGGCACGAGTGGGCGCCGGGCGTCCCAGGGCCACAGGACCAGTTCCTCGAGACACGGATCGGGCAGCGCGCGCTCGAGGCGCACGAGGCAGGCGGGAGCGCCGGTGCGACCGCTCTCGGCGCGCAGAACGTCGCCGGCCACGGGCGCGACCTGGGTCAGGCCGAGGTCGAGGTGCGAGCTTCCATCCAGCGCGAGGAGTCGTCCGGCGAGCCGTTCCGCATCGCGGTCGCTGCCATCGTAGAGGAGCTGCCCGCGGGAGAAGCCCGGCGCCACCGCGTCCGGCAGCAGGCGCGGCGACCCCAGGACTTGCGGCGGGAGGCTGTACGCGGCGCAGTCATCGGCGGATCCGCCCGCACCATCGCCGGCGCGGGCCTCCGCGCGCCCGAAGGCCCGCGAACCGGCCGCGCGCGCATCGGAGTCCATCGCATCAGCGGCCAGGTGTGCCCGTGAGATCTCGATCGACGGGGGCCGATCCTCCCCCGACGGTTCCGTGACCAGTCCGTAGATGCGATCCCAGGGCAAGGCGGTCACAGCGTAGGTGCGCATGAGCCGCGCGTACTCGATCTCGCGCAGGCGGCGCATCCAGACGACGTCCGCGCCCTGCGCCAGCAGATCACGCGGATCGGCCCCGGGAGAGACTTCGACCAGCAGCACCGACGGCAGCCCCGTGCTCGCCGGCGCCAGCGCCGCCGGCCAGGTCGGGCACTCGCCTCCCTGTCCGGCCGGGTGGTAGGGGTGTAACTCGAAGCTGAGCAGCCTGTGCTGGTCCGCGGCACCGGGCGCAGGCCGCTCCGCCGAAGGGACCGGCCTCGGACGGAAGGGCCCGGAGCCCAGCGGCCAGGCCGAAGAACCCTCGTCCAGCGTCACGGCCAGGGCGGGGTGCAGAAACAGGTCGGGGCTCGGCAGCGCCACCGTCAGTTCGACGATCAGGATACGGGGATTGGGGTCGAGCTCGGAGACCGAAGCGATCCAGCTCCAGGGGAAGCGGGTCTCCTCGGCGTTGGCCTTCCGCCGCTGGGCCGCCCATGCGCGCCGGACCGCACTGCGATCGATCGGCGTGCCATCCCAGAAGCGCGCCTCTTCGCGCAGCTCGAACTCCCAGCGCCGCCCTCCGTCGACCGCGCGCCAACGGGTCGCCAGGCCCGGCCGAAGATTGCCGCACCGGTCGGCCTGAATGAGCGTTTCGTAGGTCTGGCAGAAGATGATGCGCTCGGCGTCGTTGATCGGCACCGGCGCGTGCGCCGGGTTTACCGCTTCCTGCACCGCCAGCCGAATCGTGCCCCCTTCCTGCGGAGCGCTCCAGAAGGACGGACACCTGACCTCGGGCGGCGCTGCAGGCGTCTCCTCGCCCCACGGGGGCCCAGGGACGCGAGGCGGGACGGCACCGCGCTGGCAGCCGGCGGTCAGCATCAGCGCCACCCAGGCGAGCACCGTTGCCGCCCTGGCGAGCCCGGCCGCGGCGCGCACGAGCACGCCAGCGGCAGCATCGGCTCGCGAGCGGGTCAGCTCCTGGTCCACTGCTCGATAATCTCCCGCGCGGTCGTACACACGCCGCCGTTGCCCTTCACCCAGTCGATGATTTGCTCATACACCCGTTCGTAACCCGCGAACTTGTACCCCGCGAAGAAGGTGTTGTGCCACAAGATCGCCACCGCGCCGCCGTGCTCCTTGACCTGTTCGAGCACCGGGCGGGCCTGCTCCCACGTCCGGTCGACCGGCAGCCCCAGGTACGTGCGGAACGTCTGATCCATGACCACCAGCGGCAGTTCCCAGAGGTCCAGACGGCGCCGCGCGATGAGATCGAACGGCTGGAATGGGCGGGCCAGCCCACCGCGAAAGCCCACGTCGTCGGCGAACCCGAGGGTCGTGTCGTAGAGGAACCCGGCTTCCTGCTGGCGGCGCCACCCATCCTGCACAAGAAACCGCAGGTAGTGCTGGCGAACACCGACGACCGGACCACCCGAGGCATCTTCCAGCCGGCGCTTCTGGTCGGCCAGCATCCGCTCGTCGGCGCCCGAATCGTAGCTTCCATGCAAGCCTACTTCCCACCCACCTTCGCGCAGTCGCTTGAACAGTGGACCGAAACGCTCCTGGTGCCAGTCGTAGTTCGCATCCATGGGCTGGCCGGTGCGCGCAAGGAAGTACAGGCTGGAGCGAACGCTGCGCCGTTCCTCGAGCCCCAGCATGGCATCGAAGCTCCAGTACGGATCGCGCCCGCGGGACTTATCCCAGATCAGTCGGGAGATGTTATACACCGCCTTGTGCAACCTGTGGAGCTGCTTCATCTCGTGGTACGCCGCCTCGATCCATCCGCGCGTGAGCTGGTCGAGGTCGTGCGTCAGGGCGATGGCGAAACCGTGCTGGCCCAGCGGCCGCCGGCGCGCGACCGTCAACCCCAGCTCGTGCAACCAGCGCTGGACGAGGCCCGCGTACTCCTCGACCAGCGGCCGCTGTCCGTAGCCGTGCCGATAGGTGTAGGCGCTGCGGGTCTCGAAGCGGCCGTACTCATCGCGCTCAGGACGCAGGAACTCCTCGTAGCGGCTGGCGAGAAAGAGCGTCGAGGCGATCAGATCGAGGCGGGTGACCAGGCGCTGGCCCTCACGTTCCCCGCCCGCGCCGGCCGCGGCCCCCGGGCCGACGAAGATGACCGGCACGCCCGCATGCACCACGGGCGGCCCGGACGGAAGCGAGCAGGGGCACAGGAAGCCCGAACCGAAGAAGCCGCTCGCCGTGAAATGGAGGTGTGGGCAGTGACCCGCCCCCGGCGCCGGCGGGGGCAGCTTCCGGCCGTACGAGATCAGCAGGTCGGCGGCCGGACCGGCAGAGGGCTCCGCGCCCAGGCCGCCGGGGAGCTCCGCGGCGAGGCGGTCGTAGGGAACGCAGCGGATGTCCAGCTCGAGCGGCCCCAGCAGCAACTCGGCCGCGTAGCTGATGGCCTCAGCGAACTGCCGCTCCTCGAAGGCGAAGACAGCTTTCACCACGACTCCCACTCCAGCCCCAGGGGCCCGCGGGGCCCGGCATGCGCAGCCCAGCGTGGGCGATCCGGCGTGCACAGACCCACGCGCTACGCCACCGGATTCCCCGGAGGCCACTGAGCAGTACCACACCCCCGAGGCGCCTCATAGGGGCAACCCGCGTCCACATCCCCAGCCCCCACCCCGACTCCCCGCCGCCGGCGCCCCGCATTGCCGGGACCTTGCCCGCAGCCCCCCGCCGCCGGCGCCCCTTCGTCGCCGTACCGCGGCCGGCGGCCCCGCAGCCGGCGCCTGCCGATTGACACGCACCCGGAGGGATCCGTACCGTCGGGCGATGGTGGGGGAAGACGCAGACCACGGGGACATCCGAGCACGAGGCAGGCACCCTTGACGCGATCGCCAAAGCGTTGGAGCTGGCTCGTGCCGGGCCTGGGATCGGCGTATGCCCGCAACGTGCTGAAACTCTTCTATGGCACGTCGCTCAAGAACCTGATCACGTTCCTGGCCCTGCCGGTGCTGACGCGGCTCTACTCGCCCGAGGACATCGGCCTCTTCCAGCTCCTGCTGTCGGTGGCGATGACCTTCTCGATCGTGAGCACGCTCAAGTACGAAATGGCCATCGTCCTGCCGCGCCACCGCCGCGAAGCCGAGCACTTGGTCGTCCTCACCCTCCTTTCGCTGGTCGCAACGACCATCGTGACCAGCGGCCTCTTCGCCCTGCTGGGTGGCCCGCTGCTGCGCCTCCTGAAGGCGGACAGTCTGGTTCCCTACGCGCAGTTCGTCGTCGCGGCCATCTTCGCCACGGGGCTCCTCCAGGGGGCGCGCTACATCCAGATCCGCGCGAAGCAGTATGGGGATCTGGCTCGCAACAACGTCCTGCAGGGCGTCATCACCCAGGCTGGCTCGATTGGGACCGGCATCGCCCATCCGAGCTTCCTGGGCCTCTTCGGCAGTTACACACTGGGCTGTCTGGCACCGGCCGTCGCGATTCTCCACCAGGCGCGCATCCACCGCTATCGCATCCACCGCCCCTGGCTGCGGCTCTTCGCCTGGAAGCATCGCCAGTTCCCGCTGATCAGCACGGTCTCGATGTTCCTGCAGCAGCTCACGCTCGAGCTGCCCGTGTTCATGTTTTCGGGATACTACGGCGCTCAGGTCGTCGGCTACTACGCTCTGGCGCATCGCCTCCTGACCACGCCGATGAACCTGATCCAGACCTCCGTCGGCCAGGTCTACTTCCAGGAAGCCTCGGACGCCTACAATCGGAGTCCGGCGCATTTGCTGCGCGTCTACCTCGTCACGATCCGCCGCCTGGCGCTGGTGGGCTTAGGGCCGCTCCTGTTGGCCCTCATTGCTGCGCCGCCCCTGGTCAAGCTCTTCCTCGGCGCAGGGTGGGCCACGTCCGGGACCTACATCCAGATCATCATCTTCGGAATCTACTTCGGGTTCATCAACGGCCCCATTGGAACCACCTACTCGATCATCGGGCGCCAGGAGATCATTCTGTATCTGCGCATCGCTTCGATTATCGTGCGATTCGGTTCGATGTATCTCCTGCGTCACGATCCGATCTTGATGCTGTGGGCCTCGAGCCTGTCGATGAGCTTGTACTACATCATCTGCAACTACATGGTCTACGCCTCGGTCAAGCAGCTCGTGGTTCGCGCGGCGTCATGACGGCTAGCGCGTCCGATCGCCGTAGATGCCGAATCCAAGGTATTCGGATACCGGCACACGCAGATTCGTGAATCCGCGCTTGGAATACCAGACGGCGGCTTCCTCGGGCGTGTGCTCGAACCGGTACTGGCAGGTGAGTCCGTCCATGAAGTGGATAAGCTGCTCCTGCCCGGATTGCTCCTTCTCCTGGCGCGGATGGATGGCATTCTTGATGCGGCGTTTCAGCAGCGCGGCCGGGACAAAGGCGACCTTGAAGAATGCGGCGCTCACGCTGGGCGGGAGTCGTTTGAAGACTTCTCGCAGGGTGAGCATGGTCTGATGATGAAAATCGGGTTCGGGCTTATACAACCACACGTACATTCTGCCGCCGGGCGAGACCAGGTGTGAAAGGCAGGAGAAGGCCAGTTCGGTATTGGGCGTGTGGTGCAGGACGCCCAGAGAAATCAGGACGTCAGCGCAGGACCCGCGAAACGGCGGGTGCATGAGGTCGCCCTGTACGAAATGGACGCTGGCGCGCGTGTTCCGTCTCTGGGCGTCGACGACGCTGTTGCCGAGATCGAAGCCGATGGCGGTCTCAAAATGCTCGCCGAGGAGCGAGGTCAGAATGCCATTCCCGCAGCCCGCATCCAAGATCGTCTTGCCCTGGCACGATTCTGGGCCCATCTCGAGCGAACGGCGGAGCACGTGGTCGAGGCGCTCGCGCGGCTCGAAGCCCCAAGTCTTCTCGCTCGCCGGCTGGAAGCTCCACTCCTTCGAAAAGCTGGCCTGGGTGCGCTTCTGCGTGCGGAGCGAGCGTCGCGCCCGCGCGAGGTTGGCGGGCGTGAAGTTGTGCTCCCAGAGATCGTCCGGGATGCGCGGGCGCAGTTGGTCGAAGAACGCGTAGTAGTCGGCAAGGGCGTCCGGCACGAGCCGCGGCACGCCCTCGATGATGGGGTAGAGCTGCCGGCAGTCGTTGCAGGTCAGGTAGCCCGAGTCCGTCGCGCCATCGCGCTCAGTGAGCGTCGTCAGTTCCAGGGCCCCCCAGCAGTGGGGGCAAGCGATGTACGCCAACAGCGCGTGCGTCATATGAGCCTCTACCTCTTGACAGCCACGGGGCACCCTGCCTACCGTGGCGCAGCGTACTTCACGGGCCCGCTTCCCGCAAGACGACCGGGAAGCGGCCCGCCGCGAAGAACGCCGCGGGACGGCGCGTTCGCATCGATCGTGGGAAAATAAGGGAAGGCGGGATGATCTGCATCATCGGCAATGCGCCTAGCGCCGGCAGCACGTTTCTCGCCGATCTCCTCGACAGCACGCCCGACTCGGTCTGCGGCCCTGAGCTGAACCTGTTCTCCAATCGCAAGCTCTACGACTTCGATCGCTACCGGCGGAATGTCGAGGCTACCTCGTCCTCGGGATCGATCCACCGCTGGCGCATCGGGCTCAATTTCGACCGGCTCCACAGCTTCGGGCTCGACCGGGAGAACTACCTGCGCATGGTCCGCGAGTCCGCCAATCTCGGCGAGTTCGTCGCGCGGTTCGGCAATTACTACAAGGCGCTGCGGGGCAAGGACCTGCGGGCGCTCCTCTTCGAGAAAACGCCCGAGAACATCAACGCCGTCGGGGAGTTTCTGGCCGCGTTTCCCGAGAGCTACTTCATCCACATCACGCGCAACCCCCTGCACATCTATCCCTCGCTCCTCAAGCGGGGCTTCGCGCCGTATGTTTCCCTGCTGACGTGGCTGCTGGATGTCGCGCTAGTGCATTCCTACCGCGACCATGAGCGCGTGGTTCTGGTCAAGTACGAGGAGCTGGTTCAGCGCCCCTTCGAGCTGACCGCCGAGCTGCTGCGTCGGCTCACCGGGTCCGCTCCCCCGGCGGAGGCGATCGAAGCGGCGTATCGCTCCAACGAGTATCGCAAGATCCACTCCAAGAAAATCGCCTCGTGGACCGTACGGGAATATGGGACGGTGCGTGACGCCAATCGCAAGGAGTTGCCGGATCACCTGCTCGGTGACATCGCCCGGCTGTGGAACGCGCGCGTGCGGCCGGCCTACGCCGCTCGCTTCGGCATGGCGGCGCTGAGCTTCCGCGAGGCGGTCGAGTATTACGGCTACAACGGCGCGGTCGAACAGGCCCTGGGCCGCGTCGGCGTGCCCGCGGAGCTCCCGCAGCCCGACGCCGCCGCGCTGCGTCGCCTGGGCGCCAAGTGGCTCCGCGATTGCGCCCACGGCGACGCCGGGCCCGGGATGCTAGGCGCCTACCTGCGGCCGATCGTGCGCGCCTGAGCGGGTCGGCCTCAGCGCATCGGCCTCAACAAGCCGGCCTCAGCGAGCCACCATCAGCCTGCGCGTCAGCACCTTGCCGCCGGCATCCAGGCGACACAGGTAGACGCCCGTGGCGACCGGAGCCCCGCGCCCATCGCGGCAATCCCAGAACTCCTGGTGACGCCCCGCCTCCAGCCAGCGCCGCACGGGCACCGCCACAACTCGCCCGGTCAGGTCCAGGATCTCTAGCCGCACCTGGGCCGCGGCGGGCAGTTCGAAGGCGATGCTGGTTTGGCCGGCGGCGGGACTTGGACGGCTCTGCTCCAACCACAAGCGCGATGGTCCGGTATTCTCCCCCACCGCGGCCATACCGCCGATGCTGATCTCCGAGCCCTCGTTCCCGGCGAAGTCGGTGGCGGTCACGTGATAGAAGGGATAGGGGTGCGCGGAGATGTCCAAACCGGGCTCGCTGGTGTAGGCGATGACCTGGGCCGAGCCGGTCAAGTGATCCTCGCTGGAGCCGTAGACGGTGAAGTAATCGAAATCCGGCGCCTGGCATTCATCCCAGGCGAGCACCCCCGGGATCACGTAGTGCAGATTGGTCGGAGGACCCGGGGCCAGGTTGTCGATCGAGTAACCGCTGTCGGGGGCTGTATCGATGAAGAACACCTGCCCGCCGAACTCAGCCTCGGCGCGCACGAAGAAGACCGACCAGCAGATGCCGGACGATGCCGTCGAGTCGCACAGCGTCTCGCAGATCGTGCTGTAGCTTTCCTCGTAGCAGGCGGGAACCTCCTTGATGAAATCCCACTCGCCCGGTGGGTAATCCTGCGGCTCCTCCCCCAACACTGATGGAGCGGCGCCGGCCACGTACTCATCGATTCGCCGCCAGATGGTGTAGGCCGCGATCGTCGTGTCGGCGCCGGGGTGGTCGTTCGGCTGCCGGTTCCAGCGCAGCCGCACCCGGCGCCCCTCGTCGTTGCCGACGTCCGTGATCGAGGCGATCGCGAAAGGCGGAGCCGAGGGGCACCCGACCGGCCACGCCCCGATGAGATCGCACTGCGGGTTGGGCGGCGAAAAGGGCGCGCACGGGGAGTTCTCCCGCAGCCTGAAATTGCCGCCGTAGGGGTCGCAGAACAAGGGGTCCAGCGCGATGTTGCCGTTGATGCCAAGCTGGTTCGCGATGCAGCCGACCCAGTCTCCCCCGGCGTTGCCATGCACGTCGCAGCAGCTCAGCGTCACCGTGGCGTTGTAGCAGTCCACCGCCTGCCCTTCGCCGAGCCCCGCGGCGATGATGGTATTCTCCAGGACCGGCTCCGAACCGGTCCCCGAGTAAACGCCGCTGGGACCGCCATCCGCAGCGTTGCCCCAGAAGGTGCAGTTCACAAAGACCGGCAGGGAATTCTCCTCGCAGCAGATGGTTCCGCCATACCCGTAGGAGACGTTGCCGGCAAACGTGCAGCCGGTGAGTTGCGCCAGGCTGGTCAGGTTGAAGTAGATGGCGCCGCCGCAGTAGTTGGTCGCGTAGTTTTCCTGAAACAGGCAGTTCGTGACACTCATGTTGTAGGTGCTACGCGCCACGATGGCGCCGCCCTTGTCGGACGTATTGTGGTAGAAGACGCAATCCTCCAGTGTCGCGGTGTACTCGTGCACGTAGAGGCCCCCGCCACGCCAGGCGCTGCAGGCCGTGAACAGGCAATGGCTGATGATCGGACCCCCTCTGTAGAAGCAGCAGATTCCGCCTCCGTAGCGAGAGCTGCAGTTCTCGAAGATGCAGTTCACGATCGTGGGCGAGGCGAAGTTGATCCGGATGCCGCCGCCCCAGGTGTGCTGCTCTTCTCCCCAGGCGTAGCCGTTGCGAACGGTGATTCCCTCGAGCACCGCCGCTGGGTCTTCATCCGACGCAAACTCGAAACCGCGGTGCGGATCCAAGCTGCTGGCCTCGCAATCGACCACACAGGCGGTGGGATTGCCGCTCTGCGATCGGATCGTGATGGCTTTCCCGAGATAGTTGATGTCGCGGTTGCCGCTGCCGGTGTAGATCCCGTCCTCCAGCTCGATCGTGTCGCCGCTGATGACCGCATCGACGGCGGCCTGGATGGTCGGGAAGTCTCCGGTCCCGCTCGGGTTGATCACGTAGGTTGTGGCGCTGGCGGAAGAGCACGTGAAAAACAGCGTCACGAAGAACACACCCTTGAGCATGCGCATCGGTCACCTCCACGGAGCCAGGGAGCGTTACGAAGGCCCGATCGCGGACTGCACTCGGCGGTTCACTGCACCCGCACGGACGCCCGCCGGCTCACATCTACTCACACCCACTCAGATCCGGTTCTGGAACGTATGCTGACTGCCGAACGCACCGTCTTATTCAGTATACGGCGCAGACCGAGACTTGGGCAATGGTGTTCCCGAAGGCTCTGCTCCAGAAGGTGCTCCAGAAGGCTCCCGTGCGGCTACTGCGGCCGGCGGCGCCGCGCAACCCGGCCACCGGCCTCTATGCCCAAGACCCTGCGAGCCCTTAGGAGAACGGGCGGCTCCAACTCGGGCCTTCTCACTGGGCAGGGCGACCAATCGGCGCTGGTGCCAAAGGGATCCGCCAGGTTCATGACACGGCCGCCCTCGTGATCCTCGATCGCATCCCACGTGCACCACCACGCGCTCCGCGGCGGCGCGCCGCGGATAACCGCACCCCGCGCATGCGCCCGCGTGTCGGGCGGCGCGGTGTGCATGGCCTCGTCGATGTCCTTCACGCCCGGAGCGCCGTGGGCCAGCACGCCCGACCTGTCGAGCGCGGCCAGGATTCCTCCCGAGCCCAGACGCGCGCAGCGCAGATCGATTTCGAAGAGCTCGGTCCGCACCTGCCGAAACCGATCGTAATCCGCCTTGCCCAGGCCGTGGTCCCAGAGGCGCGTCAGCCAGCGCCGCCGGTCGGGCTTCTTGCGGGGTTGGGCGGGTTCCGGCATGAGCATGAGCCGTAGCAGGCTCTCGGGGTCCGGCGGGCGCGCCGCCCCATCCATCGTCTCCGCGGCCTCCGACAGCACGGGCAGCTTGTCCCAGGCCACCCCCCGCCGCGCGGCGTGCGCCTTGAACAGCGCGAGCTTGATCGCCCAATCGAGCCTGGTCTGCACCGCTGCGGGCCCCCGCTCGAGGCGATCGAGCATCGCGCCCCATTCGCGACAAACCTCGGCCGCCCAGCCCGGCAGCCAAGGCTCCCCGAGCCGCGCCTGCACGGCGCGCAGGTAGTGACGCTGGATGCCCACCGCTGTCAATGCGCCGCCGGCCTGGCCTGGCACTGCCCGGGAGCAGGTCTCATCCTCCGTGAAAGCCCGCATGGCGGCGAGCGGATCGGCCGGATACACCGCCTCCCCTGGGGTATCGCCATGGTCGATGAGCGCCGCCACGAGTGCCGTGGTGCCGCACTTGAGATACGTGGCGATGTGTGAGTACAGGCTCTCGCCGCAGATCAGGTGAAGGCGATGATAGCGGCCGCGCGACAGGTTCTCGTCCTTGGTGTGAAAGATCCCGCGGTGAGACGTGCTGCCTTCGGACACGACCGCGTTCAGATGGTGGACGCGCGGACTGAGCGCGACCCGCAGCCCAGCCGTCAGGGGATGGAATCCCCCGGCGCCCGCGTAGATGATGCGCGAGACGAGGTGCGGCACAAGGTGGTGGATGAACTCCTGGGGCGGACGATGACAGAGGTAGGACTCGTGACAGCCCCAGGTGGTGCCGGCGCCGCTGTAGTCGATGTTCGACTTGTACACCCCTAGCGGCGGCTGCGTCGCATGGTGCCGGCGGTAGAGGTCACACAGCCGTTCGAGATGCCTCTCCCCCGCCGCCACGTAACGCACGACATCGACGGGGTTCGTGCACTCGGGCGTGGCGACCTCGGGATGCTCCCCGCAGTCCAGGTAGATCCGCGAACCGTTGCCGAGAAACATGTCGGCCAGCGCCGGCCCGCGCAGGCAGGTGAAGTGCTCGTGCCCAAGCCGCATCAACCACATGAGCGCTTCCGTCCGGCTGAGCGGCTCCGCGAGGGCGTACTCCGTCTCGATGCCCATCAGCACCTGGCTCACGCTACTGCCCCCCGCGCTGGCGCGTGGCGCGCAGGAACTCCTCGCTGTTGCCCGACAGCACCGCCTGGATAGCGGCGCCGCCGGCCTCCAGGAGGCGCGCGGCTTCCGCCCGCAGAGCCTCAGCCTGCCCGCCGGTCTCTTCGGTACCCGCACCGTCGGGGCGCAGGCGTTCGTCGTCGTGGCGTTCACGCTCCCTCATGAGGTTCCACCTCCTTCTCGTCCACCGGGGTGGACGATGTCGCCGCGGGGGTGGCCAGGCCGTCCCGCAGCAGGTCCAGGGTCTCGTCGATCGTCAGGCTATCCAGGTCGATCCCGGCGGCGCCCGCGGCGGTGAAGCCCAACGGGTCCGCCATCTCCAGCGTCCGCCGCCGGAACCAGTAGCCGCCGTCCAGCCAGAAGCGCATCGAGTCCCAGTCCATCTCTTCGAGCGCGTGCCCCGCCCGGCGCAAGAGCATGGCCCGCGCCCAGGCGCGCGTGTCAGCCGGCGGGTTGCGGCGCAGGCGCTCGATCGCCGCATCATCGACGACCGCCGTGATCAGGCCGCGTTCCCGACAGCGCCAGTGCAGACCCACCTCCTCGTCGAGTGATGCGTACAGGTGATCGAGGTGCTTGATGAACGGCTCATCCCAGCCGGCCCCCGGGCGCACAGCGAGGGCTTGCCGCAAGAGCGTCCGCTTGAGAACCCAGTCGAGGCGGCCGTTGAGCGCGCCCCAGTCGCGCGCCCGCAGCTTCTCCAGCGTGTCGGCCCACAGCTCGAGGATCTCGCCGGCGCGCGGGACGACCCCCTCGCAGCCGCCGCGCGCGACGAATCGTCGCGCCCGCTCGTGAAAGAGTAGCTGCAGCTCGACCGCGGTCACGCGGCGCCCATCCAGCAGCGCGGCGCGAGCGCCCAGGTCCGGGTCGCGGCTCCAGCGCCGCAGCGCCTGGAGCGGCGACTCGAGCGCCAGCACCACATCGACGCTGCCCGCCTCGATCATGGCGAGGATGATCTGCAGCACACCGACCTTGAGCAGCGTGGCGACATCGCAGAGGTTGCTGTCGTAGAAGATGACGTGCAGGCGGGCCAGGTGGTCCCCAGGACCGCCGCTCGCGCCGCAGAGCGACTCGTTGCGCGCGTTCACGATCGGGCGGGCGAAGGTGGTCTGGACGCCGGTAAGCTGCTCGCAGAAGTCTGCCCGCTGCGAGATCTGATAAGACGCCGCCGGCGCGCCGTTCTCGCTGCCGGCCTTGCCTTGGCCGGCGTAGACGATGCTCGAGACCTGGAAGGCGGCCAGGAAGAGCAGGTACTGCAGCTTGCTCAGAAAGATCTCATCCCAGCACTCGCGCGTGACCAGGAAGTTCAGGTGGCTGCCGTAGGAATTGCCGGCGCCGTCGCTGTTGTTCACGAGGACGTGGAGCTTCTGCCTCTCGGGCAGGCGCGCGTTGGCGTCCGCCATGGCGGCGCGCACGATGCGCAGCATGGCGTGCCAGGCCGCGACATGATCGTGGGCCGACCGGACTTCGGGCAGGCAGATTTCAAGGTGATCGAGGTCGATGTAGCAGCAGCCACCGTTGCTCGGCAGGAACTTACGGCCCCAGTCCTGGGGTTGCCAGGCCCGCTCGCGGGTTGCCCCCGACGCGCGGTCGCCGTCGTCGCCAGCCGGTGTCTCGCGCAGGGGCGTCGAGTAGACGCCCGCGATCTCGCGCAGCAGCGCGCGCGAGGCGGCGCGCCCGGTGCCCTCGGCCTGCTCCACCCCCTCGATGAAGTTGCCCAATTCCACATCGGCCCCGCACAGCTTGGACAGGCGGGCCCGTGGCGCGCGAACCTCATGAACGTGCTTCGACATGCTGCCCCCCTGAGGCGCCGGCGACCACGTAGCGATACTCCTGGATCGACTTGCGCCGCGGATGATCGATAGCCACGACATCGACGTCCTCGGGCAGGCCGCTCAGATGGCTGAGGCAATTGCGCGGCGTCAGCAGCCGCGCCGACTGCTCGAGCCGCCGGACCAGAGACGTTTCGACATCCGGCCAACTCAAACCGGCCGGCCCCGGCCGCCCCTGCGCCTCGCGCAGGCAAGCGTCCTGGCAGGCGTCGTTGGCGACCGCGGCGATCATCGCCCCGCTGACCAATTGGCTCGGCGTGACCGCCTTGCGCGAGCCGTCGCGGAACCGCAGCACCGCCAGATCCCCGGAGCCGTTGGGCGCGAAGATGCGCGTCACCGCGGCCTCGATGATCTCCTCGCGCACGGAGGCGGCATCGTGGCCGTTGGCGGCGTACGGCAGCTCGGGACCGAGGTACTTGCCGAAGATGGCGCGCGCGGCGGCCTGGTTGGGCCGGGGCACGGCGATCACGCGGTCGCCGAGCCGGCCTTCACGCACCAGGGCGGGATCGAGGGCGTCGACGCGATTCGTTGCGCACACGATCATCACGTTGCCGCGCTCTTCGAACCCGTTGAGCTCGGCGGCGAAGGCCTGCTGCACGCGGTCATCGATGTGGAACATCGCGCCGCTGCGCGCGGTCGCGAGCGAATCGATCTCATCCATGAAGATCACGACCGGGATGGCTGGCTCCGCTTCCGCCAGCTCCCGCGCCGACCGGAAGAGGCTGCGGATGTTGGCCTCGGTCTGCGAGTACCACACGCTCTTGAGCGATCCCGGCTTGACGTTGATGAAGCGGGATCGGCCCGTGGGGCTCAGCGTGCCGAGCCAGTTCGCGACCGCCTTGGCCAGCATCGTCTTGCCGGTCCCGGGCGGGCCCTCCAGCGTGATCGCGCCGCAGCGGCGCAAGCGATACTTGCGCGCGCAGTCCGGATGACGGAAGTGGAGCAGGAACGCGAGCTTGATCTCCGCGATGACTTCGTCGAGCCCGCCGATGTCCGCGAAGGTCTCGGCCGGGGTCTCCTGGAGAAACAAGTGCTCGGCGGGAGGTTGGGCGACGACCTCCAGGGCCAGATAAGCGTTGCGGTCCCAGCGAACCGCCTCGCCCCGGCGGGGCGGACAGGCGGCCAGCCGGCTCCCGCACCGCACCACGATCTCCTCGTCGCGCCACTTGAGCACCAGGCGTCCGTCCGGCGCGGGGCGATCGAAGATCGCCGTCTCGCCGCACACCATCATCGGCTGCTCGGCCCTCGCCAGCAGGGCGTTACGCTCATGGCTGATCAGAACCTCGTCGCCGGCCGACAAGGCCGCGGCGTCCACGCCGTCGGCGACCAGAACGGCGCTCTGGGTCGTCCCGTGACTGATCAGCGCCATCTGCCGCTCGCCGATGGCGACCCAGCCCAGAAAAACCGCGGGATGGACGGGCGGCGCGGTGAGTTTCTCGAGGATCTGCTTGAGGCGCGCGTGCGTCTTCTGCGCCGCCAGCATCCCCTTGCGCAGCTGCTGCACCTCATCGAGCAGGAACGCGCCGATGTCATCCCCGTTGGCCTCGGGCTGGCCGCACATGTCGCGCAGACAGCGCAGCCGCTCGACCGGCTCCATCGCACGTCCCTGGCGGCTCATGATCATCTCGAGGACCACGCGGGGGTCCTCCCGGAACCTGGGCTGGGAAGCGGCATTCTGTCGGGCCGACCCTGCCATTGTGCACCCCCTCTGGTTGCGTCCGCTTGCTCGCGGTGGCGCGCGCGCGGTTCTTGCGCCTGCACACCGGACTGGAGCGAACGAAGTAACCCCGGCGCGCCATCTGGCCGCGCCGCCATCCGAACAGCGTGCAAGTAGGCTCGCCGTCCCCGAGATCGGTGACGACGAGCGCCACACAGTGGGCCCCGGGAAACACGGTCCGCTGGAGGTGCCGGTCGTGCTCGCTCAGGAACCCCTCGGCCAGCGAACAGGCGTGGCGCGCCTCAGGCGAGCAATCCCGGCACCACGTCCCCACGGGATGGCTGTGCCACCAGCCCACCATGATCTCCCCGTGCGCGCGCAGCGCCCGCGCCGCGTCCACATCCCGCCAGGTCTCCGGCGTGAAAGTGAGCCGGGCGGCGCTGGCCTCGACGTGACGCGCCGGCACTTGGACGGCGACCTCCACGAAGAGCTCGGGCAGGGTCCGATCCCGATGCAGGTGCCCCAACAAGACCCCCCCGCACTCCGACCCATTCGCCCTCCGGGTGAGATCCTTCACCTCGCCCAGCAGGTCGGCCGGCAAAAAGACCGGCAGGTCCGCGCGATCGTGAATTCCCCGCAGCAACGCTCCCGCCTGATAGCTCTCCAGCGCCGACTGCACGAGCGGCAGCGTCACCGGCTGCCGCCGGATGGTAAGCGGCAGGCGCTCCTCAGCTTCCCCTTCCTCGGACCGGGAGAACATAACGAGATAGTGAAAGCTCTCCTGCGCCCGCAAGGCGCCTTCGTCCACGTACCGTTCAGCCGCGCGCTGGGCGGCGCTCTTGAAATAGGCGTTGGGAAAGTCCATGCCCACCGGATCCTCGCTGGCGATTGCGATGCGGAAGCCCTCGATGTACGGCGGGCCGAGCCTGGCGCTCCAGCGCGGGACCACCCGCCCCGTCGCGACCTGACCTGCCGCGACCTGATCCGCCGCAGCGCGCCCCGCCGCGACCCGCCCCGCCCCAGCCCGCCCCTGACGCAGCAGCTCGAGGCGCGCGCATTCCCACGCGGGTTCGAGATCCACCGCGACCGTTTGTTGACCCAGTCGCCGGAAGTCTTCGCTGTAGAACTCGAAGACCCAGCGATCCCCGTTCACGGGCATGGACTTCCCCCTTGATCCCTTCCACCCGCCGATCGGCGGTGGATCAACCCGCCTGGATGTTCGGGTGGAGCGTCAGGCTGTCGTTGGGAAGCAGCGCATCACCCACGCGCTCGGTGGCGTGGATGTGGCGCTGTTCGCGTTCGAGGAGCGCCTGATAGCTCAGCGGCCGGCCATCCGCGTCTTCGATCGGCAATCCAAGCTCGGCCAGGAGATTCTGTACAACCTCTCCAACCGTGGCATCGCGTGGGACCTTCTCGACCGTCAGGCACTTCTGCCGGCTGGCATCGTGCACCTCAAGTCGGAACGCCTGTTGGGTCTGTACAGCCTGCATGAGATCCTCCTTCCTGTGCGTGTTTCACGACTTATTCCACAACCTGTTTTACGACGACGAGCACCACATTCCGGCGTAGTGCCCGGCCAATGACCCTGAGGCCAGGGCGCGCGCCTCACGTCCGGCGGTGACGATCGCTACGGCCAGCGACGTCAACCCGTGGTCCACAAGGCCGGCGTCCAACGGCTCGGGCAGCCGCACCTCGAAACGAATCTCCGCCGCGGATGCATCGCGCAGGTCGGCCGCGGCGCGCACCAGGCGCCGCTGCCCAGCGACCCGGAGCAGATAGCGTCCCAGCGGAAGCTGCGACGCTTCGGCCAGCTCCTGCCGCGGCCCGAGCGATGCCCACAGCCGCAGCAGGCCGCTCTCCTCGCGGCCGACCCAGATCGGCTGCTGCAGGCCGCGCACCTCGGATTGAACGACGATGCGGCCGTCCCCCCGTTCCTGGCAGCTCCACCCCGCCGCGCGGATCCACTCGATGGGCACCCCCTCGCCCCGCCGGCCCACGGGCCCGGCCGGCACAGCCCGATCCAGCCAGGTCCAACAGGCGATCAAATCCGCCATCCCCATGCGGCAGCGCGCAGGTACGGCCGCGCCATTGTCCAAGGGGATGTCCAGCAGCAGGCGCCGCTGATCCGACGGCCGCAGACCGATCTTGCAGGCTCCGGGCAAGACGGCGTTCAGCTCCAGCAGCTCCCAGTCCGACGCGCCGCGACAGGCATTTGGCAGGGCGGCCTCGAAGCCGGCCCATTCATCATCGAGCAGCAGGCGGGCCCACTCGGTCTGCGCCTGATTCAATCCGAACCGCCAGCCCGGCACTGACTCCTCGAGATGCGCGGCATTGCCGGCGTCGCCCAACATCCGGTCGATGGCCTCCCAGTGTTCAAGCTCCAATGACATGTTCACCTCCCTCCTGCGCGCGCCCGCCTGGGCCGGCATCCGGCACCGACCCTGACACGGCAGCCGGTGTTTCGCGGATGCGCAGGGCCAGCTCGCGGCGGCGGAGCGGGCGGGTCTCGAGCGGGAAGCGCTCCTGGTGCTGCCGCGCCCAAGCACAGGCTTCGTGGTTCAGCGCGTCATCCTCACGCATCACGACCTTGTGGTAGGTGATGATCTCGTAGATCTGATAGACGAGGTCCTTGACGGTCGTGCCGGGCCGCACGCGACCCAAGCAGACGAAGGGAAACCTCACGTTGGGATGGAAGATGTTCGGCGGCCACAGCCACGTCACGACCTCCGGCACGCTGACCCGGCGCAGGTAGTCCTCCGGGAAGCGCAGGCCTACGTCGAACCCATCGGCCTCGGCGATGCCGGCCGGGGTCTTGATCAATCCCCGGCAATGGAAACGCAAGACATAGCGGTCCGGCGGAACAGGACCGTGGTGGAGAATCCCCACCACGTCGCTGTGGGCGGCCAGCTCGGCCAGATCCTCGTACTGCCGAGTCAGGAACGAGGTCAGAATCACGTCGGCCATGATGGGCTTCCCCCTTGCGATGCGTCTCGACACCGAACCGACCACGTGCGCAGCAGCAGCCAACCGACCCCGCACGCTGCAGCGGCCAACCGACCAGGCACGTTGCAGCGGCCAACCGACCCCGCACGCTGCAGCATCGAGCGTCACGTCTCACCCTACGCCGCGCGCCTCGCCATCCGACGCCGTCGCCCCGCTGTCACGAACGCTCGGGCGTCCAAGTGCCTCGCGCCTCGCCCGATAAAAGGCGCCCAGAATCCGCGTCACGCGCGATCACATGTGATTCGTCCGCGGAAGCAGGTTCCGTCCGCGCACGTGAGCGTGATGATGTCACCGCGCCGGATGCCGAGCGCGTGCAGCGTGCGGCGCTTCTGTCCCGTGGAAAGCATGTTGGCCGAGAGGGCCGCGGCCACTTCCAGACCGCGCGCTTGCATGCGACCGCCGCAGCGCGGGCAGGTGCGGCCAAGGTCGAGCAGAGAACGGCGCACCACGTGCAAGGCCGCGCGCACGGTGCCACAGCGACAGCAAACGACCTGACGCACCCAGCGCAGGTTGTTGACGCGCAGCTCCCACGACCCGCTCCCAGCGAGCGCGCCGGGCAGGCCGGGGAGCGCGCCGGCCAGCAGGTCGGCGGGGCGCGTCCGGCGCGGGTCGATCGCCAGGGGCACCGGATTCCAGGCCTCGTGCGGCGACCGCCGGCAGTGCGGATCGCGCCTCACGAAAGCGCAGGAGTACTGGTGATGCGCGAGATCGAAGAAGATCTGCCGGCCGCTGGCCGCGGCGCGTGCGCAGGGTTCGAACAGCGCGCGGCATTCGAGCACCTGCACCGCCGCCGCCACCGCACCCAAGGCGGACGGGGCGCGCGTCGGCGCGGTGGTCATTCCCCCCGTCTTCATCGCGGGCGCGGCCCCATCGGCTGACGCGTTCGCCGCCGGGTTCGTCGCCGCCCGCACCGTTGGGTGATCACAAGGGTAAACCTGCTCCAGCGCGGCGTAGTCGCGCTCGCTCCACCCGCACTCGAGGCAGGGTGTCTCCTCTCCGGGCACGTAGACAGCGACGCGGGCCAGCAGGCCTGACCCGTCCACCGCCGCGTCGATCCAGGGCACCCCGAGTTGCCACGCGACTTCGTTGATGTGCTGGCGGGCGCGACGGTTGTCGACGCCCGCCAGGATTGCGTCGCCGTGCAGCAGGCCGGGGGGCAGCTCCTCGACGTCCGCGTGGATCGGCAGCACCTTGAGGCGTGGGTTGATGCGCAGCAATCGCTGGGCCTGCACCTTGGCCTTGGGGTGACCGGCATCGGCGGGCAAGATGTCCTGGCCCGACAGGTTCGCAGCCTCGTACGCATCCCGATCGACGATCGTCACGCGACCGATACCCTCGAGGCGGCCAAGATGCGGGATGAGGTGCGACCCGATGTTGCCCGCACCAATCACGACGATGTGGATGCCGCTCATATCCCCTCCGGGACCCATTGGTATTGGGCGCCCTCGAGCTCGGTCGTCCGATCGCACAGCGCGCAAGTGGGAGCGTGCGTCCAGCACGGCCGCTCCTCGGTTTGGTGGTGCCAGATGCCGCAACTCGGACAACGGACCGCCCGCGAGCCCGGCCGCACCTCCATCTTGCAGCGCGCGCACTGAATGGGCTGGGCACCACCGGCGTAGGTCTCAGCCCGGGCCAGCACCTCGGACGAGAAGTAGTAGCTGCGGCCGCTATCGAGTCGGATGTGGTCACGATCGTCGAGCAGCCGCAGCCCCAGATCGAGCCGGGAACCATTGACCCACACGCGCCGATGGGGCCCGGCCAGCAGTGCCCAGCGGAACGCCCGGGAACCCGCCGCGGGCAATGGCGCCGCGGCGGCGGGAACGAGCAGCACCTGCCGCCGGCGTTCCCACAGAGCGCTCTCGCGGGCCGCCTGCTCGGCGGGCACCCTCGTGGGCGGCGTGTGATCCAGGTCATAGACGCCTTCCTCGAGCACGAGCACCGCCCAGGGCTTGACGTCATCGGGAAGCCAGAGGTGAGCCATGGTGGAACCTCCTCTTCGTGCAGCAGCCTGCGCGCAGGCAGCCGCCTGTGGATCAACCGGCGACCGCGTCACGGCGCGGCGCTGCCGGCGAGTGCGGGCCCGGGCGCCGCAAGGCGAAGCGAGCTTGCGCACCGCGCGTCTGAATCAGGAACCGCTCGATCCCGGCTTCTTCCAGCTTGGCGCGCAGGCGGGAGATGTTCTGGCGCAAGGCCCCCGTCCGGATGACGCGGCCCAGCCGCAGCGTCAGTTGCTCGGACACCTCCGGCAGGCTCTTCCAGCCAATCAGGGGGCCGTCGCCGCGACCGTTGTCGGTGGCCAGCACGGCGAGGAGCGCCGCCAGGGTCGCGCTCAGCCGCACCGGCTGGCCGTCGATGCTGACCTTGGCGGAGCCGTCAGCCAGAGGTTTCATGGAGAGGTCGGCGGTGCCGTACTCCGCCAGGATCTGGCAGCGCCGGTCGAGGCAGCGCTTGATCTCGCGGATCCGCCGCAGCCCAGCGCCGGCGTTGCCGTTCCCGCCCGGCTGGCAGCGTTCGCGCAGCGCGTCGAGCTCTCGCAGGGCAGCGTCGGCCAATTCCTCGAGCTGCCCGAGACGACTCGTGACGCTGAGCAGGCGTTTGTGGATTCTGTCCAATTCGATGTTCAACCGTTCAGGTGGGGGATCCGGTCCAGGGTTGTCGTGGGTCATGATGCACCTCCCTCGCGACAGGCGGCCCTTTGCAGGCTCTGTGCACGAGCTTAAGCCCGGGAGGAGAAGCAGCGCGGTTGGCAGGCAAAGTACTTTGGGTGCGAATTCGCGTTTCGCGGCGAAAATCGATTTGAGTGCGAAAGCGTGAGCAAGGCTGCGCCGTCATCCAGCACAGTGACCGGCAGTTGCCCAGCGACCCGCGTGGACACTCTCAACTATCCCACGGGGCAGGCCTGTTCGCTGCAGCCACGCGGGGAAAAAAGCGCTCCATCATCGGAGGGCTTGACAAGCGCCACCGGTGGATGAGCGTTGGTCTTGCGCGCGCCTCTCCCGTGGCTCTACCCGGACGCCGGCGCAGCGACCGCACCAGGTCTGCGCTGACCCCTGGTGGCGCGCTCACCCGCGTGCTCACGGGCGCGCGCTCGGGCGCACGTCCGGGCCGGGCAGCGCTTGGTCGCGGGAACCCGAGGAATATCCTGCGTGCGGAGCAGCGGGGTGCATTCCCACGCCTCGCAGAACTTCAGCGTCAGGGGACGCGGCGGGATATCCTCGAGGATGATCTCGCACATGAAGAACATCGGGCCGCTCCCGGCCAACAAGTCCGGGTAGCGCGTCCTGAGCAGGTGCGCCCAGATCAGACCCTGGTTGCCGCTCATCCCGAAGACGTTGAGCACCCAGGGTCCTCCGTGCCACAGGGCAGTGCGGATGAGAAATCCCGCGGTCCGGTGGGGCATCGGCGGCCTGTGCTCGTGGCCCTCATCTTCCGCCTCGAGGAACTTGTAGGCGGCGTCCGCACCGACCGGCGAGCGCCGGAGGTACTGCGTGAAGTGGATCGTGGCCCGATCTTCGAAGCCGCACGGGAGCTGGCGCGCCAGGCCCTTGGCGAGACTGATGCGCGAGCGGTCGCAGAAACCGAAGCAGGGTCTGAGCGCCTCGAGGATCGCCCGCTCCATCATCGTCTTGCCCAAGGGCACCGCCTTGCGCACCACATTCGTCTGCACCCCACTCTTGGGCACCGCATTCTTGGCCTTTTTCTGACCGTCGCGCAGCGGCGGGCGCGTGGCGAGCACGAGCAGATCGTCAGCCCCGAGCGAATTCAGGAACTCCGGACTGCCGTCGAGCCGCGGATCACCGGGAAGATTGAGAAACGTCTTGTCGAAGATGCTGCCGCACTCACTGAGGACCGAACCTACTTCAATAAAGGCATCCCCATCGCGCAGCGTGTGCAAGTAATGCGCGCGATCAGCACGGTCCGTGAGCGGGTAGGCGAAGCGGTGGAAACGTCTTGTCATCATCGGCTGACTCCGTTTCCTAGGTGTGGCTCTCCGCCTGGCTTGGGGCTTCAGTATTCCAAGAGAGCTTGGGCCGGAGACCAGGGTTGGGAACTTTTGACGGGTTATTATGCCTCAAGACGCCCGCGGATTTCAACAAACTTGCGGGAACAACAGGCGCGCGATCGCGGCACGGTCCGGCCGAATCTGGCGCGCGGCCCGCCCGACTGCCCGGCACGCTTCTTGTTGCCGCCGCTGGGCTCGCCTATAATCTCCCCTTTCCCGGCCCCGGGCATCGACCCGGCTGACATCGGCAGCGGTGCGGTAGGGAACTCCACCGCCGGGGATGGAATCCAGCGGCATGTGCGGCATTTGCGGCATACTCACCCTCACCGGGGACGGCGTCCCGCGCGGCCTCATGCCCCATCTGCGGCCGATGGTCGACACCCTGCGTCACCGCGGCCCGGATGACGAGGGCTGCCTGTTGGCCGACCCCGGCGACCGGCCGGCCGAAAGCTACGGGGGCGACGAGACCGCACCCCGGGCGCGCCCCGGGGATTCAACCACCTTCACCCGCGTCGCCGCCGCCGAGCCGCTCGGCTTTCCCCGCGCGTCCTGGCGCGCCTCCGCCTGGCCGCAGGCGCGCGTGGCCCTGGGCCATCGCCGCCTGGCGATCATCGACCTCTCCCCGTTCGGTCATCAGCCGATGTGCACGCCCGATCAGCGCCATTGGATCGTTTTCAACGGCGAGATCTACAACTATCGCGAGATCGCCCGCGAGCTCGAGGCCGCCGGCAGAAGCTTCCTCGGCCACAGCGACACCGAGGTGCTCTTGGCCGCCTATGAGATCTGGGGCCCCGCGTGTCTGTCGCGCCTCGCCGGCATGTTCGCCTTCGCCATTTGGGACGACCGCGAGAAGTCGCTCTTCTGCGCGCGCGACCGGATCGGCATCAAGCCGTTTTACTATCACCTGCGGCCAGGTCTCTTTCTTTTCGCCTCCGATATCAAGACGATCCTAGCCTCAGGCTTGTACACGCCCCACATCGATCCCGAAGCCCTGTATCACTGCCTCACCCTAGGCGTGGCGCCCCGACCCCTCACCTGCTTCGACGGTGTGCGTGCTCTCGAGCAGGGCCATTGGATGAAGCTCACCGCCGATGGTCATCTGCAAAAGGAGCGCTACTGGCGTCTGCCGGTCGGCCAGCAGGATTTCCGCCTCACGGAGTCCGACGCCGTCGCCCAGCTCGAGCAGGCCCTGCAGCGCGCCGTGGAACGACGCCTGATCGCCGACGTCGACGTGGGCACCTTCATGAGCGGCGGCGCCGATTCGACCACGGTATCGGCCATGGCGGCTCGTTCTCACCCCGGCATCCAGGCCTTCACGCTCGGCTTCTCCGCCGACTACACCGAGATGGACGAACTGCCCCAGGCCAAGGCCACCGCGGCGATGCACCCGATGACCCATCGCATCCGCGTCGTCCGTCCCGAGGCGGTCCTGGGGAACGTGCGCGAGATGGTGCGCTGCTACGAGGAGCCCTTCTTCTCGCTCTCCCCGAACTACGTCATCTCGCAGTTCGTCGCCGAGCACGGCATCAAGGTGATCTTGAACGGCCTGGGCGGGGATGAGCTCTTCTGCGGCTATCCCTACTACCGGTGGGCGCGGCGCTGGCCCTGGCTGCGCTGGACAGCGCCTTTCACGTGGCTGCTGGCCGGCGCGAGCTTCAAGTGGACCCAGCTTCACGAGCTCTGCGCGTCGCGTTCCCCCGAGGCGGCCTATGTCACGCTCCATGGCCATGAGCCCCAGTGTCGCAAGCGCAGGCTCTACAGCGATGGCGCCCGCGACTTCGACACGCCCAGGCGCCTTCACCAGCTCTACAACCCCGAGGGTCTGGATTTCGCGGATGTCGCCGAAGCTTTCAACTATCTCGATATGATGCACTACGTCGGCAACCACCACGTCTATCGCATCGACCAGTTCACGATGCGCTTCGGCATCGAGGGGCGCGTGCCGTTGCTCGATCACGAGCTGGTCGAGCTGGCCTTCCGGATCCCCACCCGGCTCAAGCTGCGCGCCGGTCAGCACAAGTATGTGCTGCGGCGCGTGGCGGAGAAATGGATCCACCCCTCCTGCTTGCGCATGCGCAAGCGGGGCTTCAGCCTCGCCGTCCACCGCTGGATCGACACCGATCTGCGCGAGCTGGTCGAGACCAGCCTGGGACGACTCAAGGAACGTGACCTGTTCGTGCCCGCGGCGATCGATCGGGCCTGGGCCGATGTGCGCGCGCGTCGAGCGCCGTACAGCTCGGTGTGGCAGCTCGTCGCCACCGAGCTATGGTTGGAGGAGATGTTCGACCGGTCTTGGCCGCCCGCGCCCGGCGACGGAAGCGGCCGCCGACCGGCGTTGACGGACGCGACGAACGCGATGAACACGAAAGGACAACTCGAGTCATGACGCTCGAACCGAAACTGACCCTGGAGCAGGTGGAGGAGGCCGCCACGGCCCTGGAGGGCAAGTCGACCGACGAGATACTGGAATGGGCCTTCGCGACCTTCGGGGACGGCCTGGGGTTCATGACCGCCCTGGGCTACAGCGGGCTGGTCCTGATGGACTTCGTCCGCCGGCGTCGACCCGACATGGAGATCTTCACGATCGATACCGGTCACTTGTTTCCGGAAACCATCGAGCTGCGCGAGCGCCTGGCCCGCGAGTGGGGTATCCGCTTCACGGTCCTGAGGCCGCTCATGCCGATGGCTGAGCTCGAAAGGATCGTCGGCCCCAACCCGTGGTCCGTGAACCCCGACCTCTGCTGCCACTACCTCAAAGTTGAACCTTTGTTGCGGGTCATCCATACCCGCGCGGCCTGGCTCAGCGCGGTCCGCCGCGATCAGTCCGCCACCCGCGCCGACGCCGACGTGGTCGAGATGGACGGCCGCGGCACGATCAAGGTTCAGCCGATGGTCTCGTGGACATCCGAGCGGGCCTGGGACTATATTCGCAGCCACAAGGTTCCCTACAGCCCCCTGCACGATCGGGGGTACTTGAGCGTGGGCTGTGTGCACTGCACCTCGCCCGTCAAGCCCGGTGAGCACGAGCGCTCCGGGCGCTGGAACAGCCAGCCGAAGCTCGAGTGCGGAATCCACACGCCCAAGCGATCGAATCGCAGGCGTTAGCGGAGGAAGGGCGGAAGCCCCGGAGCCGAAGGGTCGCCAGGCGCGGAGGACTTGCATGGTCGTTAACATGGTGGGATTGAACTGCAGTCCGCGGGATCGCAGCAACAGCGCGGCGATGCTCGCCCACGGCAAGCAGTACCTTGATGAGAAATACAAGAGCGAGGTCGACTTCCGCCTCATCCACCTACGCGACCTCAATATCGGGGCTTGCCGCTACTGCAACGTCTGCGGCAAGACCAAGGACACCGGGGAGTTCCTCCCGTGCGTGTCGAAGGATGACGACGACGTCCAGAGCGTCCTGGACGCGATGCTTTGGGCCGACGGCATCGCGGTGGCGACCCCGGTCTACTTCGGCATGCCGTCGGACTTGTTCTCGAAGTTTATCATGCGCACGCGCGTGCTGCGGCATCAGGATTTCGCGCTGGCCAACCGCGTCGTGGGGATCCTGGCGGTGGCCGGACGGCGCTCGGGCGGCAGCGAGACCGCGATCATGACCTCCTGGCTCCCCTTCATCCGCAACAACTGCATCCCGGTCGGCAACGGCAGCCTCACGGGCCAGTTCGGCACAATGGCCTGGGCCGGTGCGCGCGAGCATGTGCTCACCGATGAGTGGGGCCTGGAGCAGGCGCGCGCGACCTGCGAGCGCATCTACACCCTGGCGCGGGTCGTCAAGGCTGGACAGGCCGCGCTGGGCGAGAAGCCGAAGCTGACCTTCTGCTACAAGTCGGGGATGCGGTAGGAGCGGGGGCGCATGCGAATCGACCGGGTTGATCTCCGCGCGGAGACCGTGCCTCTCGCGACGCCCTATGTGCTCTCCTTCACCACGGTCACCGCCATCGCTCCGCACATCGTCACGATCGCGCTCGACGATGGCTCCAGTGGGCGGGCCGAGACCGTGGCCTTGCCTGGTTATAGCCGTGAAACGAGCGAGGAGATCCGCGCCGGCCTCACGGCGCTGCTGCCCCGCTTGATCGGCCTCGACCCCGACGCGGCGCGGCAGCTCGCCCGCGACGAGCTGGCGGCTCTGCCCTTCGCGCTGTCGCCCGTGCTGACCGCCCTCGATCTGGCGACCGGCGCCTTCGTCCCCCCGGCGGCCACCGATGTGCCGCTGCTCGCCCCCCTGCAGGCCGAGGCCCCGGCGGAGCTGCTGTCCGCGGCCCGGCGCCTGCTGGACGAAGGCTACGGCACGCTGAAACTCAAAATCGGCCGCGATCTGGAAGGCGACATCGCCGCCGTGCGGGCGCTGCTCGACGAGCTGCCCGAGTCGGCGCGCCTACGCTGCGATGCGAACGAGGCGTACGATCGCACCGCGGCCGAGCGCTTCCTGGAGGCGCTGCACCATCCGCGCCGCCGCTTGATCGAGCTCATCGAACAGCCCTTGGCGCGCGACGACTGGGACGGCACCCAGGCGCTGGCCTGCGTCTCCCCGGTGCCGCTCATGCTCGACGAGGGGATCGGCACCGAGGCGGACATCGACCGGGCGGCCGCGGCCGGCGCCGGCTTCATCAAGCTGAAGCTGTTCAAGAACGGCGCACCCAGCGATCTTATCGCCCTCGCTCGCCGCGCGCGTGAGCGGGGCCTACGGGTCGTGCTGGGCAACGGCGTCAGCGCGGACATCGGCTGTCTGACCGAGGCGTGGGTCTACGCGCGCCACCCCGACCTCTTCGCGGGCGCGGGCGAGATGAACGGCTTCGTGAAGATCACCCGATCGCTGCTGGCCGTCTCGCCCGAGCTGCGCCGCGGGCGCCTCATCTGGCGGCGCGACCCGTCCGCGGAGAGCCCACTCACCTTGAGGGAGGCGCATGCCTGAGCTCGACCGCCGCGTGACGATCCTGGTGCTCGAATGCTACCTGCGCAACGCGCTCGCCGTGATCGAACGCCTGGACCCTGGCCTGCAGATCATCGGCGGCACACGCGCCTGCCAGGGCTTCGCGCTGCGGCGCCGGCTCCTCATGCCGCGCCGCGTGGGCGCGGTCTTCGCCTACCCCGACCCGGCGCGTGACTTGGAGGGATTCAAGCGCGACCTCACCGCGGCGATCCGCCGGTTCGCGGCGGACGGCGTCATCCCCGCCGGCACCGGCGTCACCGATGCCGTCGCGGCCGTGAAGCGCGAGGTCGAGGCCGCCACCGGGGCGAAGCTCCTGGTCGAGGCGCATGAGAAGCACGTCTCGATCGCCGACAAGTGGCAGGCGCACGAGCTGTGCAAGCTCTTGGGTGTACCGGTGCCGCGGGCCGCCCTGGTCCACGGACTGGACGACATGCGCGCGACTCTGCAACGCGGCGACGTCGACTTCCCCTGCCTGATCAAGCCCCTGCGCGCCCAGGCATCGCAGGGCGTGCGCTTCTTCCACGAACCCGATGCGTTCGAGCGCTATACCCGCACCTGCCCCCCTGGTGAGCTGCCCTCCGCCGCTGAGCCGTTCATGCTGCAGGAGTTTATCGCCGGAGAGCTGCACGATGTGACCTCCTGCGCTCACGATGGCGAGCCGCTGTCGCTCCTTTCACAGCGGCGCATTGTCACCGCGCGGGACTTCGGCGGCGGCGGCCTGATGAACATCACGACGCAGGAGCCGGAGATCCGCGAGTATGCCGCTCGAATCCTGCGTCATGTGTGCTGGAACGGCATCCTCGAGTTCGACTTCATCCGCGACGCTCAAGGTCGCTACTATCTGCTGGAGTGCAATCCCAAGGTGTGGGGCACGACCGATCTCACCATCCAGGCCGGGATGAACGTGGTGCAGCAGCTCGTTGATGTTCAGCTCCTGGGCCGAGAGGCGGCGCCGGTGCGGGAGTACGAGGTGGGCTTGCTGTATCGTTGGCTCTTCCCCGAGTGCGTCCTCCACTGGCTGAGTGCGCCGCTCTCGGTGGGCCGCATCTGGCAGCGCGTGTGCCGGACGCTCGCTTCTCACGGCGCGCACCGCTCGATCACCCGCGTGCGCTGGGGCGAGGCGCCCTGGCTGGCCTATCGGGCGCTGCGGCGCCTCACGGGGTGACCGCCTGGCGACGCGGGCCCGCTTCCGGGCGGCCGTGACGCCCGCGCCCCTCCTCCGAGCGGGAACCATAGCGGCGCTCCCAGGGCAGGCAGGTGCGATACCGGTGCATCTGCTCGGGCCCCAGCACGCCGATCTCGAGCAGCATCGTCTCAGCCACCAGGGAGTCCAATCGCGCTTGAGCGGCATTCATGGCGCGCACGGCCCGGTGTACGCGCGCCGGCTCGGGGCGATCGGCACCGTACTCGGTCTGCACCGCCCGGCGCGCCTGGCGCACCTCCTCGCGCGCCGCGATGATGCTGGGCATCGTTTCTTCGAGGACGCGTTGCATCTCGCCGCGCTGGCGCTCATCGAGGCCGAGGCTGCGCGTCATGCGGTCCAGCCGCGCCTGCGGCGCCGGAGCCTCCTCGCGCGCGCGCGGCGCCGGGGCCTCCTCGCGCCCCGGCCCCGATACCGCCGAGTAGATCAGTCCCACGTTCAAACCGATCGAGACGGCGAGCGCCAAGAACCATCCGCGTTTCATGCGATCACCTCACTCCCCGCCGTACTCGCCGTCATCGATCGCCCCGAAGTAGACCTCGTCGAGCGTGCTCGCCACGCCGTCGACCAAGAGCGAACCGTCGACCAGGAGCGAACCATCGGCCAGATAGTCTGTGCTCGCGGCGGAATCCGCGCCCGCTCCCGTCCGCGCGGGCCCGAGCGCAAGGCCGGCCGCCAGGCCGGCCACGACCGCGGCGACGGCCCCCAGCGCGAAGGCCGGCTGCAGCAGCGGCCGGTTCGCCCGGCGCAAGCGGGCCGCGACCAGCGGCCAGATCGACTCGGACTCTTCGATCGATCGCGCCTCGTCGAGCACACGCCCGACCGCCTCGATGTCGGCCCACACCCGCGCGCACGCCTCGCACGAGCGGCAATGGGTGCGCACCGCCTCCGCCTCGGCCGGCGGCAACTCGCCGTCGATGCAGGCCTGGATCTTTTTCTCGACGTGGTCCATCGCTAGACCTCCCGCGTCGCCGTCATGGCGATGCGTCGGCACTCGGGGCCGCGCTCGGTTTCGGCTGTCCTGCGCTGCCCGTGGCGTTCTGGGCCGTCTGACCGAGCTGCGCGCGCAGCGACGCCATCGCCCGCTGCAGCAGCGATTCGACCGCCGGGACGGTCACCCCCATGGCGGCGGCGACCTCCTGGTAGCTCATTCTCTCGAAGCGTTGGAGCAGCACGGCCTGACGCTGCCGGTCGGGCAATCGCGCGAGCGCGCGGCGCACCTGATCTTGGCGCTGTGCCCGTTCGAGGTGTTCGTGCGCGTTCGCCTGGGGAGACGGCTGGTCGTGGCGGCGCGCATCGAAGCGGATCCACCGCAGCACCTTTTGCCGTCGCAGTCGACTGCGGGCCAGGTTCCCGGCGACGCTGAAGAGCCAGGAGCGAAATTGCCCGGTGGGCCGGTAGCGGGAAGCTTGCACAAAGACGCGATAGAAGGCCTCCTGACCCAGGTCGCGCGCTTCCTCGCGGTCGCCCGTCATGCGCTCCAGGAACGCGAGCATCGGTTGTTGCCAGCGCTCGACGAGTTGGCGAAACGCCTCCTCGTCGCCGCGGGCTGTCAGCCGCATGAGTTCGTCGTCGTTCGCAATCACCTCGAACCTGCCCGCGTTCCCGATAGCCGGTGCCAGCCCCACAGGACTGCCGGGGGGCCGCCCGAGGATGGTCCCCGAACGGCCCCGCACGCAAGAACCGGGCGTCGTTACTTGTCGACATCGGAATCCGGCGCGGTCGGCCGCGCGCCCTGCCACGGCGCTCGCGGACCCCAACCGTAGCTCTGGCAGTCACCCCGGTTGTGGCCCCAACTGCCCCGCTGGCCGCCTCGTCCCGCAGGACCGTCCTTGAGCCCGGGACCGTGCCCGTGGTGCCGGCCACCCCGCAGGGTCAGCTGGCGATCGCGCTGCTCAGGCGTGAGGACCCCGCGCACCGCAACCCGCGTCTCGAGCCGCAGAATCATCTCCTGGGTGCGGAGCGACCCGATCTGGCCAGCCAGGTCGCGCAGCGTCGCGGTGCTCGGGCTGTCCTTCAGCATCTCGCCGTCGAGCGCGTTCTGGAGCCTGAGGACCTCCTTCTGCAGCCGGAGGTGTTCCTGGCGCTTGCCCTCATGGATCTCACGGATCTTCGCCTGCTGATCCTCGCTCAGGTCAAGTCTGCTGCACACCATCCCCTCGACGTTGGGTCCCGGCCGTGGACCGGAGGCCATGCCCCCCCTGCCGGGGCGCGCGTCCGCCGGGCTGCCGGCCATCAAGACCAGCGCCGCCAAGAGCGCCCCCGCCATGCTTGCTGTCCGCTTCAAACCAGCTCGTCTCATCTTCGTATCCTCCTCAATTCGTCTTCCGGTAAACCAGGCGCTCCAAACCTTGATGCGCCCGCGCGTTGGAGACGGGCCGGGGATCTTCTCGCCCCTCCGTATGCCTTAACGCCCGAGCCGGCGGGAACCAGCGGTCTTCCCTCGGCCCATCTTAGGCCACTCTCCGGCGTCGCCTTGGCCCATCTCCGGCCCCTCTTCGGGAAGGAACCCGGAACCGGACGCGGGCCGGCCTGTTCGAGGTCTGGTGCTCTCGATGCGCAGATAACCCTGGGGAGATCGGTTCCATGTCGATGACGATCCTGCCCGGCGCCCACGATGGCTCCGGTGGGGCGCCGCCCCGGGCGGCCAACCGCCTGATCCACGAGCGCAGCCCCTACCTGCTCCAGCACGCCCACAATCCCGTCGACTGGCTCCCCTGGGGCAGTGAGGCCTTGGAGCAGGCGCGCCGCGAGGAGAAGCCCATCTTCCTGTCGATCGGCTACTCCACCTGCCACTGGTGCCACGTCATGGAGCGCGAATCCTTCGAGAACGAGCAGACGGCGCGCTTCCTGAACGAGCATTTTGTGTCGATCAAGGTCGATCGCGAGGAGCGGCCCGACCTCGATCATCTCTACATGAGCGCCGTCCAGGCCATGGCCGGTCAGGGGGGCTGGCCGTTGAACGTCTTCCTGACACCTGACCGCGAGCCCTTCTTTGGCGGCACCTACTTCCCGCCCGAGGACCGCTGGGGGCGACCTGGGTTCCGGACCGTTCTCGAAGACGTCGCGGCGTTGTGGAAGCAACGCTGTGGCCGGGTCACCGAATCGGCCGGCCAAGTGACCACGTTCTTGCACACTCAGATCGAGGCTGCCCCCCGCGGTGCTCCCTGGCCCGACGATCCGCGTCCGTTGCTGACGCGCGGCGCCGAGGAACTGAAAGGCGTCTACGACGCCCGCTATGGCGGTTTCGGCCATGCGCCCAAGTTCCCGACCCCGCACCATGTCCGCTTCCTGTTGCGCCACGCCCAGACGACCGGTGACACCGAGGCTCTGGCGATGGCGGTGCGCACGCTCGACGCCATGGCGGCCGGCGGCATTCACGATCACCTGGGCGGAGGATTCCATCGCTATGCGACCGATTCCGTCTGGCTGGTCCCGCACTTCGAGAAGATGTTATACGACCAGGCCGGGCTAGCTCAGGCTTATACAGATGCTTGGCAAGTTACGCAGGATCCGCGCCATGCAGCAGTCGTGCGAGGTATTCTTGACTATGTCCTGCGAGACCTGACCCACCCGGAGGGTGGCTTCTACAGCGCCGAGGATGCCGATAGCGAGGGCGAGGAAGGCACCTTCTATGTGTGGCGCCACGGCGAGATCATCGCGCTCCTGGGGCCCGCCGCCGGCGAAGATTTCTGCCAGGCGTTCGGCGTCGCGCCGGGTGGGAACTGGGAGGGCCGGTCGATCCTGCACCGCCTGCGGCTGGATGGAACCGCGCCTGCGGACGCCGAGCCTCTCACTCCGGCGCTCGAACAGAGCCGCAAGCGTCTGCTGGAAGCTCGCAATCAGCGCCCCCGTCCCCACCGGGACGAGAAGATCATCGCCGCGTGGAACGGCCACATGATCGCCGCTCTCGCTCAGGCGGGACGCGCCCTCGCCGAGTCTCGTTACGTGGAGGCTGCCGCGCGCGCGATGCGCTTCGCCGAACAGAACCTCTGGCTCGGCGGGCGCCTGACGCGCCATTGGCGTGATGGCCAGTCCACGGCCAGGGGCTATCTCGATGACTACGCCTTCATGGGCTTGGCCTATATCGCCCTCCATGAGGCCCTCCATGAGGCTGGCCACAAGGCCATCCCCGAGGCGCCGCCGAGCAACGGGTATCTCGCGCAGGCGGTCGAGATCGGGCGCACGATCGGGCGGCTCTTTGGACAGCCGTCGGGCGCGCTGGCTTACACAGGCAGGGATGCGGAAGCGCTCATCGCCCCGATCTTCGACATTCGGGATGGCGCCCTGCCGTCGAGCCTCTCCGCGGCCGTCATGCTGCTGCTGCAGGCCGGGCACCTGGCCCAAGAGCCTGAGCTGATTGCCGCGGCCAACGCCGCGGTGCGGGCCAACGGCGAGCACATCCTGCCATCGCCCACGGCCCACAGCGCGCTGCTGGCCGCGCTCACAGCAGCACCACGCCCTCCAACTCCAGCAGGCGCTGCTTCGCGGAGAGCCCGCCCCCGAAGCCGGTCAGCTCTCCCCGGCTCCCCACGACCCGGTGACATGGGATGACGATCGGCAGGGGATTGCTCCCGGTGGCGCGCCCGACCGCGCGCGCCGCGCCGGGCCGGCCGAGCGCGGCGGCAAGCTGCCCGTACGACACCGTCCGCCCATAAGGGATCGCGCGGAGCGCTTCCCACACGGAACGCTCGAACGGGGTGCCCGCGATAACGAGCGGCAGCGAGAATTTTCGGCGCCGGCCGGCGAAGTACTCGCCGAGCTGGCGGCACGCGTCGGCCAGGATGCGGTCCGCGGCGCGTGATTCCGGGGCGGATCGGCTCGTGCGGCCCGCCCCGAATTCGATCGCCTGCAAGCCCTCGGGCACCGCTCGCAGGGTGAGCGTTCCCACCGGGCTCTTGACCCGGATCGCTCGTGTTACCACGCCGTCAGCCATGACCTGCCCCCTTTCCCGCCAGTACGCCGCCGGCCTGATCTCTCGCGGCGCGTCGCGCTCAGTTTGCTGCGCCCGGGTTTCCGACTCGTTGATTCCTTATACACCCGGGCGGCCACCCGGTCGCTGCCCGTTTTCTGAGGTGGCACCCTCCGGCTCCCAGAGGGTGCATGCCAGTTGCAGGTTGACAATCCCCTTGGCCGTAGTTTCCTCTCAGTCGTGCACGGCGGGCGCTGCTGACCGGCTCGCCCGGGAGGAACCCGATGAACCGGACTGAGACCGAGCCCAACCTGTTCGTGATCCTGGGCGGCACCGGCGATCTGGCGCGGCGCAAGCTCCTGCCCGCTCTGGCCAGGCTCGTGGCCGCCGGGCAACTCGGCCCCCGCTCGCATGTCCTGGCCGTCGCTCGCGACCGCACGCTGGCTGACGACTCGTTTCGCGACCTAGCCCGCCAGGCGCTGGGTGAGATCGGCGTGGGCGATCGTCCCCAGGCCGCGCTGTGCAGCGCCTGCCTGCACTACCAGCCGATCGGCGACGGCACCGCGAACGACTTTCGCGTGCTCGCCGAACGCATTGCGACGCTCGAGGCCGAGCACAAGCTGCCGGGCAACCGTGTCTTCTATCTCGCCCTGCCCCCGGGCGCTTTCCCGGCTGCCGTCACCGGGCTGGGGGCTGCTGGCCTGAACCGCTCCCCCGGCTGGACACGCCTCGTGATCGAGAAGCCCTTCGGGCGCGACCTGGCCTCGGCTCGCAAGTTGAACACCCTGGTCCACGGGGTCTTCGATGAGCATCAGATCTATCGCATCGACCACTATCTGGGCAAGGAAACCGTCCAGAATCTCCTCGTCTTTCGATTCGCCAATACGCTCTTCGAATCGTTGTGGAATCGCGACCGCATCGAAGGCGTGCAGATCACCGTGGCGGAAGATCTCGGTGTCGGCGAGCGCGGCCGCTACTACGACAACGTGGGTGCGCTGCGGGATATGGTGCAGAACCACATGGCCCAACTCCTGACCCTCCTCGCCATGGAGGTGCCCGGTGCCTATACACCTTCCGCGGTCCGGTATGAGAAGATCAAGGTGCTGCGCGCGATCGCACCCATCATGTCCGAGGACGTGGTGCTTGGACGCTATGGTGCCGGCCAGCTGAATGGACGCCTGGTGCCGGGCTACCTCGAGGAGCCTGGCATCCCGGCCGATTCGCGCACCGAGACGTTCGTCGCGATACGGTTGTGGATCAATAGCTGGCGCTGGCAAGGCGTGCCCTTCTACTTGCGCACCGGCAAGCGACTGCCGCGGCGCACGACACAGATCGCGCTGCAGTTCCACCGCTCGCCCGTCTGCCTCTTCGAGGAGCTTGGTGGAACCTGCTCCGACGTGGGCGACGTTCTCGTCCTCACGCTGCAGCCGGATGAGGGCTTCGCGCTGCATGTCGATGTCAAGGCGCCCGGGTCGTCGTTCCACCTGCAGCGCATTCCGCTCGCGTTCGAGTACCGCAGCCTCTTCGCCGATCTGCCGGAGGCCTACGAGACGCTGCTCCTGGACGTGCTGCGCGGCGAGCAGACGCTCTTCGTGCACGCCGATGAGGTTGAGGCCTCCTGGGAGCTGTTCGATCCCGTTCTGCGGAATCCACCGCCCCTGAGATCGTATGCAGCCGGAACCTGGGGTCCGGCGGCAGCGGATTGGCTCGCAATTCCCGGCGATCCACTCGCCCTGGGCGCGGCCACGCAAGGCGCGACGGCCGCTCCCGGCGCGACGGCCGGGCCGTCGAACGGCCCACAGAGGGAAGCATGATGGGGCCGCGCCTCCACCGATATGAAGCGGCCGCGCTCTTCCCCGCCGTGGCCGCGCGCTTTGCCGAGCTCGCCGCCGATGCCATGGCAGTGCGCGGCGCATTCCGGCTGGCGTTGGCGGGCGGCAGCACGCCGCGCAGCCTGTACGGCCTGCTCGCCGCGCAGCCCTGGCGCGATCGCATCGACTGGTCGCGGGTGCACGTGTTCTGGGGCGATGAGCGCTGCGTCGCGCCGGACGATCCGGCCAGCAACTACCGCCTGGCCCGCGAGACCTTGCTCGCCCACGTGCCCGCGCCGTCCGCGCAGGTACACCGCATGCGCGGCGAGGACGACCCGGAGCGGGCAGCGCAGGAGTATGCCGCGTTGCTCGGCTCGGAGCCTCTCGACCTCGCCCTGCTCGGGATGGGCTCCGACGGCCATACCGCTTCGCTCTTCCTTGACAACCCGAGTCTGCGCACCGAGATTCGGAGGGTCACTCCCACCCGCAGCCCTGTGGCCCCATTCGGGCGGATCTCGCTCACGATCCCCGTGTTCAATGAAGCAAGGGCGGTCATCTTCCTGGTCACGGGCCGGGACAAGGCTGCACGTGTCGCCGAGGTGCTCGGCCAGATCGAGGCGGGCCGGCCACTCCTGCCCGCCGCCCTGGTGCAACCGAAGTTGGGTTCATGGGAGTGGTTTCTCGATGAGGACGCGGCGCGGGAGCTACCCGCTCAGTTGTCGGGACGCGGCGCGGGAACAGACTCATGATTTCGAGCGGCCGGCGGAGAGCCGCACGGAGGCAACGATGGCGGACCAGGCACAGTTTGGTGTGATCGGAATGGCCGTGATGGGCCGCAATCTGGCGATGAACATCGCCGATCACGGCGTGCCCGTCGTCGTGTACAACCGCACGCCGGATCCGGCTATCGCGGCGGTGGCGGCAAGTGCGGGGCAGCTCCGGCGCGGCGACACGCTCGATGCCTTCGCCGCAGCGCTCGAGCGGCCGCGGCGGATCATGCTGATGATCAAGGCGGGTGAGGCAATTGACGCCGTGCTGGCGCAGCTCACACCGCTCGTGGCGGAAGGCGACATTGTGATCGATGGCGGCAACTCCTGGTTCCGCGACACGCAGCGCCGCGAGCGCGAGCTGGCCGCCGCGGGGGTACGCTACCTCGGCGTGGGCGTCTCGGGCGGTGAGGAGGGCGCGCGCCACGGCCCCGCACTGATGCCCGGCGGCGACCGCGAGGCCTACGCGGCAGTTGCGCCCATCTTCGAGGCGATCGCCGCACGAACGGCCTGGGGGCCGTGTGTCGCGTACATGGGCCCCGACGGGGCGGGCCACTTCGTCAAGATGGTGCACAACGGCATCGAGTATGCTGACATGCAGGGCATTGCGGAGGCCTACGACCTCTTGCGCCGTCTCTTCGGCCTGCCGCTGCCGCGCATCGCGGACATTTTCGAGGAGTGGAACCGCGGGCTGCTGGAATCCTTTCTGATCGAGATCACCGCCAAGATCCTGCGCGTGAAAGACAGCGTGGCGGGCGGCCACCTGATCGATCACGTGCTCGACCAGGCTGGGCAAAAGGGCACCGGGCTTTGGACGGCGCAGGTCGCGCTCGAGCTCGGGGTGTCGGTGCCATCGATCGGCGCGGCGATCGATGCGCGCGTGCTCTCAAGCCTGAAGGCCGAGCGCGTGGCGGCCAGCGAGATCCTGCCCGGACCGACCAGTGCGCGCATCGCCGGCGACCCCGAGTCGTGGGTGCCGCTCGTGCGCAACGCGCTCTACGCCGCCAAGATCTGCGCCTATGCGCAGGGGCTGGCGCTCATCCGCGCTGCCTCGCAGGAGTACGGCTGGGGCATCGACCTGAAGGAGGTCGCCCGCGTCTGGACGGGCGGGTGCATCATCCGCGCCCGGCTCCTCGGCGCGATCATGCAGGCCTTCGAACGTACGCCGGGCCTCGTCAATCTGCTCTTGGACGATTCGATTCGCCTGTGGATGGAGACGGCCCAGGACGACTGGCGGCGCATCGTCGCCCAGGCGGTCGGCGCGGGCATCCCCGTGCCGGGCATGAGCGCGGGGCTCGCCTACTACGACAGCTACCGCAGCCCGCGGCTGCCGCAGAACCTCACCCAGGCGCAGCGCGACGCCTTCGGGGCGCACACCTACCAGCGCACGGATGACCCCGGCGGGCCGCCCGTGCATACGGAGTGGGTGGGGTGAAGGCGCCTGGGACGTCCAGGGCCTCTGCCGTGTGAGAACTGGGGCCTCGGCTTCAGGAAGCGAGGCCCCAGTGTTTGAACGTGCGAGGGGAACGGGTCACTGCGCTGCTGTTTCCCTCGCGAACAGAGATCCGGCGTTACTCCGAGTGGTCTTGGATCCACTCCAGCACCGGCACCCAGACCAGGCCGGGAGCGTTGTTGGCTGTGAAGATGTCGATGTGGCCGTACTCCTCCGCCAGTTCCCCCCCCGTGGAGACATAGAGCTGGGTGATATCTGTACTGCCGAGATACGAGAGCGTGGCGGTGGTGTATGGAGCCGCTCCCCCCGCAGCGCCCAGGTCAAACACCGGGACGGTGATGTCGGAGAGATGCGTGACGTAGGGGCTGGCCAATCCCGCGAAGACCCGGGCGTATTCCACCTCGAAGAGCATCGGTTCATAGGCCGCGCTGTTATCGAGGAAGTCCAGCCACTGCTCCACCGTGATGAACTGGAAACCCTCTGGTAGACCAGACTGATCTAGAATTGGGGCGTGATAGTGCGCGTAGGTAGTCACCGTTGTGGTGCTGAAGATGAGACCGCCACCGAAATAGAGGGCGGTCTGCAGATTCGTGAATTCAGGAATGTAGGGTGATGGATCATCTGCATACCACCGCGCCAGGAAGGCAACATCCCGGAAGATGAGCGGATCCTGGTATTGTCCGGCGTTGTATATGCTCTCGTAGCCAGATAGCAGCTCGGGCCAGAGCGCGAGCCAGTCTGGATCATCCGATCTGACACCGGCATCCGCTGCAATGAAGCCCTTGACCTGGCGGCGCGCAGGCGGCGTTTGCGCCTCTTGATTCAACAGGGCATAGCCGGTGATCGCCCCGCTGCTATATCCCAGCAGCAGCATCTTGTCGCGCCCGTTGCCGGTCACCTGACGCGAGAGGCGCGCAATCTTGAGCCCGGTATCGAGATGATCGACTTCCTTCTGAACGCCCCAGTCCGCGAAGAAGGAGAAGTCGGTCTCCTCCGCGGGCACGAGGTTCCAGCCCTGATCAATGCCCCACACATCAACGTCGTTCTGCGCGAGGTAGACTGCGATGCCGAAGTCGTTGGGCAGCGTGGGCGAGAACTGCCCGGGGATGAACATCGTCTCGAAGCGCTTGAGATCCCCGTGGAGCATGAAGAGGGCCTTGTCTGTTCTGATCGGAACGTAGGGCTGGGTTTCGCGGACAACACGATGGAGGCCGATTCTGTCATAACGTCCGTTGCCTGTTCGGACAATCACGCTGTAATGCACAACGTCGCCGGAGATCACCGTGCGCTCATATTTGAAGAGGGGTATGTTGCCCTGGGACTGAGCCACAGCCTCCGAACTGAACTCATTCTCCGAGACCTCCACCGGCCAGCCGGCCTGTTGGACGAGGGCCCAGGCCGTTGCTTCCGCTAGGCTGCTCGCGCCGAAATCATCCTGAGTTGTTGGCGGCGCTGAAACGCGCTCCTCAGAACAGCCGAACGCAATCAAAGCTGCGCCGAGGAACAAGTAGACAAGGTACCTACGCATAGCTGACCTCCTGACTTGGACGACCGTTACACCACCCAGCCTCCAATGGCTGGACACACGTTCGAAGTCCATCAGAGCGTTGGCCGGGCGAGGTACGAGATTGGCGGCACTCAATAGGAGAGGCACAAGTCAGTCCCGCACTTCATTCCACGGCACGATGTGACGACGCCAATGTAGCATGGGGGCTCCGTCCGGGCCAAAGGCTTCCGCGCCATGAGCCCAGTGGTGCTCACAGATGGACACACCGCCCATAACGTACACCGGGCCGAGCATCTGGAAGCCTCGTAAGAGCCGCACCGTTGCCGGTTTCCCCCAACTGCGCTAAAATCACCAGTGCATGGACTTCGTGCGTAAACAGTGAAGTACCGAAGCGATGGTCCCGGCAGCCGCTCCCCATGCAGGTAGGCGCGCCGGGGAACCCCTCACCCGTGGAGGTTCGCCATGACCGCGAGACGGATTGCTCTGCCGCCAATCATCCTGTTCGTCCTGTGGGGGCTCACGCTCGTGACCGGCAATGCTCTGGCCATGCCACCGGATCCGCTCCTACACCAAGTGGCACCCGCCCAGGGGGAGTTCTCGGAGGAGCTTGGAACACCTCAGTTCACGGGCTTACGCGCGGACACGACCTGGTTCGGCGGCGACAATGGTAGCGGTCTCCCCTACCTGGGCGGTGTCTGGGACTTCGAGACCCCCGGCAGCAATGGGTTCCAGGGTTGCACATCTTGGGATCTGACAGATAGCCCGGACGTCTACTTCTACGTCGTGACGGCGGCGGACTTCGCCAGTCATGGGGACCCGTGCGTACCGATGATCTTGGGCACGACCGGCATGCTCTGGTGCGGCGTGCATGAGGACGAAGCCGACCGGATGGATTTCGTGGCCGGCATGGGCTACATGAACAACATGTGCCAGCGGGCGTTCTCGCCCATTTTCACCGGCTTTGATCCCTACAGCGAAGCAATCGACCTGTCCTTTACCTACTTCAACTACTCCGAGCCCACGTTCGACTACTCCTACGTGTACGTCCTTTGCTACGACGCGGCCGACGAGTTGATCGAGGAGTACCTGGTCGCCGAGTTGACGGGCGTGATCGGCGATCACCAGGTGCCAGCCTTCTACGACGAGGGCATCGAGATCCCCGCCGGGACACTGTCGGCCGGGACGGTCAAGGTTCAGATCGAGCTGCGTTTCGTGGCCGACGGTGTGTGGTCCGACGAGGACGGGCTGTACGATTCGCCCTGCGGCCCCTTCGCCGCCGACGACGTCTTGATCGCCATTGGCGGTACGCCGCATGCCTACGACTTCGACGACGGCGCTCAGGGCTGGACGTTTGACAAGTGCGCGGGCAAGGGCGCCTGGATGCACATTGTGCACGAATACGAGTATACGGAGTGGCTGGATGACCTAGGCATCACTTGTGATTGCGGGTTGTCCGGCGACGCGATCGGTTTCACGGCCGTGGAGTGCGCCAACGGCCCCGGACTGGTTCCGGGTCAAAGCGAGGAGTTTGAGACCGGCCCGTTGTCCCGTACCGGGTATCCCGCACCGTGGTTCAATACGGCCATCGTCCAGCACGACCAGTTTGTGAACTTCCCGCACAGCGCGGGCGCTCACTATCGTCCAGGCTGGCGGATGTATCCCTACACGACTGAGGTCAACCCAGCGCCGCATTGGTCGCAACGCCAAGGGCAATGGGTCTGGTACTACACCGGCAGCCCTTACTGCCATCTCAGTACCGTCAACCTGTCCGCCATGTCCGACAGCCCACTCCCAGCCGAGTGGGACTCCGTCAAGTACACCTATGAGATCTACTGCAGTTGCGACGCCTTTGCCATTCCCACGAGTGTATGCGCCGATGAAGGTTGTACCCACGGGGCGCCGGTGGTGGACAACATCAGGATCGGCCTCACCCACACGCCCAATGCCCCTCCGATCACCCTGGTGGATGGCGGCCTCTTCATGGACGGCTTCGGCCAGAACTACCCGACCTTTCTGGATCCCGGCGACCGCTGCAATGCCAATGTGTCCTTCGACCTTTCGTTCAATGACACCATGAAGAACGACTGGCACGGTGACACCACGCTGGTGAGCGGCCCGCTGGTGACTTCGCCGGCCTCTCGCTTCTTGTGCGAGATGTGCTTCAAGGTGGCCCGGCTGGGGGCCTGGCAGAATGTGATCCCTGAGTATCAAGCCTGGAAGGCGCGCTTGGCCTCTAATCCCGAGAACGACTTCGTGTGCGTGCTGATGGACTCACTCGAGACAAACAACCACACCCAGGTCTGGAACAGGAAGTTCTACTCCTACTTCCATGAGAACGCCGTGGGCTACGCCGGTCCGCCGGACTACGGCTCGCAGAACGAGATCCTGCCGGATCTGATCTGGGTGCCCGGCACGCGCCTCGAGTACTACTTCCGCTCCTACTGGTACAATGGCGGCGCTCCGCCACAGGAGTACTACGTGCTGGGGTATCCGCCGGCGCGCGAGGTCGAGTTCCTACCCACCATGCAGATCGTGTCGCCGGGCTTCATCCAGTGGCCTTCGGTGCTCTACGTGGACGCCTTCAACCGCGGCGCATCGGAGACCTACATGTCCGCCGCGCTAGGGCAAGCGGGCATCGCGTTCGACAAGTTTGACTACCTTGACAATGCGTCCAGCTTCAACGCTCCCTTCAAACGCTCCTTCGGCGGCGCCGGGTACAACCCGGGCGGCTACGGCAACAACGGCTGCACCCTGGAGCAACTGCTAGGCTACCGAGTGATCCTTTGGAGCAACGGAGCATTCGGCGTTGGCAGCTGCGAGCCGCAGGATTTCTCGCTCTTCGACTCCTGGTTGTCGACCACGATGTGTGGTGTGCCCAACATCCGCCGGGCGATCGTCTTCGACGGCGACGCGATCTGCCAGGTCATGGCGGATCCCACCCAAGGACTGGCGGTCAATTTCTGTCACAACGTCCTCGGCACGCGGCTGACGGCCAGTTCCTATGCGACGTACAACGAGGACCAGGCTTCCTGCGTCTACCTGGCGCCGGCTACGGGCGCCTCGTTCCCGGTCGAGGCGGCGATGCGCGGCGCCTGTGACGGATGCAAGGCCAATGTCCTGGGCGTGCAGGCAGGCCTGCTGAACGTCGTGGGCAATGTGGACTGCTGGAGCCATGAGCTCACCGGTAACCAGGAGTATGTGGAATTCGCCCAGGTCGTACGCCAACGCCAGGAGATGGGTGTGGCGAACTGGCGCTCGGCGGTCAACGGCTTCAGCTTCCACCGCCTCACGGAGCGCGGCGGACCCGGAGCCCCGTGTCCCACCGACAGCGCGCACATCGTTGCCGGCATCTTAGATGTCTACGGCCCGATGCTGGAGTGGTTCGCTCAAGGGGCGACGCCTTTCGACCCCTGGACCGGAGTGTGCGGCTTCTTCGGTGACACGCCGAACGAGACGCACCTCAGCGGCCCGGTGAACTACTTGCACCAGAGCCGCCCGAATCCGTTCAACACGCGGGCGGCAATCCGCTTCTCGCTGGCGAGCGCCGGCGACGTCGAAGTCGCCATCTACGATGTGGCGGGACGCCTGGTGAAGACGCTCATCGACGACCAGGCGCCGGCCGGCGAAAGCTCCCTGGCGTGGGACGGCACCGACAACGCCGGCAACCGCGTGGGGGCAGGCGTCTTCTGGGTCCAGATGACGACCCAGGATGGGTATCGCTCGGGCGAGAAGATGATCCTCATGAGGTAGTCCGCCCACCTGGACGGCAGTGGATCGCCAAGTGGTTCGAGATCGGGGAGCTTGGCGACAGGTTCGGTAGCTATCCAAGCTCCTTCTCGATCGCGGCCAGCACTTTGGGATCGAGCGGCTTGGTGCGGGTGCCGAACCGATCGACAATGCGCCCGTCACGAGCGATGAGGAACTTGTCGAAGTTCCACCCAATGTCGCCGCCGTGCTCGGGATTGGTCTGCTTCGACGTCAGGTAGGCGTACAGGGGATGCTGATCCTTGCCCTTGACGCTGATCTTCTCGAACATCGGGAAGGTCACGCCGTAGTTGACCCGGCAGAACTCCATGATCTCCTGGTTGGTGCCCGGCTCCTGGTTCAGGAAATTGTTGGCCGGAAAGCCCAGCACGAGGAAGCCTCGCTCGGCAAACCGCTCGTAGAGCGCCTGCAGCTCTTCGTACTGCGGCGTAAACCCGCACTTGCTGGCCACGTTCACGATGAGAATCACGTTGCCGCGGTAGGCGCCCAGGGTGGTGTCAACGCCCGCCATCGTTCTGACCGGGATAGCGAAGATGGAGCCCGGCCGGGCGGCCTCATCGGCCGGCGGGGAGTCTTGCGCGGCGGCCAGGGCCGCGAACAGGCTGAAGATTCCGGCCAGCAGACCGCTGACCTTGAGCCCCGCATAGGCATATTCCGTGATCATCTTGGCTTCCTCCTGCCGTTCCCGCGAAGTCTCGAACTTCAATCCCGACACGCACCATACTGGCACCGGAGCCGCCGGTTCCCGGCTTCCGGATCGCCCAGGCCGCGCCGTCGCTCTCCGGGAGCACCCCGGATGACCGAGTCCGGGCGCCGCCGCGGTGCGCTGGACGAGCATCCCGGTCGGTGTGTGGACCGGGAACTCCGGCGCCGTCGGCTGGTGAAAAGGCCAGGAGGTCCTATGGCAAAGACAGCATCCACCATGGTGCCGCTGGGCACGCCGGCGCCCGATTTCTCGCTCGTCGACGTGCGCACCGGCACGACCGTTTCGCTCGCTGACTTCAGTGACAAGCGGGCGCTGCTGGTCATGTTCATCAGCAACCACTGCCCTTTTGTGATCCACGTCCGGGGCCACTTCAAACAGCTCGAGGCGGACTACGCGCCGCGGGGCGTGCAGATCCTGGCGATCAGCTCCAGCAGCGCCCAGACCCATCCGCAGGATGGGCCCGAGCCCATGCGCGCGCTGGCGGAGGCTGAAGGCTGGGGATTCCCGTTCCTGCACGATCAGACCCAGGATGTCGCCAAGGCGTATCGGGCCGCATGTACACCCGACTTCTTCCTCTTCGACGGCAACCACCGGCTGGTCTATCGCGGGCAGCTCGACGATGCCCGACCGGGCAGCGATGTGCCGGTGACGGGACGGGACCTGCGTGCGGCCCTGGAAGCGGTCCTGGCAGGTCGTGCTGTGCCGGCGGACCAGAAGCCGAGCCTGGGCTGCAACATCAAGTGGCATCCCGGCCAGGAGCCCGACTACTTCAGCCATTAGACCCGACCGCCTTTGGCATCCGCGTCTATATGCACCTGACGTTCCTCCTGCTGCTGGCCTGGGTAGGCTTGAGCCATTGGGCCCAGTCGCAGAGCCTGGCAGCCACGCTCGCCGGGATCCTGTTTGTCGTCGCGCTCTTTGGGTGTGGTGCTCCATGAGTTCGGTCACGCGCTCACCGCGCGCAGGTACGGGATCAAGACGCGCGACGTGACGCTGCTGCCCATCGGCGGCGTGGCGCGTCTGGAGCGGGTCATGGTGGTCAACGTCTTCGAGTGCTCTTCAACCTGATCCCGGCCTTCCCGATGGATGGCGGGCGGGTGAGCTGTTGCTGACCTGGGGCTTGAGCCCCAGTCCGAAGCCCAGTAAAATCCAATCCAGACCGCAACTGTGATCCGCGTCTCCCTGCGTTGCTGCCTGTGTTCATGGGGGGGGAAGTGCGAAGTGCCCACGCTGGACTGCGAACGAGTCGGGCGCGGCGTTGAGCGCAAGCGCACCCGCCGGCTGTCCCGAAATGCCCGCGCGCTGGTGATCTTCGGCATGCTGCTCTGGCTAGGCGGCTGTTCCGAAGACGACTCCCCGGCGAGGCCCCAGCCCGGGTCCCCGAGTGCTGAGTGCATCAACTATGGAGACTACCTCACCTGGGTTGCCAGCGCACAGATGCCTGGACGGACTGCGCGAATCGTGAGAATGGGCGATTACATCTGCCTTGCAGACAGTGAGGCCGGCGTCCGCGTGGTGACCATCGCCGATCCCACCGCGCCCGAGATCGTGGCCACGGTCGACACCGGGCCCGTCCAGGATCTGGCGGCGGCCGAGCCCTTCGTCTACGTGGTCGACGTTCCCGGCCTGCAAGTCATCGAGCTCTCCGACCCCGCTCAGCCGCAAGTGGTAGCGACGCTCCCTTCGCCCAACCTGCCTGGCGGCATAGCTGTGGCAGGGAAATACGCCTACATCACCTATCGCCACCATGGCCTGCAGGTCGTCGACATCTCCGACCCGGCGTCGCCGCGGGTCATTTGCGATACGACGATCCCCGACCTAGGGTACCAACTCGCGGTGGCGAGCAACGTCCTTTACGTCGCGAGTTGGTCGAAGGGACTCATGGCGGTCGATGTTGCGGATCCCGCCGCACCGTATCTCGTGGGTCAGATCGACACTCGGGTGTCGGCTCACGACGTGACGCTCATCAACAATCGAGCCTACGTCAGCGGGGACATGGGCGCACTGGACATCGTCACCATCGACGATCCGGCTCAGATGCAGCTTAAGGGGAACATCGGTACATCGGGCAGAGCAACAGGTGTAGCAGGGCAGGGCGACCTGGTCTTCATTGCCGACCAGAACGGGGGCCTGTGGGTGGTCGATGTCGCGGATCCTGATCTCCCCCGCGTCGTGACAACGGCGCCCACTCCGAGCGAAGCGGTCGGCCTGACCGTGGTCGGGAACTACGCCATCGTTGCCGATGGGGCCACCGGACTGCACGTCTTTGACATCTCAGCGCCCGAATCCCCGCCCATGGTCGCCCAAGCTTATACGCCCGGCGCAGCCAACGCATGTGTAACCGTTGGCCCCCATATCTATGTGGCCGATGGATCGGCGGGTCTGCAGGTCATTGACGTCTCGGACCCGAATCATCCCCAGATCGCGGGGGGCGTGTCGGGGTTTCCGGAAGTCTGGCGCCTGGCGATCGCGGGCAGGTACGCCTATCTTGTCTCCGCGCTCTATGGCATCGTCACGGTCGACATCGCGAACGCGGCGGCCCCGCGCTTCGTGGGTTCTGTCTCTCTGTATACCTATGGCCCCCTTGATATCGCGATCGCCGGCCCTCACAGCATCGTGGTAGGTAGCGAGCAAGGGCTCTGCGTTCTGGATGTATCCGATCCGGCCGCACCCACGGTCAGGGGCTCGGTCGCCACGCCCTGCGGCGCCCTGGCCGTGGCAGTGCAGGGACACCACGCCTATATTGCCATTCAGGAGTCCGGCTTGCAGATCGTGGACCTATCCGATCTGGATGCCCCGGTGATCGTCGGCAGTGTTGACACGCCGGACCGAGCCGTCGATGTGGCCATCGACGGTTCCATTGCCTACATCGCCGACAGTGGCTCCGGACTGCAGATCATCGACATCGCTGATCCGGCCGCCCCGCGGATCATCGGGAGCGCGCGGGGCCCCGCAGCCTTCCACGGCGTCTCAGTTGCCGAGGGCTATGCGTACGTCGCGTGTACAGCAAGCATTCAGGTCCTCGATGTCCGCGATCCCGTGGCTCCCCGCGTCATAGGAGGCTTGCGCACCCCCTGGAGGCCGATCAGCGTGATGGCCTATGAGGGGATCGTCTACGTCGCGGATGGCTATCGCGGCCTGCTGTTCCTGCATCCTCAGTGCGCGTCATGACCCGTTGGCTACCAGGCCGCCCGGGGGAATCGACATGCGAATCCACAACCTGAGCGGCGGGGTCGCGGTGGCCTCGCTCGCGCTGGCGATCATCGCCAGCGGTTGCTCCGATGACGGGGGGACCCGTTCGACCGTGCCGCCGGGGATGGAGTGTTTCGACTACGCCAGCGGACTGCACTGGCTGGGATGGGTGGCCCTGCCCGGGGGCGGAGACGTTGCCGTGGCAGGCAACCACGCCTATGTCGTCACGAGCGAGCAGGGCCTGCAGGTTATCGACGTCTCGACTCCCGAATTGCCCAGGATCGTCGGCGAGACCGAGATACCGGACTACTGCCGGGGTGTGGCGGCTTCGGGTGGCTACGTGTTTGTGGGCGCGCGCAGATTCGGGCTGCGGGTGATCGATGTCTCCACCCCGGGCGCCCCCCTGACCGCCGCGCGCCTTGACATGATCGGTTCCGTCGACGGCGTCGCCGTCACCGGCAGCCATCTGTGCGTCGCCAGCGGGGATGAAGGTTTCATGGTGCTCGACGTCTCCGATGCCCGGACGCCCAGGGTCGTGGGTCGCGTGACCGGCATCGAGCAGGGTCGGGCGGTGGCGGCCACGAGCCGATATGCCTACGTTACTGCCCGATCTTCTCTGGAGATCATCGACATCAGCATCCCCTCCCAGCCGCGCCTGCTCGGCAGCGTGCGAATGCCTGGCTATGTTTGGGGCAGCGCCTACGATGTGGCCGTGGCAGGCAACTACGCCTATGTGGCGGACAGCGGGTCCGGCCTGCAGATCGTCGATGTATCCGCGCCGGCCTCACCGCGCATTGTGGGCAGTGTGCCCACGGCCGGTGAGGCATTCAGGGTGACGACGTCGGGCGGATATGCCTTCGTGGTGAACCTCGAGGGCAATGCCCAGGTGATCGACATCCGCGACCCCCTTGCGCCAAGCGTGGTTGGACAGATGGGCCTGGAGGGCTATGGGAGCGATGTGGCTGTGACCGGGACATTTGCCTATGTCGTGAGCAGAAACTTGTACGTCGTGGATGTGTCTAACCCGGTCTTGCCCCGATCGGTGAGCGGTCAGACCGTGCCAAGTGTCGCCTTCTCGGTGGCATTGATGGGTGAGCACGCCTACACCGCCGGAGGCGACCTGAAAATCTATGACGTCTCCGATCCACACGCCCCGAGACTCGTGAATGGCCTCTACGCCCCGGGCGTGGCGCGCGCGATGGTCGTGGCCGACAGCTTCGCCTTCGTCACTGATGATGGCTACGGTCTGCTGGTCGTCGACCTCCACCTGCCTCGCTGGCCGGCTCTGCTCACCAGCGTCGATTTGCCCGAGCGCGTGCATGTCCTGGCCCATGCGAACGATCGCGCTTACCTGGCGGGTTACCGGGGTTTCCATGTCGTCGACGTCTCCACGCCTGCCACTCCCGCGCTGCTGGGCAGCGTGGGCACACCGGGCCCCGCACGGGGCATTGCCATGGCCGACGACTACGCCTTCGTCGCGGTGGGAGAGGAGGGTTTGATTGTCATCGACGCCTCCAATCCCGCCCGGCCCGCAATCGTGGGAACCCTGACGTCTGTGGGCGGAGCCCTGGGTGTGTGCGTGGCAGGATCCTACGGATACCTCGCGCGGGGCGCGGCGGGGCTGTCGGTCATCGATGTCGCCAACCCGTTGGCCCCGACCCTGGTTGCCACGCTGGGATTGCCCAGCGCTCAGGGCGTGTCGGTCGCTGGAAGCCTCGCCTATGTCGCGGCCGGCGCCTGTGGTGTGTTGGTGGTCGACGTCTCCTCCCCGTCAGCCCCCCAACTGCTGGGGAGCCTGGACACGCCCGGTGACGCTGCCGCCGTCGAGGTGCGCGATGCAACCCTCTTCATCGCGGACTATCGCGGCGGACTTCAGCTCGGACCCGCGCAATGCTCGTTCTGATCCGCCGGGCCCCGGGATAGTGCCCATGGCTGGTACTGCCCGTGTGCGCGGCCGCATACACCCGCATGCCAGGGCAGACAGCCGCCTGCCGCGACGTGGCCTGATCGGCCCGATCCCCAAAGGCCATGCCGCGATAAACGCCTGTAAGCAAACAAGTTACGAATTGCCTCGCCTTCCACGATCCTTCCACCATCATGGCACGGATATTGACGTTCCGTTGCGCGAGTCCATCCCGCGTTGCGCGTCAGGCCAAGAGGAGGTCCGTGAGATGGCGGCTCGCACCGAAATGCAGCTCACCGCGTGGCAGTCGTTGGGCGTCTTCCTGAGCGCCTACGTCAAGTCGATGCGCCTCTACTACGCCTTCGTCACCGGCATCGCCGGCTGGATCGGCGTGGCCTACGCGCGCTTCCTGCACCCCGAGACCGCCTCGGTGCCGCTGGCGGCCGTGACGCTGGGGATCCTGTTCCTGAGCTGGGGCATCAATCAGATTATCAACGACTACCTCGGTCTGGCCGAGGATCGCATCAATGCGCCCCACCGGCCGATGGTCACCGGGGAGCTCGAGCCGCGCGCGGCCCTGATGCTTTCCTTCACCCTCCTGGCATTGGCCGCGGTCGTCACCTGGTACCTGGCGCCCTGGGCGCTCATTCCGCTGTTCGCCGGAATCGCGCTGAATGTCGTCTACGAGTATGCCAAGGGCGTGCCCGTGCTGGGCAACGTCGTCTTCGGCCTGATGATCTCGGCCTGCACCGCCTACGGCTTCCTGGCCACCAACAACGGCTATCCCGTACAGGTCACGAGCGGCCGCCTGAGCGTGCTCGGGCTCGTGGCGCTCATGAACGGCCTGATGACCTACTACACCTACTTCAAGGACTACGCCGGGGACAAGGCGGCCGGCAAGATCACCGCCGTCGTCCTGCAGGGCATCCAGCGCGCGCGCACGACCGCCGTCGTCACGAGCTTCCTGCCGTCGGTCATCCTGTGGGTGCTGATCGGTCTGGGCGCCTTCGAATCGACGATCAAGCCGACGTTCATCTTCCTCTTCGTGGTGACGTTCTTCCTGCAGGTTTGGACGGGCGTGCTCTATCACAAGTACCCCACCGGTCCGAAGGCATACTTCTCGCTGGTGACCAACTTCCGCGCCTGCACGTGCGGCCAGGTGATGCTCATTGCGTTGTTCAACCCTGAGCTGGCGCTCTACCTGTATGTGGCCGCCTATGTGTTCATCGGGTTCCTCTTCGGCTTGCACGGCGACCATCAGGGCTAGGAGGTGAGCCATGCGCGATGCAACCGGGCAGACCTTCCTGATCGGATGGCGCAAGTGGCTCCTCCTCACGCGTGTGGCGCTGCACGTCAAGCTCCACTTCGCCGGCGAGGTCCTGCGTGGCCGGATGCCCCTGGGAGTCTATCCGCGCTTTCTCTGGCGCGCGTTCCTCTTCTTGGGCACCGTGCGCCACAACAAGATCGTCAGGCACGGTCGCCTCTACAAGCTGCAGCTCTACATCCCCGCCTACCCGTCGCCAGCGTTCTTCCACACGCTGGGGAAGCTCTACCGCCCGGACCCCGGACCGGTGTCAGTCGTCTTCTCCATGACCCGCGCCTGCAGCTACCACTGTCCGCACTGCTATCAGAACCGCGACCGCGGGACCGACCTGGAGATGCCGCTGCTCCTCGACATCGCGCGCGAGATGCAGTCCCTCGGTGTGAGCTTCTTCAACATCGAGGGCGGCGAGCCGCTGCTGCGCCCCGAACGGCTGATCGAGCTCATGCGGGCCATCGACGACCGCGGCGAGATCTGGGTCAATACGACCGGCGCCCAGCTCACCGATGCGCTCGCCGGCGACTTGCGGCGGGCGGGGCTCGCAGGGGTCATGGTCTCGCTGCACTCTCCGGATCCTGACGCTCACGACGCCTTCACGGGCGTGCCCGGATCCTTCCGCGTCGCCTGCCGGGCGCTCAAGCAGTTCGCCGCCCGCGGCGTCTTCACCGCGATCAACTGCTGCCCCAGTGCGGAGCTCGTCCTTTCGCGGGGTATCGAGCGCCTCTTCGATCTCGCCCGGGAGCTGGACTGCGACTTCGTCCAGGTCATCCACGGCAAGGCAGCCGGCGGCTGGTTGGGCCAGCAGTCCGAGGCGGATCAAGCCAATGCGGTCACAGCCCGCCTGCGCAAATTGCATCTCATGTATAACACGCAACGGCGGTTCCACCGGCATCCCTCCATTGCCGCGCAGGTCTTCGACGAGCGCGCCGATCTCTTCGGCTGCACCGCCGGCGGCGTAGATCGGTTCTATCTGGGCGCTGACGGCGAGGTGCAGCCCTGCGAGTTCTTGAATGTCTCCTTCGGCAATGTCCGCCAGGAGCCCTTCGGCACGATCTTCGCCCGCATGCGATCCCACTTCCGGCAGCCGGGCACGGACTGGCTCTGCTGCACGCAGGCCGCCGCGATCGATGCGCTCATCCGCGAGCGGGGTCTTACGCGCACGCCGGTGCCGTGGGAGATCACCCGCGAGATCATCGGCGGCTGGCGGAAGGGGGCAGAGACGCCCTTGTACAAGAAGCTGGGGATCTACCGATGACCGCGACGATGCCGATAGGCCGCTGCTACCTGGTCATCAATCCGGGCTCGCACCATGGGCAGAGCCGCCGCCTCGCGGCGCGCTACCTGAACCTGCTATCGCCCGAGAGCCGAATGGAGCCTGCGTTCGGAGTGGAGCCCGTCGCAGGGCATGTTATGGGGCCGGTTGTGGGGACCGGGGGCGCCGCGGACGAGATCGCCTTCGGCTACACACGCGATCTGGACGATGCCGCCGTGCTCACGCACCGGGCGCTGTCAGCAGGGTACGACACGATCGTGGCCGTGGGTGGTGATGGAACGATCAACCGCGTGATCAGTGCCCTCGTGAACGCGGACCCCCGCGGTGCGCGGGCGCGCCTGGGTGTGCTCTACTCCGGCACGAGCCCCGACTTCTGCCGCTTCCATGGCCTCCCCACCGAGCCGACGGAGGCCGTCGCCGCACTTTGCCGCGGAGGCGCGCGGCCGATCGACGTGGGCCGCATCGCACACCGCGATGCCGGCGGCCATTTGCGGGTCGACCACTTCGCCTCCAGCGCCAACATTGGGCTGGGCGCTGGGATCGCCGCCCGCGCGAATCGGATGCGGCCCGGCCTGGGAGACTTCCCGGGCACCCTGCTGGCCACCCTGGTCACGATCGCCGCTCGCCGCCCTCGGCGGCTGCGGCTCGTCATCGACGGAGAGGAGACCATCACGGCCCCGGCACTCAACGTCACCGTGGGGAAGAATCCCTACCTGGCCAGCGGTCTCAAGTTGGACACCGAGATCAGGCCTGACGACGGCCGTTTGTACGTGTTCAGCCTGTGCGGGATTGGCCGCGTACGACTCCTCTGGGACCTGCCCCGCCTCTACTCGGGGACGATCGCTCGCGACGCACGCTTTCTCCTGCAGCGCGCCACGACGGTCCTGGTGGAACCTCTCGAGGGTAAGCTGCGCACCGAATTCGACGGCGATCCAGCCGGATGGTGTCCGGCCGAGATCCGCGTTCTCCCCGGGGCGGTGCAACTGATCGGAGCGACGCGATGAGAGAGCGAGAGATCATCGAGGCCATTGCGCGCGGCCTGCCGCGCGCGCGCAGCCAGGAGAACGGTCTGTTCACCTCCGACGCGGAGATCATCCAGGTGGACGGATGCCGCCTCGCGATAACCGTGGACGACTACTCGGCCGAGGATCGCCTCGCTGCCCGCGACGGGAAGCTACTGGGATGGAACCTGGTGACGGCCACGGTGAGCGACCTTCTGGCCGTCGGCGCCGAGCCGCGCTTCATGCTCAACTCCTTGGTGACCTCCCCCGACCTGGACGCCGCCTACCTGCACGCGCTCTCCGCCGGCATGGATGCTGCTCTGGCGGCCTGCGGTGCGAGCATGGCCGGGGGTGACATTGGTGCCGGCGCCGATTGGCGCTTCACCGGCGTGGCCCTGGGTACCTTCCGCGCCGGGCAGCTTCCGCTCAGCCGCGTGCTCCCCGTCGGGGCGCGCGCCGGCGCGGTTGCCGCCGCCGGCGCGATCATGGCGACGGGCACGTTCGGCGACGCCAACCTCGCCGCGGGCGCCGGCGGCCCGGCGCCGCGCTTCGAGTTGCGTCTGACGGAGTCTGCCGCCCTGGCAGAGTGGGCCGTTCGAGCCGAATCAGCCGCCCGGGCAGCGCCAGGGACGCTGCCCACGGGGATCCCTCGGGCGGCGTGCGTCGACACCAGCGACGGCCTCGCCAGCGGCCTCGAGACATTCGCCACTCTGAACCCGAACCTGCACCTCGAGATCGATCTGGCGGCGATTCCCTACGCGCCGGGGATCTCTGACACCGCGGCTGCCATGCAGGTGCCCCCCGAGGTCTTCCTGTTGGGATCGGCCGGCGAGTACGAACTGCTCGCGTTGGTGGTGGACGATGTCGTGGGCGGGATCGCCCCTCTCGAGCGCGCGGGACTGCGCCGGATCGGCTCCTTCACGACCGATGCTGCGTCCGGGACCTACCTGCGCGCCGCCGATCGCTGCGTCGCGCTGCCCGAGCTCCCCGACCCGCGCGCGGCGGCCTCGTTCGATGCGTACCGCGCCGATCTGGTCGCGCTTGCCCAGCGCCTCTTCGGCGCCTCCGGGAGGCGGTGATGCTCTTCAGCCCCTACCAGATCGGCGCCGTGCGCGCACCCAATCGCCTCTGGCGAGCGGCCACCTACGAGGGGCTGGCCGACGCCGCCGGACATCCCACCCGCGAGCTGGGCGACTTGTACGCCCACCTCGCAGCCGGCGGCGTGGGCGCGATCATCACCGGCTTCTGCTACGTGAGCCGCGCGGGGCGCGCCATGCAGCCCCGCCAGTGCGGCATCGACGCGGACGAGAAGATCGCCGCCTGGCAGCAGGTCGTCTCCGCCGTGCGCTCACAGGGACGCGGGACGCTCCTCTTCATGCAGATCGCCCACGCCGGGCGCCAGACCATCGCGGCAGCCACCGGCGGCCAGGTGCTCGCGCCCACCCAGAAGGTCTCGCCCTACTTCCGCTCACGGCCGGTCGCGATGGACGATGAGCAGCTCCGCGCCGCGATCGGGGAATTCGTGGCCGCGGCCGTCCGAGCCCGGCGCGCCGGGTTCGACGGCATCGAGCTCCACGCCGCCCATGGGTATCTCATCCACCAGTTCCTCTCGCCCCACCTCAACGATCGCCGGGATTCCTGGGGTGCAGACCGCCTGGCTCTCCTACGCGAGATCCTGAGGGGCGTCCGCGCTGCGTGCGGCCCCGACTTCCCGGTCCTGGTCAAGCTCAGCGCCGGAGACTTCCACCCCGAGGGCGTCGACGCCCACCTCGCCGCGGCATACGCCGCGAGCTTGGGTGACCTCGGTGTCGCCGCGATCGAGGTGAGTTGCGGCACGATGGACCTGGCGATGAACATCTTCCGCGGCGGCCTGCCCGTGCAACAGGTCTTCGAGCACAATCTGCTCTTCCGGGACCGGCCGCACTGGCAGAGGGCCCTCTGGCGCCGCCTCGCGCTGCCGCGCCTGCGCCGCCGCCTCCTGCCGTTCACCGAGGCGTACAACCGCGCCGCGTCGCGCGTCATCCGCGAGCGCACGCCGATCCCGCTCATCCTCGTGGGCGGAGTTCGCTCGCGCGCCACGATGGATGAGATCCTCGCGGCGCACGACGCGGATGTCATTGCGCTTGGCCGCCCGCTCATCCGGGAGCCGCACCTCGCCGACCGGCTACTCGATGATCCCACCGGTCGCTCCACCTGCGTGAACTGCAACCTCTGCGCGGTCATGTGCGACAGCACCCACGGACTCCGCTGCTATCACAAGGGTGACAGCACGGCTGGACCGCGCTGCGACGAGAAGGAGAACCGCCATGAAGACGCTGACTGAGTCCACGACGAGCGGCGCCCCGTCCGTCCCGACGCCTGGCCAGGACAACGGTGGCCCGCGCTGCTGGGAGGACTGCTACGATCCCGGCGGCGGCGACCTGTTCGACAAGGCTCACCTGCTCCAGCCGTTGCTGGCGCGCGAGCGGGCAGCCGGCAACAACTTCTTCCGCCGGCCGCTGCTGGGGGCGAGCCGCGGCCGGGCGCGCGTGCGCGATCCCCGCACCGGACAGGAGCGCGAGGTGATCATGCTGGGCTCGAACTCCTACCTCGGGCTCAACGCCGACCCGCGCGTCATCGCCGCCGCCGCGCGCGCGACGGAGAAGTACGGCTACGGCTGCGGCTCGGTGTCGCTATACGCCGGCACGACCGATCTGCACCTCGAGCTCGAGGAGAACATCGCGCGCTTCTATCGCTGCGAGGACGCGATCCTCTTCCCCACGGGCTACGCCGCCAACATCGGCGCCCTCTCGGCCCTGCTGCGCCCGCGGGACGTGGCGGTCAACGACCTGTTCAACCACGCTTCGATCTACGACGGCTGCGCGCTCTCGGGCGTCCAGGTCCACACCTTTGCGCACGTCAATATGGTGCGCCTGCAGCGCACGCTCGAACGCGTGACCGGGCCTGATCACGGCACGCTTGTGATCACCGACGGCGTGTTCTCCATGGAGGGCGACGTCGCGCCGCTCGACCGCATCGTGGCCCTGGCCCGGCAATACGGCGCGCGGGTGATGATCGACGAGGCCCATGCCACCGGGGTGCTCGGCCCCACGGGACGCGGCACGGCCGAGCTCTTCGGAGTCGAGGGCCAGATCGATGTCACGGTCGGGACCCTGAGCAAGGTCCCCGGAGCGATCGGCGGCTACGTGGCCGGCTCCCACGAGCTGGTCGACTACCTACGCTACTACGCGCGCACGTTCTTCTTCTCGACGGCGATACCCACGCCGGTGATCGCGGGCCTGCTGGAGGTCTTCCGGATCCTGTCCACCGACACGAGCTTGCACACGGCACTGTGGGATAACATCCGGTACCTGAAGGAAGGGCTTGAGCTGCTGGGCTTCGACCTGGGGAACGCCGGCGCGGCGATCATCCCGGTGATCGTGCGCGATGAAGAGGTGTGCAAGGCGCTCCTGCGGGACCTGATGGAGGCGGGCATCTTCGCCAACTTCGTCGCCTACCCGGCCGTGCCCAAGCGGCGCTGCCGGCTGCGCCTGGGTGTCCTGGCGCAGCACACGCGGGAGGATCTGGACTTCGTGCTGGAGACCTTCGCCCGGTTGGGCAAGCGGCACGGGATCATCGACTGACCCGGCGGGCCCCGCGTCCGTGTGCGCGGCGGATGGATGCAGGATGGCAGCGGAACATAGGCATGTCATCATCACGGGTGCGACCGGCTTCATCGGCGCGGCGTGCGTTCGGGAGTTCCTCGAGCACGGTTGGACCGTGACCGCATTGGGCCACCGCTCCGCGAGCGCGGCTGATCTGGGCGGCGCCTCCGACCGCCACTGCACTGCCGACCGCCTGCGGGCCCTGCGCGAGCACCCCGGCCTGCACCTGGCCTGGGGCTCGGTGACCGAGCGCGAGGCCCTCGTGGAGGTGCTCGCCGCGGCGATCGCCCGCGCGGGCGGCGAGTGCCAGGCGCTCGTCCACTGCGCGGGTCGGGCCACCGACGTCGGGTGGGACCGCCGCTTTCGGGCGGCGAACCTCGTGGGCGTGGAGAACGTCTGCCACGCCTTCCAGCGCCTGAACATCGGGCGGCTCGTGCACATGTCGACGACGGATGTCTACGGGGTCAGGGACTTCGCCGGCGCCGACGAGACCACTCCACATGACAACAACCGCCACAATCCGTACGCCAAGTACAAGATCCTCGCGGAGGCGCACATTCGGCGCTCGCTGCCCCGCGACCGTCACGTGATCTTGCGGCCGGGGCTCGTTTGGGGCCCGGGTGATACGACCGTGCTGCCACGCGCGGTCGCGTTCCTGCGTGCCTCCCCCGTGATCCTGCATTTCGGACGCTGGCGTGGCAGAAACCGCTGGCCCCTCGCCTACGTCGGCAATGTCGCGCGGGTCGCCTACGCTGCCGCGACCGGCGAGGATGCGCTGGGGGAGGCGTACAATGTGGTCGATCCCGAACCCACCACCATGGATGAATACTATCGCCTGCTGATGGATCTATTCCTGCCCGGTGAGCGCCGCAAGCGTAGCCTGACGCTGCCTCTCGCGATGATCTGGCCCTTCGCCGCGCTTAGCACGCTTGTGTCCGATCTGCTGGACCGCCGCCATCCGATCTTCGACCCGTCGCTCTACAGCTTATGGCACGTGACGCACAGCCAGGACTTCTGCGGTGCAAAGGCCGGGCAGCTTCTCGCCGCTAGCGGAAGCGCGTACATCGCGCGCAGCGCCGCGCTCGCGGAATTGCACGCGTGGCACACCGCGACCGCAACCCGAGCCGATCTGGACAACACCCGATGAAGAGGGCGGGACACACGCAGACCCTCCGGGGCAGCGCCGTGTGCTTGCTGCTGCTGGTTCTGGCCAGCGCCCATTCTCTGGCCGGCCATGATCCCGCCGATCCCGTCGAACCGATGCCACCGGCGATGCCGGGGTCGGATGATGCTGACCAGCGTGCCCATCCGCGCTATGATTGAAACTGCATCCCCCGCTGTCCGGGTACCGTCCGGCTCTGAAGGGAGGGTCACATGGCACGCAGTCGGTACGCCCTGGCGCTGGTAGGCGCAGGCGTGGTGCTGGTGCTGGCGGGCACCTTCTGGATGGCCCGTCCTCCCCTGACCGGAACCGCCGCGACGTCGTCGCGAGGGGCTGGCTTGGCCCCTCCGGGGGCTGCCGACCTGGTCGATGGTGCTCGGCAGCACGGCACGGTCCCGCTTCCCGAGCTCGAACCGGACCGAGCGGACGGCCGGGGCAGGCGGGCGGAGCCGTTGCCCCTGGATGCGGAGATTCCGGTCACCAGAGACACCTGGCCCAATATCCGTGTCGACCAGGCCGTGCAGACACCGGAGGAGACGGCGATCATCATTCATCCCCAAGATCCCAATCGGATCGTGGCCGTCGCACAGGCACCTGGATGCTACTACTTCTACAGCGCCGATGGAGGCCTCACCTGGGACGAAGGGTCCCTCACCGACCCCTACGATCTGGGGGACCCAAGCATCACCGTCGACGCTCAGGGAGTCGCCTACTACGGCTACATCGGGACCTTCAGTCACTCGGGCATCTTCGTGGCCAGGTCCTTCGACGGCGGCGCTAGCTGGCAGCCGAGCACGCCGGTGATTGAGCACTCGACCGGGAGGCCCTTCGAGGACAAGGAGTGGCCGACCTGTGACCTGACCAGCGGCCCCTACGCCGGCAGCCTCTACATCGCCTGGACGCAGTTCGACCGGTACGGCAGCAGCTCCCCCTACGACAGCACGCGGATCCTCTTCTCCTACTCGCGCGACCAGGCCACGAGCTTCGCGCCCCCGGTGCGCGTCAGCGATCGCGGCGGCAACTGCATCGACGGGGATGACACGGTCGAGGGCGCCGTTCCCGCCGTCGGCGCGGACGGAACCGTCTACCTCGCCTGGGCCGGGCCGCGCGGGATCGAGTTCGACCGCTCGCACGACGGCGGCGTGACCTGGGGCGCGGACCAGGTCATCAGCGACATCCCCGGCGGCTGGGACTTCTCCGTGCCGGGCATCTTCCGCTGCAACGGGCTGCCGTCCACCTGGTCCGATACGTCCGGCGGCCCCTACACGGGCCGTGTCTATGTCCTCTGGTCGGACCAACGCCACGGTGACACCGACGTCTTCCTCCTGCACTCCGACGACGGCGGTCTCACCTGGTCACCGCGCACGCGCGTCAACGGCGATCCGATCGGCAACGGGCGCCACCAGTTCTTTCCCTGGATGGCGATCGACCCGGAGAACGGACACTTCTACGTCGTCTTCTATGATCGCCGCGCCACCACCGGCAACGACACGGAAGTCTGGATGGCCATCTCGAGGGACGGAGGGGCCACGTTCGCCGAAGAGGTGATCAGCCAGTCGCCCTTCACACCCGACGCGGGCGTCTTCTTCGGCGACTACATCGGGATTGCCGCGCGCAACGGACGTGTGCGGCCCTTCTGGATGCGCCTCGATTCCGCCCAACTGAGCGTGTGGACCGCTCTGATCGACATCGATCTGGCGGAGGTCAGGAGCACGCCCGCCCGCATGCGACTCACGGTGCTTCCGAACCCGACCCGCACCGAGGCGCGCATCTTCGCCTGGGGCGGTCAGGAAACCGCGGGCGCGGAGGCGTCGGAGGTGCGCATCTACGGCGCGGACGGGAGACTGGTGCGGTCCTTCTCCTCGGCGCAGGCGTCCAGGACGGGACTGCCGATCTCCTGGGATCTGCGCGATCTGGAAGGGCGCCGCGTGCCGGCCGGCAGCTACTGGGTACGGAGCTCGCAGGGCGCGACCGCCCGGCTGATCGTGACCCGGTAAAACTGCCGTCACCTCCTGCGGATCGCAAGATCGCCGCTGGCGGCAGCGCCCACATCGCGCGCGGCACCTCGTCTCGCCTTCCCGCCGCGCTGCCCTTGGAGTACCATGCCGGCCGGTCCCCATGTCGCTTCTGGCACTAGAAGGGAGTGATCCTATGCGGAGTCTCCGGAGCAGCGCCGTGTGCTTGCTGCTGCTGGTTCTCGCCGTCGCGCAGCCCCTGGCTGACGATCCCGCCGATCCGCCCACGCCGCCACCCACGCCGCCGCCCGCGACGCTGCCCACGTCGCCGCCCACGGCTCCGAGCCGCCTGTTGCTGACCAACGTGCGCGTCTTCGACGTGGAAGCCGGCGTCATGACCGCACCCCGGAACATCCTCATCGACGGCGGGCGCATCGCGGCCGTGGGGTCGGCGGAAGACACGGGGGCCGCGGGGAAGGCGGGCGAGGCGGGGAATGCGGGAGATGCGGGAGATCCGGGAGATGCGGGCACCACCGGAAATGCCGCGTCCGGTGCGGTTGCCATCGACTGCGCCGGCAAGTACGCCGTCCCCGGGCTCTTCGACAGTCATACCCACGTGACGAACCTGAGGATGATGGGCGACGAGGAGATCGACAAGACGTTGGGGCGTTTCGTCGAGCAGGGCATCACTCAGCTTCGCGATGTCGGCGGTCCCCTGGAGACCCTCCAGTCGCTGCGAGCCCGGATAGAGTCGGGCGAGCTGCGCGGTCCCGACATCTTCTACACCGGCCCCATGCTCGAGCAGAGCCCGCTCACCTGGGCGCAGATCAACATGGCCAATCCCGGCTTCACGGTCGCGATCGATTCGCTCCCTGATGCCGAGCGGATCGTCCCGGAACTGGTCGCGGGCGGCGCTCGCTGTGTCAAGGTCTTCAACAAGTTCGATCGCGACGTGTTCACCCGCGTGGTCGATCTCGCGCTCGCCGCTTCTCTTCCGGTGGTCCACGACCCCGGGCCGCCGCTGTTTCACCGCGTGCCGATCGACTTCTCCATCGATTGCGGCGTGAGCAGCATCGAGCACGGCAAGGCGCCCTGGCCCATCGTGCTGGTCGACTCATTGGCGCAAGAGCAGGACGAGCTGGCGCGTGCCAAGGCAACGAGCGAACAGCGAATGGCCTTTGTCGCCAAGGTCGCCGCGCTGGGCACGGCGGGCATCGCGACCGACAAGCTTCAGGCCGTATTCGACAAGATGATCGCGCGCGGCGTCTACTTCTGCCCCACGCTGCACGTCTTCGTCCAGATGGCGCAGCAACCCGGCGCCCATGACGAAGCCTCTCCGATGGCGACGATCCAGAAGGGCATGGAAGAGGTGAGCCGCTACTTCACCCACGAGGCGGCTGTACGCGGCGTGAAGATTCTCGTGGGCCAGGACGGCGTCTTCCCCGAGGGAACGCTGGCCGAGATGCGGCATCTGCGCGACTGCGGCCTGAGCGCGGCTGACATCCTCAGGGGCGCGACCATCTACCCCGCGCAGTTCCTCAACGCCACGGACCGCTACGGCGCGATCGCCCCCGGCCGGGTTGCCAATATCCTCGTGCTCGACCAGGATCCGCTGGCCGCGATCGAGAACATCGAGGCGGCGTTCATGGTCGTGCAGAACGGCCAGGTGATCCCCAGAGAGAAGGACGCATCCGGCGAGTGACGCGAGCGGCTCACTTACCGATAGAGCGCCTTCAGGCGGCCCCACGTGCCGACTTCGGTCGGCGAGTAGATCGTGCACGGGTTGGGCGTGCAGCTCAGCCACGTGGGATGAAAGATGCCGCCCAGGGAATCGCACTCGGTCTCGGTGGTCAAGGCGCAGTCGCACCCTGTGCAGCAGACCGCGACAGGCCGGGCAGGCAGGCAGACCGTGCCCTCCGTGTTGATGCCCAGGGCCCCGAAGCACTCAGCCCAGTAGGGTGTGGGGGGAGATGCGCAATCGGCCCAGCCCGCGAAGCCCGTGGGTGGGTCAACACTCAGCGGGATCGTCCCCGGGCCGGCGTAGGCGTAGCCCCCGAAGTAGTACACCGGCACGATGTCTCCCTCCCACGGGTCGCCGGTGGTGACGATGCAGGTACCTTCGTTGGGCCCCGGGCAGA